>ERZ1026945.3-NODE-3-length-210668-cov-48.391790_pt1 | contig 210668 bp, 154 predicted proteins | sample MGYA00519304_ERZ1026945 | MGnify/ENA primary metagenome ERZ1026945 (study PRJEB26926, sample SAMN06164619) | human gut metagenome | biome: ENVO:00009003; feature: ENVO:2100002; material: ENVO:00002003 | host: Homo sapiens | place: USA | collected 2012 ...
TGACCAGGGCATCGGATGGTGTCACCACGATGTTGGCATCAGGATGCTTCTTCTGGATCTTCCAGCAGGCATAAGCAATACATGGAGCGGTATTTCGAGCCTCCGGTTCTGCTAATATGTTATCTACTGGCATGTCAGGGATTTGCTCCTTGACAATGCGAATGTATTTCTCGTTTGTCACGACCCACATGTTCTCAACAGGACAGATTGGTTTCAATCTATCTATTGTCAATTGTATGAGGGAACGCCCCACACCCATCACATCAATGAACTGCTTTGGGTAATCGGGGGTTGACATTGGCCAGAAGCGGCTGCCTACGCCACCGGCCATGATAATGATTTGTATGTCGTGCATTAATCTTGTTCTTTAAATAATAAAGATTTCTAAAATCATCCCGTCCTTCTTTACCATTAAAGAAGGCTCCACCTCTCATCTCGGTCTTCTCTCCTCAGGCGAGAAGAAGGAAACCGCCCTCCGGTGCTCGGAACCGCTACGCTATAAGGTTGGCGGACCATCAAAGGTCTTCGCCATATTATGCGGGATGGGACCGCCTTAATCATTACCTTTCATATCATCCAATAGTATTGATGAAAGACACACCATTCTGATTCTCTATAATCTTAGCAGCTTTGGTGCTACTTATAGTAATCATTGTAGAATGATGAATGCTCAGTACCTTATCTTGTAACTCTGCATCATCCTCTAATGCCGTTATATTTAATCCAAGGTTCCGAAGATAATCAATATGAAGATGGCGGTTATGAGACTTGTGTACCTAACTATTGAAATTATTGTTTATATGCATCATATGCAGTCCTATACATTAACTCACTTTCATTTTTATACTGCTCTTTACGTTCTTGTAGAGAAGTGAGCAATTCATATACGTGCTTATAAATAATCTGGTGAGCTTTATTGGGAAGTAGCGCCTCATTGTAGGCATCCATTTGGAAATCATCATCATTCATGACAGCATTTGCTAGACGCCATAAGTCTCCTTTAACCATTTTATCTATTGTTATGTAAGTTCCATCTTTATAGAACTTCCCTACATTGTGCTCAATTTTTAAGTAAATCATATCCTTGTTTTCTATTATTGTAAGCAGTTTCACCAGCTTCCAAACTATTCATTGTAATTTTATAATTTTCTATACTATCACCTGCAGGTGTCATTAAAAGTTTGCTTTCGGGTCTTCCTTCATATACATTATAGACAACTTCGCCATTCACAATGTTTTTTTCTGTATATATAATATAATCGGGGTTGATAGAACCTCCTATAGTACTATTATGCGTGGACACAATGACTGGCATATTCATAGACATTTCTTTTATCAAAGTGTTCACTTCTTCTTTCAAGAAAATATTGTCAAACGATGATTCTGGCTCATCGATAATCAAGATGTCATACATCATGGCATCTTTCACTTTCGACAAGAAATTAAATTCAGTACGTTCACCACCAGAAACAACAGTCCCCAATGAATTCAATATCTTATATTCAACCTTTACAAAGTACTTATAGAAAGATGTACTTTCAACTGCAGTATCCTTCAACTTTTGAATAAAATCAAATGGGGAGTCATAAGATTTGAAAGCCTCTACTAAAGACACTTGGGAGCCTTGCTTCATATCAGTTGCATTATTATAGGGGCGAGTTGTAGTAGAAATTCGAAAATGTCCTACATCACGGAAATTTATTTGTCTGCTAGTTTTCAACTCATGTACAATTTCTTTGAATTTAACTCGTTTACGTTCATTTATCAATATACCATAAAGATCCAAATCAGGAATACGAGTTGCAGTTGACTGCATTTGCAAATTGGTTTTAATCGTATTCAAGGTTGCATTTACATCCTGTAGTAGTTTATTACTCAGATTGAGAGAACGATACTTTTCAACCAATTTACAAAACAGTCCTTTCAGCATTCTCTTGTCTAAAAAGGACTCGACTACCTCTTTATACTTTTCATTCTTTATGAGCAGTTCTACTGAATCTATCAAACTTTTCAGTTCGTTTGTTTCAAAGAAACTAAAAGTGGAAGTGTTAAACATCTGTGTCTTAGAATAGACATCATTGAGGTGTTGCTCATTAGCAAATTTAACAAGAGCCTTCATATATTGGTCTAACATATACATATCAGCATCTTTCGTCGGAACTTGGCAAATATTATCAACTACCCCCTTGAATGGCTGCAAATAATCAGACGCAATCTTACTCTGCTTTATCTTGTCTTCCTGCTCAAATTGTTCTATTGAATTGGGGTCTTTAGTATTCAATAATGAGAATTGACGAATATAAAGAGCTTTATCTCCAAAATGTTTGCTGATACGATTTAGTGTATGAGTCTTGCCAGACGAACGCTTTCCTAAAATGATATTTAAACCAGTTGACAGGCATAATCCCGATGTTGACCATTGGAAGAGATTGTGCCCATCAGTAGGAGCCAAGCCTACTTTAGTTTTGTCTCTCAGACATAACTTGAGACTATTGACTGTAACATCATTGATGTTTATGTATGTTTGCCGATTAGGATATACTTCATCATACTGCAACTTCTCCACACGAAAATCACTAAATAAGACCGGCACCAATGAATTTGGGTTCTTAAGTGCAGACACAAACTTTTTAACGCTACATACTTCACCCGCAAAAATATTTACGCCAAACTTTAATATTGTTTCATTTGGCAATTTTGGCTCTTTATCGTAATGAGGTATAACTAAGTAATCATCAAAACAATGAAACAGAGCCTGTACTTGCTCAAATGGTATAGTTTCATCTTGGCTCTTAACCAATGGGGTTATCTGATTACAAATCACCTCAAAAACGTCAAGAGATTGCTTGTCTGAATCCGCTATAAACAAAGCATGTCCTCCATCGATGTCTATCTCTATGCCAGGAAGCACTATCGTATTAGGCAATTTAACGTGTATCTGCTCATATTGATTACGGTCAAAAACGTTATGATTTGTTATCGCAATCACATCAATCTTTTGAGACTGAACGTAATCTTCCAAGACATTTATATCAAACGTGAAAGGACGATCCTTTACTGTTGATATTGTATGAATATGTAAATCTACTTTCTTCATAAATTACATGTATTATCATTTGGCCTCAATGTGGATTCGAACCACAACCTTCCCCTTCAGCATAAAAGTTATTTATCCTGAAGGGGGACGAACTACCATTATTCTATTGAGATTAATATATCATCAACACATGCATCAGACAATCTTATCCCATATATATCACTAATGACATTCTTGATATAAGAAGCTTGCCGTGTTTTATTACTTCTAAACTTTTTCAGTTTTGGGAACAAGCTGGAATTATGTTCTGAGAACTTTCCCCAATCTATTTTAGATTCCAAACTCTTTGTCAACTTATCGGCAATACTTTTTATATTTGCCGTACACAAGATAAAATCATCAAATGTAAAGTTGTTCATATCATGAGGTGCAGAAAGTCTTGGATATCGTGAATGGACTTCAGTAATATTTAGAGAACTGAAAACTGCCGCTATTTCTGGTTCTCTTTTGAAACTATCATGGGCTAATGAATTTCTAACTAAGCGATAGTAATCATAAAGGGATGTAGAAAAGTCTTCTAATGAAATTGAAAAAGATTCTCCAACCAAGTAATCTAATATGGATTGTAATTTTGTCTTATGACGAAAAAGAGGTATATTTTTATCAAACAAAGTATGAAAATCAATCCTAAAATCATCAAGAAATCTATCGAATGAAGAATTTGGAAGTATCAAATAGTATTTATATTTGAAAGACTCATAATTCTCCAATGTCAAATTATTCAGCCTGATGTTTTCTTTCATTGCTTCAGAAGACAAGAATTCTGGGAAAGTCAACTCATGCTGCGATTCAAATGAAGTTTTGAACATACGAGTAGTAAGCTCTATATATTCCACCAAAGCATCATATTCGCCTAATACTTGCCACAATCTTCTCATACTTGGAAGATTAAATGTTGAATGTCTAACTATAGTTCTATCCATTACGCATAAATACCTACAATAACTGCAGAAACCAATAAAGTCATCACTACTCAGCATATTCTTAAACAGATAACTATGACTATCCAGTAGCTTATTTACTAAACTCTTTAATTCTCGGCTCAATGAACAGACAAGCAGCTAGCCGTGTTTCTCGGCTACGATATAACCATCCAAGCCTTGAACTACTACCTTGCTTTCATCTGCAGCCAGAATATACTCCTACATTAAATTGTACTTTTTCAGATACACTTCTACCATAAGACTAAATTCTCGGTCTGGGCTAGCCCAGGCTCTTATCTCTTTTTTTTCACTATCAGTAAATGAAACCCGACCTTCAGCCTCGCGAGTTTTGTTCTTAGAAAGAATCAAATCTGCAAGTTTTTGCAGGCATCTGCATCTTTTATATGTCAAAGCCTCATTATCCAGTTTAAACTTCCTGATTGTATCCAAGCCCTTCTTAGAGCCATTATTGGCTTGAATTAACTCATTATCAAAAGTTATATGAGCCTGAATTTCAGCATCACTATCCTTACATGGATCCAAGACATCAGCTATAGGAATATCATTGTTATCAGGACGACCTTGATTACATTCCGGAGATGAGAGATAGAGATTACTCCATTCAAATGCTTTAGTTTTGTCTAATGCTACCTCCATCAAATGATCGACATTCTTTGGCTTGGCTATCAAACGTTCCTCACTGTAAAAGCATTTGTTGTAGGACATATTATTCAATGCTGCCAAAATATCTTTATGACCATATTTACTGGAATCCGGTCTATTTTTACCACTATCTAAAAAGTCAGATAACCATTGGGCTTTCTTCTTAGTTAGTATTCCAGGCTCTGCCAATCTATCAATATGTCTCATATCTGCTTAAGCTAACATACTAGACAAATCCAAAAAGCCGAAATAAGAGGAGTTTAACTCTAATAGCTTTTTTTCAATCTTATCCTGCTCTTCCTTATTCCCTTCTTGTGCTGCATTCTTTCTCTTTCTTAGCAAGTCTGCTATTTGAGTACCGAATGGTCCTACTTCTCCAAAAACCGCACCACTTAAGACTTCGTCTACAGGAAGGTTAGAATAGCTTTCAGTCACATCAAGTATCTCAGAATGATCAGTCCTTGAAACACAAACAAACACCTTCGAATTATCAACGGCGGTAACCACAAATGGTGAATGAGTAGTTACTATTAACTGAAGACTAGGAAAATACTTTTGGATTAAACCTATGATTTTACGTTGCCATTTAGGATGAAAATGATTCTCTATTTCATCTATAAGCAAAACTCCATGAAGACGATTCACCTGTTCGATAGGTATATGCAATCTTTGACTGACAATATACATACGATAAAGTGTGCTGACAAAGTGATTGAAGAGTAACAAATTACCCATACTCAACTTATCTAAAGGCAATTCCTTGCCTCTAACCTCAACCATAGGCATCATTGACTTCCTTGCCACATAGAGAAAACGACCATCGGCTAAACAGTCAGAAAGCATAGAAGAAAGCAAATCATAAAGATATTGCCCCTCATGTTTTTCTTCTTCTTTATCGCTACCACGAAGATAATCCAGATTGCAGATAAATTGATTCACTTTCGAGTTTGCAAAAGTCTTCAGGAAAGGACTATTCATCTGGGCTTGCAGATTAATAGTTGAGAGATTAGAGATTTTGAAGCTTCCTGTATCTAGATCAGGACTCCAATAATCAACAATCCAGTCTACCTTTTCTGCAGTTTCTTTATCTGTAATAATTTCATTCAACCGACTATCATTTGTTCTTACGCCCAACTCTTCATATCTTGTAAAAGACTCTGACACAACATTCTTTTCGGTTGATTTTTCAAGATAGTCTAGGCTTATTTTGAAGTCGTCATGATCAGCAACAATATCACGTTCCAGCTTGGTTGTTCCACTCAAGACCGTTCTTATTGCATCCAAGATTACAGATTTACCCGTTCCATTTTCACCTGTGATTATAACAACAGGTAAAGGCAAGGCTGGATCTTTCTTCAAAGCTTCAACCTGTTCCTCAGCCAACAGTTCCATTTCACTATCCTGAAAAGGACCTATATTGTGTAGATATAATTTTGTTAATCTCATAATAATATTGTTTTAGCCAACTATATTTCCATACATCCTCTGAACCGCCTTTATTAAAATGATTAGCCCCACCTGTTCCTCCCCAGCGGGAGGGTCCTTACCCTATACCCAAGCCCTAAATCCCTACCATAGGGATTAGGGATGTAACCGCCCTCCGGTGCTCAGAACCGCTACGCTATAAGGTTGGCGGACCATCAAAGGTCTCGCCAGGTTGTGCGGGATGGGACAACTTAATATTTATCTTTTACGACCTTTCCCAAAAAGCTCAGAATGAGAACCTAAACGAACTAATTCTATTGCGTTATTGTTCTTATCAAACCAAATTAAAAGCGTATCATTCTCTATATGGCATTCCATATAGTTCTTCCAGTTACCTTTCAAAGGATGAGGATTATATTCTTCCGGTATCTGATTGCCTTCTGCCAAAAGCTTAACTATCCCCATAAGCGTTTCTACAAATTCTTTATCATTCTTAAAACGCTTATAATCTTTCTTGAACTGCGAGGTCTTTCGAATTTCTTTCATAAACTCTATTCCTCCATTGATGCCATGAAACTTTCTAAGCTATCTACTCGAACTACTCCTGCATCATAACCACTCTCTGCCTCTTTCATTGCAGCCAAAGTTTCTGCGTTTGGAACATCTTCCAAAGCAGCACTCCTTGAAACAGGGGTGTCTGAAACTATTTTAACGCCTCTCATAAGAGAGAGGACATTCTTTAATTGCTCCAACAAAGATGGGCTATCTACCTGTAATGTTAACTGTGCCATAACTTCAATATTTAATTCGTAGCAAAGATAAGGGTTTTCTGTGAAACTACCAAATTTTTAGAGGAGTTTTTACTTCTTGCCCTAATCTCACGCAGATTTTATTCACATAGCTATGTGTTAGAACTTGGTAGATGGAGAAGAAGATTGAATCGATGCCTTGACGAATCTTTACATCTAAGCTGTCTTCATTGGTCGGAGGTTAGTCCTTCCAAATAAGACGGAATACAACTCGGCATGAAAATATGCCATTATCAAATATCTTTTCTAAATTATCGCAAATTTAAAATTTTCAATCTAGAAAGCCATAAGGAGCTAAATCTGCCGGATTTATACCGTATTCTATGCTCTTTGCAGAACGAATGACCTATAGTTGTACGACCGTAAGTCTGCAGTTGTACAACTATATGTGCTATGGTTGTACAACTCTGGAGTTATGGTTGTACAACTATAAGGGTCTTAGTTGTACAACTACAGAATTCTGATTTTTTGGCGGAATCAACAAACTTAGATAACATACTGACTTACTGACATTTATGCATTTTTACCATATTTCGGATATTCTCCAAGAAAGATTTCCTGGTCGGAAATCCGTAAGTTTTGAAGAGATTAAATCTTGAATTTGTAAGAAAATTCCACAATCAGGAGATTCTGACTGACTTCCTTATATCACCAATACAGCGTCCCCATTATATTATAAGTAGTTACACCTATCAGTTTTTGAAAAAAGTTATATTTGTTCCCCATTGCAGTATCGCTCTGCGCTTGTCGTCGCTCGAATGAGGTTTTTCGAAAATCACCCCGTCCCTCTTTACCCTTAAAGAGGGCTCCACCGCTTTCCCCAAGCCCCTTTCCCCTCAGGGGACAGGGGATGTAACCGCCCTCCGGTGCTCAGAACCGCTGCGCTATAGGGTTGGCGGACCAATCAAAGGTCTTGCCAGGTTGTGCGGGATGGGACCGCCTTCCTATTATCTTGCTAAAGGTGCTGGATACTACCCCTATTTTAGAACCACCCTGTCTTGTAATAAATCACAAAGAGAACGTAATGTCTTTAATGTATAAGGACGAATCGTCAAGTCATCACAAACTATCTTCTTATCCTTACCCAAGAAAAACATACCACAATGATCATTAAGACCTGCTTTAACAGGATATATTCTTAATCTATCATGTAAATTTGCTAAATACCTTGGAGTAAAAAGAGCATAACCCACATAATGGCTTTCTGTCCTTTTAAAAACATACTTACCTTTTTTATTCAAATGCTTTTGGTCTATAAAAGACAGCCTGGACAATGAGACATAAGACTCTACTTCACCATTCGTAAAACGTCGAAGATTAAATGCCGCAAAATTCAACTGATGGGTATTTTCATCATAAAAGGCTGGAGAAGACAACAATCGAGCAATCTCCTCTATATCTTTCAATACTGGTTTCTCAAATGTTATATCACATTCCATTAGGCTATGTTCTTTAAGACTTCCAAAAATTTAGAGAGTTCTGAAAGAGGGAGGATACCTTCCTTCTCTATCTCTCCATAATTGACATCATACACTATCCTATCACTAAGAATAGATAAACAGGCATCTCCTTTGGAGGTCTTCCATTGCATTAATATATAGCCATTGGTATTTGGGAATATTGCTAATCCCTGAAGCAATGATTCGCTACAGGATGAAACAACCTTCTGAGAATAATCACATGCTTCTGATGATATGGAAGGGGAACCTGCGTAATCCCAATTCGCTGGCAAATCTCGAAGTTCAAGAATTCGCTTCTCAAGTCGTTGCCTTAACGAAAGGCTTGGCTTCTTTTTCAGCTGTTGCTTCAATAATCGCAAAGCTTCTGCCATAGCATCAGTCACACTGATGTTATTCTGCTCTGCTATCGTTGCATAGCCTTGATATAATGTATTATCGAGTACCAATGTTGCCATAATCGTAATATTCTAATTATTGCCTGCAAATATAAGGGTTTTCTATGAAACTACCAAATTTTCGGGGTGTTTTTTCGATTAGAACAGATATTCATATTGCGACAGGAGTCTTTGATAATCACTCTCATATCTCGGCTTGTTGTTTGGAGTGATATGAGGACTTGAGATAATCCGTTCCATTTCCTGGAGTACCTTGCTCCCTTCACGCATGATGGGGTCGAGGTGTTCCTTGAACTGTTCTACGAATGGGGAATAATAGTAACCTATCTCCTCTATGATGAAGGAATAGATGTTCCATGCGTCATTGTGGGTGATTCGGGTGTTTGACAACTCATCCAAGGCGTACTTTCTCAGATAGTCGATGTTTTCTGCCTGTAACGCCACTTCCTTGTCGTCTTTCACTGGATGGAAATAGCGGTCTATCAGCACTTGCCGTTCCTGCAGGTTGCGCTGGTAGAAGATTTCCTCGTTGGCTAGTCGTGTCTTGTCTGGCTCCACTTCCTCAAAATGCTCGGCATGAACACCGCTGATGGCTACGCTCAGTCCACCGACGTCCATCACCAGGCGGCGGTCACGGTCGATACGGATGATGTAACCTTCCAGTCCTGCCAACTCACCTGTAGTGATACGGAGGAGGATGCGGTTGCGAGCATAATAATGGTAAGGATGGAGCAGGAAACGGATGCGATCAGGTGATGTCTCTGCGACACGCATGAAGGGTTGCATCTGCGCATCGGGGATCTCTGCCACCTTGCCTGTGCTACAATTTTTGCATAGGCGAACGTTTGGGAAGTACTGATCGAGATAGGCTTGTATCTCTTTAGGATAACCCTGGAAGAAGACCAGACCGCTGACGGTCGGCACTTCCTGATGCCGTACCTTATGTTTGCCTTGTTTTCTGAAATAGCGGACTGTCTTATGCACGAAATAGGTTCTTCCGTCCTCCTCCAACAGCATTTCCAACTTCTTCACTTTACTGTTGTGAACGAAGATGTAAGACCAGGTTGTTCCATCCGAGTGACGATACTTCTTTATCGCAGGACCAGTCTTTACGTCTGGCTCTGTAACGTGGTTGCCCTCTGGAGAAACAAGTTTCTCGTCGGCTGTAGAAAAAGAACTCGTACCATCCGGTTTCATAAATTCTGTTCTACTTTATGTCCTCAGCTGCAACCATACATGACGGTTGTGGAAGCCAAGTCGATAGGTTCTTGTTGTGCATAATCTTAATCGTATAGAGATAACTTTTTGCAAAAGTACGAAAAATAGTTGGATTACGTGTCAGATTTTATCATTTTCTGTATGCCACTCCCCAAATTTAACACATATTGTTTAGCCAGAGAGTTATCGGATATGTTTTATACCTATATTCCTATCATCTGGCATCCGCCAGCTCATTATATCCCCAAACCATGATGAGAACGAAAATGCCGGCGAGCAGCATCAGGAGATTCTGCGTCTGCATGATTGTATCAAGCACATGGGTAAGGGCACGGGAACCGGTAAGCAGGAAATCGATCTTCATAGAGAAGAGCCAGCCCTGTATCTGCTCCCATCCCTGGCAAACCACAGCAGCCACTACGCCGACTGCCACACAGACTGCCGTCCACAGATGTTCCAATCGAAGACGCTTAGCCAAAGCCTGATCCTGATCAAGAGTCAGCACGGTCTTTTCTGGATCAAGACCCGGCAATGCCTGCATCACCCTATCAGAGAATCCATCATCCGGAATCTCCTCCATTCTGTTATCGGCAAAGAAAGCCTGAAGAAGCTGATCGTCTGTGGCGCTCAGCGGTTCAAGCTTCCTACCATTTCTATTATCTATCATTTTATCGGTCATAACCATTATGCTTTAAGTAACTTGCAAGTTTCTGTTTTCCACGAGAGAGATGCGACTTGATGGTGCCTTGCGCCATTCCCGTCACTTCTGCTATCTTATCTATAGAGAGACCATCCATCAGCTGCAGCGTGATGCATGTCCGTTCGTTCTCGCTCAATATCCGCAGGGCATTGAGCAAATCCATCTTCAGTCCGGCATTCACTCCCTGCGCATTCTGCCGGGCAACCGCCGGTGTATCAATATCCTGTGTTTCCTTATGACTGCGGGTATAATCATACCACACATTATAGGCGATACGATAAAGCCAAGTGGAGAAGCTGGCTGTACCCTTAAAACTTGCCAGATGGGTATAAGCCTTCACAAAGGTATCCTGCGCCAAGTCGTCACTCAGCTGCGCATCCCCCAGCGTCTGCCGTAGGAAGAACCCACGAACAGGTGATTGATACTTCTTGACCAGCAAGTCGAACGACTTGCGGTCGTGAAGCATCACCACCTTCGTGACGAGAGAAATATCGGATAACTTTTCCACTATATATATTAACTAATAACTGTTGTTTGATTTTTACACCGGAGTTCCATTATAACCTGTGCCCTGATCGCCGTGGCGGTTTCTCCACCAATCCTTGATAGCAGGAAGTGAACCTATCAGGGTCTGTCCCAATCCATAGAAGAAGACCAAGGCTCCGATACCAGCCAGGAAGTCAGCCTCCCACCAAGCGAACATGGCGCACAAGCCAGCTCCCAGGAAGGCATTTCTCAATCCTCGCTTCACCAGATATTCATCGCTCTGTTTGTCAATCGGACGGTCGCTTTCCGGAACATTGATGCCCTTCTCCATCGCCATCTCCGCCAACTTCATCCGGTCGTTGTGGCGGCGAATCAGATATCTGATAACCAGGAACACGATGATCAGCGGAGCAAAGACAAACAGCAGACCGAAGATGATACAGAAGATGACGACAACTGACAGCGCCCCGCCACCAAATACCGAACCGATGAAATCGAAAGGATCATCATAGTTGCCCAGACTATACTTGGAATGATAAGAATGGTTTTCATTGTCATCTACATCAGCATAGTCGGTAGTATCCGTTGCGGTAGTATCAGAATAGGCAGCAATCGCCTCCTCATCCTGAGCTGCGGATGCCTGTCCGGAAGTAGCCTGCTTATCCACCTGTTGGGTAGTTGGACGATAACGATGTTTTGGAGCCGAAGATGCCAGAGATACCTGGGTAGCTCCGATGCTCATGATGAGCGCCAATGTTAATATCGCTTTCTTCATATCTAACAATATTTTTATAGTTTTACCTTGTTATTTATTATTTTTTCTATGTCTTAGACGCATCTCTTGGGAAATTAGTTGCAAAGAAACGAAATTTTTCTTATTTTTGCAAACAAAATCAAGAATAAAGGCATAATATGAAGACATTACCAGAAGATTTCATCCAATATACCCAAGAGTTGATGGGCGATGAACTGTTCCAGCAACTGAAACAGGGCATCACCGAGGGAGAAGCACCTACCAGTATCCGCCTCAATCCTTTCAAATGCAAGGAGGGAGAAGATGCTGCGGGCGAACCGATTCCATGGTGCCCTTCCACCGGCCGCTATCTCTCCACCCGTCCTAACTTCACCTTCGATCCCTGGCTCCATGCCGGAAAGTATTACGTGCAGGAGGCTTCTTCCATGTTCGTGGACCTGGTGATCCGACAACTCGTTCACGAACCCGTGATGATGCTCGATCTCTGTGCGGCTCCAGGTGGAAAATCTACCGCCGTACGTGCTGCCCTGCCGGAAGGCAGCCTTCTTTTCAGCAACGAACCGATGCGCACCCGATCGCAGATTCTTGCAGAGAATATCCAGAAGTTCGGCCATCCCGATATGATCGTCACCAACAACTATCCACGCGACTACAAGAAGTCGAAGCTTCAGTTTGATGTCATCCTCACTGATGTTCCCTGCTCCGGCGAAGGTATGTTCCGCAAGGATGATGGCGCCATCAGCGAATGGAGCCTGCAGAATGTGGACAACTGCTGGCATCTGCAGCGTGAAATCGTAAGCGATATCTGGAACTGCCTGAAACCAGGCGGTCTCCTCATCTACTCTACCTGCACCTTCAATGCCCACGAAGACGAAGAGAATATCGCCTGGATCTGTGAGGAGCTGGGGGCTGATGCTATTGCACTCAACGATATCGATGAAGCATGGAATATCACGGGCAATCTCATAGGCACAGACATCCCAGTCTATCGTTTCCTCCCAGGCAAGACCCGCGGAGAAGGCATCTTCCTCGCTGTACTCAGAAAAGAGGGAGAACCGGAAATGGAGAAGGAGGATAAAAAGAAGAAGAAAGACAAGAACAAGGATAAAGGAAAGAACAGAGGAAACAAGGGAAAGAGTCTGCAGGTTCCAACAGACTGGCTGAAGTCTTCCGACTATGAAACGATAACCGAAGACGATAACTTCTATGCCATCCCAAGCCGATGGAAAGCCATCTATGAGGATGCTGCCAGAAACCTGAAGGTGATATATGCCGGCATCAAACTGGGAACAAGCAAGGGCAAAGACATCATTCCCGACCAGAGTCTGGCACTCTCCACCGAACTCAACACAGAGGCCTTCCCACAGGTAGAACTCTCCTACGAGGATGCCATCCGCTACCTGCGCAAAGAGGCTGTGAATCTTCCTGCAGACACCCCCAAAGGCTACGTGCTCGTTGCCTATCAGCAGATGCCTCTGGGCTGGGAGAAGAACATCGGCAACCGTGCCAACAACCTCTATCCACAAGAGTGGAAAATCAAGAGCAGCCACGTGCCGGAAGAACCCTGTGTAATCAGCAAGAAATAAGTATCAAGAAACAAGATAAGAATTCATCAAGAAGAACCAATCATCAGGAATGAATATGATCAGCATCATCGCTTGTATCTCTAAAGACAATAAAGCCATCGGCTACCAGAACCGACTGCTCTATCATTTACCATCAGATATGGTCCGCTTCCGTGAACTTACCACGGGGCATACCATCGTGATGGGCAGAAAGACATTTGAATCTCTCCCTAACGGTGCTCTTCCACATCGCCGCAACATCGTTGTCTCTAAAAGTCTGAAAGAGATAGATGGGGGCGAAGTATATCCTACCCTGGAAGAAGCACTCAGGGCTGCGCAAGGCGATACCTTGTCTGCCCCCAAGGAAGATACAGGAATAGCCAGTCCGGAAGAAATCTTCATCATTGGCGGAGAAAGCATCTATCGCCAGGCTCTTCCTGCTGCCCGGAAACTCTATCTCACCCTCGTAGATAAGGAGCCGGAACAGGCAGATACCTTCTTCCCTGCCATCGACAGTTCTGCCTGGGAAGTGACGGAAAAAGAAATGAGGAATGAAAACGGATTGTCGTTCTCATTCCTCACCTATATCAGAAAATAAATTCCTATTCTTCTGTTGTCTCATCATCCTCATCAGCAACCTGCTGGATATCCTTCAGAGAAAGCTGACGGTCGATGGCTGCATTGAAGGAGATGATGGTCTCGCTTCTGGAAAGACCCAATGGCTGCAACTTATCGTGGATAATCTCCAGGAGATGGTGGTTGTTGACTGCATAAATCTTGATGAACATATCAAAACCGCCCGTAGTATAATGACACTCTACTACCTCAGGAATCTTCTTGAGTTCTTCTACCACCTGATCAAACTTCTCAGGTTCCTTGAGGAACAACCCCATATATGCACAGGTTTCGTAACCAATCTTCTCTGGATCGATAACAAATTGAGAGCCTTTAATAATGCCAAGGTTAGTGAGTTTAGCTACACGCTGATGAATGGCAGCACCGCTTACATTACAAGCACGTGCTACTTCCAGAAATGGGATTCGGGCATCCTGAGAAATCAGCTTCAGAATATGCCTATCTAATGAATCTAATACTTGTTTTGCCATAATTAATTATTATTTGCCTGCAAAGGTAGCACTTTTCTTTAAAAAAAGCAACTTTTCTAATAAAAAAAATAATAAATTAATATTATTTTTCCTTTTAGAGCATATTATTTCCTATTTTCTACAGCAGAATAGCTTATTTTCAATGCTTTTGCCTGGCGCAGTGCCTGCTTCACATCGGTAATCACTCCCATCCTGGTGTCCTGGTCTGCCTTGATGGAAACGGTCATCAGTTTCTGGTCTTCAGGCGACATCCGCTTCTTCTCGGCAGAGATATAATCCTGCACATCAGAAGCACTGGCAAACTTGTCGTTCATCTGTATCTGGGTACCTGAGCCGTATTTGCCCTGCAGATCCTTGGTTGGCTTTCCTATATAAATATGACTTACAGCCGACTTCTTGGTCAGGCGTGTGAGATTCTTTCCTTCCGGCATACGGCATTCCACCTTTAAGGTAACCTGTCGCATATGGGTAACGATCATAAAGAAAAAGAGTACCGAGAAAATCAGATCCGGCAAAGATGACGTATTCAATTCCGGAACCGAATGCGATTTTTTACGAAAATTCATCATTTGGAGCCTCCTTTCTCCTGAGCAGACTGGGTTTCCTGTTTCTCTTCCGCATCAGCATCTACACTCTTGTCTTCATGAGTCATCGCATTGGCATACGACTCCGTAATGCGCTGAGGACAGATCTTACGCACCTGCTCCTTCTGATCATTGTTCAAAAGCGCAAAGTCTCTATGATATTTCTTCTGGGCTGCCTCATTGCGAAGTTGCGCATAGGCTTCCATCAACTCATTCTGCATCTGGAAATAAAGGTTGTAGTTGGCATCACGGTCGCTCTCAATGGAAATCAGATGTTTCTTACCCAGGCGATGCACCAAGCGGACGGTTTCCTGCTTCAGATCTTCCAGCTTCATCGGCTGGTTGTTCACCAGCAGCGTATCTCCAGCCGTAAGATGAATCGCCATCAGACTGTTCTTATCCACCACCGATTCCTGCTGTTCCTTCTTCTGAGGTTCAGGCGAAGGCAGCTGGCGCAACAATCCCTTATCCACATCCATGGATGTGGTTACAAGGAAGAATATCAGCAGCATAAACGAGATGTCGGCTGTTGAGGTGGTATTCAATCCCGGGGTTTCGTTACGATTCCTTCTTATCAGCATTGCTTTATGATATGATACTAACTATTTTTTTTGATTGATAATTACAGGCTGTTACTGCTTCTTTCGGATATATCGGGTGGCACCGAAGCAAACGGCTCCTATGCCTGCCAGCAACATCAGCAGCGAGGTGATGACAAACATATCTGAAAGTTTCAGCCACAACCAGTCGGCGTAGTTCTCGCCATTGATGAGCATCGGATCGGAACCTCCCAAGAGGAAGGTAAGAATCAGAACTGCCAGCAAGGTAAGCCAGGTGATACGGAAGATACGACGCACCGGCACACCATTCACCACAGCTTCCGACTTGCTGCTCCGGTAATCCTTCACCATCGAATAGACAGCCAAGCCTACTCCTCCTATCAGGAAAAGCCACATCAGGAAGATGAGCACATCAGTAAAAAGAGGGGCATTGAAGTCGGGGTTCTCATCGAAAGGCAAATCATAGCCAATCAGATAGAACAGACCGAAAACCAGCACAGCCAAACCTATCATCAGACGGAAAACCTTCTGAGATATCTGTTCGGCAGACTTGTTACTTTGAACTTTGAACTTTGAACTTTGAACTTTCAACATGGAACTTTCAACTTTGAACGTTGTTTCTTCACTCTTCACTTATTCTTGGCGATAATATCCATCAAAGTTACAGCCGATTCTTCCATCTGACTGGTGAGATGTTCTACCTTGGAAAGGATATAGTTATAGAACACCATCAGAATCAAGGCTACAATGATACCGAAGATGGTAGTAATCAGCGCCACCTTCATACCCGAAGCCACGATGGTAGGACTGATATCTCCCGCCTGCTGAATCTGGTCGAAAGCCATCACCATACCAATCACCGTACCCAGAAATCCGAGGGAAGGAGCCATGGCGATGAAGAGCTTGATCCAGGAACATCCTTTTTCCAGGTTGGCAGCCTGCACGGTACCATATCCACTTACCGAGCGCTCGATATCATCGAGATGCTCATCTATATGCATCAATCCCTGATAGCAGATAGAAGCTACAGGTCCGCGGGTATTGCGGCAAAGTTCCTTGGCACCTTCCACATCCCCAGCCTCTACCTTCTGGTCGATATCCTGCATCAGCTTCTTGGCATTGATTTCAGAAAGGCTGAGATAGATGATGCGCTCAATACAGAAAGCCAGACCCACAATGAGAGCGATGGCAACGAGCGACATAAAGCCGGCATTACCCTCTATGAACTTCGTCTTAAGAGCTTGATGAAATCCGATATTCTCGTCTTGTGCCATGACAGGCAGAGAACACATTACTGTGAAAATGAATATTGCGAAACGCGCAATAGCTGTATTTTTCTTCATAATCATATATACCTTATTATATATATAAAAAAGCGGAAAGAGGGGGATTCGAACCCCCGATTCCCTTTAGGGGAATACACGCTTTCCAGGCGTGCCTCTTCAGCCACTCGAGCACCTTTCCAGTTCCGAAGTACAAAATTATCACTTTTTATTCGAAAATCCACATATTCGTTTGCTTTTTACATTTCTTTAACTAGAGAACGTATAAAACAAGCGCCCTGAAAGGGCAAAAGCATCTATTTTAAAGCTTTTGCCCTTTCAGGGCGACTTGTTGATTGCATGTTTAACCCAGGGCGATGCCCTGGGCTAGGAGCTTCTGCCCTTTCAGGGCGTATTGGTTATTTGTTATCCCCTGCCTAGGAGTATAATCAAATTTCCAATCTTATTTTTCAGGAATAATCTCGAAGATTTCGGCTGAACCATCCAGCTGAAGCTTGGCAGCCTTCTTCACCAATTCTATCTTGCAGAATGACTGATCGATGTTGGTTGTTGCCAATACCTTGCCCTTGGCATTCAGCTGGCGACAAACCAATGATTTGCCTGGAGCCAACTTCAACAGCAGGGTGTAACCCTTTACATTCTTTTCTACACCCATGGTAAGGGTACCCTCGTTGATGAATGAGGTGCAAGGGTTCTCATCGAAACCATACATCGCTGCCTGCATATCCTTAGCCTCTACAGTAAAGCTCAAACGATCTGGAGTAGTTGGGTTCACCTCGAAAGTACGGACTGCAGCCCAGTTGCGCTTGTCAGACTTCAACTTCTTGATGCGGATATAACGAGCCTCAACAGGAGAATCGGTCTTCCAGTTGATGACATACTGCTTCTTCAACTCACCGGTAAGCGCTTTCCACTCCTTCTTGTCAAGAGAATACTCCAAAACGGTGTTGTCGAAGTAATCCACATCATCTACAGAATTACGGCCCTGGAGGATTCTTACCTCAGAAACAGAACGAACACAACCTAAGTCTGCACCAATCCAGTCGCCAGTGTTCTGACTATTTCCTGATGTATAATAGGTAGTAGAATCGTTGTCAAACATCGCCTTGCTCTGGGTAGTTTTCAAGGTTGCGTATGTACCGATACCCTTATAGAAAGCAGGCACCTTGCCAGTCAACTTCTTGAAGAAGCCAGAAGCCATATCATCCATAGACTGCTCATAGAATGGCTGCAATACCATGGTTCCAGACTTATGCTTCTCGTAAGCAGCCACATCTTCCTTGCTCATACGGTTGTTGACATAGCCATCCCAGAATGCCTGGTCATTACCAGCCTTGTACTCCTTGATGAGCTGCATGGTCTTCAAGCCACGGTTACCCAATTTGCCAAACTCAGTCAACCAAGGACGGAGTTCCTTCATCAGCAAGGCATTCTTGCAGTTTGCCTCCATCTGAGCAGGTGCATTCTTCACCTTTTCAAATTCCTTCTGCAAAGCATTGAACTCAGCATCCGTAAAGTTGTCGATGCGGAAGCTCTTGGTCTCCCATGATTCGATACGGCGATAACCGGTTTCTGTATCACATGAGTGCATAGCGAATGTGCGATAAGCTTCGTGTGCCTCTGGAGTCAGATCTACCAGACCACGCTCCCAGTTGTCGAGCGGATTATAGTTGGCGATATTCCATGCATAGTCAGCTACACCGTAGAGAGCCAGCTTGGAAGCTTCTCCATGCTCCATCGGGTTGCTCACGAAACCACAGAGATCCTTATTGGTCAGGTCGGTCTGCAAACCGTAGGTAGGACCCTGCATGATGATATGGCGTGCATAATCGGTTACAGGGAAGTTCCACCAGTAATAAGCAGGGCGCTTGATACGGGAGTTCACCCAGTCGAGCGTCTCGCGGGTCAAGTCGCTACATACCACATCACCTGTCCAGAATACATTGATGGATGGATCGAGGGTGTTACCGAAGATAGCCAGAGAACCGGTTGGCTTTGGATTTGCCCAGAGACGGGTATAATCGGTAGGACACATCACGAGCGGTGTAACATCGCCCTTAGCCTTCACAAACTCCTTAGCCAGGCGGTTCAAGAGTTCAGACTGCTTCACTGGGTTGGCACCCTCGCCGGAAATATCATCAAAGAAGATAGCGAAAGAACGTACACCGAGGTCGTACATCAAGTCAAGCTTGTGAACCAGGTTCTGATAGTCTTCCTCGTTCCACTTGATATCCTGTCCAGGATGGATAGCCCACACGAAATCTACACGGTTGCGACGGCAAGCCTGTACGAGTTCGCTGATGTTCTTAGCCTCTTTCTCCGGATAAGGCAAGCGCCAGTTAGGGCAGCTGTGATAAGGATCATCCTTTGGACCATAGAGATAGGTGTTCATCTTGTTCTTTCCATAATAATCGATGAGGGAAAGACGCACCTGATGAGACCAAGGCTCACCATAGAAACCTTCTACCACACCACGGTTTGGAAGATCAGGGTAGTCGTTGCAAGTGGTATAAGGCATCTGGCCCTTTGCCATCTCGCTGTTTACAATCTGGCGCAAGGTCTGCAAGCCATAGAAAGCGCCACGCTCATCGTATCCCACAATCTGGATACCCTTGGCATCAGCCTTCAGGCTGTAAGCACCCGATACAGGCTTCACGCCAGCCTTAGCAGCAAGTTTCTCACCGAAATCGATGGTCAGGCGAATGCCCTTGGCGTTAGCGGTCAGGAACTTCACATCATCCGCAAACTTACCTTTCTTGTCAATCACCTTGACACCCTTCTGCAGGTCGAGTCGGTTAGCAGCATCCACATTCAGGAGATGTGGTGTAGGACTCACGATGAGTCCGTGATGATCCAGTTTCTTACCAGGAATCATGTGCACGTCCTGCTTTTCAGAACGCTGGCCGCTCAGGTCTTGTGCCTGAGTGCCCTGTGCAAATGCTGCCATCAACATAGCAGCCAAAATCACTTTTCTAGTCATAATGAATCGTTTGGTTTTAATATTAAGCTTATAATTTTTATTATTTCATAGGGGAAAGACGCTTTCCTGATTTAATTCAGGTGAAAGACGCTTTCTACATTCTTATTCGTCTGTTCAGCGAATTCCTCCTCACTCACTCCGTATGCTTTCGCCAGAGTCTTGAGCACTTCTATCACGAAGGCGCTTTCATTGCGCTTGCCACGATAAGGCACGGGAGCCATATAAGGACTGTCGGTCTCCAGGATGATGCGATTCATAGGAACCGCGGCAGGGAGGTCTTCTCTGAGATGACTGCTCTTGAAAGTAGAAACACCGCCGATACCCAGCACGAAGTTATCGAAAGAGAGAAGCTCTTCAGCCTCCTTCTGATTGCCGGTGAAGCAGTGGAACACGCCACCAGGCAGGTCTTTCTGATATTGACGAAGCAAGTGCACCATCTCGTTCTGTGCCTTGCGGCAATGAATCATCAGAGGGAGACGGGTTTCTACCGACCATTTCACCTGTTCCTCGAATGCCTCCAACTGCTCCTGCTCAAACTCACGGCTCCAGTAATAATCCAGTCCGATTTCGCCAATGGCTATGAAATCGGAAATCCGAGGAGAATCGCCTGCAGGATTGGCATTGCCTATTATGCGATGTTCCTCCAATATCTTCCTGAGTTCAGCCAGCTGATCCTTCCAGTCAGCCTTCACCTCTTCAGGATGCAAACCGATCATCGGATAGGCATAACCCGGATATTCCCGACTCAATGCCAGGACTGCGTGCGTGGTCTTCACGTCGATGGCAGGCAAGAACACCTTGCCTACCCCCGCTTCCCTGGCACGAGCGAAAGCTTCCGCTCTATCCTCATCAAACTCTTCTGCATCGAGATGAGTATGCGTATCTATTACTTTGAACATTGAACTTCTTTACTTTGAACTTGATGATTAGTACTGGCGCTTCATCATTTTCTGTGCATACTTCGCCAACTCTTCCTTGCGCTCAGCAGGCACATTCACTGCATCAAGATACTTCTTGCTCTGCTCGAAGTAATAGGCAATCTTATCCTGTGCCATCTTGTCGATACCGATCTCATTATAGAGACGAGTAACAGCAGCCACCTTCTCATTGCGGTCGAATTCCTTGGCATCCACCCATTTCTGGAGTTCAGCACGCTGAGCATCGTTGGCATGGTTGAAGGCATTGATGAGCATGAAAGTCTTCTTGTTGGAAGTGATATCACCACCAATAGCCTTACCGAACACCTTGGAATCACCATATACATCGAGGAAATCATCCTGCAGCTGGAAAGCCAAGCCAATCTGCTCGCCAAACTTATAGAGATTGTCAGCATCCTCAGCAGAAGCATCAGCCAGGATGGCACCAATCTTCAGGGCACAAGCCAGAAGCACACTGGTCTTGAGGCGAATCATCTCGATATATTCCTCTTCCTTCACATCATTGCGGTTCTCAAACTCCATATCATACTGCTGTCCCTCTCCAATCTCAAGGGCAGTAGTAGTAAAGAGCTTCATCACCTTGGCAAGATGCTGATCGTCGCACTGTGCCATTCTCTCGTAAGCCAACACCAACATACTGTCACCAGAGAGGATAGCCGTATTGGCATCCCACTTCTTGTGTACGGTCTCATGACCACGACGGAGGTCAGCATTATCCATCAGGTCGTCGTGCAAGAGAGTATAGTTGTGATAAGTCTCAAGAGCTATCGCATTCATCAGAATCTTCTCAGGATCATTCTTGAAGAGATTGTATCCCAAGAGCATTAAAACAGGGCGAATACGCTTTCCACCTAAAGAGAGTACGTACTTCACCGGTTCGTAAAGCGACAATGGTTTACGATTGTATGGGAGATTTGCCAGGAAATCATTCACCATTACCAATAATTCTTCTGATGTCTTCATATCTATCATATTTCTAATTTATAATATCTGATTTATAATCTGTCTTGAAATTGAGTATTCAGTTATTTTATCTTTTATAACTGGAATACCACCGGAATAGCAATCATGGTACGGCACACCTTGTTCTTGTCCATACCCGGTTTCCATTTGGGCATCATCTTCATCACGCGGAGCGCTTCAGCATCAAGGGCAGCATCCACCGAGGTACTTACCTTGGTATTGGCGATGCTTCCATCCTTGTTCACGATGAAGGTAACCACCACCGTGCCCTGTACCTTGTTATTCTGTGCCACCTGCGGATACTTCAGGTTCTTGGTGAGCCATTGCATAAATGCCGACCAGCCTCCCGGAAACTCCGGAATCTTCTGCACCACGGTAAACTTGATAGGAGCCTCAGCCTGTGTATCTGCCGGATCCACCGCCGTCTCAGGAGCCGCCTCCTTGACGTCAGCCCCTTCTACTACACCCGAGCCATCACCGATTACCAGCTCGCTGGTAGTAGTGCTGATCTTTTCCGGAGTCTTCTTGACCATTTGCTGCTCGGTAGGTTTCACCTCCTGGGTGATAGCCTGCGAGGCAGGTGCCTTCGCCATAGCCTCCGCACTCACCATATCTTTCTGGTCGGGCGGAGTTGACATTTCCATATCTTGCGAAAGATCTTCAAAGTTCTCAGCCCAGTCGTCATCTCCCTGCGGATTTCTGGAATATTGCAATCCTACAAAAAGAAGCGTAAAGGCAATAAGGAGTCCCAGCAGGAAAAAGGTTACCCGCTTGTCCTCCAACTGTGCACGATCTGATTTCTTTATTTCCACAATATCTATTATCTATTATCTACTATTTGCAGACTTGTTCACCCGTTTTTGGGGTCCAAACTGCAATATTTTACATTCTCTTTCGTTATTTTCTACGAAAACATTGCAAATTTACGTCTTATTTCTCAAAAAAGCCGTATCTTTGCCAAAGAATTAGATATTTTAAATGAAAAAAGTTGTTTTTTCCATTATATTGACGCTTTTCGCGACAAAAATGGGGGCTCAAGAGAGTCAGACGGGGTATAACTTCCTCCGACTCCCCGTCAGTGCCCATGCTGCTGCCTTGGGAGGCGATAACATCACCTTGATAGAAGATGATGCGGCACTTGCTTTCCATAACCCAGCCCTGCTGGTTTCGGTGAACGACCGTACCCTCAACTTCAACTACATGAACTATATGAAGGGGGTGAATATGGCATCAGCTTCATTCAACCGCATCGCCGGAGAGAAGGCTTCGTGGGCGGTATCGGCGCAGTATGTGGATTATGGCAAGATGAAGCAGACCGATGAGAACAACATCCAGATGGGGGAATTCTCGGCTAAGGATATCTGCCTGGCGGGTACTTTCTCCTACCTGCTCAGCGAACGCATCGTGGGTGGTATCACCGCCAAATTCATCACCTCGTATATCGGTGATTACAACTCCATCGCCATGGGGGTGGATCTGGGACTCAACTACTACGATTCGGAAGAAGAGTGGTCGGTTTCAGCTGTAGCCAGAAACCTGGGTGGACAGCTCAAGGCTTATGATGAAGAATACGAGAAGATGCCGATAGACCTACAGGTGGGTGTCAGCAAGCACTTCATCAATACACCCTTCCGCGTTTCAGCCACCTTGGTGAATCTGAACCATTGGGATAAGGGAATCAGAAACCATGCTGTATTAGGTGCCGACCTGCTGTTGGGCGAAAGCCTCTGGGTGGGAGCCGGCTACAACTTCCGACGCCACGATGAAATGAAAATCGTAAACGGAGAAGATGAGACCAGCAGCCATGGAGCCGGATGGTCGTTGGGTGGCGGTATCAATCTGGAGCGCTTCCATCTCAACATCGCCTACGGCAAATACCATGTCAGCAGTAATAGTCTGCTGCTGAATATCGACTACAGATTATAGAATACGGATTATAGAATACAGATTTATAGAACAGATAAACTTTTCAGATTTAAAAACATGAAGAAGATTACAATAGCAATTGACGGTTACTCTTCTTGTGGAAAGAGTACCATGGCAAAGGATCTTGCCAAGGAAATCGGATATGTGTATGTAGATACAGGTGCCATGTATCGCTCAGTTACGCTCTACGCCCTGCGCCACCAGCTCTTCGATGAAGATGGCAAGGTAAAGGTAGCAGAGTTAGAGGCTGAGATGCCAAACATCCACATCTCTTTCAAGTTCAACGCCGAAACCGGTCGCCCAGACTGCTACCTCAACGGTGAGTTGGTAGAAAAGGAGATCCGCTCGCTGGAGGTTTCCAATCACGTAAGTCCAGTGGCAGCCATCCCATTCGTAAGAGAGGCATTGGTAGCCCAGCAGCAGAAGATGGGCGAAGACAAGGGCATCGTGATGGATGGCCGTGACATCGGTACCACCGTTTTCCCTAACGCAGAACTGAAGATCTTCGTTACGGCAAGCTCTCTGGTAAGAGCACAGCGCCGTTTCGATGAACTCAAGGAGAAAGGAATGCCTGCCGACTTCGAGGCTATTCTGAAGAACGTAGAGGAGCGTGACTATATTGACACCCATCGTGAGACCTCTCCTTTGCGCAAGGCTGATGATGCCATCACACTCGACAACAGTGAGATGACAATTCCGGAACAGAAGGAATGGTTGATGAAACAGTATCAAAAAGCCACAGAAAAGTAACAAAAAGCTACTTTGTCGTAGAATGGCCAAAGACGACTGCAAAAATATATTAAAATTTCAGTTTAATATAAAAAAACTGCCATTTTAAAGAATTGGCTTTGCAAAAAAACGTTGTTTTATTTATCTTTGCAGACATAATGACAAGGTAGTAATGATATAGATTATAAATTTTGAGTTAATTACTGTTTTTTGAAGGTGATAAGTCCTCGTGAGAAGATTTATCACCTGTTTTTATTTAATAAGATGAATCATCAGATAACCTGTTTTATGTTTATGATAAGGTATCCTTGATGATTTTCTCCTTGCATTCTTCCATCAGCCATTTAGGAGTACTGGTAGCACCACAGATGCCTACGGTATTCACCCCCTTCAACCAATCCATATTGATTTCTTCGGCACTCTCTATCTGATAGCTGTTGGCATTCACGCTCTTGCACTCCTTGAAGAGCACCTTTCCATTGCTGCTCTTTCTGCCACTGACAAAGAGGATGACATCATGCTTGCTGGCAAAGGAGGCGATATTTGGCATTCTGTTAGCCACCTGGCGGCAGATGGTATCAAAGCTCTTGAAGGTTGCGCCCTCTACGATATGCTCCTGGCAATACTCGATGATGCGATGGAACTCATCCAGACTCTTGGTGGTCTGGGAATAGAGATAGATATCACGGTTGAAATCCAACTTACCTACTTCCTTCAGATGCTCTACATCCTCAAACTTCTCTACCACGAGGGCATGACTCTCGGTCTGTCCTACCAGTCCCAGCACCTCGGCATGTCCCTTCTTTCCGAAGATGACAATCTGCGCCTCCGGATTGCTCACATACTGCTTCTTGATGCGGCGCTGCAACTGGAGTACTACCGGACAGGTGGCATCAATAATCTCAATATTGTTCTTCTCTGCCAGCGCATAAGTCTCAGGCGGTTCACCATGGGCACGAAGCAGCACCTTCACACCGTGAAGCTCCTTCATCTCCTCATGGTCGATGGTGATCAGTCCCGCCTCATGCAGGCGCTCCACCTCCATGCCATTATGCACAATATCACCCAGGCAGTAGAGTGTACTGCCCTTTTCCAACTCTTCTTCAGCTTTCTTGATGGCAGTGGTTACGCCGAAGCAGAAACCACTACCATTATCTATTTCTATCTGCATTACTTTACATTTATTCTAATTACAACTTTGGCATTCTCCGGATCATTGGTAATCATGAGAATACGAGGATGCTTGGCGCGCGACTTCTTCAGATCGGCAGCCACGGCTGTCACCTTCATCTTCACGGTCTCTCCCGGTTGAATCTTACTCTTCTTCAGCTGTACCTGCAAGCCCATGGTAAACATCTGCATGCTTCGGATATCCAAAACCGACTTACCCTGGTTGCTAACCAGGATTTCTCCCTTCCGCTTCTTCTTGCCGTTGAAGCTTCCCAGATTCAGATCGGTAGTAGAGAGTTCCACCTTCGGAGCCAGTTCCTTCTGCTCGGCAGTCAACTTGTCGAAACTTGGCAGGAGAACGGCAGAAACCACGATTTCCTTCTCTGGAGCAATCTTGTCACCAGGACGCTCACCCAGATAAACAGAAGTCTGATTCAAGCCGAAATCACGCAGCTTCTTCGAATCCAGCACGAAGGTAATCTCTGCAGAACGGTGAGGAGCCACCCTGGATGGCGAAACCGTCGCCTGGAGATAGTTAGGAAGATGCATTACCACAGGTTCCATCATCTCCTCTGTAGGATTGAAGATATGGATGCGCTGTACCGGACGGTCGCCACGGTTTACGTCATCAAACTCCACCTCCTGGGCATCCGACTTGAATTCGCCAAGCAGTTCATTATATGGACCTGCGAAATCTACCACATTGCTCACTACCCTACCACGCATAGAGAGGATAAAAGGTTCCTCCGATGCATTGCTATAGAGGCATATCTGCTTGTGGAAGGTACCCATCTGCTTCGCATCATACACCGCCTTGACCAAGAAGCTGTCGCCAGGAGCCACACTGTTCTTCGGATACACAACCTCTGTACATCCGCAACTCTTATACACCTGATGGATGATCAGCGGTTTGCTGCCCTCATTCTTCATCAGGAACTCAGCGGTCACCGGCTTGCGGAATACTACCTGTCCACAATCCACGATCTCATTCTGAGTACTTATCTTCTGTGCCGACGCAGACACCGCCAACAGCGATGAAAGCATCAATATATTCATTCGTTTCATACTATTCTATTCGTAATTATCAATCCTTATATTAATTATTAACTATCATCTTATATGCCTCCGTACGACCACCAAACTCCGGACTGTAGGTACACTCTGCCGTGCAGGATCCCGACTGGTAATCGCCCTTACGGTCAACATAATATTCCATTTCTACGAAATGCTTACCTTTAGATAAACGATCAAAATAGAAATTTGTTGTATTATCCTTAGGAGAAACATAACATTCCATACCCCACTGGTAACCGCTCAGCTGATTGACAGGCTCCAGACAGGCTGCCCGCTTGTCCACAATCTTCACGAAATCGTAGTCACGGTCGGCGGTGATGATGAGTGTTACCTTCACCTTCTCTCCCACCTTCGCCTGCGCCTTGCCCCTGCCCTGCGATTCAGCAGGAACGATGACACGGCGCACCTTGATGCCCGATTCGGCAGAAGCGATTTCGCTGATAGGCTGCTTGAACTCTGCATATACGGCACCCCAGCTGGTATAATCGCTCTTCTTGTTGATGCTCAGGGTAGATGCCTTACCCGCCTTTTCAGTCCTGACATAACCAAGCGTAGTAGAATCCTGTGGCATCGGAAGCAGCTTGCCATCCAGTTTCAGAACGGCATTCTCAGCCTTTCTGTTCCAGTTGCTCTCATTGCCCTTCATAAAGGCATAGACAGCATCCACGGTATTCACCGGCGTATCCCAAACCTGGGTGCGTTTCGACATTAGGAGCCAGCGCTGCAGTTCCTCGATGGTCTGCTTGTCGTTCGGCTTCAGCATCTGCATCGCCTCTATCACGGATACCTGGGTTGGTATCTTATAGTTTCTCCAGCTGTACAATGCCTTGCGGGTATCGTAGTAACGGCCCATCTCCTCGCGATAAACGGCATATTCGTTCACGCTCTGCAGATATTCGCCTGCCTTTTCGCGGTAATCGGCATTCTGCTGGCAGTTCTTGGCGAGCACCACGGCAGCACGTGCCTTGCCATAGATGGTGAAATCGCCGGTCATCTTCGACATCTTTTCCAGGAGATAAGCCTTATCCTGCTCCAGATCCTGCTTCATCTTTCTGCCATCCATCGAGAGGATGTAGAGATAATGCAGCGCCTGTTCGCTAGGATTCACCTTCTGCTTTTTCTCCTCCAGTTTCTTCATTTCTCTTACTTCCTGTGCTGTCTGCCAGGAGAGATAATCAATGGCGGAAGTCAGCATCTTGGCGGTGGATTTCTGAACACCGGCAACGGCATTCAGACGAACCATCATTTCGGCTACCGACGTTGTCATGTATCTGCTGCCCTTCATTCCCTTCCACCAGGAGAAGGAACCGTTAGGGTTCTGCAACTTCTTCAGCTTTTCCACCTGATTCTGTAAGCGAATGGTCTCCTGAGAGAGATTCTGCTCTGGCTGTTTTTCCAGCGAGAGATGCTTCTGGATATGGGTGGTGATGGTATTGGCGTAGATGGCAGACATCAGCGAAATGGCATCCTCCTCATCCGGATTACTGATAGCAGGCAGCGCCTTCACCATCAGCCAACTTGGATTGTTGGTATATTCCACGGTCACCTTCGCATCCACTGCTCCCTTCGCCTGCTTACCCTCCTTGTTCAGGAAGAGTTTGCTCAGGTCGAAGTTCTGCTCACCCTTCTGATGCAGGGTGATAGGCAGGGTGTTCACCACGAGTTCACGGTTGCTCAAAACCGGCAGGTAATGCTGTTCACCATCGCTGTAGCCATTACCGGCAGCCACCACCTTATTAATATATACGCCTTCTTTCAGTCCCTGGACATCAAAGGAGACGGTAGCAGAACCCTCGGCATCGATACGATAGCCCTGGGTCTTCTGCCAAACCACCTTTTGGGTTTCGGCATCCAGAATCTGCATGCGGGCATTGCCGTTCACCTTCTTGTCAGAAGTGTTGAAGAGTTTCACCACGATGGTGCTCTTATCGCCCTCACGCAGGAAGCGAGGCATGTTAGGCTGCACCATCACGGTCTTCTGAGCCACAGCCTCATCAACTAGACAGCCGTTTCTCATCTCCTTATCATGGGCCAATCCCATGAACTTCCAGGTAGTCACGCTTTCCGGTAGGGTGAAATTGATAGCCACATTGCCCTGATTGTCGCTCTCCAAGGCAGGATAGAAGAAGGCGGTCTCGTTCAGGTTTTCACGAATCTGAACCTTGTCGAGGAACTGTCCTGCGTCTGAGCCAGAACCGCCAGCAAACTGCGGCATCTCCTCTACTACATCAAAAACCTTGTTGACAGATGGAGCAAAAGCACCGACACGAGCCATCTTAGAACCACGAATTCTCATGACTTTCGCTTCTTCTCGTACCAGCTCGTCTTTCTGTATACGAACAGACTCAACGGTTCCGCCAGAAGAACGTTCCAACTTGCTCAGTTCCACAGCTTGCATATAACCATAATAGCTAAAGTATTTGCCATCAAACTGATCCACATCCAACTCCTTTTCATCATAATACTTGGTAGGATAAGTACCAGCCAATCCCATCTCATAATACTTCAGATTGCTCTTCCAATAGCAGTCTGGCAACCACTGGCTGAATCCCAGTGACATTTCCCAGGTATGTTCAGCCAACTGGTCGAGCGACTTATCATAAAGCACACTCATCAGCTGTGCCTTGGCTGGCTTGCCGTCGGGAGTCGTAATCTGCAAGGTCCACTTCTCCTTCTGTCCCGGAGTGAGACGGTCGCGGAAAGTCTTCCAGGTGATGTTCAACTTCTTCTCCGGCAAAGGACGGGCGATGCTGATTTTTCTGGTATAGCATTCGCCATTCTTCACGAAACTATAATTAATCACCACACCCGAAGCATATTCCGGCTTGTAGGTGAATGGCAGGGTAACGATGCTGTCGCCCAACTCCCAGGCACCCTTCTCCAGCAGTTTGTTGCCAGCGATGATGGAATAAACGATGTGCGCTCCGTTTTCAGAAGAACCCACCTGCACATATACCGGTTTTCCATCACGCGGGAAGGTCTTCGCCGTCTGATAATACCATTCAGTGGTTGGCTCCATCGGATGGGTATCCTTGATGCTAAAGAGGGTGAACTTCTGCTGCAGGGTGTCTTGTCCGCAGATTGCCTCCATCTCATGCACACCTGATGGCAATACAGCCATAGAAATCGGCGCATTCGCCTCGGCATCCTTCCATTCGCCCTTGTCGATGCGGTACTTCAGGTTGCTGGATATCTCCATACCGCTGGCATTGCGGTAAGCAAAGGTCACCGTCTTCAGACTGTCTGTCTCAATACGCTTAGGAAGATTCACCGTGAGGATGGTTGGCTTGGTGCCCAAAGGCAGACTCATCACGCCCTCGTGGCTCTCACCACTGATGTCGGTAACGATGGCTGAGACCTCGAAGTTGAAGAAACGGGCGATGCGCATGAAATCGCTCCTATCAGCCTCGTCTTTTCCTGACAAAGAAGCCTCCAGCGGAATCTCCACGTCGAAGGTTCCGTCCTCACGAGTCACGCAACTGTCAGTCTTCACCAACTGTCCGGCAGAGCCTGCGCCCCACCACCAGAGCTGGTTTCTGCGGGTCACCTGATACTCCACTTTGGCGCCCTGCACTGGTACACCGGCGTAGGTCTTTGCCGAAGCCTTCACCACTACGGTGTCGCCCCAGTTATATTTCTCGTTCACCTTCGGGAAGGTAATCTCGAAGGTTGGACGCTTGTATTCCTCCACACGGAAGGAACTGTTAGCTCGGTTATTCACGGATACATGATACATACCTGTCTGTCCACCTTGAGGCAATTCGAAATCCACAGATGCCGTACCATATTCGTCGGTTGTAGCCTTCTGCTCAGCCACCTGCTTCCAGTTGGCATCCCTCAGGATAAACTTCAGTTCCATACTCTTTCCCGGCACACTGGCATCCAGGCCTTTCTTCACGATATAGGAAACGGCAGAGGCATGCACCTTCTGGCCCGGACGATAGATGGCACGGTCGGTAAACAGCTGATATTTCATTTCATCATCCTTCTTCTCGTAATAGCGGGCACGGGAGAGGTAGATATCCTTGGCAGGCGCAAACTTATCTGTAGATGTGTAGATCAATACCTTTCCATCCACATTCTTGAAGTAAGCCTCGCCCTGGTCATCTGTCGTCATTCGGGCATGAATGAGTCTCTTGAACTTGCCCGTCTTGTCGTCATAGTTTCTGTCATAGAGCACAATCTTCGCACCTGGAACAGGTTGACCGTCGGTAGCATTCACCACCACATAGCGATGCCTGTCATCAGGCAACTGCTGGATCATCACCGCCAGATTGCTGACATAGAAGAGTTCTCGCTGCGGAGCAATGCCTGTATTATCCGAAGTCACCTCCATCAGATAGGCACCCAGCGGCAGATTGCCACCGATTTCGATGGAATCCTTTACCTCTTCGTAATCCGGACGACCATAGTAGTTGCGGCTGAAATCCTTCTGATGCAGCTTCGTGGTCTTCTTCAGGAGCATCTTATAGGTTGCCTCATTCTGGGCATCATATTCATTATCCGCTGTGATATTGAGACGGGAAAGCCGAATGTTCAGATTCTGAAGATTGCGCACATTCAGATGCACCCACTTCTTTTCCGAAGGGCGAAGCACCAATGGCATATCCTGCACCTGGAACATAGGTTCGGTGAGGCGCTTCTGTGCATTTCTCAGCACATTCATTCTCGACCATCCGCCCCATCTATTCAGTGCATAGTTGATATAGTTGAGCTTATCCTGCGGTTTGGCATCGGTAGCACCTTCCATGAAGCGGAAGTGCTCCACGGCAAGTTCGCCTGCCTCCGGAATATCCTGATAGACGTGGATGAGCGAGTCGATGGTATTCAGATACTTCGACTTCCTAACCTCTCTTACATCATCCTGGCGGTATTTCTCGATGAGTTTGTAGGCACAGAGACAAGCCGCACCCCGATTTTCCACCTTATTATAATAGGTGTACATCAGCAGATACGATTCCTTGCTGTCTGCCTCGAAACCGATGAGATGCAGCAGATCATTGTTGAACGAACTGCCATCCACCCCCTTCAGCGTCAGCGGCACATACCCGGAAGAAGCATTCCTGGCAAGAAGCTCAGGCTGCTCCAGGGCCTTCTTGAAGAACTCCTCGCTCTTCTTTTCGCTCATATCACGATATACCTTGCCGAGCACGGCATATCTCACAGCCTTCAGCACGGGGTCTTTCGCTTTCAGTGCTTCCGTTTCCATCCGCTTCACATTGGGCGTCAGCGAGTCGGGCGAAATCTCTCTCCAGAGTATCGCCTGCCTTATCTCTGCCGCCAGCAGCTGGCCGTAGTCTTTCGCCGCCGTAGCCTTGGAGATGATTTTCTTCATCACCCCAATCTCGCTCTTGGGCTGATCCTTCTGAGCGATGATATCAGCTTGCTTCCACAAGTTGTCGTAGGTTTGAGCCGTTGCTTGCAGCATGGCAAACACGGTTATGAGGAGTGTTATAATGTTTCTTTTCATAAGCCAATCGTATGTTATGTTAATCGCAAATTGTTAAACATCTAACTTTTCAATGCAAAAATACAAAAAATATCTGTTTTCTAACCTATAAACTGAAACTTTTTATTATCTTTGCACCAAATTCATGCAAAAATTCTAAAAATAAACATTAAAAAAACAATGGTAGAGAAAAAGTATGGTCATTTTGATGACGCCAATCGCGAGTACGTGATTACTGACCCAAAGACCCCATGGCCTTGGATCAACTATTTGGGTAACGAGGATTTCTTCTCGCTTATCTCCAACACAGCAGGTGGGTATTCTTTCTATAAGGATGCCAAGTTCCGTCGTCTCACCCGCTATCGCTACAACGGGGTACCTATGGACAACGGTGGTCGCTACTTCTACATCAAGGATGGCGATACCGTCTGGAATCCAGGCTGGAAACCATGCAAGACGCCACTCGACAGCTATGAGTGCCGCCACGGCATGAACTATACCCGCATCACGGGCAGCAAGAATGGCGTAGAGGCAAGCGTTCTCTTCTTCGTTCCACTCCACACCTGGGCTGAAGTCCAGAAGATGACGCTGAAGAATCAGACTGCGGAAGTAAAGACCCTCAAGGTATTCTCCTTTGCAGAATGGTGCCTCTGGAATGCCGCTACCGATATGGAGAACTTCCAGCGCAACTTCTCTACAGGCGAAGTGGAGATAGAAGGATCTACCCTCTATCACAAGACCGAATATCGCGAGCGCCGCAACCACTACGCTTTCTACACCGTGAATACCGAGATTCAGGGCTACGATACCGACCGTGAGAGCTTCATCGGACTCTACAACGAGTTTGCCGAGCCGGAAGCCGTGATGGAAGGCAAGCCACGCAACAGTTTTGCCCACGGCTGGAGCCCTATCGCATCACATTATATTGAGGTAACCCTGCAGCCGGGCGAGAGCCGCGACCTCATCTTCCTTCTGGGATACGTAGAAAACGAACAGGACAAGAAGTTCTCTGCCAAGAAGGTGATCAACAAGGAGAAGGCACATCAGCTCATCAAGAAGTTCGATACCACCGAAAAGGTGGATGCAGCCTTTGCTGAACTCAACCAGTACTGGGATAACCTGCTGAACATCTTCACCGTGAAGAGCGGAAACGACAAGTTAGACCGCATGGTGAACATCTGGAACCAGTATCAGTGCATGATAACCTTCTGCATGTCGCGTTCTGCAAGCTTCTTCGAGAGCGGCATCGGCAGAGGCATGGGCTTCCGTGATTCCAACCAGGACCTCGTAGGTTTCGTTCATCAGATTCCTACCCGTGCCCGCCAGCGCATCATCGACATCGCCAGCACCCAGTTCCCAGACGGCGGCTGCTATCACCAGTATCAGCCACTCACCAAGCGTGGCAACAACGATATCGGTGGCGGTTTCAACGATGACCCATGCTGGCTCATTTTCGGAACCGTAGCCTACATCAAGGAGACGGGTGATTTCTCCATCCTCTCCGAGCAGGTACCATTCGATAACCAGCCAGGCAGCGAGGTAAGTCTCTTCGAACATCTGAAGATTTCGATGAACCATGTTATCAACAACCTGGGTCCGCATAAGCTTCCACTCATCGGCAGAGCCGACTGGAACGACTGTCTGAACCTGAACTGCTTCTCCTGGGACCCTAACGAGAGCTTCCAGACCACCGAGAACAAGGGCGAAGGCAGCAAGGCTGAGAGCCTGATGATTGCCGGACTGTTTGTTGTTACCGGCAAGGATTACATCGCCCTCTGTAAGCAACTCGCCAAGGAGGCATCCAACTGCCGCGAAGGAGAGATAGCCGGACTTGCCGAGGAAGATTACCTGGTAGAAGCCGATCGCATGCAGCAGGCAGTAGATGCGATGAGCGAAGCCGTGAAGCAGCATGGCTGGGACGGCGAATGGTTCCTCCGTGCCTACGATTTCTTCGGCAACAAGATAGGCAGCAATGAGAACGAAGAAGGCAAGATCTTCATCGAGAGTCAGGGCTGGTGTACCATGGCTGGCATCGGACTGGAAGAAGGCCTCTGCGCCAAAGCACTGGATAGCGCCAAGGAGCGCCTGGAGTGCGAGCACGGAATGGTGCTGAACAACCCAGCCTACACCACCTATCATGTAGAGATGGGCGAGATTTCATCCTATCCTGAAGGTTACAAGGAGAATGCCGGCATCTTCTGCCACAACAACCCTTGGGTCATCATCGGCGAAACCGTTGCCGGACGTGGCAATGATGCCTGGAACCATTATACCAAGATTCTGCCAAGCTATGTAGAGGAGAAATACCAGACCCTGCACAAGGTGGAGCCATACGTCAACTGCCAGATGGTAGCCGGCAAGGATGCCGCCAAGCCTGGCGAGGGCAAGAACTCCTGGTTAACCGGTACAGCCGCCTGGATGTGGTACACCGTGTCGGAGTTCATCCTCGGCATCAAACCGGATTACGAGGGACTGCTCATCGACCCATGTCTCCCAAGCACCGCCCTTGAATACGAGGTAACCCGCAAGTTCCGTGGTGGCGAATACCACATCGTGGTGAAGAACCCAGAAGGAAGGGAGAAAGGCGTAAAGCAGATTACGGTGGATGGAAAGGCCATCGAGGGCACCATCATCCCTTGCTCAGCAGGCAAGCACGAGGTGATTGTACAAATGTAATCGATTAATTCAAAATAATAATGAAGAAAATTTTATGTTTTGTGGCAGCTCTGGCTGCCACAACTTTTATCACAACAACCAGTACAAGCTGTAAGTTTGCACCCGACCAGCATGACGGCGATACCGTAGCCGCCAGCGAGTTCTATCCGGAAGATACCGCTGCCATCCATGCCAAGAAGACGGCGAAGATGGCTGCTGTCAAGGCAGGCAAGGATAGTGTAGGCATCTACTACATAGGCAGTGGTTCCACCAAGGACATGATTCAGCTCGTCTCCTACCCTTCCCGTCGTGATACGATGATATTCGGCAAGACCCGCCACGTGAAGGTGAAGGGTAATGCTGACATCAACCACGTGGTTAGAGTGGATTACTACCTGCTCAACGGCAAGGATTCATTAGTGAAATATGTGGAGGAAGTGGAGCTCAAAACAAAGGAATAAAGCACCCCAAGCACTAAAAAAGGCTAGCATGCACAAACGCACGCTAGCCTTTTTCATATTTCATTCAACCAGGATTTTAAATCACTTAACTGAACTTTCGTAATATGCTAAAGCCTATCAACTAATCATAAAATCCCGGCTGCTTGTACTCAATGCCCAGCTCATCATCCACAGTGGCGATGACACCCTGAATCTGGCCCATGGCAAACATGCGGCCCAGGAGGGTGTAACCGGCATTGTGTCCGTGGTTGCTCTCATCAAACACACCACCTGGCTCATCGGTGAAGGTCATGCCATGATCTACTCGCATCGGCAATCGGCGACCCGAATTGCACTTGCCTTCCTGTTCTGCCTTCTCGAAGATGCGGCAAAGCTCTATCAGATGGCCACGTCCACCCAGGTGAGAAGCTTCGGTGAAGTTACCATTAGGGAAGATGTAGCAGGAACGCAGGTGAACGAAGTGAGTGCGGTCGGCAAACTGCTTCGCCATGGCTACACAGTCGTTGTGCTCGCCGGCAGAGAAGGAACCTGCACAGAATGTCAGACCGTTGTGCTTGTTAGGCACGGCATCCAGCATCCACTGGATATCCTCGGCACGGCCGATAATTCTTGGCAAGCCGAATACAGGATAAGGAGGATCGTCTGGGTGAACACACATGTTGATATCGTATTCATCGCAGATAGGCATGATTGCCTCCAGCCAGTATTTCATATTCTCCTGCAGCTTCTTCTTGTCGATGCCATCGTAAAGCTTCAGCAGGTCGCGGAACTTCTGTACAGGAGCCGAGTCACCCTCACTGAAGTTACCAGAAACAAAGCCCTGGGTCTTGATGATGATGTTCTCTACCAAGGCATGATCCTGCTCTGGTGTTGAAGTCTTCTTGATTTCATCAGCCTCAGCCACGAGATCTCTGCCCCACTTGTGCTCCTTAGAGAATTCAGCCCAGTCCTCACGGGCACCTTCACGCTGGAGGATATAGATGTCGAAGTAGGCAAACTCGCCCCAATTCATATAGAGGTTGTTGGCTCCGTTAGGATTCTCGTGTGCCAAATCGGTACGTGCCCAGTCCAAAACCGGCATGAAGTTGTAGCAGATGCACTTGATGCCTTCCTCGCCCAGGTTTCTCAGACTCTCCTTATAGACCTCAATCTGATGGTCACGGTCAGGACCGCCATACTTCAGGGTCTCCACCACCGGCAGCGACTCCACTACGCTCCATTTCATACCATAAGACTCGATATACTCCTTCAGTTCGTGAATCTTCTCACGTGTCCAAACCTCACCAAGAGGCACATCGTGCAGTGCAGTCACGATGCCCTCTACACCTATCTGTTTCAGCTGGGCAAGCGTAATCTTATCCTTCTTGCCAAACCATCTCCATGTTCTTTCCATATATCTTTATATATAATGTATTGGTTAAATCAAAAAAATGAATTATCTTGCAGCAACGTACTTGTGCAATGTCTGTCTTACGGCACCCTTGCCAGCGAAGAGTTCCTTCACCATGCCTTCTATCTGCTCGCCGAAACCAGCCTCGTAGAGATCGAGTCCGAATACATCCTTGCGAGAATAGAGATTCTTCAGGCAAGAGTAGTCCTGATCAGCCTTGCCTACCTCAAGAGGAGCTACGATGGCCTGGAGTTCTGCCAACAATGGGTCAGAAGATGGCTCAAATGCCTTCAGGTTATCATCCAATGCCTTGAGATAGCGGGCGTAACCTGCCAGCACCAGCGGAATCAATATCAAATTATTCTTGTCGAGACCACGGTCGATATACTTCTTGATGGTCTCACCGAAGCGGATAGAGAGTTTCTGACTGGTATCGGTAGCGATACGCTGAGGAGCATCCGGCATGAAAGGATTAGGCAGACGCTTGTTGATAACGGTGCCGATAAACTCGTATGGGTTCAATACGCCTGGGTCTGTAACCACCGGCATTGCCTCGATATAACCGATCTTCTGGATAAAGGCACGCAGGTCCTCATCTGCCATCTCGGCAGAAATCAGGGTATAGTCGAGCATGCAGCCATAGATAGACATCGCCGTATGTAGCGGATTCAGACAGGTAGTCACCTTCATGGTCTCCACCTCATCCACGGTCTTGCGGGTTGTATAGAGCGCACCACCCAACTCCAATGGCGGACGGCCGTTGGTATAGGTATCCTCGCACACGAGATACTGCACTTCCTCTGCATTCACGAAAGGAGCAGTAAAGGTATGCTTCTCAGTGATGATAGTATCATTATCCTCGAAACCATCCTCAGCCAGCATCGCCTGCACCTTCTCATGAGGACGAGGCGTAATCTTGTCGATCATAGACCAAGGATAAGTCACCTTCTTGTCATCGTTGATGTAATCCAGGAAGTCAGCCTCCACGATGCCATCCTTCACCCAGCGCTCGGCATACGCCTTCACGCCCGCCTTCACGTGGTCACCATTGTGAGAGCAGTTATCAGTTGACTGAAGGGTAACCGGCAGCTTGCCCGCCTTGAATCTCTCGTAGAGGAGCGCGGTAAGCTTACCCATGGCAAAGACAGCGTCGAGACCACGAGCCAAATCGGCATCATTGAAGGAATAACCCTTCTCAGTAATGGTAAAGGTAACCATCTGCAGACTCGGTGCCTGGAAAATCTGAACCAAGCGAGCCCAATCCTCACCAAACTGCTTGTCAGCCTTCAGACTCTCCGTGATAGAAGCGATGACCTTCTTCTCAATGGTGCCGTTAGACTGGAGGCTCACCAGGAGCGAGAGGTTATGGTAAGGGCGATAAGCCTTGTCGATGATTTCGTAGTCGAAGCTTTCCGCCACGATGACGCCACGGTCGTACTTACCGGTGTTGAGAGCATCGTTGAGGATAGCGGCAGGGAACGCACGGAAGATGTTACCTGCACCGAAGTGAACCCAAGTAGGCTCATCGTGAGTCTTCTTGGCAACTGCTGCAATATCATAATGAGGAAGCTGATAACCTTTAGCTTCCCATTCTGCAGCCTGAAAATTTTCAGAAAGAATGTCGTTCAGTTTCATACTTTTATATTTTGATGTTGTTTTATGTATTCGCCTACAAAAATACGAATAAACATCGAATCTCCCTCACATTTTCGCAAGAAAAAACAAAAACTGAACGAATAGAAATCTATTTTGAACAAAAAAGCATCCCCCACCCTTACATCAAAGTAAGAATGGGGGATGTTCATTCAAGATACTATTTTCCATTCCAGGCAGTTCACCTCGTCCTTCACCGAGAAGTTCAAGCCTATCTTCACCACCTTCTTGCCGCTCATCTTGAAAGCATCGGCATAGTGTTTTGCCTCTATCTGGGCGAGAGCCTCCTCGGCACTCTTGTTGAACTTCAGCTCCATCACGTAGATGGTATCAGCAGTCTCCATCGTGATATCGATTCTGCCCTTCGCCGTATGCTGCTCCACGAGGATATCATAGTTGGTGAGCAGGGCAAACATGATGCAGAGCGTCTGCTGCCAATGTCCCTCGTAGTGGGTATTGTCGCAGTAAGGCACCGTCTCCAGAAAGTCGTTCAGCAGGCAGAAGGCAGCATCCATATCCCCCTTCTTTACCAATACCGACATCTTGGCGATGGTCGTGTTAGCCTTCGCCGACTTGTCCGTCAGATAATGAGGCAAGAGACTTCCATATAGCCCCACCCTTATCTCCTGGTTAGGCAATGCCAACAGGTACAATTTTGTAGGCTTGTCATATCCCTTGATGGTGACATACCCGCTCTGATAGAGCAAAGGTACGATGGTGGTCATCGTTTCGGTGGGGGCATCAAAGTCCTTCTTGCCCACCTCTATGGCCTCGCCAAGGTCTGCAGGCAGGAATTCATACTTTCTCATCATATTGATGAGATAGGTAGGTGTGCCCGATCCGAACCAGTAATCATCCATTTCCTGCTTGGCGAAGCAATTCAGCAAGCTGTAAGGATTGAAGACATCAGGCGATGGCCAAGTGAAGTGATAACCATCATAATGGTCTTTCAGCTCCTGGATGGTCTCCTCCCTGCTCAGTTCCAGATGCTCGGCAAGAGCATCGATATCATCGCTCATCTGGGTCAACAGTTCCTCCTTGGTGATGCCGCAGATGCCGGCGTATGGCTCGTCCATACTGACATTCGTGATGTTATTGAGCTCGCTGAAGATGCTGAGCTGCGAGAACTTCGTGATACCCGTCAGGAACACAAAACGGAGCAATGGCTCGCAATCTTTCAAGGGACTGTAGAAATTGCGCATCGTATTGCGCAACACATCGAGTTTTTCCTTCTCATGCGCCACATCCAGCAGCGGAGCGTCATATTCATCGATGAGCACCACAGCCTGCTTGCCAGTCTTTGCAGTAACTGTTTTTATCAAGTTGAGCAAGCGGACGTTCGGGTCTGGAGAATCACAATCCACTCCAAACCTATCCTCATTTTCCTTCAATATATATAAGAGGTATCGATCCAGCTGTTCCTTCTCCATATGTTTGCCTCCAGCCAGGCTGAAGTGCAGCACGGGATAAGCCGTCCACTCCTTCTCCAGCTTCTCGATGGCAAGCCCCTCGAAGAGTTCCTTCTTGCCTTCGAAATAACTCTGAAAAGTAGAAACCAGCAGCGACTTACCGAAACGGCGAGGTCGGCTCAGGAAGAAATACTTTCCATCTGTATGTGTCATACGATAGATATATTCCGTCTTGTCGATATAGAGGTTGTCCAACTTGCGGATTTCCTCAAATGTCTGAATTCCTATAGGATATAATTTTCTTGCCATAATCAAACGCTATCTAATGAATTGCAAATATACATCAATTCTCCCAAACAACCAAGCATTTCTACGATTTTAACAAAAAAAACAATCCCGGCCCAGAGATTCCATAGAATCTCCGAGCCGGGAACCAGCACCAGACCACCCATGGCAATCAGCATCACGGAAAAAACGACAGTCCACCCAGCCTTGGTATCGGCGCATGATGCACCTTTCTCTCGTCAGGCATGTCAAATTCACAATACCATGAACTGGGAGGCGAATTAGAAAAATCTGCGTTAATCTGGGAACACCTTTTATAATATGATTATTCACGGGAAAAAATATGGGAAAAAGTTTGGTGAATTCAGTTTTTATTGCTATCTTTGCGAACGATTCTACCAAGAATCTATATTCTAAGAATAAAAACAGATAAAAAAATAACTTACATACAACAACTTATGAAGAAAAATATATACAAAGGTAACGTGCTGATTAGAAGGTTGGTGATACTCGCTGACTTCATCATCCTCAATTGCTTGCTATTGGGCCTTATTAACATCGAGTTCCTTCATGTACCCGAGTATCTAGACCTGAAAACAAAGATTACATTCTTTATAGCAAACGTTGCTCTCGCCATCGGCGAATACAACTATAGCACTATCATCCATATAAGACGAATCGGTTTCCAGCAAGTACTTAAGCGTACGCTCTTCCTTGTGCTTTGTACCGCCGTCTGCTTCATGATCTTCCTGAAATTCTTCAGTCATGGTGGAGCAATATTTACATTCGGAATCTACTTCGGCATCACATTCTATATTGCTTTGGTCATCAGTAGAATCATCGAGCTCAAGTTTCTGAAATATCACCGTGCGAGAGGTAGAAACATTCGTACCGTGGTCTTCGTGGGTAGCGATCCTGCCGTAAGAGAAATGTACATTACCATGACCGAAGACCCTTCTGCGGGTTATATCGTGAAAGGTTATTATGCTGATGATGACATCGCCGGAGCGCCACAGGAACTGAAAAAACTGGGTACCATGCAGGATCTTAACAAAATTTTAGAGTCAAAGATGAACGATACCATCAACGGTTCAAGTTATGGTCTGGATGAGATTTTCTGCAGCTTGTCGCATCAGGAATCAGACCAGATTGTGAAGATCATGCGTTTCTGTGACAAGAACGTGGTACATTTCTATTATCTGCCTCGTCTGTCCGGCGAATATAAGCTGCATCTGGATTCCCATAACTTTATGGGTAAGACGGTTTACGCGAACCATCTTGAGCCGCTGTCTTCTGTCTCGAACCGTATTCTCAAGCGTGCCTTCGATATTGCCGTGAGTGGTGTGATTTGCCTCTGTTTCTTGCCTTTCATTCCAATCATCGCACTGATTATCAAGATTCAGAGTCCGGGTCCTATCTTCTTCCGTCAGGCTAGAACGGGTCTGAACGGTAATACCTTCATGTGCCTGAAGTTCCGCTCGATGCATGTGAACAAGGATTCAGACAAGGCTCAGGCTACGAAGAATGACCCAAGAAAGTTTGCATTCGGCAACTTTATGAGAAAGACGAATATTGATGAGTTCCCTCAATTTATCAATGTATTGAAGGGCGATATGAGTATCGTGGGTCCTAGACCTCACATGTTGTATCATACTGAAGTTTATGGTAGTTTGATTGATAAGTATATGGTTCGCCACTTCTCGAAGCCTGGTATTACCGGTTGGGCTCAGGTAACGGGTTTCCGTGGTGAGACGAAGGAGCTCTGGCAGATGGAGGAGCGCATCAAGCGTGATATCTGGTATATCGAGAACTGGTCGTTCTGGCTTGACATCCGTATTATCTTCCTGACAGCGAAGAGTATTATCTGCCCGGATAAAAACGCTTATTAAAATTACTCCTCTAATGCCTTGATCTGCTTTTTGGGAGTTACTCCCAGATTCTTCAGACTCTCTACCCTTCTCATTACATTGCCGGTACCATCATAAAGCTGCTTTTTCGCTTTATCATAGGTACCGGAGAGACGAGTGAGGAGATCACCTATGCTCGTGAAGGTGTCTTCGAAAGTCGCTACCTTATCATATAGATCGGCTGCCGTCTTCACGATTTTCTCTACATTCTTGTTCTGACGGTCATACTGCCAGAGATTATACGCCAGCTGCAACGCCATCAGGAGATTGCTCGGAGATATGATGATAATCTTCTTCTGATAGGCATAGCGACTCAAATCCGGCTGCTGCTTCATTGCTGCAATATAACTCGTCTCGTTAGGGATGAACATCAGGACGAAGCCGATGGCATCTTCTACTAACTTCGAATAATCCTTCTCCGCTAGCTCATCGATGTGCTTGCGCACACTCTGGGCATGCGACTTCATCAACCTCTCTCGCTCCTCATCGGTCTCTGCCGCCAAGGCATCGGTATAGGCGGTGAGAGATACCTTGCTATCTATCACCACGCTCCTGCCTTCCGGGAATCGCACGATGACATCGGGACGGAAGTTCTTGCCGTTCTCATCCTTGGTGTTCTCCTGGATAAAGAACTCCTCGTCCTTTCGCAAACCGCTGTTTTCCAGGATGGTTTCCAATACCATCTCGCCCCAGTCACCCTGCATCTTGCTGTCACCCTTCAATGCCTTGGTAAGATTGGCGGCATCGGAACCGATCTTAGAGGTCTGCTCCTTCAGACTTGTTACCGCCTGCTGCTGTTCCTGCTGGAAGAGTTTCATCGTTGCCTCGAAGGTACTCTGCAGTTCCTTTTTATTCACCTCGTTCTGTGTCTTGCTCTCTTCTACCGATTTCTTGAAATCGGCAAACTGCTCCTTGATAGGTTTCAGGAGTTCATCCATCTGGAGTCGGTTGTTTTCCTGGAGGGCCGACTGCTTGGCAGCGAGCTGTTCGGCAGCAGCTTTCTGCTGTTCGATGGTCATGCGATGCATCTCCTGCTTCAGGCTTTCTAGTTTCTGCGCCCACTGCTGGTCGCTTTCAGCACGGAGCTTTTCTGCAAACAGTCGCTCGTTCTCCATCTGGGCTTTCAAGGATTGAAGTTCAGAAGCATGATGCTGATTGCTCTGTTCGATGTTAGCCTGCAGCACCCGAGCCTTCGCAATGAGCTGCATTTTCTCCTCTCCCGCCTTCTTTCCTTCCATCAGTTTGCCCACGAAGAATCCGATGGCAAGACCTATAACGATTCCTATTACTATTTCCATTTATCTTTGTTTTAAATGATTCTGTATATCTGCCAAAATTATGATGTGCAAAATTAATGCTTTCAAAACATAACACCAAACATCATAGGGGATTCTTGTAGATATTTAACTATTATGGAAAAAACAGGTAGAAATATGAGATTAAATGAAAATTTTGCATTATCTTTGCAGCATAATTAATATATAAGATATAGACTATGATCAAAAGATTATTATCCTTTTTAGACGCTTCGCCAGTGAACTTCCTGGCTGTGAAGAATATCTCCGAGGAATTGGAGAAAAATGGGTTCAGACGATTGAACCCTCAGGAGCCGCTGGGCAAGGTTGTGGCGGGTGACAAGTTCTTCGTTACCAAGAACGACTCTTCTATCTATGCTTTCCAAATCGGAAAGAAGGCGCTGGCGGATGCCGGCTTCCACATGATCTGCGCGCACTGCGACTCCCCTACCTTCCGCATCAAGCCTAACGCTGAGATGACTTGCGAGGGCGGTATAGTGAAACTGAATACCGAGGTTTATGGCGGTCCGATTATGTCAACCTGGTTCGACCGTCCACTCACTCTGGCGGGTAGAGTGATCGTAAAGGGCGAGGATGCGATGCATCCGAAGACGCTCCTGCTCCATATCCAGCGACCTCTGCTGCAGATCAGCAATCTCGCTATCCACTTCAACCGCCAGGTGAACGATGGCGTGAAGTTGAGCAAGCAGAAGGATGTGCTCCCTATCCTCGGCATCATCAACGATGAACTGGAAAAGGGTAATCTGCTGATGAACGTGATTACCAGCGAACTGAATATCCAGAAAGAAGATATCCTCGACTTCGATCTCTATCTGGCTGATGCCACTCCTGCCTGCACCTTCGGTGTACACGATGAGTTTATCTCTTCGGGAAGACTCGATGATTTGTCGATGTGCTGGGCTGGTGTAGAGGCGATGATTGCATCAGATGCCAATGATACCACCCAGGTTCTCGCCATCTTCGATAATGAAGAGACGGGGTCTCAGACCAAACAGGGAGCCGGAAGCCCATTCCTTTCTTATATGCTGCAGCGCATCGCCCTGGCACAGAGCGGAACGGAGGAGGCGTATTATCAGGCAGTGGAACGTGCCTTCATGATTTCAGCCGATAATGCGCATGCCTGGCATCCTAACTACAGCGAAAAATTCGACCCTACAAATCATCCTAAGTTGGGCGGTGGTCCGGTCATCAAGTTCAATGCGGCACAGAAGTATGCGAGCGATGCCGTATCAGCAGCCATCTTCGCCAACATCTGCGAGGCTGCCGGTGTTCCTTGCCAGCGTTTCGTAAACCACAGCGATGTAGCAGGTGGCAGCACCTTGGGCAATATCCTCGCCTCTTCCATTCCATTGAAGGGCGTAGATATGGGTAATGCCATCCTCGCCATGCACAGTTGCCGCGAAACCGGCAGCGTGATGGATCACGAATACTGCGTGAAGGCTTTCACGAAGTTCTATCAGCTGTAGGAGACAAGCTCAGAAGTTAAAGGAGTTAACTCCTTTAACTCCTTAACTTGCGAAAGTTCAATCACTCATACCCCTTATTCTGCTCCAGTTTCTTATTCAAATCGATGCATTTCTGCGGTATCGGGAAGACGGTGGTATAGCCAGATTCCTCGCTCTGAAGTGGGGTGCGGAGATCATAAGCTGCGGTAAACTTGCCGAAACGGATGAGGTCCTGGCGGCGCCAACCTTCCCATACCAGTTCCAGCAATCGCTCTTCCAGGATGTTGGCAAGCGTTGCCTTGCGATTCGGCATGCCTACACGGGCACGGATCCTGTTCAGTTCCACATCACCATTCTCTCCCAGGCGAACCTTGGCTTCCGCCTTCATCAGCAGCACATCGGCATAACGGAAAAGCACGATGTCGTTGCTCTGCAGCTTACCATCCATATACGAAGTTCTATCTACCTCGTATTTCGCCATTCTCGCTCCAGCCGTCTTGATATACTTGCTGCCAGTCAGGTTCTGAGCCACCTCAAAAGGCTGATACTCCAGAGGCTTGCCATTATCCATCAGCAGTTCCTTGCCATCCACCTTCACTACACCTGCCACAAAGTTCATCTTGCAACGGGTGTCCTCGTCTGCTTCGCCATAACGGTTGGCCTTCATCGTAGCAATCGTAGCACAGGTACCATTCTCACTACCCCATCCCAAGGCACCACCATGCGTATAATGGTAAGAGCGGAAAAGATAATGAAACTGATTGGTATAGATGTTCTTATCCATTGGAATGGTAAAGATGTTCTCCTTCGATGTCTCATTGTGCGTAGAGAAATTGAAGGCATCATCTGCCTCCAGGTCATACCCCTCCCCGGCAAGTTTATCGCAATAGTAAATGCAGGTTTCCCAGGCATTCAACTTCTTGCTGCGGTTCGCACTCGCCTTGCCGCCATTGAGCAGAGAAGCTCCATCGGCAGTCTGCACCATGAAATAGATATCCTTGCCCTTAGGTCGCTTCGCATACCCCTTGGTCCAGTCATCAAACATGTAGATCTCGGCATTCAGCGCCAATTTTGCCAGCAGAAAGTTAACCACAGGCTGCGTGATGCGGCCATAGTAATTGCCCTCCTTGTTGCTATGCTCATCGGGAAGATAAGGCAGCACCTGCTGCAACTCGCTGAAAACGAAGTGGAACACCTCGCTCCGCTCGCTTTGAGAAGGAAGAGCAGCACCAGTGACAGAAGGAAGAGTGGCATCAGCTCCCCCAGCATTCGCATAAAGGGCAGCTTCTCCCGAAGACAGAACCACCGGAATCCTGCCAAACATATCCATCGCCTCGTAATACATCAATGCCCTTAAGGCACGAACCTCTGCCTGGAACTGGTCTTTCTGGTTCGCTGTGAGCAGAGACGACTTGGCTTCAATGATGTCGAGTGACTTGTTTGCCAGAACTATCACCTTATAGAGATACTTCCAGGTATCATAAAGCGGCTCATCATCAGCCGTCCAGTCATGCCGGTACATGGCATTCCACAACCCACCGTCATACCAGTCGCCTCCACGAATCGGAATCATCGCCTCGTCGGTAGTCAGCGTGTTGTAGTCGTAGATGCCACGGCAGGTACCCTGAATACCCTCACTCTCGTTGGTGCCGCCGATATAATTATAGAGTGAAGCCACGGCGTTGGTATAAATATCCAAGGCAGAGCCATAAATGGCTTCCTCCTCGAGCTGGTCCTTCGGATGCTCATCCAGACAGGATGTCATCGTCAGCGATGTCATTGTCAAGGCTGCTATCAGGAAAAAGTATATTCTATATCGTTTCATATATTTCTGCATTTAAAATTCTGAATTTAATGTTCTGCATTTAGAATTCTGCATTTAAAGTTCCGCATTTAAAGTTCTGCATTTAGAATTGAACACTCAAACCCAACGAGAAGGTGCGGTAAAGCGGATAGGTGCGCTTGTCGTCGATACCCATCGTACTGTTCACCACATAACTGTTGATCATCGGCGTCAGTCCGCTATAACTGCTGATAGTGAAAAGATTGTTCACGCTTGCCGACACCCTGAGCGACTGCACCACGCCCTTGCGGATAGGAATATCATAACCTAGGGTGAGATACTCGAAGTTAAGATAATCGCCTTTCTCCAGCCAATAATCGGATACATTCTGGTCAACGATGTTCTTCTCCGGGGCACCCTTCAGCACGTTGTAATCCGGGAAACTCGACATGTTGGTATATGCCAGCCCCGTTCCATTGAAAATCTTATGCCCAAAAGCACCATTCATCTGCAAGGAGAGATACCAGTCGCGATAACGGAAACTGATGTTTGAGCCAAGCGTCACCTTTGGCGTTGCCTGTCCGGCGATATATCTGTCACCGCCATCGCTCAAATCCACGGTTCCGTTCTTATCTAAATCTTCGATATCATAGCGATAATGCCCGTTGCCATCTTCTACAAGTCCCTTGCAATGAGGTAGATAGAAGACACCCAGCGGCTGTCCCACTATCTGATAGACCACATTGTTATAGCCGCCATGCTGACCGGCACCCGATAAGGCACCCATCGCCGTGATATCCGCCGCCGACATCTGCATGCCATCATATTCGCCACTGAGCGAGAGGAGCTTGTTCTTCTGCCAAGCCAGATTCATATTGATGTTCAACTCCATATCCTTCTTCTGTATAGGCGTGATGGAGAAGCCCACCTCCAATCCCTGGTTGCTCATCGAACCGATGTTTGCCAAGAGCTTATCGTAGGCGAAAGGTGGCACCGGCACATCGTAGGCATAGAGCATATCGGTGGTCTTGGAATAGTAATACTCCGCCGTCAGCACGAGACGGTTGTTCCATAAACCCAGGTCGGCACCCAAGTTCCAGGTGGCACGCGTCTCCCACTTCAGGTCGGGATTGTTGTTGCGAATCATACCCATCGTTACCACAGGCGAACTGTTCACCGAAACGATGCCGTTCTGTCTCACTGTGTTCATGGTGGTATAGGCAGAGATGCCGCCCAGATTACCCGAACGTCCATAACCCGTACGCAACTTGAGCATCGTAATCGCCTTGAGCTGGCGAAGCCATTCTTCCTGCTTCATATCCCAGGATAAGGAAACGGATGGGAAGAAACCCCAGGTATGGTCATCGCCCACCAAAGAAGAACCGTCGCCACGCATGGAAACCGAAAGACTGTACTTATTATATAAGGTATAGTCGATGTTGCCCATCACGGAAGCCAGCGCCTGGTCTTCATAGTTGCTGTCTGTACCGCCGAAAGGTCGGGAAGCGGCAGCACCGATATTGTGGTAATACATACTATTGTTTGAGAATCCCTTGGCAGAAGTCCAGAATCCCGTACGGATATCCTTCTGATACTCAGCACCTGCCATCGCCTTAAGGCTGTGAATGCCCCACACCCGCTGATAGTTCAAGGAAACATTGGCAAGCCATTCCTCGCTCTTGAACTCCCCCCGATAGAGATTGCCCTGCGCCCACACCCAGGTAGGACAGAACTGGTTATTCTCGTTGGAAGTATAACTGTATGCCCCGAAGGCAGAAATGCTCAGGTTGCTCAAAATATCATAGTTCAGTTTCAGATGGGCATTGAAGTTCATGTTCTTCGTATCCCTGCGCTCTTCGAGCAGGGCACCGGGAGGATTCACCTGCGAAGCAGCTCCATTCTTCACCCAACTGCCATTCAGCCTATCAAAAGGATAGGTGGGATTCATGGCATCGGCAGAATAGAAAAGTATCTGACTGTCGAAGATATCATTGTTTTTATAGGATGAACCGAATACGCCGAAATCACCCGTCAGTCTATCACCAAACGCCTTCTGGGTAACATCAATCTTAGCCACCAGGTTGCGATAGCCCTTGCTCCGGATGATGGTGTTATGGTCGATATAGCCGAAGGAAGCCCGATAGTTGCTCTGCGGAGTACCACCGCTGAAGGCGAGATAATGGTTCTGCACATTTCCGGTTCGGGTGATAGCCTTGGAAAAATTGGTATCAAATCCCTTATTGTTATATTCCAGCCCAAACTTCTGTGCAGCAGCTATGTATTCAGCGGCATTCAGCATCTCCATACTCTTGAACATCGCCTCGATGCCATAGTTGCCCTCGTAAGAAATCTGAAATCCCTTACCCGTTCCCTTCTTGGTCTTCACCTGGATAACGCCCGAAGCACCACGAGAACCATAAAGAGCGGTCTCACTGGCATTCTTCAACACGGTAAAGCTTTCGATATCAGCAGGATAGATCGTAGCAAGCGTTGCTACATCCGAGGTTACACCATCGATGATGACCAATGGGTCGTTGCCGCCCATGATGGAAGTGGTACCACGAACCCGTACAGAGTTGAGCATGGCAATACGGTCGAGACCATTGGTAGTAACGTTTACACCAGCCGTCTGTCCATTCAAGGCATCAAGGGCATTATTGAGTACGCCCTTCTTCAGCAGTTCAGGCTCCACCACGCTCACCGAACCGTATAAGCGCAATGAATCCAGACCTTTGATATTTTCTGACTGGGCATAGAGGGTATGAGGTGCAAGAATCATCGCACCTACGGCATATAATATAACTTTTAAGTTCTGTTCCATAACTATATCTGAGTTTAGTTTAGGCTCAAATCTATTTCGACTGCAAATATAATAAAAAAGAATGATACAAAATCGCTTTTTCCCAAAAATCTTTCGAAAAAAGGCTCAAAATACTTTATGTACAAGGTAATCATAAAGTTCGAAGGAAAGAAAAACGGAAAAAGGAAGCCAAGACAAATACAAACTTATCCGACTTCCTTTTGTTTCATTTATATAAACGAGAACCACTATACCAAGGTTCCGTGCTTATCTATGATAATTATCTCTTCACTCTCAATCCATTCTCGATGCTGGAGAGTTCATCGAAGAACTCGGCATCAATCTTCAGTCGCTCCTCTACCTTGGCGCAACTGTGGATAACCGTGCTATGATCGCGATTACCAATGAGTTTGCCCACTCTGGAAGCAGGCATCTTGATGAGTTTCTGAGCCATGAACATCGCCACCTGACGCGCCTCCACATACTCACGCTTGCGGCTCTTGCTGTTGACTGCAGCCACCGTTACCTTGTAATGATTGCAGACCGCCTCAACGATTTCATCGAGGGTGAGCACCTTGTTGCTCTCCTCAACCTTGACGGCACGCTTGATGACACGCTCAGCCAGTCGGATATCGATGCTGCTGTTATATACGATACTGTAAGCCAGCAAACCATTGATGGCACCCTGAAGATCACGCACACTGCCGTTGCAGGTCTGTGCGATGAAGGAAACCACATCCTTCGGAATCTTCAGTCCATCCTTGCGCACCTTGTTGCTCACGATATCCACACAGAGTTCCACATTCGGCTTCTCCAACTCCGCCACCAGTCCACAAGAGAAACGGGTGATGAGTCGGTCTGGCATATCCTTGAGTTCTACCGGAGGTCGATCGCTCGCCAGAATGATACGCTTTCCGTTGCGGAAGAGGTGATTGAAGATGTGGAAGAAGGTATTCAAGGTCTTCGCCTTGCCTGCCCAATCCTGCACATCATCCACGATGAGCACATCGATAGACTGGTAGAAATTGATGAAATCATTGCTCGCATTATGCAGCACCGCATCGGTATATTGTGTCTGGAAGAGGCGGGCACTGACATAGAGCACACGCTTCTGCGGATACATCTGCTTGGTTTTCAGACCGATGGCATTCACCAGGTGAGTCTTTCCGCTACCAGAAGGACCATAGATGAACATCGGGTTGAACTGCGTGGTATTCGGATGCTCAGCAATAGACAATCCCACCGAACGTGGCAGCTTGTTGCTGTCACCCTCCATATAATTATTGAAGGTGAGTTTCGGATCAAGTTGGGTGTCAATGTCTTCAGGCTGCTGTGGTTCTGCCGGGCTAGCCTGTGTCTGTGGCTGCTGTGCCAATCTCTTGCGCTCAGCCTCATCAATATCAGCCGGATCAGCTTCCACATCCTGGGTCAACCTGTGTTCCTTATCCGTTACCACACGATAAGTGAGACGGATGCCATCACCGAAATTGCGATGAAGGACCTTACTCAACAAGCCAACATAGTTCTGTTCCAAGTACTCATATACGAATGGACTTGGAACTTGAACCAACAAAGTCTTGGTCGAAGGCTTGTACGACTCAAAGACTATTGGTCGAAACCATGTATTATACTGCTGCTCTGACACATTATCCTTTATAAGCAAAAGACTATTGTCCCAAAGCGCTTTTGGACTTGCTAACATTGACACTATTTACTACTTATTTAATTGATTTTTTACCTTAACACTACATCAGATTGCACCATCTGATGCAAATCGACTGCAAAATTACAAAAAAAAGCCCAAAGTAGCAAATCGGGCTATTTATAATATTTTAAGACTACCCTGATAACTATCTAATAATCAAGCAACTAAGAAAGTTATCCACAATTGCGTTTTAGGGGCGGTGAAACAATTTTGAAACACCCCGAAATGGCTAAAAAACAACAAGTTCTGTAGCTATTCCGGGGCGTGAAACATTGCCTTTGTTATTTAGACAAAATTTATTTTGGCATTTTCCTCAAAGAAGCCTTTAAAACGGCATATCCGAGTCTCTACTTGTCTTTCTTTCCAAAAACTGAGAAGTGAACATAGCGCTTTGGATGCGCCTTGAGATCGATGACCAGAGAGTCGGCATGCGACATGGTTGAGTTCAGATTCTCATAGAGGCGGGTATCGTTCATGAGGAGACCGAGGCTACCCTTCCCGCTGTTCAACTGCTCGGTGAACTTCTGTGCACCATCGAGGGTGGCATTCACACGGTCGAGTGTGCCCTGCACATCGAGACTCGCCAGATTAGAGGTGAGTCGGTTGGTATTGTCGAGAACGCCATTCGCCTTCTTCATCATACCCGGAACCTGCTTGTTCAATCCAGCCATCAGGGTATTCAGCTCACGGGTGGAAACGGTGAGGTTGCTGGTGATGGTCTCCACATTGTGGAGGGAAGCAGCCAGGGCAGGATCAGCCAGGAGTGCATTCACACTGGTGAGGATGGAATCCAGCTTAGGCAGCATCTTCTCGACTACCGGAATCATTTCGGCAGCCTTGCCCATCATACCGTTATTCACGGTGCCAGGGATGATGCCGCCCGGTTCGATACGCTCGCGAGGATTGTTGGCAAGCAGGAGACTAACCTGGAGATTGCCCATGATATCCTTAGAAATCTCTGCTGTACTACCCGCAGGGATTCTCAGATCCTTATTGATATCCACCTTGACCTTGATGGGACCCTTTCCTGAATAGTCGAAATCCAGCTGATCCACGGTACCCACCTTGTAGCCATCGGCATAGATAGGGGTAGAAGCACCCATACCCTGGATGTCATCAAACGTCATATAGTAGGTGTTATTGGTAGAGAACAAGTTGATGCCTTTCAGAAAGTTGATTCCGAAATACATCACCAAGATACCTACAATAGCGACCAACGCTATCCTAATTTCCTTTGTCAGTTTCATATTTATCTATTTTTGTTCTTTTTATTATACCTAATTTATATAGAGCGAATCACAGGCTGCGGAGCTACCGGCTACCCGAGAAGGGAGCTACAGGCTGCCCGAGAAGTGGAGGAACTACCGGTTGCGGTTCTGCTTGAACTCCCGGATAGCCTGGTTCACGTCATATTTCTGTCCGTTCTTGAAGGCGATGATGAAAGCCTCCGGGAACTTCTCCAGCTTTTCCTTGCGCAGGCGATAGATTTCGTTGTAATTGGTGGATGCACCCAGGGTGTATTTCACCAGATTGCCTTCCTGGAAACTATCGTAATCGGTTTCGCCCTTGAAATGGGCATCGCCCTTGCGAAGGTTTCTACTACCTACGAAAATCTGAAGCTTGAAGACCGGCGCATCGGCTATCTCAGCCTTCTTCACTTCCTTCTTCGGTTCCTGCTTCTTCACATCCTTCTTCGGCTCCTGCTTCTTCACCTCCCGCTTTGGCTGTTCAGGCGTTGCCTCTTCACGCTTCGGCTGCTTTCCCCTCGTTACGACACGAGTCTTAGGCGCAGGTTCCTGATCCGGAACAATCTTCGGGATATTCACATCCTCGGAATCCGAGGCACGATAAGGAACGGAAACCGATCTGTCGTACTTATTCTTGTATTTTGCGAAAGCCTCGTAGATGCCACGGGCGATATCATCCACTCTGCTGTCATTGTTGAGCAGGCGCTCTTCATCAGGAGTGGTGATGAAGCCCAACTCAATGAGGCAGCCCGGCATAGAAGTCTCTCTCAAGACCAGGAATCCCGCCTGATGCACGCCCTTGTCGGGACGGTTGGCACCATCGCAGACACCTCGCTGAATCATTCGTGCCAGCTCTACGCTGCGCTCCATGTTCTTGCCCTGGATGAACTCGAAGATGATATAGCTCTCAGAAGATCGGGGATCGAAGCCCTGATATCTCTGCTGATAGTCCTTCTCCATCGAGATGACGGAGTTTTCCCGCATCGCCACATCGAGATTATCCTTGGCACGGTGCATACCGAGGGTATAGGTCTCGAAGCCACGAGCCACCTTTCCTGCCGGCAAGGCATTGGTATGCACGGAGATAAAGAGATCGGCATTGGCACGGTTGGCGATATTCGCACGCTCATTGAGCGGGATGAAGACATCCGTCTTGCGGGTATAGATGACTCTTACCTCCGGGAGATTCTGCTCCACATACTTACCGAAGCGCAAGGCAACGGCAAGATTGATATTCTTTTCCTTGGATATGGCTCCGAGTGCTCCGGCATCATGACCACCATGACCGGGGTCGATGACCAGCGTGAATCGCTTATTGGCAGCTAACGATGTCATTACAAACATGCACATCAAAGCCCATATCAGTGTTACTTTCTTACACATACTTTCTGATGATTTTGCAAAATTACTACTTTATTATCAGAAAACCTAATTCTAACTATAAGTTTTATCATTTGTTAATACAACCTCTACCCCAGCGCCGTCGCTATCGGCACCCATCGGAGGATTTACCTTGGTGATAGAGAGTTGGAGTTTCTGGATTTCCGGGAAATCGGAAAAGAGCCTATGGGCGATTCTGCCTGCCACATGCTCCAGGAGCTTGCTGGGCACCGCCATTTCTTCTCTTACCTTCTGATAGACCTCGGCATAATTGAGGGTTCCCTGAAGATCATCGGTCTGCATGGCAGAAGAAAAGTCATAATCCAGCACCAGGTTGACAAGATAATCGTTGCCAACAATTCGCTCCTGCGGCAATACGCCATGGAAAGCGTGGAAACGCACATTCCTGAGGTATATCTTACTGCTCATCAATTTCATCTTCAGTCTCCTTATAATCTATTCCGTTTTCCAAGTTATCTATTCCATTTTCTTCATAGAGGTACTTCTTCAAGGCTCTTTCCACGCCCACCCGCCAGGTGTTGAGGGTTTCGGAGGTGAGCTGAAGCTGATTGACCAGCTTGATGACGTGGGCAACCGGCATACGATAGCGCAGAACGCCGGATATGAGCTTGGCATAGTTCCAATACTCGGGATTGAACTTCTCGCTCAATCCTTCGACGGTAATCTTGTAGCCACGCTTGTTGACAAACTGGAAATCATACCGCTTCTGTCCTTCCGAGAGCACCGTCTTGATGATCTTGCCCTTGGTGACAGACTTGGGGAGGATGATGCCTTCATCCTCATCCTGCAAACCGGTGAATATCTCGTAGGGATGACCATTGAGTAATCCGACCAAAGCCACCCATTTCTCCTTATTGTTCTGGTATCTTACCACATCGCACTCCAATTCCTTAGGTCGAACCTCTACCACTTCCGGGCTACAGATTGATTTCTGCGTTTCTTCGGAAACAAGTTTCGCCAATGGAAGATGGAGCTTATTCCAATCGACATTCTGCGCATCGAAATGCTCATGCAGGTCAGCCAATCGGGTCTTCAAATCTTTCATCAAGGCATGGCTCGCCTCTTCGAAAGTCATATTTTCAGTATATTCCATATTAAACGTTTAATAATTAGCTGCAAAATTAAAACAATATTTCTAAAATATGAAACGTTTGAGCAGATATTTCATCAAAAAACGCACGAAAAGCTCATTATGAAGCAAAAAATGTAAAAGAACCGTGTTCTTTTTGGGAAACTTTCATTATCTTTGCATAAGATATTAGAAAAAGAAACAAGATATGGAATCAATCAAGAAAAGAACCTCGATTCGCAAATATGCAGACAGAGAGGTAACAGATGAACTTTTGAACAGATTGCTGGAAGAGGCGATGCGCACTCCTACCATGGGCAACCTGCAGCTCTACAGCGTAGTGGTAACCCGCAGCGAAGAGGGAAAGAAGGCTTTGGCACCTGCCCACTTCAACCAGCCGATGGTGACAGGCGCTCCCGTGGTACTCACCATCTGTGCCGACTACCGCCGCACCACCCTCTGGGCAGAAAACCGCAAGGGAACCCCGGGATACGACAACATCCTCTCGTTTATGAATGCGGCTACCGATGCCCTGCTCTTCACGCAGACTTTTACCAATCTGGCAGAAGAGGCGGGTCTGGGAACCTGCTTCCTGGGCACCACGGTGTATATGCCGAAAATGATCATCGACACCCTGAAGTTGCCGAAACTGGTAATGCCTGTGGCTACCCTTACCATCGGATGGCCGGATGAGCAGCCTGCCCTGAGCGACCGTCTGCCATTGCGCAGCATCATCCACAACGAGCATTTCGAGGATTATACCCCAGAAAAGATTGATGACTTCTATGCCGAGAAGGAAGCACTGGAAGAGAACCAGGAGTTTGTACGCATCAACAACGTAGAAACCTTAGCCCAGGTTTTCACCGATATCCGATATACCAAGAAGGATTGCGAAGCCATGAGCATCGGATTCCTCGATGCCCTCAAGCAGCAGGGATTCCTCAAATAAATAAAAAAGCGCATCAGCAAGTTAATCTCGCTGATGCGCTTTTTTATTTTACGTTCAGTTTTACTTATTGAAACCTGTAATCTCTACGTATGGAGCCTGACCTCTGCCATCCTCATCACGATAAGATACCTTGATAGTCTTGCACTCGTTCGGCATCAGACAGAAATAGTTATCGCTGTAGATAACAGGGAGAATCTGCTCACCATCACCACCCTTCAGGTTCAGGCGAACCAAGAGGGCAGGTACATTGCCAGTATTGCGGATCACTACCTCGCCAACCCACTCTTCACCCTGCTGAACGAAACGCTTGCCGCTGACAGCAACATCTACCTTTGGCAACTTAGAGAGTGCCTGGAGATTGTCCTCTTCCTTACCCATCACATAGAAGTTGTCAGAAACCACCTGGTTGTTCTGCTCCAGAGTCAACTTGATGTAGTAAACCTCCTCATCCGGTTCACTTACGCTAACGGCATCGAGAGTCTGGTCTTCCGCCACATTCACTTCCTTGCTCTCCTCCTTGATCAACTTTCCGTACATATCAAAGACCTGAGCCTTGGCAACCAAGCCATTCTTGGCACCACCGGCAAAGTTAACTACCTCGGCAACCTTCTTCACTGGGTTGTACTGGATATGCAATGGTTCGCAAGCCTTCTTCACACCAAAGTAAGCCGCAGTTGGCTCAAAGTAATAATCGTAGGTACACCATACCATGCTTGGCCAGCAGGCATGACTCATCCAGATGAGCAAACCAAGACGGTCCTGCTGAGAAGACTCGTACATCGCACGGTAGCCATCATAGTTGAGCCACTGTGCCCACTTGGTAAACTGCTCAGCACTCTGAGGCTTGCCATATCGCTTCTCCATGATGTTGTTGAAAGATTCACCACCCTGGGCGCCCTTCAATGTATAATCATGCTGTCCCCAAGCATCGCTCTGTGGCCACAGATGCTCCGTTTCCATCATTCTGCTCAGAGACTCGAAGGTAGGCACATTCGGCATACCACGCTCTGAATGCAGCTTATGGCTCTGATTAGCGAAGTAGAAAGATGGTGACTTCATCTGGTAAGGACCATGACCGCTCACACCCAGGTCGGCAGAGCTAGGAATATAACCCAACTGTGGATGGATATCCTTGACCTGCTCTCTCAGCACCTTGTCGATGGATGCAGGAGGGAAGCCCTCGTTTCTACCGCAATAGATACCGATACAAGCATGGCTGCGGATGCGGGAGATGTAATCGGCAGAGTTCTCGAGGAACATCTTGTCGTCATCAGGATCCGGTCCGTCCCATGGGTTAGCCAGCCAGAAGTCCTGCCAGATCATGATACCATACTTATCGCATGCCTCATACAGTTCCTCATCACCAATCTGACCCACCCAGTCGCGAATCATATTGTAGTTCATCTCCTTATGGTAGCGAACGGCAGTATCGTATTCACGTCCACGGTAGTTGAGGTTGGTCTCAGAGAATCCCCAGTTACCACCCAATGGATTCAATCGCTTGCCATTGATGTAGATCTTGGTCTGGGTATCCAGGTCGGCATAGCTCATCTGGCGGATACCCGCCTTATAGTTGATCTCAGAGATTACCTCGCCTGAAGCCTTGTCAGATACCTTGAAACCGGCATCATATAAATAAGGTGAACCATAGCCGTTAGGCCACCAGAGATTCATGCACTGGTTCTTGAGCTGAGGATAATCAGCTGGAGCGAAAGCCACCTCACGCTTCTCGTTTGGCTGCAGGCTAACTTCCTGCTCGAACTGGATCTTACCGATAAAACCGGAAAGCTTCACGGTCTTAGCCACGGCATCTGCATTCTTCAGGAAGACAGATGGAGTCATGGTTGCCAATGTATCCGGCAGATTCAAAGTAGATGTTACCAGCGGATCGGAAACGCTCACACCGTTATCGTGGGTGAGATAGACATCATTCCAGATACCGATTTCACGACCAGGGGTATTGGTAATCCAGTCCCAGCCGATAGATGCGTGGAAGGTTGGGTTATCAGCACCCAACTCACCACCGTTGAGGTCAGTATTTTGGAGATTCTTCTGCTTCACTACGCCGAAGTGGGCATTCTTGATGACATGCACCTCGAGTTTGTTGGCACCTGGCTTCAACTTCTTGGTCACATCGATACGAGAGCGGATAAAGGCACCGTCGATTCTGCCAATCTTCTCACCATTCAGGAGGATATCAGCCTTCCAGTTGATACCATCGAAGTTAAGATAGGTATGCTGGTTCTTGTTGGCAGATGGCTGATGGTTGATGGTAGTACGATACCAGAAATCAGAATTGAAGAACGACTCGGAAATCTGTCGCATATTATCATCATAGCGGTTATCAGGCACCGCACCGATATTCATATAGCTGGTGAGCACGGTTCCTGGAACGGTAGCCTGAATCCAGGCATCACTTCCCTCACGGCGCAGCTGCCACTGGTTGAGCATCAGCTTGCCATTCTTAGAAGCCAAAGTGTTGGCTGCCTCGGCACGCAAACCGCCCTTACCCATCACCTGCATCTCTGACAAGGCATAGCGACCGGAAGCATCCGGCTGGGTAAGCAGCAATCTCACATATCTGCCATGCCCCTTGCAAGCCACCTTCTCGGTCAAGCTCTTCTGCTTCTGCTGACCCAGGGTAGCAATATCACTCCAGTTTCTGGCATCACAGGAAACCTGAATCTTGCCCTGGCGAGCCTTGTTGACCCAGAAGAGATTCACCTGGTCGAAATCAGCCACAGTACCCAGATCAACATAGAGCCACTGGGCATTCTTTGCCAATTCTGACTTCCATACACTGGAGAAGTGCATGGATGGACGCCATGAAGTAGTATTTTCGATAAGTTTGACGCGCCACCACGCAGCACCCGGCATCGTAAATTCGATGCGTACATGCTCGTAGTTGCCCGTTTTCTTCATAGGTATGGAAACATTCAGCTTGCGGAGCGGCAGGCGCACCACATCCTGGAACTTGTTTGGGTCGGAACTTACCTGCTGTTTGGTAGCCTCGCCAGGAAGTCCGGTGCCTTTCTCTTCTCCCAGCACCTCCCATTTCGTACCATTGTGTGACCCCATCACACGAATCACATACCCCTTAGTAGCCTTGTCCTGATAGTAAGCCAATTCACCTGTAAACTTCAGGTTTCTGAGGTTTACCTTCATGGCTTCCCAATTGAACTCAGCAAAAGCCTTCTCGCCCTTGATATACTGACTGGTGACCGTGTTGCCATCAATCATCTTCTCCTTGTCACGGTTGGACAACTCGCCTTCATTCGTTCTTACACTCAGGAAGGAAGGAGCCTTGCTGGTGATGATACCATCTGTTACCAGATGACCTGTAAGATTGAAATCGGCATTCGAGGAAGTATATACCATACGGTTCAAGGCAATGTTCCTATAGGTATCATCCTTCACCATTTGAGGAGCCGTAAACTGAGACGGGCGTCCCGGATACTGTCCGATACCCCTTGTCCCGGTCTGATCGTCGGCATAAGTCAAGCCCAGAGCCTGGCTGAGTAAAGCTATAACCACAACTGCTTTCTTCATTATTTTTTAAGTTTAAGTAATATACTAAGTTTTGTGCAAAGTTACAAAAAAAAATTATACGCACAAATATTTTAAACCAATTTATTTATTCTTGCGTATTTTAGGGGCAAAAAATACCCAATGCCCTATAAAAACAAAGAAAAAGCGCAACAGGCAAATAGTCTGTTGCGCTTCTATCATTAAATTTCAATTGAACTAGTACTCATTTCATCTTAACGGTTGACGACCAACCGTCAACCATCAATTATTCTACGACGATAGGCTTGTACTTAGGCACCAATGCCTTCATGATACACCAGCCTACGAGGTAAGCCACACTACAGATGCAGAATACAATCATGTAAGCACCTGGCTTGCCATCGAAGCCCATGAAGGTGAAGGCAGAACCCTGACCCTCTGCGTAGGTGAAGAGCATACCGGAACCCTTGTTGATGAGGAAAGAACCGATACCACCCGCCATAGCACCAATACCAGTGATGGTAGCCACAGTTGACTTAGGGAACATATCACCGATGGTAGAATAGAGGTTGGCAGACCAAGCCTGATGACCTGCACCGAGCAAACCGATGATGATAGCTGGCCACCATGCACTGTACTCACCCATAGGCTGAGCAATCAGACCGAGCAATGGGAAGCAAGCGAAAATCAACATCGCACGCATTCTACCGATATATGGATTCATACCCTTCTTATCTACAAAATAGGTTGGCAAATAACCGCCACCAATACTCAATACCGTAACAATCGCATAAAGAGTGAAGATGAGGGCAATACCCATACCAGAGTCTGAAGAGTAACCATACTGATCAGAGAAGTAAGCAGGAGCCCAGAAGAGGAAGAACCACCATACACCATCGGTCATCAACTTACCCACGATGAACGACCAGGTCTGGCGATAGCTGAAGCACTTGAGGAAGCCGATTGTCTTCTCCTCAACAGCCTCTGTAGCCTCTGTCTTCTCAGCCTCAACCTTCTCCATATCTTCATCCTGCTCAATGTAAGTAAGCTCAGCCTTGTTTACATGCTTGCTCTGAGAAGGCTTCTCATAAAGCCACACCCAGAGACCCATCCATACATAACCGAGCACACCGATGATGATGAAAGCCCACTCCCAACCCATGCTGCGAGCCAACAATGGAATGGTAGCTGGAGCTGCCAAGGCACCTACAGATGCACCACTATTGAAGATGGCTGTAGAGAAAGCACGGTCTTTCTTTGGGAAATACTCAGCGGTTACCTTGATGGCTGCAGGGAAGTTACCTGCCTCACCCACAGCAAGAATCAAGCGGCAAGAGAGGAACAACCATACACTGATGGTGGCGATAGCTACAGCTGCATCACTGCCAGCCTGTACCAGGCGGAGTGCCTCGATAGAATCGTAACCCTCGATCTCCATAGCTACCCAACCGCAACCTGCGTGCATCACAGCACCGGTTGACCATACGAAGATGGCGATGAGATAACCCTTCTTGGTACCCATCCAATCCACGAACTTACCTGCAAAGAGGTTGGCGATGGCATAGAAGATAGAGAAAAGACCGGTAATCGTACCGTAGTCGTCATCAGTCCAGTGGAATTCTGGAGCGATGAAGTCTTTCCATGTTAATGACAGAACCTGGCGGTCCATATAATTGACTGTGGTAGCAATGAAAAGCAACGCACAGATTACCCAACGGAAGTTGGACATTTTACTTGTTGAAATAGGACTCATTTGTCTCAGTTTTTAAGCGTTTTGTTTTGTTATTCTAATGTAGGGATCTTCACTACCTGCATATCATTATAGATGAGGTTCTCACCCGCCATACCCCAGATAAAGGTATAGTTGCTGGTACCTGCAGCGCAGTGGATAGACCATTCAGGAGCAATGACAGCCTGCTCATTGTTCAACCAGATAGGACGTGTCTCCTGTGGTTCACCCATAACATGGAGAATCTTCTGACCTTCTGGTACATTATAATAAAGGTAAGTCTCCATACGGCGGAGGTGAGTATGAGCAGGCATAGTGTTCCAAACAGAACCCTCCTTCAACTCGGTAACACCCATCTGCAGCTGGCAGGTACGGACACCAGCCACGCCATCGATGATCAACTGGTGGATCACACGGTCGTTGCTCTCCTTCAGGCTACCCGCCTTGATGTTGTTGGCATCCTTCAGGGTTACCTTCTTGGTAGGATAGGTCTGATGAGCGCAGGCACTGTTCATATAGAACTTAGCAGGCTTGGCAGCATCCTTGCTGCTTACCTCGATGCTCTTGGCACCACGACCTACATAGAGAGCCTCCTGGAAAGCAAGTGTATATTTCTTGCCATCTACGGTAACTGTTCCCTCGCCACCGATATTGATGATACCCAACTCACGGTTGTCGAGCAGATTCTTCTGATCGTTTGGCTTATCAGTATAAAGCGGAGCGATAGAAGTAAGCTTCAAAGGAGCGGTTGTTGGCTCTGCACCACCGATGAGGAAACGGTCGAACATGGTGTAGGTCCAGTTTACCTCACCTGGAGCGAACACCTTCTCGATAGCGAACTCACTGCGGAGACGCTCGGTTGTATAATGCTTGGCATCCATCGGATTGCTCGCATAACGAACGTTATAATTAGTATAGGCATTTTCTGCCTTCACTTCGTATCCACACTTACCACACTGGCCAAAAGCCTGACTTGCTGTTAATACCATTGCTGCTAATATTAATGTTAATTTCTTCATAATCGTTTACTTTGAACTTTGAATTTTGAACTTTGAACTTTGAACTTTATGATTACTTGAATTCTTCGTTCTTCACTTTCTTGTTTTATTTCTTGGCTGCTGCCTTTTCTTCTTTCACGATGCGCTGGCGGTTGAGAACCAGCAGGGCGATGGTGATGATGGTGAGCACACCCATACCGATGTAAGAGAGCTTCACACCACGATAGATGACCCATCCGAAGAGAGAGGAAGCGAAATCGAGCGCACCACCTGCGAATCCGTCAGGAATATGAGCGGCATTATCGCCTGTGGCAGCATATACCTGGTTGGCTGCCATCGTAAAGTCAGGTGCCATATCGGTTACGAAATAGAGACCGATAATCAGGGCTACCAAACCGATGATAAGGGTCTTCACTACATTACCCTTGGTAAATGGCAGAATCAATGGGAAGAGGTAGAACATTCCTGCCAATGATGCCAATGGCAAGAACTGGTTGCCTGGCAGGAAGACTGCGATTGCCAGGATAACCGGAATCAAGATAACTGATACCACCAAGGTAGTAGGATGACCGATAACCAAGGCAGGACTCATACCGATGTGTACCTTCTTGCCGTTGAACTTGGTCTTGACCAACTCCTGTGTCTTCTCAGAGATAGGCTTCAAACCATCGATAAAGAGAGAGGTGATACGAGGAATCAGCTCCATCACAGCTCCCATGGTTACACCCAGGAAGAGAATCTTCTTGATATCCAACTGAGCTGCCCAGCCAATCAGGGCACCTACGATGACACCGAGAACCAATGGTTCGCCAAGCACGCCAAACTTCTTCTTCAATCCCTCTGCATCTACATCGAGCTTAGAGAAACCAGGAATCATATCCAGGAGCTTGTTGAAGACGATGGCAAATGGCATGAAACTCTGGCAGAATGGCTGCGGAATAGAGATTCCATCCAAGTCGTAGTACTTCTGGAACTTATCGGCGGTCAGGTCTGCACATACCAATGTAATCATATAGCAGACGATGGCTGCGAAGTATCCCCAAAGCAAGCTCTCGCCCATCACGAAGTAAGCTACGGCACCGATGAATGCGAAATGCCAGTAGTTCCAGAGGTCGATGTTTACCGTACGGGTGGTCTTGGTAATCAACATCAGGAAGTTGACACCCAAGCAGATTGGGATAATCAAGGCACCCACCGCAGTATTATAAGCTACGGCAGCTGCTGCAGGCCATCCCATATCAAACACATTCAACTGCAGGTGATAGATGTCGGAGATAGCCTTCAACGGGTCATTGAAGTTGGTAGTCAGCAAAGCTGTCACCACACCCAGTCCCACGAAACCCACACCTACGAAGAGTCCCGACTTCAAAGCCTTTCCGAATTTCATGCCAATGCACAGTCCGATGACCGTGAAGATGATAGGCATCATCACGCTCGCACCCAGACTAATGATATAGCTAAATACTTGTTCCATTATTACTTTTGAATTGTTAAATAGTTAAAGAAATACACATAAAAGTGCACCCTTGCTTGTTTTTAGATGATTTGTTGGTTGCAAAGATACACTTTTTTATTCATATTCAATACGTTTTAATGGAAAAATTTACGTAAAAAAGAATCCCATCCGAGCTTTTCGGATGGGATTTATCGTTTTTTATACGTTTTTGCACGATTTATTGTCGCCAGCAACGCTTCTTTTCACGCTTAATCCTGGTAATAAACTCTCTTCACTCGGTTGCTGATGGTGGTCAGCACTTCATAAGGAATTGTCTCCAGAATATCACTCAACACCTGAACAGGAAGATGCTCGCCGAAGATTTCCACGCTATCACCTTCCTTGCAGTTGATGCCGGTGACATCGATCATCGCCACATCCATACAGATGTTGCCTACATAATCTGCCTTCTGACCGTTGACCAGACAGTAGGCATGGCGATTGCCGAGACGACGGTTCAAGCCATCAGCATATCCGATAGGAATGGCAGCGATGACACTGTCCTTATCGAGGATGGTCTTGCGACTGTAGCCAACACTATCGCCCGCCTTCACGTTGTGCATCTGCAGGATGGTAGTCTTCAGGGTGCTCACGCAGTTGATGGTCTTGTTGTTGCGGGAGTTGATGCCATAGAGTCCGAGACCCAGGCGGCACATATCCAACTGGCGCTCCGGGAAATGCTCGATACCTGCCGAATTGCAGATATGGCGCAGGATCTTATGGTCGAAGGCAGCCTGCAGCTGTCGGCTTCCCTTATCGAAGAGTTCAAACTGATGAGCTGAGAAATCATCGAAACTATCGTCATCGCTTCCCACGAAGTGAGAGAAGACAGAACGAGGGATGATGGCATTCTGATGCTTCAGCTTACCGATAAGCTCCTCCATATCGTTTTCAGGATCGAAGCCCATGCGATGCATACCGGTATCGAGCTTGATGTGAACAGGAAATCCGGTGACACCCTCCTTCTCTGCAGCCTTGATGAGCGCATCGAGCAATCGGAAAGAATACACCTCAGGCTCCAGGTCGTAATCGAACATGGTCTTGAAGGCTGTCATTTCCGGGTTCATAATCATGATGTTGCTGGTGATACCGTTCTTGCGAAGGGTGACACCCTCATCGGCAACAGCCACAGCCAGATAATCTACACGATGATCCTGCAGGGTCTTGGCAATCTCTACTGCTCCGGCACCATAGCCATCCGCCTTGATCATGCAGACCAGTTTGGTTTCCGGCTTCATGAAGGCACGGTAGTAGTTGAGGTTGGCAACCACCGCATTCAGGTTGACCTCGAGGGTGGTTTCATGCACCTTCTGCACCAGCAGTTCGGTAAGCTGATCGAAACCAAACTGGCGGGCACCCTTCAGGAGGATAACCTCATCGCGGAGGGAGGCAAAGACCTCACTATTGATAAACTCCTCCACATTCGGGAAGAAGAACTTTTCTGAAATCTGAATCGTATCATGCTGTTTGCAGAGTTCTGGACCGATACCGATGAACTTCACTACGCCACGCTTGCGGGCAAGATCGCTCACCTCTTTATATAGAGCCTCGGGAGTCTGACCACTCTGATAGATATCGCTCAAGATCAAAGTATGGCGACGACCACGATGGTCTGGACGGCGGTTCATGAAGTCGAGAGCGATGTCGAGTGAGTTGATATCGCTGTTGTAACTGTCGTTGATGAGTGTACAGCCATGCTGCCCCACCTTTACCTCCAGTCGCATCGCAACCGGTTCGAGCAGTGCCATACGCTTGTCGATATCCTCGGCAGAGAGTCCGATCTTGGAAGCGACAGCAGCACAGATGATGGAGTTCTGGATGGAAGCATCATCAATGAAAGGAATGGAGAAGCTATCCTCTACACCTTTATATATATAGGTGATGACGCTCACGCTCTGCTGCTTCTCTATCTTCTTGACATAGAAAGGAGCCTCAGGGTTCTTGAGCGACCAGAAGAGTTTCTCTCCTTTATAATCAGGATATTCAGCCACCACCTTGGTAATCACCTCATCATCGCCATCATAAACCACGGTTTCAGCATCATGGAAGAGGATGAGCTTCTCACGGCACTTCTCCTCCAGGGAAGAGAAATTCTCCTGATGGGCTGAACCCACATTGGTAAGAACGGCGATGGTAGGCTGGATGATGTCACGGAGGGCAAGCATCTCGCCAGGCTGACTGATACCCGCCTCGAAGACACCTACCTGGGTCTGCTCGTTCATCAGCCAGACAGACAATGGCACACCTATCTGGGAATTGTAACTGCGAGGGCTGCGGGTAACGAACATGCTTGGCGAGAGCAGCTGATAGAGCCACTCCTTGACCATCGTCTTGCCGTTGGAACCCGTAATACCCACGATAGGGATATTGAATTCATCACGATGGCGTTCAGCCAGACGCTGAAGAGCCTCCAGCGTATTGACCACCTTCAGGAAGTTAGCCTCCGGATAATCAGAAGCATAGCCCTTAGGGACATCAGTTACCACAAAGTTTTTCACACCTCTGCGATACAGTTCAGGGATGTAATTATGACCATCATTGCGCTCAGACTTGAGTGCAAAAAACAGAGTTTCCTCTGGGAAACAAAGAGAACGACTATCGGTCAGGATAAAACCGATGTTGGTATCATTGTCTCCATAGCGACGCGCACCTATCAGTGTGGTTACCTTTTCAATAGTATATGTCATTGTCTTAATACTTTAAATGTTCTACATTATGCTTTTGGGCTTTCAGCCCGCCACTAACCCATATTTTTTCTCGAACCATCTTTTCCTTTCTTCCGTTCTGGCGATGAACTTCTGATGTTCCTCGCTATCGGGGTTGAAGGGCTTGTGGCCGAGGGCTTCCCGGATGGGACGCCAGTCTTCCAGGAACAGCTCGGCAGCCTTGCCGAAATAGGTTTCCCGGAATTTCTCCCAGATATATTCTACTGCCTGATCGCTCGGGTGCAGCATATCTTCCTTGTAGAAACGGTAATCACGAAGTTCATCGTTCATGATTTCGTAAGCCGGAAAATAGCTCACCACACCAGGGTTTGCCTTCACCAAGCGGTCTGCAGCCAACTGAAGCGTAGCCTTCGAAAGCTGACTTCCGTGATAGCCGTATTTGGCATAACGGATGGGGCTTACGGTTACGATTACCTTCAAGCTGGTATCGAAAGTTTCATCTTCCGATGTTTCATCTTTCAAACCTCGTTGCTTCAGCAAATCAATCGCCTTTTGCAGATACGCAGCACATTCCTCTACACTCAGTTCCCTTTCCTCGAAAAGGCGCTGGGGGCGCTTCTGGCAGTTATCCACGATCTCGCCCGTTTCCTTCAGAATATACACGTGGTTCGTACCCAACGTAAAGACTGCCACACGAGGATGCACCTCGGCGCATTTCTCTACCGTATGGAGAATGCTTGCCGGATTATACATCACACCGAAGGGATTCACCGTAGCACGGAAGCGATTCTCCACGAATCGGCGACCCAGATTGTCGGCAAAGCAACTGCCCACGAAGAGCATCTGCTCTGCCGGCTGTATCTCGAAGTCGGCCTTCGGAATATCAATTTCTGTTCGAAACAGCATCTGTCTTCTTGCGCTTTTTGATTTCCACTCCTATACCTATTATAATAAGGAGTACCAGAACACCATAGCCGATATAAGCTACCATCTCTGTATTCTTGAGCGACTGAGGATGGAAATCGAGTACCACCTTGTGGTTGCCCGGTTTCACGTTGATGGCACGGAGGATATAATCCACACGTCCCAGTTCTACAGGCTGACCATCTACGGTAGCAGTCCATCCAGGATAGTAAATCTCAGAGAAGACGATGACGCCCCCCTTGCTCGACTTCACCTCGTAGGTGAGGTTGTTTGGTTTATACTGGATCATCTTCACCACCGAAGTATCATCCTGCTTCACGCTCTGAGCCAGCTGCTCCTTGAACTTGGCATCAGCCACTGCCACATGGCGGAGGTTGACCTTGCCCACGCCATCAATCTCCTCGTTGGCATTGTTGACATACTGCACCTCATCCACGAACCAGGCATTGCCGTAGGCGTATGGATTCTGTACAGGAACCGTCTGACCGCCCTGCAAAGGCAGGATGAAGTATTTGGTATTGAGCATGTTCAAGACAGGGAAGATACTGTCGCCATTTATCTTGGTCATATCACCGCCTGCCTCAGCCACAGCCTTCATCGTCTTCTGCATCTCAGGAGCGATATGTGCATCAATCATCTCCTGATAGCGACGGAGCTTGGCAGGATGATAACCGCCGATGCTCTTGTGGTAATAAGAGGTCTCGTTTTCATTGAAGGTATTGGAAGCGAGATTAAGCACACGGTAATCGAGCGCCTTGTCGCGGCAGATAATCTTATCGGTCTCCGTCATCTGCTGAGGAGTATCGCGCACGTTCTTATCTACGAACATATCATCGTAGAGATAACGCTTGTTCACCATCCACATATCTACGAGACAGAGTACGGCGATGCCGGCAATCATATACTCAGCACCCAACTTCTTCATCTTGTAAAGCAGCAGGAAGGCTGAACCGATGACGATGACCCAGAACGAGCGCCAGCAATCAGAAGTAAAGATGCTCTTGCGAATCTCGATGAGATTGCTCATAAGCGGACCCTGGTATTCTGCCGGCAACTGCTGCAACGCCTGAGTTTCCTGAACGGAAATGAAATCAGGGAAGAAGACACTCGGCATCAGGGCAAAGAGCAGACAGAAGCCTGCCGTCAGACCAAAGCTGGCATATACCAGCTTGATCTTGCTGGTGAGTATCTCCGGCTCATCGATGATTTTCTTCAAAGCCATCATGGCAAGCAACGGAATGGTGAACTCGGCTATCACGAGGATAGAAGCCACCGTTCGGAACTTGGCATACATCGGAATGTAATCAAGGAAGAAATCGGTGAACGGCATGAAGTTTCTACCCCAGGAGAGCAGGATGCTCAGGATGGTGGCAGCCAGCAATGCCCACTTCATCGGACCCTTGACAATAAACAAACCGAGGATGAAGAGCATACATACGAATGCTCCTACATATACAGGACCGCTCGTACCAGGCTGGTTGCCCCAGTACTGTCCGAGCTGCTGATAAATCTGCACGAAGTTAGGATCCGCCTTCTCCATCGCCTGCGTATTCTGGGCGAGAGGTACGGAAGCACCACCCTTGGCATCAGGAATCAGAAGCGTCCAGGTTTCATCAATACCATAGCTCCACTGAGTGATATAGTCTCTATCCAAACCACTGCTGGTCTGGTTGGCAGTATTCTTCTTCACCAGTTCGCTCTTTCCACGCATGGTTTCCTGACCATACTGCCAGGTATGATACAGGTTGGAGAGGTTGAGCGAGATACCGATGAGGGCACCCACGACACATACCGCAGTCGCCTTGCCGAAGCGGGCGAGTTCCCCCTTCTTGATGGCATCTACCAGGAAGGCAATCACCATGAAGAGGATGATGAAGAGATAATAATAGGTCATCTGCACGTGGTTGGCATTCACCTCGAAAGCCGAGAAGATGGCGGTGAGGAGCAGACCTTTCAGATACTTACCCCGATAAGCCAGTACCACACCCGCAATCATAGGAGGCAGATAGGCCAAAGCCCATACCTTCCAGATATGACCTGCAGCAATGATAATAAAGAAGTAGGATGAGAATGCCCAGATGATGGAACCCAGCGCCGCCAGCGATTGTCGGAAATCGAAGGCACGGAGCATGATATAAAAGCCCAGGAGATAGACAAACACATACCATACATAATCAGGCAACCACAGATGATAAGCCTTCGTTACCTGGCTGAGCACCTGGGTACTGCCGTACGAAGGCGACATCTGATAGGTTGGCATACCACCAAACACAGAGTTGGTCCAACGGGTTGTCTCGCCAGTCTGCTGTTGGAAAAGCTCTTTCTCATGTCCCAATCCCTTGCTCGCCGCCGAGTCGTGTCGGAACAGAATTCGTCCGTCCATGTCGGCAGGCATGAAGTACACGAAAGAGATCACTGCAAAAACAATCACTACCAGAATATCCAGTAGATACTTCTTCAATAATTTCATCTTTTTCTATAAACGTTTATAATTTGGTGCAAAGATAATGAGAAATGAAGACACTACAAAATAATAGAAGAAACTTTTTACTTTTTTTATCGAAGAAAAGACGCAATAGGGTTTTCCCCCTATCATTATAGGGATTCTCACGCTGCAAGATGACCGAAAAACCATACCTTTGCACCAGATAATAATTAAAATCACATCAATATGAAAAGAATCGCATTTATCATGATGGCAATACTCCTGGCAGTGATTCCATCAACGGCTCAGAACTATAAGAATAGTAGATATTACAACAAGAAGACGGGACATCTCGACTACAGATACAACCACAGTTATGGTGCTCCATACTTCGGTTTCCGAATCGGTCCGGCATTCACCTACGTGAATTCGGATGATTCCCGTCTGGATGGCGGAGACTGGCAGACGGGCCTCAACGTAGGCGTTGTTGCCGGCATTCCGCTCACGGATACAGCGCCTCTGTATCTGGAGACGGGGCTCTCCTATATAGAAAAAGGTGGCAAGAAAGATCTGGTTTCCGGCAAGAAGATGACCTACGACCTCAACTACCTGCAGATTCCTGCGGTGTTGAAATACAAGTATGATGTAGATGACCACCTCTCCATCCAGCCACAATTCGGCGGTTACTTCGCTGTGGGTGTAGGTGGCAAGATCAAGAACTTTGCCGAGCGAGAGGCCCAGAGTTCCTTCCGCAGCGACAACTTCCGCCGTCTGGATGGTGGTCTGCGCATCGGTTGCGGCATCGGCTACGATATGTTCTATGCCGACCTCACCTACGACATCGGCCTTGCCAACATCTGCCACGACAGTTTTGACAAATCTCATAATGGAGCCCTCTTGCTCAATTTCGGAGTGAATTTCTAATTTTCAAAGCATATTTCCGGCAATTCCATAGATTTATGGGATTGCCTTTTTTGCATCTTACGATTAACCTATTTTAACAAGAATACCTGCGTTTGAGTAAAGATAAGAAAACAACAATCTGACGCAATAACACCACCACTTTTATCCGAATTAACAGACAAAAAGACGAAAAAAAAACATCATTTTACTACTAAAAACTAGGTATTTTTAGTATTTTCCTCCAAAAAAGGTACAAAAAAAAATGTTTAATTTAAAAAAAATATTGTATCTTTGCCTTCACAAAAAAGAAACACCCGTATCATTACAAAACAAAGTTTCATGAAAAGACAGAGAGAGAGAAAACAGAAGACGAGTAGTATTCATAAAAGTATTACTGTAGGATTGGCTACCATAGCGCTCTGCACTGCGCCAGCTAATCTTATGGCAGCTTCAGTGAATCATTCAGAGGTGTTCAATAATATGACCTTACCTCAAAGCCAAAGTTTAATAGGCTACGTTTACGACCAGGATAAGAACCCGCTTGCAGGTGTAACTGTAAAAGTAGAAGGTACCCAGATCGTAACCGTAACGGATGATGAAGGTCGCTATGCTTTCAGCCAGCCTATCAAACGTGGGGCAAGTATAAAATTCACGATGCTTGGTTTTAAGGCAAAGCGTGTGGTTTACAAAGGACAGTCAACCATCAGTCCGATGCTCGAGCCATCTTCTACCTCAGTAGGTGAGGTAGTAGTCATAGCGCGAAGCAATATCAATGCTATAGACTTACGTTCCAAGTCGGGCGTTGTAGAAAACGTAGATATGAAGCGTGTAGAGGCAAAGCCTATGATAGATATGGCTTTGGCTTTGCAGGGTGCTGTGCCTGGTCTTGTCGTTACCAACACAGGAGATTTGGGTTCTGCCCCAAAAATCCGTTTACGCGGCAACTCTTCCCTAAGACAGGGCAATACAACCAACGAACCACTTTATGTAATGGATGGACAGATTATCTCTGCTGAGACTTTTTATAATCTGAATCCTTCGGATATCAAGAGCATGAAAGTGCTGAAAGATGCTACAGCCTGCGCACTCTATGGCGTGAAGGCTGCTAATGGTGTGCTCGAAATTACCTCGCAACGCGGACATTCCGGTGCGCCTCTCATCAACTACAGCACCAATATGGGTATTACTACCCGTGGTCGTCGTGGTCTGAAGATGATGAATTCAGCAGAAAAGCTGGAACTGGAGAGACTAATCGGTAATGCAGAGACACCAGGCTATCGTTATAGTGAGGACTATTATCGCAAATACTTTGCCAACGACCCAAACTTAGCCAGTATGATAGCTGAAGGACAGAGCAAGCTTGATTCCTTGCGCAATATCAATACCGACTGGTTCAACGAACTATTGCGCAACAGCTTCTACCAGCGCCACAACTTAAGTCTTCGTGGCGGCAATGACCAAACAACTTATTTTCTTTCTGCCAACTATTCTTATCAGGGTGGTCGTATCGAAGGAAATGACAAGCAGCGTATGGGATTCCGATTAAACGTTGACCAGAAGTTGGGCAAGATTGGTTATGCCATGCTGGGCGTGACAGGAGCTTATTCCAAGACCAACACTCCGAACGGTACTGCCAATGACCCATCTTCATTGATTTACGAATTAAATCCTTATGAGCAGAAGACCGGAAAGTTATGGTCTTATCCAGGCCAGACCTATAAGGATTTGATGAATCAATACAGTGCTGAATCTAATGACAAGGAGTTTGGAGTGAATGGAAACATCACCTTGACACTATTGCCAGGTCTTGACATTGCAGCAGTGGCAGGTATCGACTTTGTCTTAGACGAATCACACCAGTTTACCCCATCAACCGCATACTCAGAGATGCATAGCGGCGTGGCAGAAGTTGCACGAGGTATTTATTCGAAATCCAAGAATACGACAACCAATATTTCTGCGAATGTGCGTGCTACCTATACCCGTACGTTCAATGAAATTCATGACCTCACTTTCAGTGCCAACATGGACTATTATGATACCAATATCGACAACCTCAGCACTACTGGTTATGGTGTTGGAACCATCAACTCAGCAGCAGCCATCAATCAATCCCTTACCGGTTCACGCAGGGTAAAGATGAGTGCGCCAAGAGACAAGAATCGCCAGTTGGGTATTGGAGGTGTGTTGGGATATAGTTTGTTGAGTACCTATGATCTCTATGCAACCTATAAGGCCGACGCATCCTCTGTCTTACCTTCCGACAAGCGTTGGAACAAGGCATGGGCTGTCGGTTTGGGATGGACACCTTCAAATTATGCTTTTCTGAAAGACAACAAGGTGATTTCCCGTCTCAATTTCAAGGGATCCTATGGTATTACAGCCAATCTCAATGGTGTATCCGTATCGACAACAACAGGAACCTTCTCCTACTCTACCAATACATACGAAGACCAACGTGTATTGGAGTTGATTTCCTTGTATAATAAGGATTTGAAGCCAGAACAGAATAAATCGATAGATTTGGGTATGAGCATGGATTTGTTCAATCGCATCACATTGGATGTCAACTATTACAATCGCCGTACAGAGCAGGCATTGCTTGATGTGCCAATCCCTACGTCTGTAGGTTACTCTACTTTGAAGCGAAATATCGGTGTCCTTCAGAATCGCGGTTTAGAAGTAGGCCTGAGTGCAAAGATTATAGATACATACAATTGCCGTTTCAGCATAGGGGCAAACCTTGCCTATAACAACAACAAGGTACTCGACCTCTATTATGCAGATAAGATTTATACCACAGAAGATCAATTGGTACCAGACTATGAGGTAGGCAAATCATACGACATGCTCTATGGACCAAAATCCCTGGGTATAAATCCTCTTACAGGTTATCCTGTATTCCTCTTGCCAAATGGCACGGAGAAACAGGCAACAGAAGCGCTGACAAAAGACGATGTCGTAGCATTGGGACATCTCACGCCTCCTTATTCAGGTACATTCAATCTGAGCTTCTCTTACAAGTCATTCGACTTTGACATGGATTTTTATTACGTTCATGGCGGCATCCAGCGTTTCAATTATTCCTATGTAAGAGACAAGGATAATGTCAACAAGAATGCCGTTGCCGGTCAGACAGATAAGATGTGGTTCAAACAGGGAGATGAGGACAAAATCTATTGGACACCATTCTATACTTCATCTACGGCAGAAGACAACATTGCACTATATCCCAACTCCAGGACAGTAGGCAAGAGCGACTATTTGCGTCTCTCCATGATAAGTATGCGCTATCGTTTGCCATCAGACACCCTGCAAAAGGTATTGCCATTCTTGCAGTATGCTACAGTGGGCTTCCAGGCTTCCAACCTCTTCACATGGACCTCCTATAAAGAGAGTGACCCAGAGAGCGGAACACTTGCCGGCACAACACAACCAATATATACATTCAATTTGAATCTTACATTCTAGGAAAAATGAAGAATTATATAAATATCATAAAAAAATCACTGGTCTTAGTAGGCAGTACCATGCTTTTAGCTAGCTGTTCACTCAATGTACCCCCACCCGACCAGTTTTCCGACCCTAATGCCATCACAGATGTCAAAACAGGACGTTCTTTACTAACCTCCTGCTATCTGAGTTATCCCCATCAGGAGTATGAGTTTTCTCTTTTGGGTAACGACTTCTGTCCTACCAACCTGGCGGGAAAGGATGTAGAAACCCAAAATCTCTACAATTGGCAAGACAAGAATATCAGTAACCTCTCTTCTACAGTATGGTCTGAATATTACACCTGCATTTCAAATTGTGATGCTCTATTAGAACGTATCGACAAAATAACAAGCGAAACATCAACAGAGCAGAAAGAGAAAGAAGACATCAAGGCAGAGGCACAGATATTGAAAGCCATGTGCTATTTTGACTTGTTACGCATCTATGCTACCGCATTCGACATCAACCCTGACGGAGATGGTGTAATCATCAAGAATATGTTTGGTTATGAAACCAATGCACGAAGCAGCAAGAAAGTATGCATTGATATGATCAATAGTTTGCTGACTGAGGCGGCAAGTGTAAGAAACCAACCTGCAAAAAACGGCTGGTTATCGCAAACTGCAGCCAAATACATGCTGGCAGAAACTGCACTCTATATGGGAAACTACCAAGAAGCAGCCGAACATGCAGATGATGTAATAGCACTAGGCGATGACAGCCAGATTGGTGGCGAGAGTTATTCACGACTGTGGCGAACAGAAAGTTATAGCGGGCGAATCTTTGCCTTCAATACTTCCAACAGTTACTATATAGGAATCGAATATGGCAGTAATGATGGCGATTACTATGCCGTAAATCCAGCATTCAGCTTTACAGATAAAGATGTGCGCAAGGAATATACCCTCTATTCCAAAGAACAAAATGGAAAGATGCGCAACCTGATGGGCAAGTACAATATGATGAACAAACAAGGCACCCAGCCAAGTTACATCAACAGAATGCGATTTGCAGGCGCCTACTTCATCGCAGCAGAGGCTTATGCCCGCAATAACAATGAACCAAAGGCTCGAGAACGCATCAACCATTACCTGCAACTGATTTCAGCCAATCCGATAGGAGAAGAAGTAACAGGAGATGCACTGATTGAAGCAATTCTCGCTGAGAAATACAAAGAATTCGTAGGAGAAGGAACCAATTATTTCGATCTCAAGCGAATACATGCCGACGTAAATCGCCTTTCGGTCTGGGGACTGGCTGAAACTGCCAAGATCAAGTCAGATGACTATCGTTGGACATTCCCTATCCCAGCATCCGAATATAAATATAACAACCAGGTGAGCCAAAACGAAAAGTGGCCAATTAACAGATAGTATTAACAATAAAAAAAATAGAAAAATGAAGAAAATTACATTTATGCTTTTTTGTGCGCTTGCAATGCTGATTGGTTTCAGCGCATGCAGCAGTGACGACAATGGTGACAATGTTCAGATGACCAACTACGTTTCCATTACTGCAGATGGCAACAGTATCATCAATGAGGATGATGACGAAGAAGTAAAATTCAATATTTTGCTTGCTCACACATTGAAGGCAGATGCAAGTATCAGCCTGTCGCTTCAGGGAAATGATGGAGACATTGCAACAATCACTCCTACTACAATTACTCTGAAGGCAGGAGAAAAGACAGCTTCATTCACAGTAAAATCAAATAAAAAGAGTTCTCTCAGCACACCTTGCATATTGACCGTTTCAGCATCATTCTCTGATAGCAATATGAAATCAGATGGAAAGCCTGCAACTGTAACCATCAATCCAGACTCAGATATCCCTAGATTAACAGAGGCTCAACTGAAACTGATTGAAGGCTACAAGAAAAATCTCAATATAGACTTAACCAAGATTCTGGGTAAAGTAAAGGTAAATACCGTTGTAACTTTCAATGATGACGACAAGGCAGATATCAATGACAATAAGGAGACTCGTGCTTTCTCAGGCATAACCATTATCACACTAAGCGATAAGGCAACAGCAGAAAAGCCTGTACTGAAGATGATTTCAAATGCAATGGGCATGACTAACTTCAGTTACGAAATGTTGAGAAAGAAAACGGTAGAAGATACCGAATACTATACACAGACTCCATATGGCAAGGCTGTAATGGAGAACATCAAGTATGACTTCAACAAGGAAACCTTTACGATGACCCTCGATGGTATCGAAGTTAATGCAGACATGACACTAAGCTTCACAGGCAAGAAGACTAACATTTATGAAGTAGAAATCACAACGGTTCCGTTCGATTATACATTCTCTGCATGGACTCGTCTAAAGGAAATGGCAGATGCAGGCAAAAACTTTATTGTTGACGATGGTGATTCCAAGACAGAAACTCCTGTACAAGACATCATTGACGGTGGTGGAACATTGAATCCATACGCATTCTTTGACAATACCGACGTTGTTGCCGATGCAGAAAAAACAGAGTATAAGAATATCTTTGTTGTTCCTACCGGCAAGATAGATTTCGCGAATGGAAAAATGACCTTTGCATTCCCTTGGTATCTTGAGAATGCATACGGCTGCCAGAGAGTAGAAGCAACCTATATTTTTGGTAATTAATAGAATAAAAACATCTAATGCCAACAATATGTATAAAATAACAAAACAGACTTTGTTATTTGTAATGCTCATAACCTTTGGTTTATCAGCATTTGCCAATAAAGATAAAGCTATAAACCTTCCACGGGGTACCGTGGAAGGCTACCTTGACAACGGACTTCACTATATCATTATGCCTAATGCATTGCCAAGACATGGCATAGAAATGCGCCTTGTTATGAAAGTGGGCTCTCTGCAAGAAAGTGATCAGCAAAAAGGTGGCGCTCACTTCTTAGAGCATATGTCTTTTTCGGGTACTACTCATTTTCCTCAAGATGCATGGGTTGACTACTTTGAGCGTCTCGGTATGAAATATGGACGCGACATCAATGCTTTCACAGGATTCGACCGCACCATATACTGGCTTTCATTGCCTGTTGCTGATTTCGGAACTCAGGTTATGGACAGCACGCTTCTTGCTGTTCGTGACATTCTGGATGGTGTAGCATTCGACCCACAATCAGTGAATCAGGAACGCGGAGTTATCAAGGAAGAATTGCGCAGTTATGATACCGGAGATGACTTCTATGACCTTAAAATCGGTGATGGAAGATATATCTTGCGTATGCCGCTCGGAACAGAACAGGACATCGAGTCTATCTCACGCGACGATCTGCTGAATTACTATCATCAATGGTATCTTCCCAAGAATGCCTGTCTGGTTATTGTAGGTAATGTGGATGCTCAAGATATACAGAAACGCATCTTGGCAACCTTCAACCAGGTAGCAAAAGGACACCCTACCCCATTGGGCAACTACCCGCTCACCTACAAGAAAGGCATCACGCTCCATGAGGTTAAAGACACTGTAGGTACAAGTTCTAAACTGGAGTTCATTATCCCTCACGAAGGTGTGGTGGCAAATACCATCGCCTCTACAGCTCTCAAGGAGCAATATCGCCTGCTCATGGCGGCTATCAGAAAGAGAATGGCTGCACAGGGTATCAGATGTGATCTCGACGATGCCTGGTATCTTGCCAATCAAAATCATTTCTCTTTTTCGGTAGAAGGTAGAGGAAAACTGGAACTCAAGGAGAAGATGACAAAAGTGCTTAGCGTATTTTCAAATATCGCCAGCAAGGGGTTTGGCAAAGAAGAATTAGCTGACTATATTGCCGAAAAAGTCAACAGGATGTCTGTAGATACTGTAGGATTCCAGTCAAGCAAGTGGTGTGATGATTTTGTTGATTACATCATCGCCGGAGACAGATATCTCACTTGGAACGAAGATATGGAGGAAGTCAGACAATTGGTAAGGCAAACCAGTAGCAGCCAGCTTAAGAAACTTTTCAAAACGATTCTTCAGGAAGGAAACAAATCACTTCTTGTAGCCTATCAGAACAATGCCGGCAAGGAAGAATCTTTTAATGAGAAAGAGTTACTGCAACTATGGCAGCAGGGCTTGAAGAGCCCGATGCCTGCTTACACCTATCAACGAAAGAAGGTAGCAGAAAAACAGCATATTGACATTCCTGCCTGCCTTTCAACCACCCATGCTGATGCCTCCTCTTCTATCGTCAGCAAACGGAAGTACGAGGATATCGGAGTAAAGGAATATCTGCTCCAAAATGGCTTGAAGCTTGTCTTGCGTCCTACAACAGATAAAGACAGCACTATCTATATTGCCATGCACGGACGAGGTGGCACAGGTGATCTCAGCAAGCAGGATTACCCACTCCTGAAAGATGCCGTAAGCTATGTAGATATGGGCGGACTAGCACATATCGATACCGATCTGCTGACCGAGGTGATGCAGGAAGAAGGCTTATCAATGAGCATTGGTATCGACGATTACTGGCATCAGGTACTCGCCTCTGCACCAATCGACAAGGCACAGGAATTAATGAACCTGGTTTATGAGAAAATTACAGCTCCAGGCAAATCATACGAAGATTTCAAAGAGGTCCGAGACTCTGAAATTGAAAGTTGGGGAAAGGAAACCTTGCTCAACAGACTGCTGAAACGAGACACCAACCGTATGCTCTCACGAAGAGTGGACTCACTGGTATGCAATATACCAACGAATAGTGGTATCAAGATTCAGAAAGAAGACTTGTCAAAGCTCAACCTGGATTCAATGACCACCTATTATAAATCACTCTTTGCCAATCCTCTGCAAACCACCTTGATAGTAACTGGCAACTTTGCAGAAAATGAGGTATTGCGTACCATTGTCAACACATTTGCACGTTTGAAGACATCCGCTCAGATGACTCGTTTCCAGGACAAGCCAAGCAATATGCCAAAGAGTCCTTACAAAGAGGCTTTTGAGAATGACGTGGAATCACAGACTGTCTTGAACTACATCTATTCGGGCAATTATAAGCCAGGACTTCGCCAGTCGCTGATGCTGAAGCTGATGCGCGATGTCATGCAGAACCGATTGTTGAGCATCCTGCGCGAGAAATTAAACATCGTTTATTCGCCATACGCCGACCTATACTATGCCGGAGTACCACAAGCCAAATATAATTTCTGGCTCGAAGTGGCTGTCAAGAACGAGAATCGCAATAAGGCTATGCAGGCCTTAGATGAGATTATCAAGGACTTACAGACCAACTGTATCAGCAAAGGTGAATTGAACAAGCTCAAGATGTCGTTCCTCGTTACCAAGCGCAAGTCGCTCTCTGATGATGCACCAGCAGAATGGAAGAATGTTCTCACTAACCTCTTGCATAACGGCGAGAGCTTAGAAGACTTCGACAATTACAGCAACTGTCTGAAAAGCATCACACCTGAGGATATCCGCAAAGGCTTTGAGGACTACGTACGTCCTGAGCGCGCAGCTTTACTCTATAAAGGCACCCCATTTTAAATTACATCAAAACAAGAAAGAAAAATGAAAAAAATATTATGGATAGTCATGCTCATAATGAGCATGACTACCTATGCACAGAAAACTCCTGAAATATATCGTATTTTCGATGCCAAAGGCAAGGAAATAAGTTATGAAAAAATGATCAAGACCGTGTCAGCCACAGATGTAGTATTCTTTGGAGAAATCCACAATTGCGTCATTAGCCATTGGATGGAATTAAAGGTCTTAGAGGCTCTTGCCGAAAATAATAATAAATTGAAAGTAGGTATGGAGATGCTGGAGGCAGATAACCAGCTCATCATCGATGAATATACAAGCAGCACCATTTCTTCCGACCGTTTCGAGGAAGAGTGCCGCCTATGGCCCAACTACAGCACAGACTACGAACCGTTGGTCTACTACGCCAAGCGCCATCACTTGCCACTGATAGCAACTAACGTGCCTCGCAGATATGCCAGTGTCGTGAAAGAAAAAGGACTTGCTTTCCTAGATTCTCTTTCGGCTGAAGCCAAGCGCTATTTGCCAAAGTTGCCTATTAAATATGTTGAGAACGAGAACGCCCAGGCTGGTTTTGCCCTGATGGGGTTACTCGGTAAGGCAAAGGAAACCAAACCACAGCTGATGGCACAAGCACAAGCCATCAAAGATGCTACCATGGGATGGTTCATCGCTCAAAACCTCAAGAAGGGTGAACAGATGATTCATTTTAATGGTACTTATCATTCTGATGCCAGAAACGGCATCATCCCTTATCTCCTCGAATATCGCCCTAAAACAACCATTAGCACTATTAGGGCGGTTCGCCAAGAAGAGATTGACAAGATAGAAGAAGACTACCTGGGATTGGCTGATTTCTATATCTGTATTACAGAAGATATGAACATGTCGTATTAGGCTTTCCTGTTTACCTTTTCTGCCAAATGAGGCATTAACAACCAAAATAAAAAGAAAAATTAGCAACATCTGCGATATTTTTATTAACTTTGCACCCAAAAGTAATAAAATAGATATGAGAATAGGAATTATCGTTGCGATGGACAAGGAGTTCACGCAACTCAAGACATTATTGACAGAATCGCAGACAGAGCGAAAGAATCATAAGGACTTCGTCATCGGAAAGATCGGCGAGAATGAAGTAGTGATGCAGCAGTGCGGCATCGGAAAGGTGAACAGCGCCATCGGAGCTGTGGAAATGATTGATAATTACCACCCAGACCTCGTCATCTCTTCGGGTGTGGCTGGAGGTGCTGACATCAACCTCAATGTTACAGAAGTGGTGGTAGCTACCGACTGTGTATATCACGATGCTTACTGCGGTGACGAATGCGAGTATGGACAGATTCTCGGTATGCCTGCCCTCTTCAAGACCCCAAAGGAGTATGTAGAAAAGGCGCTTGCCATCAATGAACAGCCAGACAACCAGCATCCCAAGATTCATGCCGGACAGATTGTAAGCGGAGAATGGTTCGTAGATAGCAAGGAGAAGATGCGCTCTATCCTGGAGCACTTCCCTCACGCCATGGCTGTGGATATGGAAAGCTGCTCCATCGCACAGACCTGCCACATCTACAAGACTCCTTTCATCTCCTTCCGCATCATCAGCGATGTACCTCTGAAGGATACCAAGGCGCAGCAGTACTTCGACTTCTGGGCAAAAATGGCAGAAGGATCATTCAATGTCACCAAGGCTTTCCTCGAAAGTCTGTAAACTATAAATTGTAAATTATAAACTATATGAATAAGATTCCAAGTTTTACCATCAATCATAACAAGTTGCTCCGCGGCATCTACGTAAGCCGCAAGGACGAAGTAGGCGGAGAAGTCATCACAACCTTCGATATCCGTATGAAGGTGCCTAACCAGGAGCCTTGCCTCCACAACGGTGCCATCCATACCATCGAGCACCTGGCTGCCACCTACCTGCGTAACGACGAGGAGTGGAAAGACCGCATCATCTACTGGGGACCAATGGGATGCCTCACCGGCAATTACCTCCTCATCAAGGGCGACCTGGAGAGCAAGGACATCGTAGAACTGATGAAGCGCACCTTCCAGTTCATCGCCGACTTCGAAGGAGAAATTCCAGGACAGGCTGCCAAGGATTGCGGTAACTATCTGCTCCACGACCTGCCTATGGCAAAGTATGAATCGAAAAAATATTTGGAAGAGGTGCTCAACTGCATCACCGACGAAAATTTGATTTATCCTACACAGGACTAACCCTATACAAACGCCCGCAAAGCAAAATTGCGGGCGTTTATATTTAATTAACCAGAAAAGTTTTGTTACTATTTATAAAACTCCTATCTTTGCAGATGAATCATTAGTAACAATCACCAATCGCATCAATAACTATTATATACATCTATTATTATGGTAAGATTAAAGTGTATCGATTTAAATACAACAACCATGAACATCAAAAAAGTTTTTATAGGGGTGTCCTTCGTCATGACCGCCATGGCTAGCCACTCCCAGAGTGTTTTCCAAGTGAAGCAGCAGTCGTTGCCTAATCCAGACAACGAGCCTACAGCTGTGTTCCCGGTTCCAAGTGATCGCCAGATGAAATGGCAGGAGACAGAATTCTATGCCTTCTTCCATTATGGCATGAATACCTATACCAACAGAGAATGGGGACTCGGAAGTGAAGACGTAACCCTTTTTGCACCTACCAAGAAGCCTAATCCAGCTCAATGGCTCAAGGCAGTGAAAGCAGCTGGCATGAAGGGCGGTATTGCCGTGGTAAAGCACCACGATGGCTTCTGTCTCTGGCCTACATCTACAACCGATCATTCTATCGTGAATTCAGGCAACGAGAACGGCAAGACTACCAACATTCCTCGCGACTTTGCCAAGGCAGCCCGCAGTCTGGGTATGAAGTACGGCTTCTATGTTTCTCCATGGGATAGAAATAGCCAATACTACGGTACTGAGAAATATGTAAACGATGTTTTCCTGCGCCAGTGCGCGGAGTTGGCACAGTATGGCAAAGACCAGTTTGAAATGTGGTTTGACGGTGCCAACGGTGGTGACGGATACTACGGTGGACGCAATACGACCGTAAACGTTGACCGTTCTACCTATTATGATATTCCTAACCTCAGAGACTCTATCCACAAGGTTTGTCCAGACATCATCCTCTGGGGTGTGGGTGCTGAGGCAAGATGGATTGGCAACGAGGCTGGATGGGCTGGCGAAACCAACTGGCTCACCGATGAAAGAGGCTATGCTCCAGAAAGTAACGGTATGTATGGTACTGAGGATGGCTGGCAGTGGGACCCGGGAGAGAGCGATGCCAAGTTCACCGACAAGGGATGGTTCTGGCACGAGGGCGAGAAGCCTCTCTCTGTAGAGCGCCTCTTCCAGATGTATCTGGAGACTGTAGGTAGAAATGCTACCCTGATCTTGAACTGCCCTCCGGACAAGAGTGGTCTGTTGCCTGATATCGACGTTCGCGTGCTCAAGGATATGGGCAATATGATTCGCACCCGTCTGGGCAAGGACCTGGCTCAGAAGGCAAAGGTTACTGTAAGCAACACCCGAAAGGCTGGTGCCAACCGCAACTATGCAGCCAAGAACCTGACCGATAACAACAAGAATACCTATTGGGCTACTGATGACGGCGTGAAGCAGGCTACCATCACCTTCAACTGGGACAAGCCACAGACCGTTCGCTATGTGGATATGATGGAGTACATCCGCAAGGGTCAGCGAGTAAGAAAGTTCCATATCGAAATCTCTGAAGACGGAAAGACATGGAAACCAATCGCTGAGAAGTGCACCACCACAACCATCGGATACAAGCGCATCATCCCGTTGAACGGCAGCACATCAGACAGTTACGGCAAGGGCTATCAGGTGAAAGGCCTGAAGGTTGTCATCGACGACAGCAAGGCTTGCCCATTGTTACATTCCATTAAAGTATTTTAAACTTTGACTCTACACTACGAACATGAAGAAATTACTCATAGCATTGTGTTTGTTACCATTGGCTGCAATGGGACAAGAAATTAAGTTCGACACCCAGGATTACAAATCCGTGGGAGTTTACGACAGATGGGAGCATTCCCCATTCCGCACAGGAGAACTGGCAGGCAACTGCGAGGTTGTGGATAATCCTGACCTCACCAACAATCCTAACAAGAAGGTGCTGGGCTTCCAGCGTTCACGCCTGGCTTCCAACATCTTCGGTGCAAGAATTGATCTGAAGAAGCCGATTGCACTCGGTCCATCCGGAAAAGTAGTTCACGTACTGATCAACCGTCCGATGGAAGGCAGAGTGATGCTGGTAGGTCTCGGAAAGAGAAGAGACAGAGCCGGACAGTCGCAGGAAGTAGAGCAGTTCTGGATCAAGTCAACCACTCCTGTTCCTGCAGGACAGTGGGCTGATGCTGTTTTCCCAATCAAGAGTGCAGAAGGTGTAGATATCTATAGCCTGGTAGTAGTTCCTCACGCAGAGTCTCCTCATGAGATGAAGGAGGATGCCCTGGTCTATATCGATGACATCAATATCCACCTGACCAACGCTCCTCGCATCACCTTGCTGAAGACCGAAGGTGCTGCAAAGAAGAAGGCTCACAGCGAGTTTGTATCTGTAACCGAGGCTAACCGCAACGGTATGGTGACCGCAGCAGACGGAACAACCCTCAACAACCACAAGGTGGCATACGGCAAGCCATTCAAGGTTAAGATGGTTCCAGCTCCAGGATTCACATACGGTGACTTCACCATTACCCATGGTGACCAGATAGAATCGCTCAAGAAGACAGATATCGCCAAGGATGGTACCTTCACCATTCCAGCCAAATGGATGGATGGCAACGTAACCATCGAGTGCATCTTTATTTCTACAAGCAAATAAAATCCTCTATAAAAAATTAGGGTGTGACATAGATTCATGTCACACCCTATTTTTATTGCTACCATTTCAGTCTTCCGTATTTCTCCTTATACCATAGCTGCCAGCCATTCACCAGATTCTGCCAAACCACATAGGCGCCCGGTGCTACGGCAGCAAGCGGATTGAGGAAAGTAAGGGTGAGCCAGATGCCCACAATGGTATTCTTCTGTCCCAAAGCCTGACCGGCACTGATGCTTGCATCATAATGTCTGCCCACCGCCTTACCGATGGCAAACTGGATGAGACAGACAAAAAGCGGAACGATGAGCAGCAAGGCAAGAATCAATCCCGAAACCTCGGCATGGAGGATATTGCGAACCGTCTCGCCCATCAGGATAGTAAGGTTGAAGCACCACATATAGAAGCCCAGATCCTTCACGTTCCTTACCTTATCCACCCACTTAGGCAGAAACTTGCGACTCAGCAAAGCCAGAAGCAAAGGAACCACCAGTACCGTGGTTACGTTTCGGAACACCATCGCACTCATAAAAAGAAAGGAAACATCTGCCCCCTTCTCCACCATCGGGAAAAGACTAGGAATGATAACCATCGTAAAGACATTGGCTATCACCGTATAAGTTGTCAACGAGCCGATGCTTCCACCCAACTTCTCCGTCACCACAGCCACGGCAGCCGCCGTAGGACAGATAAAACAGATGAAAGCACCTTCGAGCACCAGCTTGGTTTCATAATTATCTCCGAATTCGAAGATAAGCACCACCATCATCAGTGCCAGACTAGTTCGGATGAGCTGCAGGATGAAATGCCAAGCCTTCGGTTTCATCTCCTTGATTTCAATCTTACAGAAGGTAACATAGAGCAAGGCAAAGAGCACCACCGGCATCATATCCACCAGCTTCGGTCCCACCGCATCGCCCAAAGGTTCCAGGAAAGGAACATTGGCGAAAATCAGATAGCCCACGGCTCCCAATACCAGAGAACAGGGCAAAGAAAACTTTCTAAAGAATTTCCACAACCACATACGCATACATTAAAAAAAGAATCCCCTGCAAGCAGACTGCCTAGGCAACCGGCTAGAGGGGAATTCTCACGGATCCATTTATATATAAGCTATAGCTTAATCCTTATTACTACGCTTGCGCTCCAAGTGATCGAGAATCACCTTGCGCATACGCATACTCTTAGGAGTTACCTCTACGTACTCATCCTCGCGGATGTACTCCAGGCACTCCTCAAGGCTCATCACGGTCTTTGGAATCACGCGAGCCTTGTCGTCAGAACCAGAAGCACGGACGTTGGTCAACTGCTTTGCCTTGGTTACATTAACCACCAAGTCGTTGTCGTGAACATGCTCACCAACAACCTCGCCGCCGTAAACCTCCTCACCTGGGTCGATGAAGAACTTACCGCGATCCTGCAACTTATCGATGGCGTAAGCATAGGCAGTACCTGTTTCCAGCGCAATCATGCTACCGTTAGAACGGCGGGTAATCTCGCCCTTGTATGGCTGATACTCCTTGAAACGGTGAGCCATGATAGCCTCACCCTGAGAAGCAGTCAGCACATTGGTACGCAAACCGATGATACCACGTGAAGGAATATCGAACTCGATATCCACACGCTCGCCCATGTTCAGCATAGAGGTCATATCACCCTTACGACGGGTAACCATATCAATCATCTTAGAAGCAAACTCCTCCGGAACATTGATGGTCAACTCCTCGATAGGCTCGCACTTCACGCCATCAATCTCCTTGTAGATAACCTGAGGCTGACCTACCTGAAGCTCATAGCCCTCACGACGCATGGTCTCGATGAGCACAGAGAGATGGAGCACACCACGACCAGAAACAATCCACTTATCGGTGGTGTCCTCGTAAGGCTGAACACGAAGAGCCAGGTTCTTCTCCAACTCCTTGTTCAGGCGGTCCTGAATGTGGCGTGATGTACAGAACTTACCCTCCTTACCGAAGAATGGTGAATCGTTGATGGTGAAGAGCATACTCATGGTAGGCTCATCTACAGCGATTGGAGGAAGTGGCTCTGGGTTCTCGTAGTCGCAGATAGTATCACCAATCTCGAACTTCTCCAAGCCGACAACGGCACAGATGTCGCCAGAATCCACATGGTCTGTCTTCTTATGACCCATACCCTCGAAGGTATGGAGTTCCTTGATCTTAGTCTTCTCCTGGGTACCGTCACGATGGCAGATAGTTACGTTCATACCATCCTTCAAAGTACCACGGTGTACACGACCTACGGCGATACGACCGGTGTAAGAGCTATAGTCAAGAGATGTGATCAAGAGCTGAGGAGTTCCCTCCAACTGCTTAGGAGCAGGGATAATCTCCACAATCTTGTCGAGCAAATAGTCAATGTTGTCTGTTGGCTTGTTGTAGTCATCGCTCATCCAGCCATTCTTTGCCGAACCGTAAACCACAGTGAAGTCAAGCTGTTCCTCAGTAGCATCGAGGTCGCACATCAGGTCGAACACCATTTCGTACACCTCTTCAGGGCGACAGTTAGGCTTATCTACCTTATTAACTACAACGATAGGCTTCAGTCCGAGCTGCAACGCTTTCTGCAGCACGAAACGAGTCTGAGGCATCGGACCCTCGAAAGCATCGACGAGGAGGAGGCATCCGTCTGCCATGTTGAGCACGCGCTCAACCTCACCACCGAAGTCAGAGTGTCCTGGAGTATCGAGAATATTAATCTTAGTACCTTTCCAATTGATAGACACATTCTTTGAGAGAATGGTTATACCACGCTCGCGCTCCAAGTCGTTGGAATCGAGCACCTCGCCGCTGTTATCCTGGCCGTCACGGAACAGCTTACCAGCGAGCATCATCTTGTCAACCAAGGTAGTTTTACCATGGTCAACGTGCGCAATAACTGCAATGTTTCTAATGTCTTGCATTTCCTTTACCTTAAATACTTAATGAATTTGGGTGCAAAATTACAAAAAAATCCCGAAAAATTTGCATAATTCACTGAAAAGTTGTACCTTTGCACCGCATTTTAACGGAAACCACCGTGAGGAAGGTCCTATTGTGCATAACATTCATTCATAATAATTAAATTTTAAGTATCACAGCTATGTATTTAGACAAAGCAAAAAAAGAAGAGATCTTTAGCAAGTACGGAAAGTCTAACTCTGATACTGGTTCAGCTGAGAGCCAGATAGCATTGTTCTCATACCGTATTGCTCATTTGACGGAGCACGTTAAGAAGAACCGTAAAGATTATACTACAACACGTGCGTTGACACAGCTTGTAGGAAAGCGTCGTGCATTGCTCGATTACTTGTATGATCGCGACATCAATCGCTATCGTGCTATCATCAAGGCCCTCGGTCTTCGTAAGTAATCAGCGAAAGCAGACACATTGCTTAACAGAATTAAAAATCCCATCGCTCGCAAGAACGATGGGATTTTTCTTTTTATATCAACTTATTAAGATTGCTACTTACTGCGCTGAGATAGGCAGATTGCGGAACTCTATATACTGATAGGTCTCGCCATTAGAATTGTACTTGAATGGAATCTTGACAACGCTAAACTCGGTGGCACTGGTGCTGACATTCTTGATGACAAACGTAGCCTTCATCGGGATACCTGCGAGCAAGGTATAGAAATTATAGCCTAACCAGCGATTCTTGCCCAAGAGGGTTGTTTCCGGATCACACTCGTAAGCATCGCCACCATCATCATATATAGTAGGAGTATTGCCATAAGCAGAAATCTCATATTCCTTGCTACCGATATTCTTGAATGTTGCAGTGATCACAACATTCCTGCCCTGACGAACACACTTCAAGAAGTTGAACTGCAACTCAGGCAATGAGCAGGTTACCAAATCGGAATTGGTATTCTTGACATCTGCCACTACCTGGGTAGGCAACTTAATCGCAAACTCCACATCATTAGCCTTACCCTTGACAAAAGTAGAATTAATCTGCTTGATGGTGCGATCTACATCCTCTATCACCATAATACCCTTGACAGGTACATTAGAAGGAAGCATCTTATCAGAATAGTTACCTAACTTTTCGCCACCCAAATAGAAGTGCATCTGATGTTTGACATTCTTGCTATCAAAAGCACAAGAGCCGTCATCAAAAGCATTGAAGTGCATTTTGAGTTCACTGGAAGTGGTGTTGGTAATCACAAAGTTGATGTGTACATCGTTGCCATTAGCTACGCAACTGGTATATTTTACTGTACACCCAGGGATAGAGCCAGACGCCTTATTGGTAGTCTTCTGGTCATTAGCAAGCACGTTTTCTGCCACCTTGCCCAATTTCTTGAGCCACTTCTGTGCATAGATTTGCTGTACGCTCAAGAGAGAGAGCAGCAATACGAAAATGATGGATTTCTTCATAATTGTATCGGTTTATGTTATTAATTAAATAATTGTCAGTTCGTTCCTAGAAAGAGCCTTTATCCTTAGAAAAAGAGAAAGACGCCTTTACTAATTCTTGCTTGCAAAGATAGGGAATTAAGCAATAACTTCCAAGCTTTTTGCCAGGAAAAGTAAAGGTACCAATGCGTAAATAGGCAATTTTATATCATTTGACGCAGATTTTTACGGAATGACACACACCACCATCTGTCTTTATCCTTAAGAAGTAGCAACCGAACGATGGAATTTTTCATTTTCTACTCTTATTTCGGCTTTCATTTTATTTTTCTCCGCTTTTATATCGCCATTTCATTTTTATTGCTAACTTTGCAACATATATATAATAAGGTGTAATTATGACTAGAGGAAAGTTACCATTAGGAATACAGAATTTCGAAGAACTGCGCAAGGGTGGTTACCTTTACGCAGACAAGACAGATATGGTTTGGCAAATCGCCAATGGTGACAAGTATAACTTTCTAAGTCGCCCACGACGCTTCGGTAAATCACTTCTGGTATCCACACTCCAATGCTACTTCGAAGGCAAGAAAGAACTTTTCGAAGGACTTAAGATCATGGAACTGGAGAAAGATTGGATCAAGCGCCCTGTCATCCATTTCAGCATGAACCTTGGAGGTTCAGATGCAGAATCATTATACCATTATCTGGATGATACATTAACCAAATATGAAGAAATTTACGGCAAACGCGCCACAGAAGCTACGCTCAGCAACCGTTTTACCGGTATCATAGAAAGAGCTTACCAACAATCGGGAGAGCAAGTTGCCGTATTGGTAGATGAATATGATGCACCCTTACAGCACTCCTATCTGACAGATAGACACGAAAAATGCCGCAATCTCTATCGTGACTTCTTCACAGGTCTAAAAGACTACGGCTATTGCATCAAGTGTGTCTTCCTTACAGGAATCACCAAGTTTACGCAAATAAGTCTGTTCAGCGTTCTCAACACATTAAGCAATATCAGCTTTTACAACTGCTATGCTACCATCTGCGGATTAACGAAAGAAGAAATCTTGGAAAATCTGAAAGATGAAATCCAGGTATTAGCTGTCCAAAAGAAGTGGGATATCGACCAGACCATGCATGAACTGAAAGATATGTACGACGGTTATCATTTCTCAGAAAGCCTGCAGGGTGTTTACAATCCGTTCAGTGTCATCAGTGCCTTAAAAGAACGTCGTCTGAGACCCTATTGGATTGCCAGCGGTGCTACAGAAATGCTGCCCAAAATACTCACCAACTTTGAGAAAGATGTAGAAACACTGGACGGCAGCCTCATCGACATGGATTACCTCGAAACGGCAGACATCAGCAAAGACAATCCAAAGCTGGTACTCTATCAGTTAGGCTTCCTGACTATCAAGGACGTAATTGGAGAAGCCTACAGACTGGGATTTCCAAACAGAGAAGTAAACGGATTCCCGCCACTACGCTGATGCTTATGTTGCCAGCAAGAAGCAGATAAGTAAATAGCTTTGGATTGCTGATTGACTGGTCACATAGCTAAAACAAACACAAAATCCCATCGCTCGCAAAAACGATGGGATTTTTCTTTTCCCCAATAGTTATATCTTATATCCGGTATAAAAACCTTTTTATGTGGAATCATCTATAAAATCTCCTTCAGAGGAGTCATCACGAAATCGCGCTCTTCCATCAGAGGATGAGGTATCTTGAAATCGGGCTCGTCGATGACCAGATCATCTATCATCAGAATGTCGATATCGATGATGCGGTCGTGATATTCTCCATTAACAGACTTCAGGGTTCTGCCCATCTCCTGCTCTATCCGCTGGGTAGCCTCCAACACCTGGCGAGGGGCCATGGCGGTGAGAACCATCACACAGGAATTGATGAAGTCATTGGGTGAAGAATAGCCCCAAGGCTTGGTTTCGTAAAGAGCAGACTGGCGCTCTACAACGCCAATCTGCTCTCCTATTTTATCGATAGCCTCACGAATATTACGCTTCCGGTTGCCCAGATTCGTGCCAAGGCTTAAATATACTTTATACATACTTATTCACACTTTTATAAAAACTGTGGATAACTCAGCTTATCTACTGAATATCAAATACTTTTATATGTACAAAAACTGTTTATTCCACCATTTAGTCTGGAAGTATCAACAGTGAGTCACCGTAGCAACCAAACATATAGCCATTCTTCACAGCCTTCTTGTATGCCTCATACACCAGGTCGTAACCACCAAAGGCAGCGGTACACATCATCAAGGTTGACTCTGGATGATAGAAGTTGGCAACAGCACAGTCTGCCAATCCGAAATCGTATGGAGGGAAAATGAACTTATTGGTCCATCCATCAAACTCCTTCATCATTCCATCTGTACCTACAGCAGTTTCAGTAGCCTTCATCACGCTGGTACCGATGGCGCATACGCGATGACCTTCCAGCTTGGTCTTATTCACCAGTTCGCAAGCTTCCTTAGAGATAATCATCTGCTCAGAATCCATCTTGTGCTTGGTAAGGTCCTCAACCTCAATCTCGTGGAAGTTGCCCAATCCGCAATGCAGGGTGATGTAAGCCTCGTTGATGCCGTTGATTTCCAAGCGCTTCATCAACTCACGAGAGAAATGAAGACCTGTAGCAGGAGCTGTTACGGCACCCTCCTTCTCTGCGAATACACACTGAAAGTCGTCCATATCATCCTCTGTAGCGTGGTGATCCTCACGGGCATCGATGATATAGCGAGGAAGCGGAGCCTCACCCAAAGCAAAGAGCGAACGCTTGAAGACATCGTGGTTGCCATCCTCATCATAGAGGAAACGGAGGGTACGGCCACGGCTGGTGGTATTATCGATTACCTCGGCCACCATCTCGTTGACATCATCAAAGAACAGCTTGTTGCCGATACGGATCTTGCGCGCAGGCTCTACCAGCACATCCCAAAGACGCATCTCGGCATTCAGCTCACGGAGCAGGAACACCTCAATCTTGGCATCAGTCTTCTCCTTGGTACCATAAAGGCGCGCTGGGAATACCTTCGTATCATTGAAGATGAAGGTATCACCCTCTTCGAAGTAGTTGACGATATCCTTGAACTGCAGGAATACCGGATTGCCATCAGCATCCACCATATCCTTGCCATTCTCGTCCTTCTTATACATTTCGATGGTTTCAGACTTCTTGTGGAGCACCATGAGTCGAGACTCGTCACGACGGGTAATCTCGAATGTACGTTCACCACTGGCAGTCTTGACCACACGCTTAGTCTTATGTGGATAAAGTGCCACCTGAGCAGCTGGCAACTTAAAGTTGAATTGTGATAGTTTCATGTGATATTATATCTCCTTTCTTAAGATGATTTACTATTAATGTCATATCTCGAAATTCGAGCCTAGTTATTGGCAAGGCTGTCTTCTATCTCCTGTGCATCGAGCCATTCCTGGAAATGGTCAAAGTCGATGCAGTTCTCTACCGAGAAGCTTCCTGCCTTGGTACGGCGGAGGGCTGTCAGGAAGGCACCGCTATCCAGGGCACGACCGATGTCGCGCGCCAGGGAACGGATGTAAGTACCCTTACCGCAAACCACACGGATGCTTGCCGTCTTCTCCTCATCGTTGTAATCGGTGAGTTCAATCTCATCCACACGCACGGTCTTAGGCTTCAGCTGCACCTCCTCGCCTGCTCTGCGCAGGGCATAAGAGCGGTCGCCATTCACCTTTACGGCACTATAGGTAGGTGGAACCTGCTGAATCTCACCAACAAACTTCTTCAGCACCTCCTCTACCAGCTCACGGGTGATGTGCTTGGTAGGGTAAGTATGGTTCACACTGTGCTCCTTATCGTAGCTTGCCGTGGTAGCACCCAACTGAAGAGTAGCCGTATATTCCTTGGTATGTGTCTGTAATTGCTCAATCTGCTTGGTACATTTACCCGTGCAGAGCACCAACACACCCGTAGCAAGGGGATCGAGCGTACCGGCATGTCCTATCTTCACCTTGAAGCCGAGTTTCTTGCTGAGCAGATAGCGAACGTGCGCCAATGCTCCAAAGCTCGACATGCGATAAGGCTTGTCGATGGCTATAATTTCTCCTTTTCTAAAATCCATATATTAAATGATTGAACAGATGATGGTAACGGCACCTGCAATAGCACAATAGATACCGAAATATACCAACTTACCCTTCTTCACGATATTGATCATCCACTTACAAGCCAGGCAACCAGAAACGAATGCTGCCACGAAGCCCACGATCATAGGGAATGCATCGATGCCGCCAAGAGCCTCTTCTCCCTTCAGACCCTTTAAGAGGTCGAGCAATGCCTCACCCAAGATAGGAGGAATCACCATGAGGAATGAGAACTGAGCCATCTTCTCCTTCTTGTCACCCAGCAAAAGACCGGTAGCAATGGTAGTACCAGAGCGTGAAAGACCTGGCAATACAGCAAGTGCCTGACCGAGACCGATGATGAATGCATGCAGAGGAGAAATATTCTCCTTCTGGCGTGGCTTGGCGAAGTAAGAGAAGGTAAGAAGACATGCAGTTACGAGAAGCATGATGCCCACGATGAGCAAGCCAGAACCGAACACTTCCTCTACCTGGTCCTTGAAGAACAGACCTACTACTCCCACAGGAATCATAGAGATAACGATATTGAGGGCATACTTGGTTTCCTCATTCATCTGGAACTTGAAGAGACCCTTCAGAATCCAGTCGATTTCCTTCCAAAGAATTACCAATGTACTCAGCACGGTAGCTACATGTACCATGATGGTAAAAGTCAAGTTATCCTCACCATTGATGCCGAAAAGATGGGCACCGATAGCCAAGTGACCACTACTACTTACAGGCAAATACTCTGTGAGACCCTGGATGAGTCCCAACACTAAAGCTTCAAACCAATTCATTGATTACTGATTATTTTTTATACCTTATTATATATAGGGAATTGAAAAGCCTACTCCCTTGTTTATTTACTTGATTATCTTACTCTATTCGTCCTTAGGCTTGCGTATAACCGCATAGATGATCGAGAGGAAACCAATCAGGGTAACGGTTGGTGCCACTACAATACGGCGAGTACTGAAAATATCAGCATCGAAAGAGTGCTCGTTAGAGCCAGCGCCGCTCATCAGGAGGAAACCGATGATGACAATTGCCATACCAATTGCCAACAAGATGAAGTTCATCTTGTCAAATGCTAAATTCTTCTTATCCATTATATATAATGTTTAATGTGTAATGTTTAAATTTTGTAGAGATCTCCCGCCTTCATCTTGAGGAACTTGTTCACCGAGATATTGGCACAGAGAGCCGTAATGATGATACCGAAGAGGAAGACCGAACCGCCTGTGATGGCAAGCTCCTGCCAGCCGAGCACATTGACCAGTTCCGGCTCGTGAAGCGACCAGGCATAGAGGCATCCACCGAGGAAACCATCGGCAAGCAAAGCCGCAATTACACCCACCAATACAGCCCTCTTGATGAAAGGCTTGCGGATGAAGCCCCAGGATGCACCCACCAGCTTCATGGTATGGATGGAGAATCGGCGGGCATAGATGCCCAGTCTCACCGTATTGTTGATAAGCGAGAACGAGATAAAGGTAAGCAGGGCGGCTACGATAAGAAGGCCGATGCTTATCTTGGTGAGCGAATTGTTCACCTGTTCTATCAGGTCGTGCTGATAACTTACTTCCGTCACGCGCGAATAGCTTTTCAGCTCCTTGGCTATCCACTTCAGGGAATCATTGTTGGCATAATCCGCCTGTGTCGTGATTTCGATAGATGGCTGGAAAGGATTCACACCGGCAAATTCGCTAGGATTGGTACCCAGATCGTGGGTAGCCTCCTGCAAAGCCTGTTCCTTGGAGATATAGGTCAGACCTTTCACGTAAGGACGTGCCTTCAGGCGCTTACACATCTGCAAGCCCTCAGGATTGGTAACATCCTGCTCCAGCATCACCTGTACCACCAGGTTCTCCTTGACATAGGAAGAGAGGTTTCTTCCCATCAATACGGAAAAGATGACCAATCCCAACAAAACAAGCACCATGGCGGTGCTGATGCATAAAGTAACGACCTGCAATCCACGATGATTGCGAGGCTTATATTGTTTCTTTCTCATTTCTAAATCTATTTATTTTCAGACCGGAAGGGCGTAATTACCCAAATTGTTTGCAAAGATACACATAAACGAAGAGATAACAAAATAAAATTGCATTTATTTGCATTTATTCAATTAATTATTAAGGGTAGAGAGATTCGCTGCATAAGGTACTTGACTCTATTATAGTATGTGATGGATGATGGAATAGATTGATATTACGACTATCCTTAATAGAATTTGTGGATATCATAAGAGGAATTTATTGCTACCATTAACTGAAATTGTTGCTAAGCCTAATGAAAATCTTCGTTCAGCGACGTTGAATGTACGTTCAGCGACGTTGAATGTGTATTCAGCATCGTTGAATGTGCGTTCAAAACTTATGAACGGAGATTTCTATTAAGGATAGAAGCTTTTTCCATTAAGGATAGAAGCTTTTTCCATTAGGGATAGAATCTTTTTCTATTAGGGATAGTTGTATCACCCATGCTATCAAACATTAAAAAGGGCCGACCTCACGGCCAGCCCTTTCAAAATACTGAGTAAAATTCAAATAGGTATGACTTGAATTTTAACTAAACATAATAGTGAATTGAAGGTTATAAATCCTTCTACGCAAATTTTACATCTTAGTGATGACACCCTTCTGGGAACTCTCCAGGAACTGGATGATGTTCTGAATCTCCGGACCATCTGGCACCTGATCCTTGATCTGGTTGATGGCATCGAAGAGGGATGTCTGACCATGGAATACCAATCGGTAGGCATTCGCAATGTGCTTGCGAACCTTCTCGGTAACCTCGGCTGCCTCCATGATGATGGTGTTAGGCCCTGCATACTTCACAGGCTTTCCACCGGCTATGATATAAGGAGGAATATCCTTAGAGAAGGTAGTACCTGCCTGAATCATCGCCAAGTCACCTACTCGAGTCTTGGCGTTTTCTACTACGGATGTTGAGTAGATGATACCATTACCAATCACGCAGTCGCCTGCAATCTTGGTACCATAACCGAATACGCAACCGTTGCCGATAACTGTATCGTGAGAGATATGGGCACCTTCCATCAGGAAGTTGTTGTTGCCCAGAACGGTCTTGCCACCCTTGTGAGTACCACGGTTGATAACCACGTTCTCACGGATGGTATTGTTGTCGCCAATCACTACCTCACTCTCCTCACCGGTAAAGTTGAAATCCTGTGGGAGGGCAGCGATAACGGCTGCCTGGAACACCTTATTGTTATTACCCATGCGAGTACCGTTCATGATGCTCGCGAAGGGATAGATAATGCAGTTGTCGCCGATGACCACATCGTCCTCGATATAGGCGAATGGATAGATCTTGCAGTTGTCTCCAATCTTAGCCTTTGGAGAAACCTCTGCCTTTGGACTTATTATACTAGCCATAATAATTTAACATTTAACATTTAACACTAAACATTACTTAGCTCCTCCACCCAATGCATAGTAGAGATTAACTACTGCCTGCATCTTGTAGAAGTCATCAGCTACCTTTGAGAGCTGTACGTTGAGCAGTGAAGACTGTGCCTGGATTACTTCCAGATAAGAACCGCCAGCCTCTGACATCAACTTACGTGTATCCTCCACATTCTGCTCGAGTACGGCGATGCGCTTAGCCTCCACCTTACCCTTCTCGTCAGAATAGTTGTAGAGCACCAGGGCATTGCTCACCTCGCTACCAGCCTTCAGCACGGTGTTCTGCCAAGTGTTGTAAGCCTGCTCATACTGCATCTTAGCCACCTTCAATCCGGCAATGATTCTACCATTCTGGAAGATAGGCTGAACCAATGAACCAACAGCAGAAAGCAACCACTTGCCTGGATTCACGATACCTGCACCAGCAGAATTGGTGAATGCACCTGTACCAGAGATGGTGATGGATGGATAGAACTTGCTGCGGGCAGTCTCAATGCCATAGAAGCACTGAGCCAGATTCATCTCGGCTGCGTGAACATCAGCACGGTTGTTGAGCAACTGGATGCCTACACCTGTAGAGAAAGTTGTAGGAAGACTCTGGTTCTCCAACTTGCCACGGGCAATGCTATGTGCCTGATCGCCGATGAGAAGACTCAGTGAGTTCTCTGTCTCGCGAATCTGACGCAACAGGTCGGTCTTCTGAGTCAACACTGCATAGTAGTTGCTCTCGGCAGCCTGAACAGAGGTTCCGCGATAACCAAGCTTGGTATCCTTCAATACCTTCATCATCTCCCAGGTATCCTTGGTCAAGCCTTCCATATTGTTAACCAGCTCCACCTGCTTGTCGAGCATCAACAAGGTATAATACATGTTGGCAATATTGGCGATGAGGTTGGTCTTGACAGACACCTGATAGTCCTTCAACTGGAGCAGCGCCATCTGGGCACTGCGCTTCTGAGAGAGCAGGTTGCCGAAGAGGTCAACCATCCAACTGGCAGTGACAGGCATGCTGTAAGTCTTGTTGGCAGCCTGACCATCCCAGGAAGAGATAGTTCCCTGAGGAGAGAAAGACAAGGAAGGCACGAATGCCAACTTGGCACACTTCAACTGCTCTTCAGCCATCTTCACGTTCAAAGCCGCATTGAGGAGGTTGACATTATTGTTCAATCCCTTCTCAATGATCGACTGGAGCTGAGGGTCGGTGAAGACGCTGCGCCAAGGGATGTTGGCAAAGGTAGTAGTATCCTTTACAGCCAAAGTATCTGTATCAGAAGCTACATCGCGAACGATACCGCTGGTCTTCACATCCGGACGCTCATACTTTCCGTAGAGAGTCTTGCAGCTGCTCAAAGAGAGCACTGCGAGACCCAATATGATGATATTTAAATTCTTTTTCATTGTTTCCTTTGAAGTTACATTGCGTTATTACTTCTTCTCGATACCCTTCTTGTGGTGAGCAGCGTTGGCATACTGCACCAACTCGGCAGCAGCCTCCTCGTTCAACTCATCCTCGAACTTCAATGGAGTCAACTTCTCCTGCAACCACTGGAAGAGTGCGAAGAGAGCAGGAACCACGAAGATCTGACAGATAGTACCAATCAACATACCACCGACTGCGGCAGCACCCAAAGTCTGGTTACCATTCTTACCTACACCTGATGCGAACATCAGAGGCAACAGACCGATAACCATCGCCAGAGAGGTCATCAGGATAGGACGGAGACGGGCACCGGCACCCAGAATAGCTGAGTACTTGATGGCCATACCCGTACGACGACGTTCGAGGGCGAACTGTACGATCAGGATGGCGTTCTTAGCCAACAGACCGATCAACATAATCAACGAAATCTGCATGTAGATATCGTTAGAGTGACCGAAGATATTGGTGAAGATGAACGCACCTGCCAAACCGAATGGGATAGACAATACCACAGACAGAGGCAAGATGTAACTCTCGTACTGGGCACTCAAGATCAGGTAAACGAATACGATACAGAGTGCGAAGATCAAACCTGTAGAGTTGCTTGATTCAGCCTCAGAACGGGTCAAACCAGAGTACTCATAGCCGTAACCCTCTGGCAATGTCTCCTTGGCAACCTCAGCAATCGCCTTCATACCGTCACCGGTAGAGTAACCGCTGTTAGGAGTTACAGAAACATCCATAGAGGTAAACAGGTTGAATCGGGTGATGTTAGCAGGACCATAAATCTTCTTCAAGTTCACGAACTCGCTTACAGGAGACATGGTGCCATCAGAACAACGAACGTAAATCTTGCTCAAATCGTCTGGACGCATACGGCTCTCAGGACCAGCCTGAATCATCACGCGGTAGAGCTTACCGTAGGCATTGAAGTTAGATGCATAGAGACCACCGAGGTAACCCTGCATGACAGACAATACTGAAGATGGAGAGATACCAGCCTGCTTGGTCTTGGCAACATCTACATCTACCATATACTGTGGGTAGTTAGGGTTGTACTGAGTCTGGGCAGTCTGAATCTCAGGACGCTTGTTCAACTCAGCCAGGAACTTCTTCACATTATCAAAGAACTTATTCAAGTCGCCACCGGTCTTATCCTGCATGGTCATGGTAATACCATTCTGCATAGAGAAACCGGAAATCATAGGTGGAGCGAAGGCAAGAACCTGTGCATCCTTGATGGCAGCAGTCTGCTTGTAGATCATACCCAACACAGAAGTATATTCCATTGGGTTGACAAACAGCGCCTCAATACCGCCACCGGTACAAGCCTCCTTGATACGGTGGAAGAATCCACCCGGACGCTCCTCGAATGGCTTCAGCTTCACGATGATGGTACCCTGGTTAGAACCGGCACCACCGATAAAGCTATAACCCATGATGGCGTTACGGGTTGCGATGGCTGGGTTGCTAGCCAACATCTTATCTACCTGCTTAACCACCTCTGCTGTACGTTCCTGAGAAGTACCAGGAGCTGTAGAGATACAAGCGAAGATAGTACCGGTATCCTCATCAGGCACCAGACCCGTCTTGGTAGTACCCATCAGGGCAACCAGACCTACGATACTGACAGCTACCAAGCTACCAGCGATGATGCCATGGTTGATAACCCACTTGACACCACCCTTATACTTATTGGTAATCTTATCAAACTGATAGTTGAATCCAGCGTGGAATCGGTCCACGAAAGACATCTTCTTCTCATGACCCTCCTCGTGTGGCTTCAGCAACACGGCACAGAGTGCAGGAGACAGAGTCAACGCATTGATAGCCGAAATAACGATAGATACCGCCATGGTTACACCGAACTCACGGTAGAAGTAACCGGAAGTACCACCGATGAATGATACAGGAACGAACACGGCAGACATCACCAATGTAATAGAGATGATGGCGCTGGAAATTTCGTTCATCGCATCGATAGCTGCAGTAAGGGCACTCTTGTAACCCTGGTCGAGCTTGGCGTGAACCGCCTCGACCACCACAATGGCATCATCGACCACAATCGCAATCGCCAGCAGCAGGGCTGACAGCGTAAGCAGGTTGATGGAGAATCCGAAGATCCAGAGGAAGAGGAACGTACCGATCAAAGCCACAGGTACCGCAATCATAGGAATCAGCGTAGAACGGAAGTCCTGCAAGAAGATATACACTACGATGAATACCAATACCAGGGTGATGATCAAGGTGAAGATAACCTCCTCGATAGATGCGAACAAGAACTCGGTAACATCCATCAGGATGACATTCTTCAACCCTGGAGGATAACTCTTCTCCAATTCATCAAGCGTTTTCTTCACGTCGCTGGCAATCTGGGTAGCGTTGGAACCGGCAATCTGCTGAACCATACCCATCACGGCAGGCTGACCATCATTGAGCAGGTTTACGTTATACTGCAAACCACCCAGCTCAACCTTGGCAATTTCGCCCAGACGGAGAGTCTGACCGGAAGTATTGCTCTTGATGAGGATGTTCTCATACTCCAATGGAGTCTTCAAACGACCCTTGTAACGCAAGGTATATTCATACTGCATATCAGAGCTTTCACCAAAGCTACCAGGGGCAGCCTCAATATTCTGCTCTGCCAAAGCCTGAGAAACATCAGAAGGAACCAGTCCGAACTCCTTCATCTTCTCTGGCTTCAACCAGATACGCATAGAGTAGTTACGGGTAGAAGGGCTCTGCACATCACCCACACCACTGATACGCTTCAACTGAGGAATCACGTTGATCAGGGCGTAGTTGGTAACAAACTGGTCGTCGTAACGGCCATCGTCTGTAGTCAGAGCGAACATGATTACGTTGGAACTCTGTCGCTTGGTTACAGTGACACCCACCTTGGTAACCTCGGCAGGCAACAGAGACTGCGCCTGAGATACACGGTTCTGTACGTTGACCGCAGCCATATCAGGGTCAGAACCCTGCTTGAAGTAAACGGTGATCTGAGCAAAACCAGAGTTAGACGCGGAAGAGGTCATATAAGTCATGTTCTCCACACCGTTGATACTCTCCTCCAGCGGAGCAACGACTGAGTTCAACACCGTCTGGGCATCTGCACCCGTATAGGTAGCAGTTACCGTGATGGTAGGCGGCGCGATATTCGGATACTGCTCGATAGGCAGCGATACCAAGCCGATAATACCCAGCAAGACGAAGAAGATGGAAACCACCGTCGAAAGTACCGGGCGCTTTATAAAGTTTGTAAATGACATAATTTACTATTTTTCTTTATACCTTATTATATATTACTTCTTTCCGCCCATAGCAGTAGCGAAGGCATGAGCGTTATCCTGAGACTCAGCCAACTTAGCAGCCTCAGCAATCTTCTGATTGTAACGCTCCAGAGTGATAGGCTTGATCTGCTGACCATCGGTCAACTTGGTGATACCCTTCAATACGATGCGGTCGCCTACATGAAGACCAGAAGTTACGATATAGTTCTTGCCATCATCCTGTGGATTTACCTTGATCTCAGAATACTTCACCTTGTTATCCTTGGTTACTACGTAAACGAAGATCTTATCCTGCACCTGAGAGCAAGCCTCCTGAGGGATGACGATAGCACTGTTATGATCGTTAGGAACCACGATAGAACCTGCACCACCACTCTTCAGCAACTTCTCTGGGTTAGGGAAGTGAGCGATGAGAGAGATAGAACCTGAAGTTGCATCGATGACACCACTCATTTTGACCACCTTACCTGGATGATTATAGATAGAACCGTCTGCCAACTGCAATTTAACAGCTGGGAACGCAGCGATGGCTGCCTGAACACTACCGTTGGTCTTAGACATGCTCAAGATCTGAGACTCAGAGAGTGAGAAGAATACCTCCATGGTGCTGATGTTGGAAACGGTTGTCAAAGCCTGGCCAGAAGCGCTGACCAAAGCACCTACCTTGAAAGGAAGGCTACCTACAACACCGGCTGAAGGACTGGTAACAGTACACCAAGCCAACTGCTCGCGGGCTGAAGCCAGAGCAGCCTCTGCCTGAGCTACCTGTGCCTTAGCGGTTGCATAGCTGTTAGCTGCTGTAGAAAGTTCATATTCACCGATAATCTTGCTATCATACAACTTCTTATTGTTCTGGTAAGTCAACTTTGCTGTGTTAGCCTGAGCCTTGGCAGTATTGACAGCGGCAGCAGCTGAACGGACTGCAGCCTGATAGGTCTCGCTATCGATAGAGAACAAAGCCTGACCTGCTGAAACAGTCTGACCCTCATGTACAAAAACCTTTGTAATGAAGCCAGAAACCTTAGGACGTACCTCAACATCCTGAATACCCTTGATGGTAGCAGGATAGGTAGTCTGCAATGCGGCGCTGGAAGTGCCGATGGTAGCCACGGCAAACTCATCATCGCCGAAGTTAGGCAGACCGCCCTTCTTACTTCCACCACATGATGTCAAAGCAGCAAGAACACAAACTGCTGCAACAAACAAAACGTTTTTAATTTTCATACCTATTTATATTATAATTTATTATTTTATGTCATACCTTATTATATATACCGCCCTCTGACGGAAACTGAAACAATGCTTTTAGTTTTAAAAAGCGGTGCAAAATTACGAATAATAAACGAATAACGGCTCGCAAGGAGCCGTTATTTAACAAAAATTATTCTCTGTTTAAGTTTTCTGCCATATTCAGCCCCATATCCTGGGCTTTCCTCATCAGGAGTTCCATCAGCGGCTCGCGCTCGTTAGCCACTTTGTTGTCCAGCACGGCATCCTTGAGATACTGCTTCAGTACGCCTACTTCGCGGCATGGCTTGAGCTGGAACATCTCCATGATTTCATTGCCATCGATGCATGGCTGGAGCAGTCGCTTGTAGTCACGATCCTGAAGATCTACCAGTTTTTCGCGCACCATCTTGAAGTTATCCAGGAATCGCTGCTTGCGCACCTGGTTCTTGCTGGTGATATCTGCCTCGCAAAGCGTCATCAGGTCGTTGATGTCATCACCCGCATCGTTCAGCAGTCGGCGCACGGCGCTATCAGTCACCTCTTCATCCGCTATCACAATCGGACGCATGTGAAGCTCCACCAGCTTCTGCACATACTTCATCTTGGCATCCATCGGCAGTTTCATGCGGCGGAAGATACCTGGAATCATCTTGGCACCGATGATGTTATGGCTGTGGAAAGTCCATCCGATGTTGTTGTCCCATCGCTTGCTCTTCGGTTTGCCGATATCATGGAAGAGGGCAGCCCAGCGGAGCCAGAGGTTATCGCTATGCTTGCATACATTCTCGAGCACCTCCATCGTATGGTCGTAATTGTTCTTGTGGGCTCTTCCGTTGCGGGTCTCCACCTTATCCATCGCCACCAGTTCCGGCAGGATGAGATCGAGCAGTCCGGTATCTTTCAGATAATAGAAGCCGCTGCTGGGATGCTTGGAGAGCATGATCTTGTTCATCTCGTCGCAGATACGCTCGCCACTGATAATCTTCAGTCGTTCGGCATTGCGCGAGAGAGCGGCATAAGTCTCATCTTCTATCTGGAAATTGAGCTGGGTAGCAAAACGTACACATCTCATCATACGGAGCGGGTCATCAGAGAAGGTGATATCTGGATCGAGCGGAGTGGCGATAATGCCATCTTCCAGGTCATAGACACCGTCGAAAGGATCAACGAGTTCACCAAAACGGTCCTTGTTCAGGCAGACCGCCATGGCATTGATGGTGAAGTCGCGACGGTTCTGGTCATCCTCCAGGGTTCCATCCTCTACAATCGGCTTGCGCGAATCACGGTTGTAACTTTCCTTTCGTGCTCCCACGAACTCCACTTCTGTATCCTTATACTTAACCTGTGCGGTTCCGAAATTTCGGAACACCGAGAGATGTGCCTTCTTGCCCAGCTTCTTCTTGAGGGCAGAAGCCACCTCAATTCCGCTCCCCACAACCACGACATCGATGTCATTGGAAGGGCGCTCCAGGAAGAGGTCGCGCACATATCCACCTACTACATAGCATTCCACAGACAGCGCATCCGCCGCCTCTGAAATCTCGTGAAAAATATCCTTATCTAGTATTTGCGCCAGTTCGGCATTGGTCAAATTTCTCATACTCATTTTATTTCGGGGTGCAAAGTTACTGCAAATCGAAGACAATACAAAATAAAAAAGCACTTTTTTTATTTTTATTGTTGAGATGCAGCGTAACTTGTCTAAAGTTACTGCAAATAATGTAAAATACAAAATAAATATTTGGCTATTTCACAATAAATGCGTAAATTTGCACCGAATTTCGAAATTATTATGGCAGATTTATTGAAAACAGAACAGCAGTTTAAAGTTGTTATGGGAGAATGTAGAACGTTATTTGAGAAGAAGCTTCACGATTATGGAGCCTCTTGGAGAATTCTGCGTCCATCTTCCTTAACCGACCAACTCTATATCAAGGCGAAGCGCATCCGCTCGCTTGAAATCAAGAAAGAATCACTCGTAGGCGAAGGCATCCGTCCGGAGTTTATCGCGCTTATTAATTATGGTATCGTAGGACTCATCCAGCTGGAAAAACCATTCGTGGATGAAGTAGATATGACACCGGAAGAGGCGATGAAGCTCTACGACAAGCATGCCCAGGAAGCCCTGGAACTGATGCTCAAGAAGAATCACGACTACGACGAGGCCTGGCGATCGATGCGAGTGAGCAGCTATACCGACTTTATTCTCACCAAGATACAGCGAGTAAAGGAAATCGAGGATATCGCAGGAGCCACACTCGTATCAGAAGGCATTGATGCCAACTATATGGACATCATCAACTACGCTGTTTTCGGTGCCATTAAAATGGGAGAAAAGTAAGAAGGCTCATTCTATAATAAGAAGGTTCATTCTATCAGGTAAAAGAGGAAAATGATATGACGGCAAAGCAGATTATAACAAAAACAGCGGTGAATCTCGGGCGACTGCTCGTGGCTGTAACCTTCATCTTCTCAGGATTCGTGAAGGGAATGGATCCACTGGGCACGCAATACAAGATAACCGACTATCTGGAAGCGCTGCATATCGACTGGATGTTTCCCGACTGGAGCACTCTGGTGATGTCGGTATTGCTTGCCACTGCAGAGTTTGCCATCGGTATCTTCCTTCTCTTCGCCATCCGACGGAGACTGACGAGCAAGATTACCCTTGCCGTGATGATTGTGATGACGCTGATTACACTCTGGATTGTCATCGCAGACCCGGTAAAGGATTGCGGATGCTTCGGTGATGCCGTAGTGCTCACCAATATGGAGACATTCATCAAGAACATCATCCTTCTGGTATTCGCCATCCTGCTCTGGAGAAAGCCACTGGAGATGCCGAGACTCATCTCGAGACAGACACAGTGGGTGGTGATCAACTACACCTTCCTCTTCTCCATCGTGATGAGCACCTGGAGCCTGTGGTATCTGCCGCAGTTCGACTTCCGCCCTTATCACATCGGCGCCAACATCGCCAAGGGTATGGAGATTCCGAAGGGAGCCAAGCAGCCGAAGTTTGACACCACCTTCATCCTGGAGAAGAACGGCGAACGGAAGGAGTTTACGATAGACAACTATCCCGACTCTACCTGGACCTTCATCGACAGCAAGACGGTGCAGACCGAAGAAGGCTACGTGCCTCCTATCCACGACTTCAGCATAGAAGATATGAAGACGGGCGAAGACATCACGCAGGAAGTGATTCACCGCAAGGGCTACACCTTCCTGCTCATCTCGCCACATCTCGACTTTGCCGATGACAGCAACTTCGGAAGCATCGACGAGATATACGAGTATGCCACCGACCATGACTATCCCTTCCTCTGCCTCACGGCAAGTACGGAGAAAGCCATCAGGCACTGGCAAGACATCACGGGAGCGGAATACCCGTTCTACATCACAGACGAGACGACGCTGAAGACCGTGATACGCAGCAACCCGGGACTGCTGCTGCTGAAAGACGGCACCATCATCAGGAAATGGAGCCACAACGACCTGCCAAAGATGGCAGACCTGGCAGGCAAGCCGCTGGAGAAGACCGAAATCGGCAAGATGCCGGAAGTAAGTGCCGCCAAGAAGATAGCCGGCATCATCTCCTGGTTTGTCATCCCGCTGGTACTCCTTACCATCGCCGACCGGCTTTGGGCATGGGGCGCCTGGATCAGAAAGAAAGAGAATTCAAACAGAATATTATCAACTTTTAAAAAGAAAAGAAAAATGAGAAAGAAAATTGTAGCAGGCAACTGGAAAATGAACATGAACCTGCAGGACGGTGTTGCTCTCGCTAAGGAGATCAACGAGGCATTGGTAGCTGACAAGCCAAACTGTGACGTAGTAATCTGTACTCCATTCATCCACTTGGCTTCTGTAGCTCAGGTTTTGGATTCAGAGATTGTAGGTCTCGGTGCTGAGAACTGCGCTGACAAGGCTAAGGGTGCTTTCACTGGTGAGGTTTCAGCTGAGATGGTAAAGAGCACAGGTGCTCAGTACGTTATCCTCGGTCACTCAGAGCGTCGTCAGTACTATGGCGAGACTGCTGAGATCCTGAAGGAGAAGGTAGAGTTGGCTTTGGCTAACGGTTTGAAGGTTATCTTCTGCTGCGGTGAGACTCTCGAGGAGCGTGAGGCTGAGAAGCAGAACGAGGTTGTTAAGGCTGAGTTGGAGGGTTCAGTATTCCACTTGAGCGCTGACGCTTGGAAGAACATCATCCTCGCTTACGAGCCAATCTGGGCTATCGGTACAGGTAAGACCGCTACATCTGATCAGGCAGAGGAGATGTTGGCATACATCCGCTCAATCGTAGCAGAGAAGTATGGCAACGAGGCTGCTGAGGAGACATCTATCCTCTACGGTGGTAGCTGCAAGGCTAGCAACGCTCCTGAGCTCTTCGCTAAGCCAAACATCGACGGTGGTTTGATCGGTGGTGCTTCTTTGAAGGCTGCTGATTTCAAGGGTATCATCGACGCTTGGAAGAAGTAATCTCACAAGGATATTTACCAAAGGGGATGCCTTCTTTCATGGGGGCATCCCTTTCCCTATCTTTATAGGATGACAGAAACAGATTGCTGACACATTATATATTAATAAAAAAGTATATATATTAAATAAGGTATAGTCATGAAACAATTCGTCACATTATTGATTTTCATCCTCTGCTCATCTATCCAGATGAATGCGCAGACTTACTTGGATCATCTCAAGCAGAAGAATCCAGGACAGGGTGTCGTGACCGTACACCAAAGCAAGGCTATCGACGAATTGGTGAACGGAAAACAGGTTCCAACCAATACGAATCAGGTGAATCCACAGGACGATAAGACTAAGACTACCCCACAACCACAGAAGAAACCAACAGATACTCAGCATAAAGAAGTAACTCCAGCTGCCCAGCACAAGCAGACTCCGGACTCTCACAAGCAGACTCCAGACTCGCTCAAGAAGGCAGAGCCACAGCACGAAACAGCCAAGGAGAAACAGCATGGAAACAATGCACAGAAGGCTGAGACACATCAGGAAGAAACCGAGATGCCTGTAGTGGACATGCGCAAGAAGGTGATGCGCAGAAGCTACAAGGTTACAGGATATAGAGTACAGATCTTTGCCGGAGGTAACTCACGCAACGACCGACTGAAGGCTGAACAGATGGGCAACAACATCAAGATGAAGTTCCCAGACCAGCCTGTATATGTACACTTCTACTCGCCAAGATGGATTTGCCGCATGGGCAACTTCCGCGAACTGGGCGAGGCTAAGAAGGTGCTTGCCAAGGTGAGAGCCCTGGGATACAGACAGGCATGCCTGGTAAAGGGACAGATTACAGTACAATATTAAAGTGAAGAGTGAAGAATTCAACAGTCTTACTATTCATAAAGTTCAAAATTCAAAGTAAATAAGATATGAATCCAGAAACAGAATTTCGCGAGGGATTGGATGAACTCGCAGGACACTATAAGGAAGTATTGAAGCTCCTGGGTGAAGACACAGAGCGCGAAGGACTTGTCAAGACTCCTATGCGCGTAGCCAAGGCGATGCAGGTATTGACCCGCGGCTACTATCAGGATGCCCACAAGGTATTGACAGATGCCCTCTTTGAGGAGAAATACGACCAGATGGTCATTGTGAAGGACATTGATTTCTTCTCCCTCTGCGAGCATCACATGCTGCCTTTCTATGGCAAGGTACACGTGGCTTACATCCCTAACGGCAAGATTACCGGACTGAGCAAGATTGCCCGTGTGGTAGATATCTTCAGCCACCGCCTTCAGGTGCAGGAGCGCCTTACCCAGCAGATCAAGGACTGCATCCAGGAGACCTTGAATCCTCAGGGTGTGATGGTGGTAATAGAAGCTAAGCACATGTGCATGCAGATGCGTGGCGTGGAGAAGCAGAACTCCATCACTACTACCAGCGATTACAGCGGCGTATTCAATTCACTGAACACCCGTCAGGAGTTCATGAGCCTGCTCAGAGGTGAGAGCAAGAGAATCTAAATTAGTTCAAAGTAATATGAAGTTTATATCCTGGAACGTGAATGGCCTGCGTGCTTGCGTGGGCAAGGACTTCGAGAGCCAATTCAAGGCGCTCGATGCCGACTTCTTCTGCCTGCAGGAGACCAAGATGCAGGAAGGTCAGCTAGACCTGAAGTTCGAGGGCTACGAAAGCTACTGGAACTATGCCGAGAAGAAGGGATATTCGGGCACAGCCATCTATACCCGCCACCAGCCACTGAGCGTGAGCTACGGTATGGGCGTGGAGGAACACGACCACGAAGGAAGAGTCATCACCTTGGAGTATGACAACTTCTATCTCGTAACCTGCTACACCCCGAACTCCCAGACCGAGTTGAAACGACTGGATTACCGTATGACCTGGGAAGATGATTTCCACAAGTTCCTGAAGGCTTTGGATGCCAAGAAGCCTGTGGTGGTCTGCGGCGACCTGAACGTGGCACATCAGGAGATAGATATCAAGAATCCGAAGACCAACCGTCGCAATGCCGGTTTTACCGACGAGGAGCGCGATAAGATGACCGAGCTTCTGAACGACGGCTTTACAGATACCTTCCGCTATCTGCATCCCGAAGAGGTTACCTATTCGTGGTGGTCATACCGATTCAAGGCACGCGAGAAGAATGCCGGCTGGCGTATCGACTACTTCCTGGTATCCGACCGCTTGAGAGAACAGATTACAGAAGCCAAGATTCATACCGACATCATGGGCAGCGACCACTGCCCGGTAGAGGTTGACCTGGCACTCTAAATATTGTAAAAAGGTCTGGCGAATATCATCGCCAGACCTTTTTTCAGTTATGCATATATCAGAAAAAATAAAGGGGATGTACCTTCCTCCCGGAAGCCATCCCCATATTGGTCATATCAACATAAAATTTTAATTTATATAAGAGAGATTTTTCTATTTAATTTAAGAGAGATTTTCTATTTAATTTAAGAGAGATTTTCTATTCTAGAGATCTTCTACATCAAAGACTGAATCTCAGAGAGATTTCTCTTCTCAGTGGTACCATCCTTGTATGTTACCATGAAGTAATTGTGAATAGACTTACCATTCTTGAACTGAACGATAGCCACGCCACCTTCACGGAGCTGGAGAGTGAAGTATCCCTCACGCTTGCCGTTAACATACTTTCCGTGCCACTTCTCCTTACCATTCTTGTAGTAAGTAGTAACCTCACCATTGAAGATAGTATTGCGGTCGTTACCGAGATCGATGAAGCTGTAGCCACCCTCGGCACGAAGATTACCGTTCATATAGAAGTCCTGGAACACATCCTTCTTATTGATGCCAGCGCCGGTAGTCATCAGCAATCTGTAATAACTAGCCTGATCCGCACTAGCTACATTACTCATATTTTCTGCATAGAAAATAGTGTCTGCTACTACTGTTGCATTCTCTACGTGCTTGCGACCGAAAGTAGCTACGGTCATGAGAGCCATCAATGAGAATAATATAATTCGTTTCATATTCTTTATTTTTAGATTGTTACTTATTGTCTGTTGTTTCTTTTTTCTGATGCAAAGGTACTACAAATTCCGGTAAGTTGTATCATTCCTTAACGCTATTTTATGTTATTTTTGGGGTCAGTTTTACTTTTTGAAAGAAAACGCACACAAAATTACAATTTGACATTTTAGGGGGTCGTTTTTTACACTTTGAAATAACCATATCTCAATATACCCCAATAATACCCCTATCTCGTTTACATATTGATAGCAAGAGATGAAAACAGAGCACGGCAGCCCATGCTTTTTTTTGAGATATTTCGAAAACTTTTCGCAAGAAAACTAGCGTATATACTTTTTATTTTGTACTTTTGCACTAAAATATATATAATATAAGGTACGCGTATGATAAAATATACCATCAAGGCACCAAGCCAACTGAACGCAAGTATCAACTTGCCAGCATCCAAGAGTATCAGCAACCGAGCTCTCGTAATCAGTGCGATGGCTGGAAGCCATATCCATCCCGACAACTTGAGCGACTGCGATGATACGGAAGTAATCGTTGCCGCCCTTCAGAATATGCCCGAGGTCATCAACATCAAGGCGGCTGGCACAGCCATGCGTTTCATGACCGCCTATCTCTCTGCCACCACAGGCGAACATACCATCACCGGCACCGAGCGCATGCAGAACCGCCCTATCGGCATCCTCGTAGATGCCCTGCGCTATCTGGGTGCCGACATCACCTACGAGAAGAAGGAAGGTTATCCCCCACTCCATATCCGGGGCAAGGCGCTGGAAGGCGGCCACCTGGAGGTAGTGGGCAATATCAGTTCGCAATACATCTCGGCGCTTCTGATGATCGGTCCGATTCTGAAGAACGGACTGGAACTGAAGTTGACAGGAGAGATTGCATCCCGCCCTTACATCGACCTTACGCTCTGGACGATGAAGGAATATGGTGCCGATGCCGACTGGACGGATATGGACACCATCACCGTGAAGCCACAGCCTTACAAGGAGACATCTTATATGATAGAGAACGACTGGAGTGCTTCTTCCTACTGGTATGAGATGATGGCTCTGAATGGCAACATCGACTCCAGAATCCAGCTCGAAGGCTTGATGGACTGCTCGAAGCAGGGAGATTCCGTGGTGAAATACATCTTCAGTCTGCTGGGAGTGAAAAGTGAATTTGAGAACCATGACCATCTTTCGAATGTCATGCTGAAGGCGAACCGCTGTCTTCTTCCGAAATTCGATTACGATTTCTCTGGTTCTCCGGATCTGGCTCAGACCATCGTGGTAGCCTGCTGCGCCTTGAATGTGAAGTTCAAGTTCACGGGTCTTGCCAGCTTGAAGATCAAGGAGACCGACCGCATCGAGGCACTGAAGACAGAGTTGAAGAAGGTGGGCTATGTCATCCACGATGAAAACGACAACACCCTGTATTGGGATGGTGAAACCTGCGAGCCTTCATTTGCTCCAATCGATACCTACGAGGATCATCGTATGGCGATGGCATTCGCCCCTCTCGCCTTCAAGTTCCCTCAGATTGAGATCAATAATCCGGAGGTAGTGAGCAAATCCTATCCTCATTATTGGGAAGACCTGAAGAAAGTAGGGTTTGAGATAGTTGAAAGTTAATAGTTGATAGTTAATTGTTTATGCTATATTTAGTTTTAGCCCTGGTGGCATTAGGCCTGATCAGCGCCATATTCGGAATCGTATCTCACCGCAGGGGAGAGGACGAGGAGCCTTTGCAGGAAGGCGTATCGTGCAACACCTGCAACGGTGAGAACTCGAAGTGCGAGCAGGAGTGCATGATGGAAGCCGCCACCAAAGAAATAGAATATTACGATGATGAGGATCTCGACCGCTTTGCCGGTCGGGATGCCGATGCCTATACCGATGAGGAGGTTGAGGAATTCTCGGAAGTGCTCTATACCATGCAGCCGGAAGAAGTGGCTGGATGGAACAGAAGCCTGATACTGAGAGGCATCAACCTGCCCAACCAGCTGAAGGATGAAGTCATCGGCTTTTTAAGCTAGAAATTTGCAGTTCTAAGATCAGCAGCTTTGCCAATCATAAAGTTCAAAGCTCAAAGTTCAAAGTTCAAAGTAAACGCATGGATATACTACAATATACATTTTTCCAAAACGCACTGATAGGCGCCTTTCTGGCAAGCATCCTGTGCGGCTTTATCGGAACCTACATCGTTACCCGCCGATTGGTATTCATCAGCGGCGGCATCACCCATGCCTCTTTCGGAGGCATCGGCATCGGCGTGTTTACAGGAATCAATCCGATACTCTCCGCCATGGTTTTCGCCATACTCAGCGCCTTCGGAGTGCAATGGATATCACGCAAGAAAGATGTGCGAAAGGATTCCGCCATCGCCATGTTCTGGATCCTGGGAATGAGCGTGGGCATCATCTGCTGTTTCCTGACTCCAGGATTCATGCCCGACCTGCCCTCCTTCCTCTTCGGAAGCATCCTTGCCATCGACAGCGCAGACCTGTGGCTGCTGGGCGGACTCGCCCTCATCGTAGCCCTCCTCTTCACCTTTCTCCTGCGCCCTATCCAGAACATCGCATTCGACAGTACCTTCGCCCGTTCGCAGCACCTGCCGGTTACAGCCATCGAATACCTGATGATGACGCTCATCGCCATGACCATAGTGGCTACACTGAAAATGGTGGGCATCGTGCTCGCCATCAGTCTGCTCACCATTCCGCAGATGACCGCCAACCTCTTCACCTACAATTACAGGCAGATGATATGGGCAAGCATCATCCTGGGATGGATAGACTGCATCGCCGGTCTCTACATCAGTTATCTGCTCAACGTGCCATCGGGTGCCACCATCATCTTCATCAGCATCGTGGTATTCGCACTCGCCAAAATCGTCCTGGGCATCAGGAGAAAGATGCCAGATAAACAATAGAAAAAATGAAAGGCAAAAGCCCCATCCAGCTCCTTTTTCTGATAGGACTCGCTGTGATTGCAGCGATCCTTACGGGATGCTCTACGCAGAAGAATACGGCGCAGAGCAGGTGGTGGCATGCCTTTAATGCCCGATACAATACCTATTATAATGGTACCGTGGCTTATATCGACGGGGCGCTGGAGAAGGAAGAAGGCAACCGGGACAACTTTACGGAGCAGATTCCGCTCTATACCGTTGGCAACAAGAACAGCCGCGATCTGGGCAAAGCCAACTTCGACCGTGCCATCGAGAAATGCGAGAAAGCCATCCACCAGCATAGCATCAAGCGCCGCCCCGTATGGGACCCCGGCAAGAGAAAGACGGCGAAAGACATCGAATGGCTCAGTCGCAGAGAATACAATCCGTTTTTATGGAAAGCGTGGATGCTGATGGGCCGTTCTCAATTCCAGAAGGGGGATTTCGAGGGGGCTGCTGCCACCTTCGCCTATATGAGCCGCCTTTACGCCACCCAGCCTGCCATCTACGGCAAGGCACGCGCCTGGCTTGCCAAATGCTATATCGAGCAGGGCTGGACCTACGATGCAGAAGATGTGATCCGCAACATCCAGCGCGATTCCATCCACTGGCGTGCCCAGAAAGAATGGGATTATGCCTTCGCCGATTACTATATCCACACGGGGGATGCCCGGAAGGCGATTCCCTATCTCAGGAAGGTGATAAGCCATGAGATGCGGCACAAGCAGAAAACCCGCCAGTGGTATCTGATGGGACAGTTGCAGGCTTCCATCGGCAACCGGCAGGAGGCTTATCAGGCTTTCCGCCACGTCATCCGGCTCAATCCGCCCTACGAACTGGAGTTTAATGCCCGCATCGCCATCACCGAGGTCTTGGCTTCGGGCAACAGCAGGAAGATGATCAACCGACTCAAGCGCATGGCGGCATCGGATAAGAACAAGGAATATCAGGACCAGGTATATTATGCCATCGGCAACATCCACCTGGCCCAGAAAGATACCCTGCGTGCCATCTATGCCTATGAAAAAGGCAACCGGAAGGCTACCCGAAACGGTATAGAGAAGGGTGTACTCCTGCTGCGTCTGGGCAATCTGTATTGGGAAACCGATCGATATGCTGATGCCAAGCGCTGCTATGGCGAAGCAATCGGCTTGCTCGATCAGGACAGAAAGGATTATCCGCAACTGGCTCATCGCTCCAAGGTGCTGGACGAACTGGTGCCTTATACCGATGCCATCGCCCTCCAGGATTCCCTGCAGTCTCTTGCCAAAATGGACGAGAGAGACAGAAATGCAGCCATCGACCGAGTGATAGCTGCCCTGAAAAGAAAGGAGAAAGAGGAAGAAAGAAGGAGATGGGAAGACGGAGCAGATATGAATTCGGAATATGAAGGAGGAGTTGATGGGAATGGTTCCGGAAATGATTCCAGAAACGGATTCGGGAATGCATCAGGAAACGGATTCGGGAACACCGATACCTGGTATTTCTATTCCCCTGTAGCAGTAAGCCAGGGTAAGGCGCTCTTCGAGAAACTCTGGGGCAAGCGAAAGAACCTCGACAACTGGCAGCGAATCAACAAAACTGTTGTAGCTTCGGCACAAGAAACGGATATCGCTCAAGGAACAGATTCCGAGCAAGGAACGACTTCTGATCAAGATTCCAAGCTTCAGCCTGATGCATCACGAGATTCTCTATCCCATTCTTTATCCCAGAAAGAATCCGGCAAACCATCTGCCGATAGCGCCAGCCTCGACCCTCATCAGCGGGCTTATTATCTGGCTCAGATTCCGTTCACCCCAGAGCAGATGTCAGCGAGCAACCAGCTCCTGGCGAATGGCTTATACCATGCCGGCATCATCTTCAAGGACCGGCTCGACAACCTGGCTCTGAGCGAGAAGATGCTGCTCCGGCTGGTGGACAACTACCCGGATTTCAAGCATCTCGACGAAGCCTATTACCATCTGTATCTGCTTTATTCCAGAAAGAAGCAAACTCAGATGGCGAACAGCTATGTCGAAAAATTGAAGAAGGATTATCCCGAAAGTCAGTTCACCGCTCTCCTCTCCGACCCTTACTATCTGGAGAATGCGAGGATGGGGGTACACATCGAAGATTCCATCTACACCCTCACCTATCAGGCATTCAAGGAAGGCAAGTACGAGGTGGTGATGCACAACTCGGAAATATCAGACAAGCGGTTCCCTACTGGCGCCAACCGCGACAAGTTCCTCTTCATCAGCGGTATGACCCAGCTTAACGAGGGCAAGGTTTCCAAATGTCTGGAAAAGATGAACCAGGTGATAGCGCAATATCCCAACAGCCGGTTGAGCGAGATGGCGGGAATGATCGTAAACGGCGTGAATGCCGGAAGACGACTCTACGGCGGAAAGTTCGACCTGAGCAATGTCTGGGCGAAACGCAGCGATGTGCTCACTTCCCAGGACTCCACCCAGCAGAAAGGATTCTCAGCCGACCGCAACGACCGGTTTGTCTTCCTGCTCGCCTACAGTCCAGATTCCGTCAACGAGAACCAGCTGCTCTTCGAGGTAGCCAAGTATAACTTCACCACCTATATGGCACGCAATTTCGACATCAGCATCGAAGACCTCCAGGGGTTGCATCGCCTGCAGGTAAGCGGTTTCCAGAACTACGACGAGGCGCGCCAGTATGCCAACGAGCTGCATCAGCAAGCCGGCATCCTCCGTCTGATTTCCAAGGCGAGAAGCTACGTAATCAGCGAGCCGAACCTCGAGCTTTTGGGCAGAAATCTCTCGTATGATGATTACGACAAGTTCTATACCCGTCACTTTGCACCGCTGAAGATCAGCAAGATGCGCCTGCTGATGGAGCCAACGGAAATCGTAGTGGATAAGGATTCCCAGAAGGAGGAAGATGCTCTGGAGGAAGAAAATTCTCAGAAGAAGAATCCTGAAGATAATGGAATCGATATCGAGGGCCAGCCCGCAGAAGATACCGATACCGGCATCTACTTCGATGACTCGAATGCCCCAGAATCTGAAGCCGATGATGAATACATCGAGTTGGATGGATTCTGATAAAACAAGAAAGCTCTAGCGGCAAGGAAGCCGTTAGAGCGAACAGAAGAAGGTAACCAGGAACGGTACGGAGAAATCTACGCAGAAGCCGTGGAAGATGGAAACGATGATGAAGCTCTCGCCCGAATAGCGGGTGATGATAGGCAACGTGGTATCCATCGTGGTGGCTCCACCCACGCTGATAGGCGCCAGCTTGCCGAAATACTTCGCCAGCAGGGGCGCACAGAGCAGGGTGAGAATCTCACGGAAGATGTTGGCAAGCAGGGCGATGGTTCCCAGCTCGGCACCCCGATACTGCGTGATGAAGATGCTCGACAATGAGTAGTATCCGAAGCCCGAACCGATGGCGAGACTGTCGGAGAGCTGACGGTGTCCCAGTATCAGGGAGGCAGCCGCGCATCCGGCAAGGGTTCCCAGGATGGTCATCACCGGCAGCATCATCAGTCGGGGATTCACCTTTCTGAAACTCTTCAGGATAGAGGTATCGCAACCGATGCTGATACCCACGCAGAACATCAGGCAGCAGAGGGCATAATAGCTCACGTCGCTCGCCAGGAAACTGGCAGGAATCACATCCCACACTCCCACGATGATGCCCAGCACGAAGAAGCCTACGATAATCAGACTACCTTTCATTTCCAGCCTCCTTTCTGCAGACATATCTCCACAATGCCCACGCAAAGATTGCACTACCCAGACTTCCGGCTATCGTAAGCACGATGGCTTCGAGTCCCAGGGTCTGAAGACCATTGATAATACGAGGGTTCGCTCCCACCTCGATGCCGAGCAGGAAGAGGAGTACCCAGATAAGCGCCGTGATGACACGGCCGATAAAACTCATTTTCTTGTTGCGGAGCAGGTACCCCGTACCTATTCCGCATAGCATGATCATGACAATCTTGAGCATTGTTTCTTCTTTTCTTTCTTTTTTTTATTATTTTGATTACTTTTATCTTCGATAATAATAACGGATTCCCGACCTTAATATTATAAAAAAGACCGAGAATCCTGAAGATTCAGGCGATGCAGCCAGATACGGGAATCGCCGTAGTGCCCTTCATCTTCTGCGCCTTCTTACCCGAAACCCTGCCCAGGCGCACGTTCACCTCCTCGGGCTGGAGTTCCACGCCCTGGGTTTCAGGGCGACTTTACTTTTTGTCAACATTACCCAGGGCGATGCCCTGGGCTAGGAGCTTTTGGACTTTCAGCCCGACTTCGGCTGCCATAATCTAAACTTATGACACACCTTTTTTTTTCAATTAAGTTTCTTTAACCACAACTCTCTTCCGTCATTCAATTATTCTTTGTACTTTAGCACCTCGAAAATAAAAACATATCCTAAAAGGATACAGCAAAAAGATACTCTAAAAGGATCATGCAATATGAGCAACGGATTATTACTATGGATCGATGATGAAATTGAGCTCCTCAAGGCACATATCATCTTCCTGGAGAAAAAAGGTTACGAGGTTGCCACGGTGAGCAATGGATCGGATGCCATCGAGCTATGCCGACAGCAATCCTTCGACCTCATCCTCCTCGATGAAATGATGCCTGGACTGAGCGGCCTGGAGACCCTGCAGCAAATCAAGGACATCCAGCCCGCTACTCCCGTTGTGATGTGTACCAAGAGCGAAGAGGAAAACATCATGGACCAGGCTATCGGGTCGAAAATCGCCGACTATCTCATCAAGCCCGTCAACCCGAGCCAAATCCTGCTCTCGCTGAAAAAGAACATCCACCAAAAGGATATCGTGACCGAGGTGACGCAGAGCGGATACCAGCAGGACTACCAGCAGATTGCACTGAAGATGATGGACTGCCGTACCTGCAGCGACTGGATGGAAATATACAGAAGACTCGTGAAATGGGAACTGGAACTGAGCGATACCGACAGCCAGATGACCGAGATGCTCGCCATGCAGAAGGAGGAGGCTAACATCGGATTCGCCAAATTCATCGCCAGGAACTATCTGGAATGGATAGACCTGATGAGGAATGGGAATGCCGGAAAGAATGGGAATGCCGGGAAAAATGGGAATGCATCTTCTTCCGACGACCGCCCGATGATGAGCCCGGATGTCTTCAGAAACAGGATCTTCCCGATTCTGGACAAGGGCGAGAAGGTGTTCCTCATCGTGATAGACAACTTCAGATACGACCAGTGGAAGATGCTGGCGGCTGACATCGGCGAGCTGTTCGACATAGACGAGGATATGTATATGAGCATCCTGCCTACTGCCACGCAATACGCCCGGAACGCCATCTTCAGCGGTCTGATGCCCAACAGGATTGCCGAGATGTTCCCGGAGCTCTGGGTGGATGAAGACGAGGAGGAGGGCAAGAACCTGAACGAGGAGCCGCTGATACAGACGATGCTCGACAGATACCGCAAACGATACAGCTTCAGCTATCACAAGGTGAACGATTCGCAGGGCGCCGACCGGTTTATGGAGCACTACAACGAATGCAGGGAGAAGGACCTGAACGTGCTGGTAATCAACTTCATCGACATGCTCTCGCATGCCCGGACGGAATCGAAGATGGTACGCGAGCTCGCCAATACGGAGAGTGCCTACCGCAGCATCACGCAGAGCTGGCTGCGCCACTCGGTGCTCTCGGAACTGTTCAGAAGACTGTCGCAGGATGACTGCAAGGTGGTGATCACCACCGACCACGGAAGCATCCGCGCCTCGAAGCCCATCAAGATCATCGGCGACCGCAACACGAATACCAACCTGCGCTACAAGCTGGGCAAGAACCTGGCCTGCAATGCCAAGGAGGTTTTCACCATCAGGGACCCGAAAAGGGCACAGTTGCCTGCTCCCAACCTGAGTACATCGTATGTCTTTGCCTACGGAGACGCCTTCTTCGCCTATCCGAACAACTACAATTACTACGTTTCGTACTACAAGGATACCTTCCAGCACGGTGGCATCTCGATGGAGGAAATGCTCATTCCGATCATCACACTGACACCGAGAAAGAGAAATTAAAGGAAAAAACAGCAACCAGTTTGCTAATCATAAAGTTCAAAGTTCAAAATTCAAAGTTCAAAGTAAAATATATGAAGATTAAGATTGATTCATTAGACAACATCCATGCTGCAGCCAAGGAATTCCTGCAGAACATGGGCGACGGCAAGGTCTTTGCCTTCTATGGCAAGATGGGTGCCGGAAAGACAACTTTCGTTAAAGCTATCTGCGAGGAACTGGGCGTGGAGGATGTAATCACCTCGCCTACCTTCGCTCTCGTCAACGAATACACTGCCGGAAACGGCGATCCTATCTACCATTTCGACTTCTACCGCATCAAGAAGATTGATGAGGTGTATGATATGGGATACGAGGATTACTTCTACAGCGGAAACCTCTGCTTCCTGGAGTGGCCGGAACTCATCGAGGACCTGCTGCCGGAGGATTGCACCAAGGTGACCATCACCGTGGAGGAAGATGGTAGCAGAAGCGTAGAATTCTAGAGGCTATTTCGCAAATTCGGATTCTAACAAAAAAGCATACGTCCCGATGCAGCTGATGCCGCACCGGGACGTATTTTTTTAGTCTTCTGCCCACTCTTACAGCAGAGCCTCAAACTTCTCCTTGAGGGTTGACTTGTTGGCTGCACCAACAAACTTGTCAACGAGCTGGCCACCCTTGAAGAAAAGGATGGTAGGGATATTGCGAACGCCAAACTCCATTGCGATGTCGTCGTTCTCCTCTACATCACACTTACCAACTACCAACTTACCGTCAAACTCCTCTGCCAATTCTGACACGATAGGAGCAATCTGGCGGCAAGGGCCACACCATGTAGCCCACAAATCTACTACCAATGGCAACTCGCCATTCTTGTAACTCTCGAAATTCTCGGTTGTAATTGTTACTTCCATTTTTTCTTCCTTTTTATATAGTTAATAATATTCTCATGAATTATTTTTAATTGATCTGATACGACATCTTCGGATGGTCGTTGACAAACTGTATCAGATCCCTGCTCACTCCCACCGTGCGGTCCTGCGCACGCAGCAGCACATTGGTCTTGGTCTCGGCATCGTGAATCTGAAGGAAGAGCTGTGCCTTGCCCTCATCATTCTCCACCAGCGTCTTGATATCATTCACCAGCGTTTCGTCTATCACCGTACTGTCCACGATGATGGTAAACTTCTCCAGGCGGTTCTCCTTCACGGTCTGGAGATACTCCACGGTGCTGATCTTGAAGTCAAGATAGTTGCTGTTGCCGTAACGGGACACACACTTCGCCGTAACGAAGATGGTGCTGCCCTCTACCATGATGCCTCGCCAGTTGCCCCAGTCCTCACCGAAGAGCGCCAGCTCGCCCGAGCCTTCGAAATCCTCGATGGTGACGAAGCCGCACGGCTTTCCGGTCTTGGTGAACTTGGATTTCACCCCGGTGATGATGCCGCCGAACACCACATCCTCCTTCTTGGCAAGCTCCACCTTGTCGCCCAGTTCAGAGCAATGGGTATTGCAGAGGTTGCGGAGGATGATTTCGTAATCGTCGAGCGGATGAGCCGAGAGATAGATGCCCACGAGCTCACGCTCCCTGTTGAGCCTCTCGATGGTGCTCCAGGATTCAGCTTCCGGTATAGGAGGGGTGGCTATCTCCACCGCCTCTACGCCTCCGAAGAGCGAGGTGGCTGCCTCACGCTGCTCCTGCTGGTAGAGCTGACCGTATCTTACGAGCGTATCCAGGAAGGTATCGCCCTTGCTGTTCTTGCCGAAATACTGCTCGCGGCGGATGCCGAAGCTGTCGAAACCGCCACTCAGAGCCAGACTTTCGAATGCCTTGCGGTTGACATTGGAGAAATCCACGCGCTCGGCAAAATCGAAGATGTTCTTATAAGGGCCGTTCTTCAGGCGCTCTGCCACGATGGCATCGGCGGCAGGAGTTCCCATTCCCTTGATGGCGGAGAGTCCGAAGCGTATCTCGCCATGCTCGTTCACACCGAAGGCACGGTAACTCTCGTTTACATCCGGTCCCAGGGTCTTGATGTCCATCGACTGGCACTCCTCCATCAGCTTGGTAATCTCGGTGATCTGCGCAAAGCGGCGGGTCATCAGCGCTGCCATGTATTCGGCTGGATAGTGTGCCTTGAGATAGGCAGTCTGATAGGCTACCCACGAATAGCAGGTGGCGTGCGACTTGTTGAAGGCGTAGGAGGCAAACTTCTCCCAGTCGCCCCAGATTTTCTCGAGCACAGCCGGATCGTGGCCGTTCTCCTGTCCCTGCTTGATGAATTTCGGCTTCATCGCATCTACGATAGCCTTCTTCTTCTTACCCATCGCCTTACGGAGGGCATCCGACTCGCCTCGGGTGAAGCTTGCCAGCTGGCGGGAAAGGAGCATCACCTGCTCCTGATACACCGTGATGCCGTAGGTATCCTTGAGGTATTTCTCCATGCAAGGGATATCATAGGTGATGGCCTGCTGTCCGTTCTTGCGGGCGATGAAGTCGGGGATGTAATCCATAGGTCCCGGACGGTAGAGGGCGTTCATGGCGATGAGGTCCTCGAAAACCGTAGGCTTCAGCTCGCGGAGATACTTCTGCATACCCGGCGACTCGAACTGGAAGGTTCCGATGGTCTGACCGCGCTGGTAGAGCTGATAGGTAAGCTCATCATCGATAGGGATGGTATCGAGATCTACGACATCGCCCGTGGTCTGCTTGATAACCTTGCACGCCTCCTTCATCTCGGAGAGGGTCTTCAGACCCAGGAAGTCCATCTTGATGAGTCCGGTGGTCTCGATCACGTGACCGTCGTACTGGGTTACTGCCGTCTTCAGTCCCGGGAAATCAGGGTCATCGGCGGTAGATACAGGCACCCAGTTGCTGATAGGGTCGCGGCAGATGATGAATCCGCAGGCATGGATACCCGTACCGCGAATGGTACCCTCGAGCATACGGGCATACTTGATGGTATTGCTCTCGCGGGGATCGCTGGAGTATTCTGCCTCCTTCAGCTCCGGGGTATATTTGATGGCGTTGGCAAGGTTCATCTTCGCTCCGTCGGGCAGACGGTCGGGAATCGCCTTGCAGAGTGCATTCGCCTTGTCCAAAGGCAGCTTCTCTACGCGCGCCACATCCTTGATGGAGTTCTTGGTGGCCATCGAACCGTATGTAATAATGTGGGCACAGTTCTCGTGACCGTACTTATCCATTACCCAGCGCAACACCTTGCCTCGGCCGTCGTCATCGAAGTCGGTATCGATATCAGGCAGGTTCACACGGTCTGGGTTCAGGAAACGCTCAAACAGCAGGTCGTACTTCAGAGGGTCGATCTTGGTGATTCCCAGGCAATATGCCACTACGGAACCTGCCGCTGATCCACGGCCCGGACCCACCATTACGCCCAGCTCTTCGCGTGCCGCCCTGATGAAGTCGGACACGATGAGGAAGTAGCCCGGGAAACCCATGGTCTTCATCACGTGAAGCTCGAAGTTCACGTGCTCATCCACATTCTCGGGCAGGGGATCGCCATAAAGCTTCCTGGCTCCCTCGTAGGCGAGGTGGCGCAGGTATTCTGCCTCAAACTTGATGCGGTATATCTTGTCGTAGCCGCCCAGACGGTCGATTACCTTCTGACCTTCCTCGGGCGACAGCTGGTTTTCTCCGTTCTCATCAGTGGTAAACTCCCTGTAGAGGTCTTCTTCCGACACCTTCTGGCGCAGCTGCTCCTCGGTACCGAAACTCTCCGGAATGGGGAAGAACGGCATGATAGGACCGTGGTCGATGCTGTAGATCTCCACCTTATCCAATACTTCGAGGGTATTCGAGAGCGCCTCGGGGATATCAGAGAACACTTCGTTCATTTCCTCGCGGGTCTTGAACCACTCCTGCTTGGAGTAGCGCATGCGGTTAGGATCGTCCAGGTCCTTGCCGGTGGCGATGCAGAGCAGATGGTCGTGCGCCTCGGCAGTCTCCTTGTCCTCGAAGTGGCAGTCGTTGGTGCATACGAGCTTGATGCCGTATTCCCTGGCAAACTCGATGAGCACCTTGTTCGCCTTCTGCTGCAGTTCGTAAGCCTCGCGGTTGGCGAGCAGGCTCGGATCATCGGGCACCTTGTGGCGCTGCAGCTCCAGGTAATAGTCATCGCCGAAGAGATTGTGATACCACTCGCATGCCTCACGGGCTCCGGCGATATCGCCCTTCAGGATCTTGGCTGGCACCTCGCCGGCGATACATGCCGAGCAGACGATGAGGTCTTCGTGATACTTCTCCAGGTCGGCACGGTCGGTTCGAGGGCGCATGTAGTATCCATCCACCCACGAATTGCTCACCAGCTTGATGAGGTTCTTGTATCCGTTATAGTTCTTGGCGAGCACGATGAGGTGGTAACCACTCATATCGCCCTTGTCCTTCTCGCGGTCGCCCTTGGTGCGTCGTGCCACATACATCTCGCAACCGATGATGGGCTTGAAGGGTTCGAGCCCCTCCTTCTTGCGGTCTTTGTTGACCTTTCCGCAATAGTCAACCAGCTCCTTGATGCCGAACATCACACCATGATCGGTTACTGCCATACCCTTCATGCCATCCTTGATGGCCTTGTCCACCAGACGTGGAATCTTGGACTGGCCGTCGAGGATGGAATACTGTGTATGGACGTGTAAATGAACAAAATCTTCCATTTTTTGCGTTAAAATTCGTAATTTGAGAACAAAGTTACTGCTAAAAGTTGATATTGCCAAAAGAAATGGGAGAAAAATTTGCAAAAACCATAAAAATGCCGTACCTTTGCACCAGAAACAAAAACGTAAACCTTTCTCATGGGACAAAAAATAAAGAAACTAAAAAAGATAAGAATTCACCGTGAAGGCACCGACCAGCTGGTGTTCGGCGGTATAGCACTGGTGGCTGTCGCAGCAGTACTGTGGATGGCCTTTGACAACAAGATACCTTTCTGGGCATTCCTTGTGGTCTTCGGTGTGGTATATGGTATCGTGCTCAACTTCTACCGATGCCCGATCAGATTCCTGAACGTGGAAGATACCGAGAAACTCGTGGTAGCTCCTGCCGACGGCAAGATCGTGGTGATAGAGGAAGTGGATAATGCACCTTACTTTAACGATAAGCGACTGATGATTTCCATCTTCATGAGTCTCTGGAACGTACATGCCAACTGGTTTCCGGTGGATGGCAAGGTGAAGTTCGTGAAGCACGAGGACGGAAAGTTCATGAAGGCTTGGCTGCCTAAGGCGAGCGAGGAGAACGAGCACGCCGACACGATGATCACCACCCCAGAGGGCGTGGATGTATTGTGCCGACAGATTGCCGGTGCCGTAGCCCGCCGCATCGTAACCTATGCCAAGGAGGGAGAAGAGTGCTACATCGATGAGCATCTCGGATTCATCAAACTGGGTTCACGAGTGGATGTATATCTGCCTCTCGGCACGGAAGTATGCGTGAAGATGGGACAGTCAACCACAGGTGATCAGACAATCATAGCAAAACTGAAATAAGAAAAAATGAGTATTAAGAAGCATATTCCAAACACGATTACCTGCTGCAACCTCATCTCAGGCTGCATCGCTACATCGTTTGCCTTCGGGGGAAATCCCGAAATGGCACTGTTGTGGATTATCATTGGAGCTGTTTTTGACTTTTTCGATGGCATGAGCGCCCGCTTGCTGCACGTTTCATCGCCTATCGGCAAGGAGCTGGACTCGCTTGCCGACGATGTGACCTTTGGCGTAGCACCCGCCACCATCGTATTCTCACAACTCTTTGTAATGGAGTATCCGGAGTTTCTGGAGCCTTTGCGCCCTTGGTTACCATACGTAGCCTTCATCATCGCAGCTTTCTCTGCCCTGAGACTGGCGAAGTTCAACCTGGATGAGCGCCAGACAACCTCTTTCATCGGCGTACCTACGCCAGCCAATGCGCTGTTCTGGGGTTCGCTGGTAGTAAGCAGCCCCAGCTGGATTACCAACCAGAGCTGGTCGATATATCTCGTGCTGGCGCTGATTTTCATCACCAGCTTCCTGCTGGTATGCGAGTTGCCGCTGTTCGCCCTGAAGTTCAAGCAGTGGTCGTTCAAGGGCAACGAGGTGAAGTATTGCTTTGCCGGTTTCGCCATCGCCGTTCTTGCGGTATCTGTGGCTGCCGAAGGAGCAAGAGGATTCCTGGAGGGATGGTGGCCTATCATCCTGATGTACGTACTTCTCTCCTGGATCATGTTTTTGAAGAAAAAATAAAAATATAGGTTTTGTCATTTCCTTTTCAAGGAAAGGCGTTAATTGTTAGTATAGGCATCAGCTTTCTAACAAAGATAAAAAGATTAAGGAATAACAAAGGCTTACTTCCGGCGGGAAGTAAGCCTTATTTTTTATATGATCTCTGATGATTAGTTGTGTACGAGTGTACCAATCTCTTCACCTTCCATCACCTTCTTCAGGTTGCCTACTACATCCATATTGAATACGTAGATAGGAAGGTCGTTCTCCTTGCACATGGTAGTAGCCGTGAGGTCCATCACCTTCAAGCCCTTGGTGTAGATTTCATCATAGGTGATGTCCTTGAACTTGGTAGCGGTAGGATCCTTCTCCGGGTCGGCGGTATAGATGCCGTCCACACGGGTACCCTTGAGCATCACGTCTGCCTCAATCTCGATACCACGGAGAGAAGAACCGGTATCGGTAGTAAAATATGGGCTGCCGGTACCTGCAGAGAAGATGCAGATGTAGCCGTCTTCCATTGCCTCGATTGCCTTCCACTTGGTGTAGAACTCACCGATAGGCTCCATGCGGATAGCTGTAAGCACCTTGTTCTTCACGTCCAGTGCACCGAGGGCACTGCTCAGGGCGAGAGAGTTGATGACGGTGGCACACATGCCCATCTGGTCGCCCTTCACACGGTCGAATCCCTTCTGGCTTCCGCTCAATCCACGGAAAATGTTACCACCACCGATTACGATACCAATCTGCACGCCCATCTCGTGAACTTCCTTAATCTGCTTAGCATAATCACTCAAGCGCTCAGGGTCGATGCCGAAGCTCTGCTTGCCCATCAGGCTCTCACCGCTCAACTTCAAAAGAATTCTTTTAAACTTTGCCATAAATATCTTGTTTAATGTTTATTGTTTCATATTTGCTGAAGGAATCAGGAACCTGATTTCGCCGAAGGCATACGACCGGATCATTCCCTTCCTGTCGTGAAGGATGAGATGGCCGTCATCTTCCACCTCCACGAAGGCACCCTCGAACTTGCCGTCGGCATCCTCGTACCAGTGGAATCCCTTGCGGCGGTAGAGCGAGAGATGATAGATGCCCGAAACATCCATATAGTCGGCACGGCGGAGCAGCTCATAATACTTCTTGAATGCCTCGATGATCTTCTGCAGCACCTCTTCCCTATCCACCTCGTGACCCAGAATCTGAGCCAGGGATACCGGATTGGGCGCATCGCTGTGGAACTCGGTCTGATTGATGTTCACCCCGGTACCGAAGATGCATCGCTTGATGCCCTTGGAATCGATAGAGGTCTCTATCAGCGTGCCGCTGATCTTCCTGTCGTTCCAATAGACATCGTTCGGCCATTTCAGCGTAATGCCGTCGGTATAGGTATCCAGGGCATCCTTGACGGCTAGGGCTCCTGCCTCAGAGAGCAGGAACTGCTGGCGTACGGGCACCCAGGTAGGAGTCATCAGCAAACTGAACAGGAGGTTCTTGCCCGGTTCGCTCTCCCAGGTATGCGTGCCCTGTCCCCTGCCTGCCGTCTGATAATCGGCTACAGCCACGATGAGCGTATCATCCTCGCAGGCTTTCATTCCCTTCAGGAAGGTATTCGTAGAATCCACTTCCTGCATTCTTATGATCTTTGTTTCCATTTTCACCTTATTATATATAATTCAAGTTTCGCATGTAAGTTCCACACGCCCTGAAAGGGCAGAAGCTTTTAAGTACCAGCATAGAATCTAAAGTATCAGCATCGGATTGAAGGCATCCTTGAGATGCTGCAGACTCTTCACCTGATGTTCGCTTCCCACGATGGAGATGACATCGAAGCGCAACTCTTTGTCCACCTGGCATTCCTTGACATAGGCATTGGCAGCTATGGCAAGATTCCTCATCTTGCCGGGGGTAACAGCCTCTTCGGGCTGCTGGTATTCCTCGCCGGTGCGGGTCTTCACCTCTACCACCACCAGGGTGTTGCCATCGGGAGTATAGGCAAGGATATCCAGGTCGCGGCGGCCTAGCCTCCAGTCACGATCTATGATGGTATAGCCCTCATCTTCCAGATAGAGCGCAGCCTCATCTTCTCCCCATTTGCCCAAATCATTATGTTCAGCCATAGATTATTTTCTTATGTTTACCCCCTGGCGGCATCATTTTCCGCCCAAAAGGCACTATTACTATGCAAAAATAATACTTTTCTTTCATCCATCAAAGTTTTTTATGTATTTTTGCACAAAAATAAAAAAGAGAAATCATAAAGAATGGAAATATGGAAGACAATCTGAAAAAAGACGAAGAATATATGCGCCGTGCGCTGATGGAGGCGCAGGCGGCATTCGACGAAGACGAGATTCCGGTAGGTGCCGTCATCGTTTGCAGGGACCGCATCATCTCGAGAGCCCACAATCTTACGGAGATGCTTACTGATGTTACCGCCCATGCCGAGATGCAGGCGATTACATCCGGAGCGAACATGCTGGGCGGAAAATACCTGAAAGACTGTACCCTCTATGTCACAGTAGAGCCGTGCGTGATGTGCGCCGGAGCCTTGGGATGGTCGCAGATCAGCCGTGTGGTGTATGGTGCCGGAGATGAAAAAAGGGGTTATACAAAATATGCGCCCGATGCACTGCATCCTAAGACAACAGTTACATCGGGCGTATTGGAAGATGAGTGCCGCGCACTCATGCAGGATTTCTTTCAGAGAAAGAGATAATCATTACTTCACGAGAACAACCAGGTACTTGCTGGTGCTCCAGAAGATCTGAGAGTTGGTGATGCGGAGAGTATATTGCTTGTTGGCATCACGAACCAGAGTATAAGAGCTTGAAGGATGAGTAGTGAGCAACTTGGCTGACTTAGAATAGAGCTTGATCTCAGAAACCTCACGGATATCTACCTTTGTAAAGTAGCTCTTGTTGAAGTTACCGGTCATAACCTTGCCATTCTCCATGATGTGCTGGTTTTTCAGCTCCTTCTTGGTACCGAATACATACCATGCAGTGTTGAGCTGCTTATCCTGAGCATTGATCACCTCAGTCTTCTTACTGCTTTCCTTGGTAAGGTTGCTGGTCTTGGTGTTCAAGTTGTTGATAGTCTCATCAAGAGCAGCGATGTGGATATCCTTGCTATCCAACTCCTCACGGAGTGCCTGGAGCTGCTTCTCCTTCTCAACCAGCTGCTTCTGCAGGTTCTCGATGGTCTTCTTGAGCTGGTCGCCCTGGATAGAGCTGTTAGCCAACTGCTTCTGCAACTTGGCGAGGAGCTCCTTGTTCTGCTTCATACGAGTAGCGATGAACTGCACATCCTCCTTGAGTTTCTGTCTCTTGGTGGCACCCTCGCCATTCTTCAAGAGCACCACGCGGTTCTCAGCCTCATTGATCTGGTTGAGACCATCCTCAATCTCATTCAGAGTACCCAGCATATCATTCAGTTCGCTATCCTTCTGCGCAATGATGCTGTTGAGCGAATCTGATTGAGCCGCATTGTTAGCGGCATTGTTCTTGCCGTCGTTACATCCTGTTAAAACAAAGGCTGCGAGGCACGCCATCATTAATAGCTTTTTCATAATCCTTCTCCTTTTTGTTAATTTTATGATTAATACTTTTTATTTATTATTCTTACGCTCTTCGCGTCGCTTTTCCTTCAATTCCTCCTTCAGCTGCTTGGGATCCTTACCCGCCAGAACGATGACAAACTCACCGCGCGGTTCCGTCTCCTGGAAGTGGGCAATCACCTCGGCAAGGCTTCCACGCACACTTTCCTCGTGCAGCTTCGAGATTTCACGGCAGCAGCTCACCTGTCTGTCTTCTCCAAAAACCTCGGCAAACTGCTGCAAGGTCTTCACCACTCTATAGGGTGACTCGTAGAAGATCATGGTGCGCACCTCATCCTTGAGCGATTCCAGATAGGTTTGTCTGCCCTTCTTCTGCGGGATGAATCCCTCGAAGCAGAATCTGTCGCAAGGTAATCCGGACGACACGATGGCTGGGATACAAGCCGTAGGTCCCGGAAGGGTCTGCACGGTGATGCCTGCTTTCGCAGCCTCACGAGCCAGATAGAAACCAGGGTCGCTGATGCCTGGGGTTCCTGCATCACTGATCAAGGCGATGGTCTCACCAGCCTTCAATCGCTCTACGATGCCAGCCGATGTGCCATGCTCATTAAACTTATGATGCGCCACTAATCGATTTTTAATATCGAAATGCTTAAGCAGGACGCTCGATGTCCGAGTGTCCTCAGCGAGCACCATATCTGCCTCTTTCAAGACCCGGATGGCTCGCATTGTCATGTCCTCCATATTGCCTACTGGAGTCGGTACGATATATAATATGCCCATAAGTGGGTACAAATGTAGTTAATTAATCTTTCATAGCAAAAAAAAACTGCGTATCTTTGCATTTTTTAAAACCTTATTAGTAATTTTGTCCCCGAAATGACTGAAATACTGAATGGGGAGGCACACCGTCCCGGAAGAATTGAAGTGGTGTGCGGATCAATGTTCTCCGGAAAAACCGAGGAACTGATCCGAAGAATGAAGCGTGCCAGCTTCGCCAGACAGAAGGTGGAAATCTTCAAGCCGGCGATAGATACGCGCTACTCCGAAGACAATGTAGTGAGCCATGACCAGAATTCTATCCGTTCTACTCCTATTGAATCTTCCGGATCGATTTTGCTATTGGCTTCGGATATCGACGTGGTCGGTATCGACGAGGCTCAGTTCCTGGACAATGGATTGGTGGAGGTCTGCAACGAACTCGCCAACCGCGGCGTACGCGTCATCGTGGCGGGGCTGGATATGGATTTCAAGGGTGTTCCCTTCGGTCCGATTCCTGCGCTCTGTGCCATCGCCGACGAGGTGACCAAGGTGCACGCCATCTGCGTGAAGTGCGGTGCACTGGCATACGTCAGCCATCGACTGGTGGCTAACGACAAGCGCGTGCTCCTGGGTGAGCAGGATGAATACGAGCCGCTCTGCAGAGACTGCTACCAGAAAGCCATCAGCCAGGAGAAATAGAAGAACGAAGGGTGAAGAGCAAAGATACAACAGCTTTGCTAATCATAAAGTTCAAAGTTCAAAGTTCAAAGTTCAAAGTAAATGAGTAAGGAGATTACATTCGACAAGTTCATCAGATGGGCTGGTATCGTTACCCTCGTCATTGCAGTACTCTACATCACCAACTATCTGAGTGAGGTACTGCTTCCTTTCTTTATAGCATGGTTTTTCGCATACCTGCTCTATCCCGTCGTGAAGTTCATCGAGAATAAACTCCATGTCAAGGTTCGTGCCATCTCCATTCTTCTGGCAATGGGAGCTGCGATTGCCATCGTGGGGGGTGTCATCTGGCTCATCATCCCACCGATGATCGACCAGTTTGACAAACTGGGAGAAGTGTTGACCCGATGGGTTCATCAAACCACCCATACCAACAATCTCACGATGCTGATCAAGGAGTGGCTGCAGGACAACCAGACCACCATAGAACGGTTCTTGAAGAGCAAGGACTTCAGCGATGCCCTGAAGACTACGATGCCGAAGGTTTTCTCGGTAGTGAGCCAGACGGCAACCGTGCTGATGAGTATCGTGGCATCCATGATTACCTTATTATATATGTTCTTCATCCTGCTCGATTACGAAACCCTGACAGCCAACTGGGTGCGTATCTTCCCGAAGAAGAACCGTCCGTTCTGGTCGGCACTGATGAAGGATGTAGAGCGCGAGCTCAACAACTATATCCGAGGCCAGGGAATGGTGGCGCTCTGTATGGGCATCATGTTCTGCATCGGCTTCACCATCATCGGTTTCCCGATGGCGATAGGCCTGGGCATTCTGATCGGCATCATGGACCTGGTACCATATCTTCATACCTTTGCCCTCATTCCTACGGCATTCCTGGCAATGCTCAAGGCGGCAGATACGGGACAGAACTTCTGGGTAGTCTTCGGACTGGCGGTATTGGTATTCTGCGTGGTGCAGGTGATTACGGATATGGTGGTTACGCCGAAGATTATGGGCAAGGCGATGGGCTTGAACCCAGCCATCCTGCTCCTGAGTCTTTCGATATGGGGTGCTCTGCTGGGCTTTCTGGGGCTGATTGTTGCCCTTCCGCTCACCACCCTTCTCATAGCTTATTGGCAGCGGTATGTAACGAGAGAAAAGCCGCAATATGAAGAGAAATTAGGGCCGGATCTACCAGAAACTGCCACTGAAACGGGTAAAATAGAAGAAAAACAATAAAAAAACGACTAAATATTTGGTGATTTCAAAAAATAGTCGTACCTTTGCACTCGCTTTTGAACATAAAGTTAGAGATTGACTCGCTAGCTCAGCTGGTAGAGCACAACACTTTTAATGTTGGGGTCATGGGTTCGAGCCCCATGCGAGTCACAGTCTCAGAAAAGGACTTTCCACTAAGGGAAGTCCTTTTTTCGTATGTGGGTTTGGAAAGCGGATTCTTTTAACTCTCATTAACCAAAAACAGATGCAAGATTCTTGCTTTTCTGCGTTTTATATAATGGAATGTAGGGCAAAAATGCCCTCGGATACCAAAAGGTGCCGGAAAGATTCCCACATAGAAACAAAAAATTAGAATAAAATAAAATTTCATAAGACAAAAATAACAAAAGACAAAAATAAAATTTCATAAGACAATGAAGAAAATTACATTATTCTCAATCCTGGCTGTACTCTTTGCAGCTATGTCATTCACCTCTTGTAACACAGACGGTGACAGCGGTATGAACTTCCTGACCCTTGAGCAGCAGAAGAGCTTCCAGCAGGCTATGTCATTGGGTTCATACAACAACATGGCCATTCTCTACGAAAAGAAGAATGATGCCAACGTAAAAAATCAGGTTGACTCTGTTGCATCATCTTGCAGCATCAGCATGTACGGCGACAGCACCATGACTATGACCAACTTCCCTGTGGCTGCACTCGCAGAGCACATCAATAACAAGGATTTGGCTGCCGCCATCGCCAAGGTGACTCCAAGAACCATCAAGTGCAAGTATAATGTAATGCCAAACAGTACTTCTGAAGTAGCTTACTTCATTGCTTGCCCTAATGCTATCAATTTGGATCTTACTTATGGCACAGACAACAAGAGTCACAAGGTAGTGCTTGTTTTCATCCCTAGCCAGATGTATTACGGCTACTGCACACTCAAGGAGCCAAGACAGCTGGGCTTCCAGTTCGCGCTCTATCAGATCTGGGTGGATGGCAACCAGACCAACTTCATCCAGAACTCAACCAACTCTGCTAACACCACAGTAGGTTTCCTCTTCCGCAACGCATGGAAGAAGTAAGAAGAGAGGGCTAGAGAATTCAAATTCAAGAAATTAAGTTAATACTCTTTTAAATACAAACAACTTACAAATATATGGTCTGAATTTATCACTCAGCGTGAAAACTACATAAAAGGCGCGATAGCTCTCCAGCTACCGCGCCACTTTTTTTATTCTATATTTCAGTATCCTAATCTTTCTTCCAGAGCTTGCTCATATCCTCCAAGCTCTTGCCCTTGGTTTCAGGTACCAGCTTCCATACGAAGAAAGCTGCAACGATACAGATGGCACCATACAGACCATAGGTAAACCAATGACCGAAATCATCACCAGGAGTCAGGTGCATATTGAACATCGGTACGAAGGTAGAGCTGACGATGAAGTTGAATATCCACTGGAAAGCTACGGCAATCGCCACAGCCGCACCACGGATGGTATTCGGGAAAAGCTCGGCGATAAGCACCCAGGCAATAGGTCCCCAGGAGAACATAAAGCTGGCACTATATACCATGATACTCAGCATGGTAACCGTACTCAAGGCTTCATTTCCAAAGGTCAAGGCTACGCCCAAGGCACCTGCTGCCATGCCGATGGAACCGAAGATAAGCAATGGCTTACGACCCAGCTTCTCTACCGTAAAGACGGCTACCAGCGTAAACGAGATATTCACAATACCCATGATGACGGTCTGAACCATCGGATTGCCCATTCCCATATCCTGGAAGATACGAGGCGCATAATAGAGCACCGCATTGATACCCACTGCCTGCTGGAATACAGAAAGCATCACGCCCACAAAGATACACATAAAGCCATAGGAGAAGAGCTTCTCGGTCTTCACGGTCACCGTATTCTTGATATCGTGGATAATCTCGCGTGCCTTCTCAGAACCATTGATCTTGGCAAGCACGCCGTATGCCTTCTCATCCTGTCCGATCATCACGAGATAACGAGGGGTTTCAGGTACGAAGCAGATCAGGAAGGTGAACAGTCCTGCCGGAACCATCTCGCTACCAAACATATATCTCCAGCCCGTCTCGATGGTCCACTGCGCATCCACCATATTGGCGATGGCACCCGCAGCATCGTAGATAGGATTGGCATGGGAACCCATAATGATGAAATTGACGAAGTAAACCACCAGCTGACCGAAGATGATGGCAAACTGATTGCAGCTCACCAACATACCGCGCATATTGCTCGGAGCGATTTCGCCGATATACATCGGACAGATGGCTGAAGCCATACCTACACCGATACCACCCAGCACACGATAGAAGTTGAATACCACCAGCAACGTCCAGTCGGCATGTCCCTGAGGCAGGAGATAAGATTCCGGTTCCATAGATCCCCAGGCTGAAAGGAAGAAGCAGACACCCGCAAAGATGAGCGAGCGCTTGCGACCCAGCCTGCTGGCGAAAAGACCAGAAAGCGAACTACCGATGATACAGCCGATCAGCGCACTGGAAGAAGTGAATCCGTGCATCACATCGGTGTATTCGAAATCTCCGGCACCCTTGAAGAATGCCTGCAAACCCTTCTCGGCACCTGATATCACAGCGGTATCGTAACCGAAAAGCAAGCCACCCAATACGGCGACCATCACAATCGAGAAAAGATAGGCCTTAGAGCCCGTTTGTTGTTGTTCCATTTTACTATAGGTTATTTTTTTATTTGTTTATTTATATATTTTTATCTGTTTATTTTAAAATAATACGCATAATCTGCACATTTCCCCTATTTTTTTTGTAAATTTGCAACCAAAATAAGAGAACATAGATATTACGTAATATGAACATCGCAGAATTCTTACATCAGAAGGGCGACAAAAGAGGCTTCTCTTTCGAGGTTTTGCCACCTCTCAAGGGTAATGGCACTGCGGCTCTCTTCCGCACCATCGACAGCCTCAAGGACTTCGGCCCACGGTTTATCAACATTACCACACACCACAGCGAGTATGTTTACAAGGAACTGGAAAACGGTCTCCTCACTCGTCAGCGTGTGCGTCGCCGCCCTGGCACCGTTGCCATCGCAGGCGCAATCCAGAACAAGTACGACATCCCAGTCATCCCTCACGTCATCTGTAGCGGTGCCACGAAGGAAGACATCGAATACGAATTGCTCGATCTCCAGTTTCTGGGCATCAGCAATATCCTTGTGCTGAGAGGCGACAAGGCGAAGGAAGACCGACAGTTTACTCCAACAGAAAACGGTCATTCCAATGCTACCGACCTGCTGAAGCAAGTAAACCAGTTTAACAACGGTTTCTTCTTCGACGGCACCCCGATCAAGCATCCGGGTGATAAATTCTGCTGTGGCGTAGCCTGCTATCCGGAGAAACACGAAGAGGCTCCCAATCTGGAGATGGACATGCAGCATCTCCTGGAGAAGCAGCAGTTGGGCGCTGACTATGCCATCACCCAGCTCTTCTACGACAACGAGAAATTCTATGCTTTCGTAGAGAAGGCTCGCCAGATGGGCATCACCATCCCTATCGTTCCGGCGCTGAAGCCATTCGCCAAGCTGAGTCAGCTCACCATGGTACCAAAGACCTTCCATTGCGACATCCCGGAAGCTCTGGCGCAGGAGGTTTTGAAGTGCAAGAGCGATGAAGATGCCAAGGCACTCGGTATCGAGTGGACGACTGCCCAGGTGAAAGATCTCTTCGATCACGGATACAATCATATCCATTTCTTCACCGTTTCGGCGGTGGATAGCGTGAAACAGATAGCTAAAATTTTATTTTAAAGTTCAAAGTTCAATGTTAAATAGTGAAGTGATAGGTCAGCAAGATATATGGAACCGTCTGATGGAGATGGTTCAGGAGAATCGTGTGCCTCATGCACTGATGTTCTGCGGTCCACAAGGTTGTGGAAAACTGGCAGTGGCGCTGGCTTTTGCCAGCTATCTGCTGGGCGATTCCCCGATGCTGAGAAAATGGGAGCATCCCGACCTGCACTTCACCTTCCCTACCATCAAGACATCCGAGATGAGCGGCGACCATACGCCCGTAAGTCTCGACTTTATGAAAGAATGGCGTGAGATGCTCCTCCAGGATGGTCCGTATGTGCTGATCAGCTACTGGATGCAGCGCATGGGCAAGACTGATGCCGACTTCAACAAGCAGGCTATCATCACCGCCGATGAGACCGACAATCTTTCGAGAGAACTGAGCATGATGTCGAGTCAAGGCGGATACAAGATCAGTCTGATATGGTTGCCGGAGCGTATGAACCTCACGAGTGCCAACAAGATATTGAAACTGCTGGAAGAGCCGCCTCATCAGACACTCTTCCTCCTGGTAAGCGAACAGCCGGAACTCCTGCTCGAAACCATCAGAAGCCGCGCACAGCGTATCGACATGAAGAAGATTGAAACTTCCGAGGTGGAGAAAGCGCTCATAGAACGAAGAGCGCTGGATGCAGAATCAGCCCACCGCATCGCCCGAATCGCCAACGGCAACTGGAACCATGCATTGGAGGAGCTGGACTCCGGCAATGAAAACCGCCAGCATCTGGATATGTTCATCATGCTGATGCGCCTCTCCTATATGCGCAACATCCACGATTTGAAGAAGTGGAGCGAGGTGGTTGCCACCTTCGGCAGAGAGAAGCAGAAGCGAATGCTCGATTACTTCATGCACATGCTGCGCGAGAGTTTCATGTATAATTTCCGTCAACCGGAACTCAGTTATATGACACAGGAGGAGGAGAATTTCGCCAGGAACTTCGCCCGATTCATCAACGAGGCGAATATTATCGACATCTCCAATCTCTTCGAGGAAAGCAAGCGATTCATCGCCCAGAATGCCAACCCGAAAATCGTGTTCTTCGACCTGGCGCTGAAGAATATCGTTCTGCTCATCAGAAAATAAAGGAAATACATCCCCCGAAAGGGCAATATATATTAATCAATAAATAATAAATAGAATACATCGTGGATTATAAAAATATGAAATTCAAAATGTGGAATGGCTGCGATAGAGGTCTATGCTGCAAGGCTGTGGGGCGTCAGGACCGACAGCTCAACACATACGACTGGCTAGCCGATGTGCCAGGAAACGCTGAGAGCACCGACCTGGTGGAAGTGCAATTTAAAAATACCCGAAAGGGATATTATCACAATGTTAACAACCTCGACCTCAAGAAGGGCGACATCGTGGCTGTAGAGGCTAACCCGGGTCACGACGTGGGTGTAGTAACATTAACCGGCCGACTGGTAAAACTGCAGATCAAGAAGGCAAACCTCAAGTCGCAGGATGACATCAAGCGCATCTACCGACTTGCCAAGCAGGTGGACCTCGACAAGGCAAAGGAAGCCAAGAGCCGCGAACACGACACCATGATTCAGAGCCGTCAGATAGCCAAGGACCTGGGCCTGAAGATGAAAATCGGCGACGTGGAGTATCAGGGCGATGGCAACAAGGCCATCTTCTACTATATCGCTGATGAGCGTGTAGATTTCCGCCAGCTCATCAAGGTACTTGCCGATACCTTCCATGTCCGTATCGAGATGAAGCAGATTGGTGCACGTCAGGAGGCTGGCCGTATCGGCGGTACCGGTCCTTGCGGCAGAGAGCTCTGCTGCGCTACCTGGATGAAGAACTTCGTAAGTGTGAGCACCAATGCAGCACGCTACCAGGATATCTCGCTCAACCCTCAGAAGTTGGCTGGCATGTGCGCCAAACTGAAGTGCTGCCTCAACTACGAGGTAGATAACTATGTAGAGGCAAGCCGAAAGATGCCACCTAAGGATGCCGTGCTTCAGACTGCCGACGGCGAGTTCCATCAGTTCAAGGTAGATATCCTTGCCGGACTCATCACCTACTCTTCTGACAAGAACATAGCTTCCAACCTGGAGACCATCACAGCAGAACGTGCCAAGGAAATCATCGAGATGAATAAACAGGGCGAGAAACCGCTCAGCCTGATGGAGAATGGCAAGGTGAAGGAAACTTCCAAGAGCATCGACCTGCTCAATGAGTCTGATCTCAGCCGATTTGATAAGGCGAAGAAAAAGAAGAAGAATAAGAACCGCAATGCAAACCGCCCTGAAAAGGGAGATAACCGTCAGCCAAATGGCAACCGTCCGGAAAAGAACGAGAACCGCCAGCCAAACGGCAACAACCGCAACAGGGATAATAGAAACAAGGGACCTCGCCAGCAGGGAAACAGACCTCAACAGGGCAATAACAATAAGCCTCAGCAAGGCAATAATAACAAGCCTCAGCAGGGCGAGAATAACAAGCCACAGGAGGACAAGAAGTAAAAATGAAAAAACTGATTCATTTCGTTTTCATACTGGTGGCAACCATAGCCTTCAGCGCTTGCAATCATGCCAAGGTATATGATGAATATGCCCACACGCCGATTGCAGGATGGGAGAAGAACGATACCCTATCGTTCGAAATCCCTCCAATGGCTGCCACCGGCTATTACCGGCAGAGCCTGGGTCTGAGAACCACAGGTGCCTATCCGTTTACGGCTTTGACACTCATCGTGAACCAGACCATCTACCCTGCCAATAAGGGCAAACGTATCGAGAAGACTGATACCGTACTCTGCCAGCTCATCAACCAGCATGGTGAGAACAAGGGACAGGGCATCAGCTACTATCAGTACAACTTCCCTATCAATATCTATAAGATAAACAGAGGCGATTCCATCCATATCGCCATCCGCCATGATATGAAGCGAGAAATTCTTCCGGGTGTAAGCGACATCGGAGTGAAAATAACGAAAAATGACCAATGAGACGTATCTCACTGGTCATTTTTTTATGCTGTAAAATCTAGCTTCTTACCAGGTTTCTTCCGGCATCAATACGCAGGAAGATGAAAAGCAGGATGGTAAAGCCCCAGAGCGAACTACCTCCATAACTGAAGAACGGAAGCGGAATACCGATTACCGGCGTCAGTCCCAGCACCATTCCCACATTAATAAATAGGTGGAACAGGAATACCGAGAGCACACAGTAGCCGTATATTCGTCCGAACTTGAAAGGTTGTCGCTCCGCCAGATGTATCAATCTCAATATCAACATCAGGAAGAGCAGCAGCACACCTGCCGAACCCAGGAATCCTTCCTCCTCTCCTACCGTACAGAAGATGAAGTCGGTATCCTGCTCAGGCACGAACTTCAGCTTGGTCTGGGTTCCGTTCAGGAATCCCTTTCCCTGCAAGCCACCCGAACCGATGGCTATCTCACTCTGATGTACATTATATCCGGCACCCGCCAGGTCTTCGTCCAATCCCAACAGCACGTTGATACGCACTCGCTGGTGAGGTTCCATCACGTTGTTCAGCACGTAATCGGCACTGTAGAAGAAGGCAATACTTCCCATTGCGAATATCGAAATCAGGAAATAATTGCGGAAGCGGGTCCTCAGACCGTGATACACTAGGAATCCGATCATCACCGCACAGAGCAGCAGCTGCACCCATACGATGTCAAACGGAATGATGTAGGTGGAGAAGAGTGCAAAGATGAGCGTGATGCCCACCGAGTAGCACAGGATGATGAGAGCATGCTTCCTGTTGCCCGTATAGCTGTTCACCAGTCCTGCCGTGAAGATCTGCACCAGCAGCAGCACCGTGAACTTTCCCACCGAGGTGTAGGTATCCCACATCGTCACGTTCTCATACTTGATACCCACCACAAAGTAAACCACCATCGAGACTCCGGTAAAGAGGATGGCACCCGGCATTCCCTCGCGGTAAAGCATCAGGAAGAAGGCGGAATAAACCAATGCCGAACCCGTCTCGCGCTGTCCCACGATACATATCATAGGCAAAATGATGATGCCCATAGCCGCCATGAAATGCTTCATCTTATGGATATTGAATCCATAGCTGCACATAAACTTCGCCACAGCCAGCGCCGTAGCAAATTTACCGAACTCGGCAGGCTGCAGTCGCAGCGGTCCCAGCACCAGCCAGGAGTGCGAACCCTTGATGCTATGCGGATTGAATATCGTGGCAAAAAGCAGCAATATCAGCACGGCATAGATCACGTAGGCGAAGGTATCGAAAAAACGGTCGTCCATCATCAGGATGACGAAGCCCAGTGCGATGGAGGTACCTATCCATATAATCTGCATACCCGAACGGGCACCCAGACTGAAGATATCGTTGTCGCCATAGGTATAGCTGGCACCGCAGACACTGATCCAGCCGAAGCAGAGCAATGCCAGATAGATGCCGATGGTCCACCAGTCGAGCGAACGGAGAATACCAGCTGGTTGTTTATTATCTGATTGAGCCATTGTCTTTATTATTCAATGAATTGAAACTGCAGTCTCAGGATAGAAACTGCAGTTTTGATTTGAAACTTCAGTATATTATCTGCTACTAGAGCCGTAGGCAATTCTTCGGGCCTGCATCTGTGCCGCCTGACTTTCAGAAGCAGGAGAAAGCTTGCCTTTCAGATACTGCTCCATCATCAAACCTCCGATAGGCACACCGTAGTCGGCACCCCATCCACCATTCTCCACATACACGGCGATGGCGATTCTCGGATTGTTCATCGGAGCAAAGCCCATGAATACAGAGTGGTCGTGACCACGGTTCTGAGCCGTACCGGTCTTGCCACAAGCCTCGAAGTCGTAACGGGAGAGCATCTTACAGGTACCCTTCAGTGCCGAACTTCTCATACCAGCCACCACATAGTCATAGGCTCGCTTCGAAGCCTTGGTGTAATGACGGCGGGTATAAAGCGTATCGAGCGGTTCGCCCTGCACCTTACGCACTACGTGAGGCACATAGTAATAGCCTCGGTTGGCGATGGTGGCACCCAGATTGGCAATCTGCAGAGGAGTGAGGTTCACCTCACCCTGTCCGATAGAGATACTGATGACGGTCAATCCGTTCCAGGAGCCCTTGTAGGCCTTGTCATAGAACTGTGCATTAGGAATCAGACCTCTCTTCTCGCCCGGCAAATCGATACCCAGCTTATAGCCGAATCCCATACTCACCATATAGTCTTTCCATACGGTCATTGCCTCCTGCACCGATCCATACTTCTTCTTGTTGCCTATCATATAATAAAGTCCCCAGCAGAAGTAACCGTTGCAGGAAGTACTGATGGCATCTACCAGCGCAATAGGCGACGGGTGGCCATGACATCCCACATGCAGACCTTTGTAAGAGAAACCATGATTACATGGGAAGGCTGTGCCCGGAGTGATGATTCCCTCGGTAAGATAAGTCAGCGCCTGGGAGGTCTTGAAGGTAGAACCCGGAGGATACTGTCCCATGATACTACGGTTCAGGAGCGGTTTCCAAGGGTTCTGCGAGAGCCACTTGTGCATCTTTCCCCTATTCTTGCCCACCAGTCGGCGCGGATCATAGGAAGGAGATGAAACCATCGCCAGCACCGATCCGTCTCTTGGGTCAATGGCAACGATACTTCCTATCTTACCCTGCAGCAGTCTTTCGCCCAGAGCCTGGAGGTTGACATCGATACCCAGCGTCAGGTCCTTACCGGCAACAGGCCGCTGGTCGAGTTTTCCGTTCTGATAGCTTCCCTGTATTCTTCCCCGGGCATCGCGAAGCATAATCTTCACGCCCTTGATACCTCGGAGCTCCTTCTCGTAATGCTTCTCCAGTCCCAGCTTACCGATATAGTCACCCGGCTGATAGTAGTCATCCTCCTCTATATCGCTTGGCGAAACCTCACCCACATCTCCCAGGACATGGGCAGCGTATGGATAGACATATTCTCTCACGCTTCGCTTCTGCACATAGAAACCGGGGAACCGGAACATCTTCTCCTGGAAGACGCTGAAGTCCTTGTCAGAAAGCTGACTCATGAAGAGCTGCTGGGTATATCGCGAGTATCCGGGATTCTTGTTTCTGTCCTTGATGGTCTCCATTCGCTTCTCGAAAGCCTCCTTGGTAATGCCCAGGGAGTTGCAGAAGTCCATCGTATCCAGACGTCCCTCCTGCTCCTTCATCACCACCATGATATCATAGGAAGGCGAATTATACACCATCAGCTTGCCGTTTCTGTCGTAGATAGCGCCACGCGAAGGAAACTCAATCTGCTTCAGGAAGGCATTGGAATCGGCATTCTTCTTATAATCCTCACTCATAATCTGAAGCGTAAAGAGACGAATGGCGTATATGACTACAATTGCTATAGCCACACCACCAATCACATACTTACGCTTATCAAGATTGTAATCCACCATATTATATATATAGCTGAAATTTTTTGTTTGATCTTTTACTGTTCTCTGTCTTGCAGCAAGGTTCTATCCCTTGCGGAAGCTCTCCAATGCCATGATGAGCAGCATCGTGATGGCTGTACCGCCACCGATGCGGAGGAGCCACTCCATCCAATTGAAGAAATTGAAGGTCTCCAGAGTAAAGAATACCAGATTATAAACGAGTACGATAACCAACGTGTAGAGAACATACGAACCGACACCGATGGTGCGCATGGACGGCTCCAGGTCGTCGGCACTGTCTCTTGGCACGAAGAGTTCGAAAAGATAAGGTTGAAGCAGTCCGATGAAGGTCATCGAAGCTGCAGCTACTCCCGGCGTATTGGCAAACACGTCGATACAAAGTCCCATCATGAAGCTCCACAGCATCACCGACCAGCGTGGGTGGTTTCTGCGGAAATGGAGCACCATGAGAATATACAGCAAGGGGGTGGCGCAGTTGAACAAGTGGATATGGTTGAATACCAATCCCTGCACCAGCACAAGCACCACGAAGATGCCGAGTCGTTTTATCAAATCTATACTCATTGCTACTTATATATCTCCTCTTACTATGATCTTTTAATTTTTACCTTTGGCATTGCCGTCGGGCATGATACTATCCTGTGCAGCACGCATAATCTGAAGGCGTTCCTTCATTACGGCATCATCGATGACGCAGACATCACGCAGACGGGCAAAGTCGGTAGAAAGTCTCAACTGTACTCTATACGACAATCCATCAGCAGAATTAAACACGTGCAGAATCTTGCCTACTCTTACTCCCGGAGGGAACACAGCCGAATAGCCACTCGTTACTACGTAGTCGCCCAGCTTGAAGTGGGCATGGCGTGGCACCTCTTCCAGATATGCCAGTTCCGAAACGCCACCCTTCCATCGCAGATAGCCGAAATAGCCTCTACCCTGGATGGTACAACTGATATTCGACTTCACGTTGAGCACTGGTATCACGATGCTGTAATGCTGAGCCACGAGATACACGATGCCCACCACTCCGGTACCGCTTATCACACCCATATCCTTATGGATGCCGTCAGCGCTACCCTTGTCAATGGTAATCAGGTTGTCTGGCTTGTCCAGGCTGTTGGCCACCACCTTGGCAGGGATGAGTCGGTAATTCTGAAGCAGCGCAAACTGGTCGCGGTGATAGATGGCACTATCCTTGGTTACCCCATAGAGGCTGTCGCTCAGCTGCTGCACCTGCTGCTCCAGATAGGCATTCCGCTGGGTAAGTTCCTGGTTCACCTTGGTCAGGGAGAAGAAAGTCTCCACGTTGGCATCCCATTCATAGATCTTGCCCGTCACGGCATTGGCTGTAGAAAACCACGCACTGCCCTGGTAGCTGTTATACTGGAACAGAAGCACCATGCTCACCACCTCCAGAATCACGAAGACAAACCAATGGTTGTATTTCTGCAAAAACTCTAAAAGGTTGTGCATACTTTAAAAAATGAATCTGTATATGATTAAAATTCCGCAAATGGGCACAAGTGGTCCAGATGCGGAATTTAAATATCTTGAAATTATCTCATCAGGAATGAGAAACGATCCACATTCTTCAATGCGATACCGGCACCCTTAGCCACACTGTGCAATGGATCCTCGGCGATATGGAATGGGATGTTGATCTTGTCCTGAAGTCGCTTGTCGAGACCGCGGAGCAGAGCACCACCACCTGAAAGCCAGATACCGTTCTTCACGATGTCGGCGTAAAGCTCTGGTGGAGTATTCTCGAGAGCAGAGAGTACTGCATTCTCGATCTTGGCTACAGTCTTGTCCAGACAGTGAGCAATCTCCTGATAGCATACAGGCACCTCCATTGGGAGCGCTGTGATACGGTTAGGACCGTGAACGATGAAGTCCTCAGGAGCCTCATCTCCCAGATCTGTCAGGGCAGAACCCACATGAATCTTGATACGCTCAGCCATACGCTCGGAAACCTTCACGTTGTGCTGGCGGCTCATATACTCCTGGATGTCGGCTGTCAGGTCGTCACCGGCTGTACGGATAGAGTTGTTGGATACGATACCACCCAGAGAGATGACTGCAATCTCGGTGCTACCACCACCTATATCAACTATCATGTTACCTTCTGGTGCCTCTACGTCGATACCGATACCGATAGCAGCAGCCATAGGTTCAAAAATCAAATATACGTCGCGACCGTCGGCATGCTCAGCAGAGTCACGTACGGCACGGAGCTCTACCTCAGTAGAACCAGAAGGAACACCAATCACCATACGGAGTGAAGGTGAGAACAGTCGGCTTCCTGTATGAACCATCTTGATAAGTCCACGCATCATCTGCTCGCAGGCAGTAAAGTCGGCGATAACGCCATCACGCAAAGGACGGATTGTACGGATGTTGTCATGAGTCTTCTCGTACATCATCTTTGCCTTCTCGCCTACGGCAATCATCTTGTCGGTGCGGCGGTCGAGGGCAACAACAGAAGGTTCGTCCACTACAATCTTATCATCACTGATAATGATGGTATTGGCGGTACCCAAGTCCATTGCGATTTCCTGAATAAATGAAAAAAATCCCATTTGCTAATGTAAATCTAATATTTTAAGCTTAAAATCTTTCCTTTGTAGTCATCTTCCCGCCCTCGCTTTCAAGAGCGGGAAGAGTTGCGAGATGAATAGGTTTACCTCTTTATTACTTGGCAAACCAAGCGTGGATAGCAGTATCATAGTGAGAACTTACGCCGAATGCACGCTCTGCGAACATCTTGCGGTCCTCAATGTCGGTTTCAGCACCCTTCTTCTTCAGGATGTCGAGAAGCACGCTGTACTCAGCCTTGCTAGGAACGATAACCACGTCCTTGAAGTTCTTGGCACCGGCACGGATCAGGGAGATACCGCCGATATCAATCTTCTCAATGATGTCGGCATCGCTGGCGCCGCTTGCTACAGTCTGCTCAAATGGATAGAGATCCACGATAACGAGGTCGATAGAAGGAATCTCATACTCCTTCATCTGCTCCTGGTCGCCCTCATTGTCGCGACGGGCCAAGATACCTCCAAATATTTTTGGATGAAGAGTCTTCACACGACCACCGAGGATTGATGGATATGTGGTGACATCCTCAACTTTTTCACATTCATAACCCAAAGATTCGATAAACTTCTGAGTACCACCTGTGCTCAGGAACTTAACACCCTCTTCATTCAACTTGGCGAGCAACTCGTCCAAGCCATCCTTGTGAAAGACAGACACCAAAGCTGTCTTGATCTTCTTTGTTTCAGCCATTGACTTTATATATTACGAATTTTTATATTCAATATGGTTTCTAAAAACGCTGCAAAGATACAAAGAATATTTGAAATACACAAATATTTAATACCTATTATCACATTATTTAAAGGATATTTGCGATAAATCAAGTAATGGTTCAGCCATTTTGACAGAAGCTTTTCTGCGAATAGGGAAAAAGGAAGGAAAAAACAGACAAAATGTCAGAAAGACGCCCAAAAACACGCAATGGGCACGCTATTCGCATCCACGGATTGCGATGCCGGAAGCCAGCAAGGCTGAAGCATCATCCAAGGCTGAAAGTCCGGAAGAACTGAAACCAGACAACAAGAAGTAGAACAAATAACACTTAGAAAGGAGATTAAGATATGACATTCGACAATTTTACAATCAAGGCGCAGGAAGCGGTGCAGGCCGCTGTGAACATAGCGCAGAGAAATGGTCAGCAGACCATCGAACCGGTGCATCTTCTCAGTGGTATCATCGAGAAAGCACCTGATGTAACCAACTACATCTTCCAGAAGCTGGGCATAAACGGCAATCAGATTGCCATGCTCCTGCAGCAGGAGATGCAGCACCTGCCTCGTGTGCAGGGTGCTGGTCAGCCATACCTCTCGGGCGATACCAACCAGATATTGCTCAATGCCGAGGACATCGCCAAGAAGATGGGAGATGAATTCGTAAGCGTGGAGCCTATCCTCCTCGCTATTCTCAAAGGCAACTCTACCGCTGCCCGAATCCTCAAGGATGCGGGTGCCAACGAGAAGGACCTCACTGCAGCCATCCAGGCTTTGCGGCAGGGACAGAACGTAAAGAGCCAGAGTGCCGACGAGAACTATCAGAGTCTTGAAAAATATGCCAAGAACTTGGTAGAACAGGCTCGCAGCGGCAAGCTCGACCCAGTAATCGGCCGTGATGAAGAGATTCGCCGTGTGCTCCAGATTCTCTCTCGCCGCACCAAGAACAATCCTATCCTTATCGGTGAACCTGGTACAGGTAAAACCGCTATTGTTGAGGGACTTGCAGAGCGTATCGTCCGTGGCGACGTACCTGAGAATCTGAAGAACAAGCAGCTCTATTCGCTCGATATGGGTGCACTGGTTGCCGGTGCCAAATACAAGGGTGAGTTTGAGGAGCGCTTGAAGAGCGTCATCAAGGAGGTAACCAATGCCAACGGCCAGATTATCCTCTTCATCGATGAGATTCATACCCTGGTAGGTGCTGGCGGTGGCGAAGGTGCCATGGATGCAGCCAACATTCTGAAGCCAGCCTTGGCTCGTGGTGAATTGAGAGCCATCGGTGCCACTACCCTCAACGAGTATCAGAAGTACTTCGAGAAGGATAAGGCGCTGGAACGTCGATTCCAGACTGTGATGGTGAATGAGCCAGACGAGGTAGATGCCATCAGCATTCTTCGTGGTATCAAGGAGCGTTACGAGAACCACCACAAGGTTCGTATTCAGGATGACGCCTGCATAGCAGCTGTCAAGTTATCTGAGAGATATATTTCTGATAGATTCCTCCCGGATAAGGCCATCGACCTGATGGATGAAGCCGCTGCCAAACTCCGTATGGAGCGTGACTCCGTGCCAGAGGAACTGGATGAAATCACCCGTCACTTGAAGCAGTTGGAGATTGAACGTGAAGCAATTAAGCGCGAGAACGACCAGCCTAAGATTCAGCAGCTCGACAAGGAGATTGCAGAGTTGAAGGATAAGGAGCACGACTTCCGTGCAAAGTGGGAAGGCGAAAAGGCTCTTGTTAACAAAATTCAGCAAGACAAGCAGGAGATGGAGAACCTCAAGTTCGAAGCTGAGCGCATGGAGCGTGAAGGCAATTACGAGCGTGTAGCCGAGATTCGCTACTCTAAGCTGGTAGCCCTTGAAGAGGATATCAAGAAGATTCAGGAGCAGCTGAAGAGCACCCAGGGCGGTGAGGCAATGATTCGCGAAGAGGTGACAGCCGATGACATTGCAGAGGTAGTAAGCCGCTGGACCGGAATACCAGTAAGCCGAATGATGCAGAGCGAACGTGAGAAACTGCTCCATCTGGAGGAGGAACTCCACAAGAGAGTCATCGGTCAGGACGAGGCAATCACTGCCGTAAGTGATGCCGTTCGCCGCAGCCGTGCCGGCTTGCAGGATCCAAAGCGTCCTATCGCCAGCTTTATCTTCCTCGGCACCACCGGTGTAGGTAAGACCGAGCTTGCCAAGGCACTTGCCGAGTATCTCTTCAACGACGAGTCGATGATGACGCGAATTGATATGAGTGAGTATCAGGAAAAGTTCAGTGTCACCCGTTTGATTGGAGCGCCTCCGGGGTATGTAGGATACGATGAGGGTGGCCAGTTGACCGAGGCTGTTCGCCGCAAGCCATACAGTGTGGTTCTCTTCGATGAGATTGAGAAGGCTCATCCTGATGTCTTCAACACCCTGCTCCAGGTATTGGACGATGGCCGATTGACCGACAACAAGGGTCGTGTAGTCAACTTCAAGAACACCATCATCATCATGACTTCCAATGCGAGCCGTGAGATGTTGAAGAAAACCTTCCGTCCGGAGTTCCTGAACCGTATCGACGACATCATCACTTTCCAGCCATTGACCAAGGATCAGATTGCCAAGGTTGTGGAGTTGCAGATGAACAGAGCCAAGAAGATGTTGGAGCCTCAGGGCTTCGATCTCCGCTGGACTCCAGCCGCCATCGGTTATCTTGCCGAGGTAGGTTACGACCCAGAGTTTGGTGCCCGCCCAGTAAAGCGTGCCATCCAGGATTACGTTCTGAACGATTTGAGCAAGAAGATTCTTGCCGAGGAAGTAAGTCGCGAGAAGCCAATTACCATTGACTACTCAGAGGCAAACGGCATCGAGTTCAAGAATCTCTAAAAGATAGGTTTTTATCATTTCCTATTATATGAGAAAGGTTCCTTCGGGGAGTAACATCCCCGTCGGGACCTTTTTTTATGCATGCATTCCCCAACTTTTTGGGGAATATTTCCACAGAGTTTCCTCACATTCCACACCATTCATTTTTGGCGCAAAACGCATAAACACCTGATTATCAGTATAAAGCCATTTTTTCTCATCTTTTTGGCACGTAGATTGTGACTATGATGATCGGGTTCGATAATGAATCCACAAACAAATAAGTAACATCAATTAGTAACAATTTAAAAAAGATAAGATTATGAAGAAGTTTATGTTTGCAGCTATCGCAGCTTTGGTTATGGTTTCAGTAAGCAACGTTTTTGCATCAAGCAAAATGGTTAGTAACGCTCAGGTTGCTCCTGTTGATACAGTAGCTCCAAATGCACCTTCAGATTCATTGGCAGTAGATGCTCCTGTTCAGTCACAGGCTGCAGCAGAGGATTCTACCCAGCAAGAGAATGCAACAGAGGAGACTCCAGCAACAACAGAGGATTCTACCCAGCAGGAAACTACTGAGCAGAAGGAGACTACAGAACAGCAGCCAGCAGAGCAGACTGCTACAGAGCAGCAGACTATTGCTGAATAATAAAATAGGAAAAGACAATTCATTTTGCAGGCGTTATACAAGAAAAAATAGATTAGGTTAGTTTTTTTAAAGGTAATAAGACTTATTCAGGTTTCCATAGAATTTACATGATTTTCAAATATAAGATAGAATTTTAGGTTCGGTTTAGTGAAAATGAAGTCTGTTGGCAGTGATGCCAGCAGACTTCTTGCGTTTCACCCTTCTTCTTTTCCTTGCTGAAACAAAGCAGGGATACAGATAAGTTTATCGCCCTTCCTTGATAATCCAGTCGCAGAACAGTTTTTACACACACGTAATGTTTTTCCTCGAAAAAGTATCATAGTCTCATTCTTGACCGAAAGCACTAGGCTATATTACTGATATATAGATATTTATAACCAATGATACTTCTCGGAAAAAGCAGAAAGAAGCATCATGGAAGTATCATTAAAGACTGCAGAAGTATCATTAAAGACAGCACGATGCACGAGAAAAGACTATTAAAACATCAAGAAAAGTCAGTTTAAACATCGCAAAAAGATAGTTTAAACATCGCAAAAAGATAGTTTAAACAGCGCAAAGACCCTAAAGAATATTGCCCAAAAACAAGTCCTATATTTGGGCACTCGTTGCCCACGCTATGGGCAACAGCTGCCCAGCACACGGGCTGCCGATGCCCACTTGGTGGGCTACGGATGCCCGTGTAACGGGCACAAACAGACCAACCGGAGGGCATAGAGAGACCAACTGATGAACTAAAAAAATAGACGCATTACCGTAACTTATCCTGATTACATTGACGAATGAGACTTCCATGATACATCAATGAGACTTCTCGGCTCAAAAACCGAGAAGTCTCATTTTTATTATTATCTTATATATCAAGTATTTAAAGCTTATTTTCCAAACAAAAATGAGACTTTGATACTTTTTTCGAGAAAAAAACTTTTTCACGTAGGCAATCGATACCCGTAAAATTTTCACGTAGGCAATCGAAGCCTAAAACATGAAGATTATTCGATGATGATACCGCCATTAGGCTGAATCACAACCTTTGCCTTACCATCCTTGCCAACCTTCAAAGTCTTCTTGACAGAAGTGAAGAACTTCTCGCCCTTCTTCTTTGGCTGGTCGGTGATATAAGTAACGGTCTTACCCGCAAACATCGGCAAATCCAGGGTCAGGGTAAGAGGCTTGTCTGTAGCATTCAGTCCGCCTACGAACCATCTGCCGGCAGTAAGTGCTGCACTAGAACCATTCTCTACACTCGACTTGCGAGCCACTACTGCATACTTAGTAGGATAGCCGGCAACAAACCTGGTATCCTCCCAGGCTGTAGGAACATTCTTGAGCCAATCTAACTCCCACTGTGGTACATCCTGCAAATTGTTAGGATAGAGACAGATGCAGTTTACGCTGCTCTGATTGGTGATGGCTGTAGCCATCTCAAATACATCGCTGGTATAACGCTGGTGGCGGCTCTTGTTATCCTTGGAGAAATACTTGTTCATCATCACACCACCCCAGTCGAAGCTGGCTACGGCATTTCTTGAGAACGGATGCATCGTCATCTCGAAAGCCTCCTTCTTGGCATGATAATCCGTGAAATATACATTCTCTGAAGCCAGGGCAGCCTCACTCGAAACATAGTTAGGATACATACGCTCCCAGCCACGAGGCAAGGTGCAGCCATGGAAGATGACCTCCAAGCCATAATCGTTGGCATCGCTGAGGATATCCTCGTAAAGCTTCATCGTCTCCTGCTTGTCGCCACCGAAGAAATCCACCTTGATGCCTACCACGCCTATCTTCTTCATCCAAGCCATCTCCTTCTTGCGGGCGATGGAATTATTCATGATCTGACGAGGAGTCTGAGGAGCATCATTCTCGAAACCGTTGGAATTGTACCAGAGCATCAGGCTTACCTTCTTGCTCTTGGCATACTTGCTCAACTCTTCGATGCGCTTTCTGCCTATCTGCTTGTCCCACAAGGCATCCACCAATACGGCTTCATACTCCTGAGCAGCAGCAACATCTATCATCTTCACCTGATCATCATAGTTGACAGAGTTATCCTGCCAGATGAGCCAGCTCCAGGTATAGCGGGAAGGCTTGTAGGTCTGGGATGCCTCATACAAAGGTTCCACCACATCGTAAGGGATGGTAGTTTCTACGACAGGAGCCAGCGAAGAACCTACGGTAATGGTCCGCCAAGGAGTCTCGCCCGGCAATGGGATGCCGGCAAATTCAGAACCGAAGCCATTGTTCTCGCCCTTCTGAGGGAAGGCGATGGTATAGCCCTTGCCCGGCTCGTAATCAGAAAGACGGCTACCTGGATAAGCGCTCGACACACCGGTTTCGCTGACCAATACCCATCCGTCACTGCCCACCTTGAAGAGACAAGGAAAAGTATAGCCTACACCGAACTGTGACTTCACGTTCATCGGAGCATCCGGAGTATATTCCTCCTCATAAGATGGCTTGGTGCGCTCCCAACCGGTCATCGGAGTAATCTGAGGACTGAGGAAGGTAGTTGTCTTCTCCGGGAAATTGAATCCGCTCACCTCGTTATATATAATCACCGACTTAGGATTATCCTTCTTAGGACGGCTCATCTCATACTTGTAGGCGAGGTCGTTGTTGCTTACATGAAGATGGAGGGTCATGGAATCCTTCTTACTGTTGAGGAAACCGATGGTAGCATCCACCACATCCTTCTTGATGTCACTCTTCTTGATGCGGGTCATCTTATAAGAAAGCGGCTTCACTTCCCCACCCTTCAGGATGCCCATGGTGAGATCCTTTGAGAAATCACCATAATTGGCAACCAGTCCGAGCGCCGAAGTTCCCAGCATCTGCTTGCCATTGTAATCTACCTTGTAGGAAGCCTTGCCTCCCTCACAAGCAACATTCACCACCAATTTACCGTCTGGCGACTTCACTGTATAGTTGTTAGCCTGCATACCCAAAGCAGCAAGCAACAAAATACCAGCGATACTCATTTTTTGCTTCATATTATTTCCTTCTTAGGTTTGATTTATTTTAATGCTTGTTTTAATGCTTGCAAAGATAAGCAAAATTTTGAAAAATGAGGTGGAAGAATCATTCAAAAATAGACACTTTTCGCAAAAAAAGGGATTTTAATGCCAAAAAGCCCCGACATCACGTCGAGGCTTTTGAGTTTTTGAATGTTTCAGCAGTTTGTGTTTTTATGTAGTTATGATTTGTATCTTTGAAAATCAGTTTTCTTTTCTGGTTGCAAAAGTACGCAAAAAACTGTTATGAATCAAAATTTAACGCATCTTTTTGCTGAAAAAAGACGTAAACGTTTTCAGATTTCGGCGCCCGAATTTTCAGAATTCAACGTTCAGATACGCCGATTCCTGCGTTCGCAAATACCGATTTCCGCCCCGTAGCCTTGCAGCCGCTTTCATAAAAAAAACATAATTTTCACCTTATATATATAATAAGAGCATTTTTTTTATTATCTTTGCACCTATAATAATACGTACGTAAAGAATGAAAGAATTTGTAATATCAGAAGTCAAGGCGGAAACCGCTGTGCTGGTGGGTCTTATTACCAAGACACAGGACGAAGCCAAGACCAAGGAATATCTCGACGAGTTGGAATTTCTTGCAGATACCGCAGGCGCCGTCACCGTGAAGCGATTCACGCAGAAGGTGGTGTCGCCAAACCAGACCACCTATGTGGGAAAGGGTAAGCTGGAGGAAATCAAGCAATACATCAAGGACGAGGAAGAAGAAGACAGAGAAGTAGGTATGGTGATCTTCGATGATGAACTCTCTGCCAAGCAAATCCGAAATATCGAGCAGGAATTGCAGGTGAAGATTCTCGACCGTACTTCGCTCATCCTCGACATCTTCGCCATGCGTGCCCAGACTGCTGCTGCCAAGACGCAGGTAGAGCTGGCACAATACCGATACATGCTGCCAAGACTGCAGCGACTCTGGACTCACCTGGAACGACAGGGTGGTGGTTCAGGTTCCGGTGGCGGAAAGGGATCAGTAGGTCTGCGTGGACCGGGTGAGACCCAGCTCGAGATGGACCGCCGTATCATCCTCGGCAGAATGAGCCTGCTCAAGGAGCGACTCGCAGAAATAGACAAGCAGAAGACTACCCAGCGCAAGAACCGCGGAAGAATGATCCGCGTGGCACTGGTGGGCTATACCAACGTGGGAAAATCCACCATCATGAACCTGCTCAGCAAGAGTGAGGTGTTTGCAGAGAACAAGCTCTTTGCTACCCTCGATACCACCGTGAGAAAGGTAGTGGTAGATAACCTGCCATTCCTCCTTGCCGACACCGTAGGATTCATCCGCAAGCTGCCTACCGACCTGGTGGACTCCTTCAAGAGCACCCTGGATGAGACCCGTGAGGCAGACCTCCTGCTGCACGTGGTGGATATCTCCCACCCAGACTTCGAGGAGCAGATCCAGGTAGTGGAAAAGACCCTGGAGGAGATAGGATGCTCCGACAAGCCTTCGATGATCATCTTCAACAAGATAGACAACTACTCCTGGGTGGAGAAGGAGGAAGACGACCTCACTCCGATGGAGAAGGAGAACATTCCGCTGGAAGATCTCAAGAAAACCTGGATGGCAAAGCTCAACGACGACTGTCTCTTCATCTCGGCAAAGAACAAGGAGAACATCGACGAGTTCCGAGAGGTGCTATATAAAAAGGTAAGAGAACTACACGTACAGAAGTATCCATACAACGACTTCCTGTACCAGGATTACGAATAATTCCCTAAAAACATATCAACAATGAATGACTACAGATCTCTGACCTCCGAGGAAATCGAGGTACTCAAGAGCAACGACTGCTGGGCTGAAGACTGGACTTCAATCAATGTTTCAGAAGACTTCAAGCCCAACTACATGCATCGCGTGATGCTCTATGGCGAGGTAAACATCGGTGCCTTCAACAAGAATGTGGAGGTGAGCCAAGGCTTCGTAAAGCATTCCGGCATCAACAATGCCACCCTGAGAAACGTAACCATCGGAGACGACTGTCTCATCGAGAACGTGGGCAACTTCATCAATAACTACACCATTGGTGATGACTGCTACATCTCCAACATCTCTACGATGGAAACCACCGAGGGCGCTACCTTCGGCGAGGGGAACCTGGTGAGCGTGCTCAACGAGGTGGGCGAAGGAAACGTGATTCTCTTCTCCGACCTCAACAGCCAGCTGGCTGCCTTCATGGTGAAGCATTTCTCCGACAAGGAACTGAAGGAGAACATCCGACAGCTCATCAAGACCGACATCGAAAACAAGGCGCCGGAAAGAGGACAGATTGGCAGCAACGTGAAGATTGTGAACACCAAGGAGATTACCAACTGCGTGATCAACGACCTCTGCGAGGTAAACGGTGCTTCACGACTCAGCGACTGTACACTGCTCGGTTCGGTTCACGGCAACGTATATGTCGGCACGGGAGTCATCATCGAGAACTCCATCATCGCCGAGGGTTCCAGTGTCATCAACAGCGTGAAGATACAGGACTGCTTCGTGGGCGAAGCCTGCCAGCTGAGCAACGGTTTCACAGCCTCTGCCTCCGTATTCTTTGCCAACAGCTATATGAGCAACGGTGAGGCGTGCGCCGCCTTCTGTGGACCATTCACAGCATCGCATCACAAGAGCAGTCTGCTTATCGGCGGAATGTTCTCATTCTATAATGCCGGTTCAGCCACCAACTTCAGCAACCATGCCTACAAGATGGGACCTATGCACTGGGGAATCCTGGAGCGTGGTTCGAAGACAGCCAGCGGTGCCTATCTGCTGATGCCAGCCACTCTGGGGTCGTTCTCAGTATGCTTCGGCAAGCTGATGCACCACCCCAACACCCGCAACCTGCCGTTCGCCTATCTCATTGCCGATGGCGACAAGATGTTCCTCATCCCGGGCAGAAACATCACCACCGTGGGTCTGTACCGCGACATCAAGAAGTGGCCGAAACGAGACCTCCGTGCTCCTGAAAACCGCAAGAGCATCGTGAACTTCGACTGGCTCTCTCCTTTCTCCGTAGGCGAAATTCTGAAGGGCAAGAAGATTCTGGAGAGTCTCCGCGAGGTAACGGGCGACAACGTATCGCAGTATCTCTATCACGAGTACATCATCCCTGCCACATCGCTCCACAAGGGCATCAAATACTACGACATCGCCCTGAGAATCTATATGGGTGCCGTGCTGAAGCGAGTACTGAAACGGGATCCAGCCATTACCCCTCCTTCTACCCAGATAGGCGTGGGCGACTGGGATGACCTCTCAGGACTCCTGCTTCCGGTAAGCGAGGAAGATCGCATCGTGAAGGATATGAGAGAAGGCAACATCGAGACCATCCAGCAGCTGCTGGATCGCTTCGAGGAGATCAACAACAACTATCGTGAATATCAGTGGGCATGGACCTACAGCGTGATCTGCGATTACTACGGAATCTCTGAGATTACGCTGGAAGATGCCAACCGCATTCACGAAGACTATATCCGTGCCCGCCGCTCCTGGATTGCAGAAATCAAGAAGGATGCGGAGAAGGAGTATGCAATGGGAGATGTGGAGGAAGAAGTATTCAGAAACTTCGTGGACAACCTCGACAAGGAAGTGGAATACGAGAACTAAGGTTCGTCAGCCCCCTTCTTCAATGAAAGAATATACATCAAAGATAGAATATACATAAACATTATAAATAACTTATAAATATACAAAAACGTAGTTATGGCAAACATTCCTGATTTCAAGTACGCTCCAATGTTTCAGCTTGGAGAGGACAAGACAGAGTATCGCCTTATCTCTAAGGAAGGCGTAAGCACAGCAGAGTTCGAGGGTAAGACTATCCTCAAGGTTTCAAAGGAAGCTCTTACTTTGCTGGCACAGCAGGGTTTCCACGACGTAGAGTTCAAACTCCGTCGTGAGCACAATCTCCAGGTAGCTAAGATTCTCAACGACCCAGAGGCTTCAGAGAACGACAAGTATGTAGCTCTCCAGTTCCTTCGCAATGCAGAGACAGCCGTGAAGGGCATTCTCCCATTCTGCCAGGATACAGGTACTGCTATCATCCACGGCGAGAAGGGTCAGCGTGTATGGACCGACTTCGAGGACGAAGAGGCTTTGAGCCTGGGTGTTTACAACACCTTTACACAGGACAACCTCCGCTATTCTCAGAACGCTCCTCTCAACATGTATGATGAGGTGAACACCCGTTGCAACCTTCCTGCTCAGATTGATATCGAGGCTACAGAGGGCGACGAGTACCGCTTCGTAATGGTAGCCAAGGGTGGCGGCTCTGCCAACAAGACTTACTTCTACCCTATGACCAAGGCTACTATCCAGAATGAGGGTACATTGCTCCCATTCCTCGTAGAGAAGATGAAGAGCCTGGGTACAGCTGCATGTCCTCCTTACCACATCGCATTCGTTATCGGTGGTACTTCTGCTGAGAAGAACCTCCTTACCGTGAAGTTGGCTTCTATCAAGTACTATGATGAGTTGCCTACAACAGGTGATGAGACTGGCCGTGCCTTCCGTGACATCGACTTGGAGAACAAGCTCCTCGAAGAGGCTCACAAGATTGGTCTGGGTGCACAGTTCGGCGGTAAGTATCTGGCTCACGATATCCGTGTCATCCGTCTGCCTCGTCACGGTGCAAGCTGCCCTATCGGTATGGGTGTAAGCTGCTCTGCCGACCGTAACATCAAGGCTAAGATCAACAAGGACGGTATCTGGTTGGAGAAGATGGACGAGAACCCAACAGAGTTGATTCCTGAGGAGCTCCGCAACCCAGGTGAGGGTACCAAGGGTATCGAGATTGACCTCGACAAGGGTATCGACGCAGTACGCGCTGAGTTGAGCAAGTATCCTGTAAGCACCCGTGTAAACCTGAAGGGTACCATCATCGTGGCTCGTGACATCGCTCACGCCAAGCTCAAGGCTCGCTTGGATGCTGGTGAGGAGATGCCAGAGTACTTCAAGAACCACCCTATCCTCTATGCAGGACCAGCCAAGACTCCAGAGGGCTATCCATGTGGCTCTATGGGACCTACCACAGCTAACCGTATGGACCCATACGTAGATGAGTTCCAGGATCACGGTGCTAGCTTGGTAATGATTGCCAAGGGTAACCGTGGTGATGTTGTTACAGAGGCTTGCAAGAAGCACGGTGGTTTCTACCTCGGTACTATCGGTGGTGTAGCTGCTGTTCTCTCTCAGAGTTCTATCAAGAGCATCGAGTGCGTAGAGTACCCTGAGCTCGGTATGGAGGCTATCTGGAAGATTACCGTAGAGGACTTCCCTGCATTCATCCTCGTAGATGACAAGGGCAACGACTTCTTCAAGCAGTTGAAGCCTTGGACTCCTTGCAAGGAATGCCAGAAGTAAATGATACAGAAATCATGATATAAAAAAAGCTCAGGACGTTTTGTCCTGAGCTTTTTTTATATCATGATTTCTTTTAAAGGTCCTTTTACTTTTTTACCTTTAAATTATTCTTCACTGATAAACTGCTTTTTCATAATCCCATGTTTTCCTAAAAAAAATAGAGCTGCTATCTACTCTTCACAAGCAGATAGCAGCTAATCAATCAACATTAAACCTATATATCAACTATTCACTAAAAACCAACAATTCAAAACTAATACTTACTGACCAAATGGGGAGCCTTACAATGTATATTCCTCAGGAATCTGAGGCATTGCGCCATTTTGGGTACAAACGTATGCACTTACCTTAACGGCAAGCTCGTGTGCCTCCTGGATGCTCTTACCCTTCAGAATGCTGGCACAGAAAGTACCGGTGAAGCTATCGCCTGCACCTACGGTATCAGCCACCTCAACCTTTGGAGTCTCCTGGAATGACTTCACACCCGGGGCAAAGACATAGCTACCGTTCACACCGCAGGTCAATACGAGCATATCGAGATTGTACTTGCCGAGAATCAACCAGCACTTGTTCTCGATATCCAAACCTGGATAACCGAAGAGACGACCGATGGTAATCAACTCCTCATCGTTAATCTTCAACACATTGCAGCGCTTCAAACTCTCGGTAATCACCTCCGGAGTATAGAAGTTCTGACGGAGATTGATGTCGAAAATCTTCAGACAATCCTCTGGAGTATGATCGAGGAACTGATAGATGGTCTTGCGGCTAACCTCACTGCGCTGAGCCAGAGAGCCCCAGCAAACAGCACCAGCATTGGCAGCAATCTCCTTGATATCATCAGTGAATGGGATATTATCCCAAGCCACACCCTGCTTGATATCGTATGTAGGAACACCCTCCTTGTCGAGCTGCACCTGAACAGTGCCTGTAGGATAATCCACTACAGGCATCACATACTTGAGCTTCTTCTCATCGAGCAGGCGGAGAGCTGTATCGCCCAGAACATCCTTGCCCACAGCACTGACGGCTACAGAATGCAGACCATGCTGACCAGCGTGGTAAGCGAAGTTGGCAGGAGCACCGCCGAGTTGAGAACCAGAAGGGAGAACGTCAAAGAGAATCTCACCCAAACCTACACAATATTTTGTATCTAAATTCTTTGTTTCCATAATTACACCTTATTATATATAGTATAAACGATTGCGAATGAAGATTATTACAACTTGCGGATATAAGTGAAGAGATAAGCAACACCTACAGCCATAACAGCCACAGCACCTACCTGACCGAAGGCATCGCTGGCAAAGCCCATGAACAATGGGAAGATGGTGCCACCGAAAAGACCCATAATCATCAATCCGCTCACCTCGTTCTTCTTGTCAGGCAAAGCAAGCAGCGCCTGAGAGAAAATCATGGAGAAGACGTTAGAGTTGCCGTATCCCACAAGGGCGATAGCCACATAAATCATAGTCTTGCTCTCTCCTATCCACAGTCCCATCATACTCAATGCCATCATCACCACACTGATGATAAAGAAAGTACGAGTCTTCATCATACGAAGGAAGGCTGTTCCCGTGAAGCATCCGATGGTACGGAAGATGAAATAGAGTGATGTAGCAAAGGCTGCATCATTCAAGCTCCAGCCCAGGCGCTCCATCAAAATCTTTGGAGCTGTGGTATTGGTACCCACATCAATACCCACATGACACATAATACCTATGAAAGAAAGTAACACGATTGGCTTACCAAGCAATTTCAGGCAATCCATGAAGCCCGAAGCTCCTCCATCCTGCTTCTCCTCGGTGATTGGTGTACCAGCCAGGAAGAAGGTGGCAGCAATGCCGATAATCATATAGATTGGGAAGAGAACTCTCCAGCCCAGACCGAAGGTTGGAATGCTTGCCATGGCGCCCCACATAGCGATGTATGGAGCCAGGAAGGAAGCTATTGCCTTGACAAACTGACCGAAGGTCAATGTGGATGCCAGGTTCTGACCTGATGTAACCACTGAAACCAGAGGGTTCAGGGAGGTCTGCATCAAGGCATTTCCGATGCCGAGCAATGAGAATGACACGAGCATCAGCTCAAAGTTTTCGCCGAAAATGGGCAAAAGGAGTGAGATGACGGTAACGAGCAAAGACAGGAGCACCGTTTTCTTTCTACCTATTTTATTCATCAGGATTCCCGTAGGAACCGAAAAGATGAGAAACCAGAAGAATACCAGAGATGGGAACAGGTTGGCTGTTGCATCATTGAGGTTGAGATCTTCCTTTACGTAGTTGGAGGCAATACCTACCAAATCTACAAATCCCATGGCGAAGAAACAGAGCATCACCGGGATGATTGATAACTTTGATGATTTATTCATAATTGTTAGCGTTATTGTTTCTATTTTGCTGGTGCAAAGGTAGCGATAAACGATACAATATATCATAAAATATCGTTCATCAGCTACCATTTTTGTTGCATTGTTACATCAGTAACACTCTTAGAAACAATAGTGTTATAGATTCAGTTCTTAACAGATGAGGTTACTTGATGTCGTAAATCTGATACTTACCCTTTCCCTTTACAGTAACCTTGTTGTAAGGCTTGCTTGGGAACACGAGATTGGTCATAGACATCTTGCCGTCGGCATCAAGTGCCTCGATACTGCTCTTGTCGATGAAGATGCGCAGCTGGCTGATATTGCCATAGGTTGGAGCCTTGGTGACAGCAGCGAAGTCCTTGCTGAAATCCATCTTACCGCTCTTGGTTCTATCCATTGAGAAAGTCTCTGCCTTGGCATCGTAGTTCATCACTACCTTCTCGCCCTTGTCGTTGCTCAAAGTGATAGTAGCATTTCCCTTCAGATTCACAACCATCTCGCAAGATTCTGTAAGTTTCTTGCCTGCCTTCTTGCTTCTTGCTGCTGTCATCTCTGGAGAAGGAACCACGCTGCAATAAGTTTCACCCTTATACTCGAAAAGACCTAAGTCGCGAGGTATTGAATTGCCTGAGCGGTACTGCTGGGTTGGAACCTGGTTGGCATACTGCCAGTTGCTCATCCAGGCGATAGCCACGTGGCGACCTTCTGGGGCGTTATCAAAAGTAACTGTAGCGTAATGATCCTTTCCGTAATCCATCCACTTGGTTACCTCTGGCTTGCTGTCGCAAGTAAACTTGTGTCCGTCGAAATCACCTACGAAATACTGGGTAGCAGAACCGCCGAATGGACCACCAGGATTGATGTTGCAGATGAGCATCCACTTCTCCTTATCGGTGCCACGAACCTTCATCTTCATCAGGTCTGGGCATTCCCAAACACCACCGTGATTGCCATACTTCTCACCGAAAGAGCTTTCGTATTTCCAGTCCTTCAAGTTATCTGAAGAATAGATTTCCATGTGCTGACCAACCGCCATGATCATATTCCATTTCTTGATGTCCTCGTTCCAGAACATGTGAGGGTCACGGAAATCAGGCACATTGCTGGTGATGATCGGATTTCCCTCATATTTGGTAAAGGTCTTGCCATTATCTGTGCTGTAAGCCATGCTCTGTGTCTGGTTCTCACCAGCCGAAGTGTAGAGAGCCACAACAGCACCCTTGCCCAAACCAGCGGTATTATTCTTATCCACAACGGCAGAACCACTGAAGATAGTACCTACAGCATCAGGCTGTATAGGAGTACCCTGGAACTTCCAATGTACCAAGTCGGTGGAAGTAGAATGTCCCCAGGTCATATTCTCCCACTGTGATCCATAAGGATTATACTGGAAATAGAGATTCCAGACACCATCCTTATAAAACATACCGTTAGGGTCGTTCATCCATCCGTAAGCAGGAGTGTGATGGAAATCCGAACGATACTGCTCGCGATTCTTCGTATCGAAAGAATCAGAGAACTTCATGTTCTCCCAGCAAGTGAGGGCGTTCAAACCCTCCTTGCTATAATCGCCGTTTACATGGATATCGAGAGCCAGGCCCTTCAAACCGGCAAACTCATTCATATAGAGAGGCACGTAATAATCTACGTGGTCTTTAGCCAACTTCACATTGAAGGCTTTCACCTGCTTGTTGTCGGCAATCACCTTGATGTTGGCAATCTCCGCACTCTCCTGCACAGGGAGCAAGAGACACTTCTGGTTCTGACTCTCCTGGCTGATGCGATAGAGACAGTGGTTATTGCTCAAGAAGGAAGCCTGCTGGGCATAACTGGCGGTGAAACCGCAAAGAGCGACAAGCGCTGAAATAAATATCTTTTTCATTGTCTAAGTTTCTGAAATTATTATCTAAAAATACCGATAGGTAATTACTCATATCCCTTGTTCTGCTTATAAAGACCAGGAATGTAATACAGCTGGTTATATGGAACCGGATAGAACTCGTTCTTGCCTGGAGTAAACTTGGCATCCTTCAGGTATTGAGCGTATGTCTGCTCTCCATACTTATCGTTCTGCTCTGATGCAAAATACTTGTTCAATGTCTCAGAAGCAAGGCCCCAGCGGCGCAAGTCGAAGAAGCGGCCGTTCTCCATAGCCATTTCCAGACGACGCTCCCAACGAAGGCACTTTCTTGCCGTCTCCTTATCCTGGAAATAAGACTCAGGATAGAGGGCTATATCACATTGATCCTTGGCATATTCAATATGCTTATCCACAGAATTCTTGGCTCTCTGACGGATATCGTTGATGATGGTACGAGCCTCCTCCAAATTGCCTAACTCTATCAAAGCCTCAGCACGCATCAACATAATGTCGCTATAACGGAGCACATAGTCGTTCATCGCAAACGCCTGCCAAGAGCCATTGAAAGTTTCACCCTTAGAACGCTGTGGTACTTCCTTCAGAGAGGTATAGTAACCGTAAACGTTTGGTGTACGAGAGTTGGCCGTAGTCATCTTGTATTCTGACTCATATTTATATGGGAAGGTAGGCATTCCTACTGTATGGAACAAACGTGGATCCCATTTCTGACTATTAGGCTCACCGTTTACAGGATAATCACAAGTCTTGTTGTAGTCATCAAACTCAGGAAGTCCGTTCTTGGTCTTGAAGGCATTCACCAGGTTCTGAGAAGGCTTGTGGAAATCCCATCCGCAAGACCAAATACCCCAACAGCCATTCAGCATATTAGACCAGTTGGCACGTCCGAAGGTGGTATGGTCCTCGCTATAGTCGGAAGTCTGGACTGCAAAAACTGACTCCTTGTTGTTCTTATAGTCTGGCAGGAAGATGTCGCCGAAGTCAGCCATGTAACCATAGTCTGAATTCTTCACCACATCAGTATAGTCGATAACCTTCTGCATATACTCCTTATTAATATGGTCAACACCATCGGTTGCCTCATAGCCATCACCCCAGGCAATGGTAAGATAACACTTAGCCAGATACCCTGCGGCAGCAATCTTGTTGACACGACCGCCATCCTTCTGCTTAGCAGGAAGTACATCGTATGCTGCCTGGAAGTCAGCTATCACCTTCTGCCACAATTCCTCGTAAGTAAACTGAGTGTTTGATGTGCTCTCTGTTGTTTTATCCTCATAAACCTTCTCGTCTATCCAAGGAATCTGACGATACATGGTAAGTAACTTGAAATAGAAATGAGCACGGAGAAAGCGAACCTCAGCCTCACGCTGCTTGGTTAGCTCAGCACCCAGTGTGCTCTCACCATTCTGCTGTAAAGAAACCAAGGCACGGTTGCAACGGGAAACAGCACAATAGAGACGATACCATAACTCGTCGAGTTCGCCCTTAGTAGAGGTTAAGGTACTCCAGATCTCCACATCGTGATAACCGGTGTCACCGGTACCACCGCCACCCTTCAAGCAATCGTCTGAAGAAAGGTCACCGTATGGCCAAAGGTTGAATGGGTAAGAATACCAACAGTCGCCCAACATCGCATAGGCACTGTTTACCATCTTGTCTGGCTCGCTGAAAGCCTTGTCTTCATCAACCACAGCTGTTGGCTTGTAATCCAGGAAATCATCACAACTGGTGAATGTTCCTACCAGTGCTGCTGCAAGCACCATTGTATATAACTTTTTCATCTTAGAATTCTTTTTTTAAAATATGAAACATTTTAGAAACCTACCTGAAGTCCGAATGATACGGATGTTGAAAGTGGATAGTTCCAGTTTGGATTCTCTGGGTCTGAACAAGTAAGGCTGTTGCTCTTGATGGTCAAAAGATTCTGACCTGAGAGATAGACACGGGCACTGGTCATCTTCAACTTAGAGAGGATGCTGCTTGGGATAGTGTAGCCCACCTGCAAGGTGCGCAACTTCAAGTAAGATCCATTCTCCACAAAGTAAGAAGATGCTCGACCTTCATCAGCTGTATTCATGGTGCTCAGACGTGGGATAGAAGAACCGGTATTGTTGGTATTCCAAGCATCGAGCAAACGGGTTCCCTTGTTAGAACCACCATCAGTAATAGCCCAGAAGTCGGTCTGGAACTTTTGGTTGTTATACACATCCTGATCATAGACACCCTGCCAGAACATACTGAAATCAAAGCCCTTGTAGTTGAGAGCAATATTCAAACCATAAGAGAAGGCTGGCACAGGGTCGAAAATCCAAGTTTGGTCATCTGAAGTAATACCATTTTTACCATCTAAGTCCTTGTATTTCAATCCACCGACACGTGCATTTGGCTGTCCAGACTTATCTACTTCTTCCTGATTCTGGAAAATTCCATCGGTTACATAACCTACGATAGAACCATAAGACTTGCCACTCTGCACCAGGTTTTCCGTAGATGTGTGAGCGTAAGCACCTGTTGTTGTTGCTGGCAAATAAGTAACCTTGTTGCGGAAGAAATCCAGATTGCCGTTCACGTCGATGCCAAGTCCATTAGCCAAGGTCTTGCGATAGCCCACGGTGAACTCCATACCCCAGTTGCGGAGCGAAGGACCATTCTGCCATGAATTTCCACCTTCACCAGTTGCACCCAGATAAGCAGGATTAATCAACATATCCTTCACATTCTTAATATAGGCATCCACTGTACCATAGAGTGTGTTGCCAAACAGGGTGTAATCCAAACCTACGTTATACTGGGTAGCAGCCTCCCATTTCAAGTTAGGGTTAGCCAACTGTGTGGCACGATAGCCAGAAGGGAAGGTACCTGAACCTTGCAGGAAGAGGTCGTAAGCAGTAGAGGTTACACGGTCTAGTCCGTAATCCACTACATAAAGACCAAACTGTGCATTGTTGTCGATAGCCTGGTTACCTGTCTGACCCCAAGAGAGTCGCAACTTGGCATCATCCAACCAATCCTTCTTCAGGAGATTAGAAAATCTGAAGCCGAGAGATGCAGCAGGGAAAGTACCCCAGCGATGTGCCTTACCGAAACGTGATGAACCATCATGACGGATAGTGAAGGAAGCCAAGAGGAGATCATCCCAGTTGTAGTTCACCTTTCCAAAGAAAGAAGCCAGGCGATAGCCTACCTTCGCACCCGAGTTACGCATCGTTCCTGTTGCAGCATTTGGCCACATATAATCTTTATCTTCCAGCGCATAGCCTTCTGAATAGGCAGAGAAATCGATAACCGACTGCTTGGAAAATTCCATACCACCGAGTACATCGATGTTGTGCTTGCCTATCTGGGTAACATACTGGGCGGTGTTAGACCATGTCCAGTTAGTCTCATTGTTATTTGAGAGCGTAGTCTTAGCGATATCGTTGTTGACAATATCAGAGTGATAAGTATTCGTCATCGCATTGATAAACGATGTTTTGAAATCCAAACCGAAGTTAGAGCGCAGGGTCAATCCCTTGACAGGTTTCAATTCTACGAAGGCATTACCGAAGATGCGCCAGTAGTCGAGGTGGTTGTTGCGGTTCTGATACTGCTCACGACAAGGGTTCTGACGGTCGGCCATACTACCCACAGGACCTGCGAAAGTCTTGCCATCTTCTTCGTAAACCGGAACGATGGAAGGCATCTTCAAGGCATTCTCCATCGGATGGCAATCTACCTGAGAGGTATAAGTCAATGTTACATTCTCACCTACGGTTACAATCTTGTTTAAATTCCAAGAGGTGTTCAAACGAGCTGAGATATTCTCGAAGTTGGTATATTTCAAGACGCCCTCATTGTTCTTGTATCCCAAGGAGAACATAGCGCTATGCTTGTCATTGGCATGAGATACAGAGAGGTCGTAGTTCTGCGAGAAACCTGTGCGAGAGATTTCATCGAGCCAGTCGGTATCTGAGAATCGCATGGTCTTCTTGGCATTGATGTAGCCATCATATCGACCATTGATAGTATAGTTCTGATACTGGTTGGTAGCAGGATTCCAAACAGTGATAGGAGATCCAGAGGCCGCATTCAAGTCGATGCCGTAGTTGGCAGCATAAGCCACAGGATCGAGTCCATCGTTCAGGGCTGCCTGAGCCATCGCAGTAGCATACTGGCTGGAGTTCATCAGCTTCATCTTCGACTGGTTGGAATAGAACTGTGCAGTGAGGTTGGCAGAGAAGTCAACAGCCACCTTGCTACCCTTCTTACCTTTCTTGGTGGTGATGATGATGACACCATTCGATGCACGTGAACCATAGATAGAAGCCGAAGCGGCATCCTTCAAAACCTGCATACTCTCGATATCATTTGTATTGAGGGTATTCAATGCCATATTGGTAGGCACACCATCTATGATATAAAGAGGGTCCTGAGAAGAGTTGAAAGAACCGATACCACGAATACGCACGGTTCCTGAACCAATAGGAGAACCATCGGTTGTAACAGTCATACCAGGAACACGACCCTGCAAAGCACGCATCGGGTCTGTCTCTGAACTTGTCTTCAGGTTCTTGGTTGAAACCACAGCCACGGAACCGGTCAAGTCAGCCTTCTTCTGAGTGGTATAACCTGTTACAACTACTTCCTGCAAGTCGTTGGCATCTTCCTGAAGTGTTACCTCCATATTGTCTGAAGCCTTTACTTCTTGCGTCTTATATCCAATATAAGATATAACAAGTGTGGAACCAGGAGCACATTCTACATGGAAGTTACCATCAAAGTCGGTAACAGTACCAGTCTTTGTGCCTTTCACCATAACAGATGCACCAATGACTGTCTCACCGGCAGCATCCTTTACGATGCCATTTACATTTACCTGTTGTGCACTAGCTATGGTGCAAACAGCACAGAGCGCAGAGCTCATTAGTAATTTTGAAAGATTGTTCATACTATATTTAACATTTTAAGTTTCAAAAATTGTTATTGTTTGATTACTGCTGCAAAATTAGGCAAAGATTGGATATGAGAATAAAAAAAATCGTTCCTGCAACAATAATTATGTTACATGAAACGATTTTCTTATCTTTTGCTAAGATTTTAAAGTACTTATTTTAAAGGAGTTAGAAAACTATTTTCTTTTAGATAACTGTTTATTTCTGAAATCGGTAGGAAGAACGCCAAACTGCTTCCTGAAGCATGAAGAGAAATAGCCCGGTAACGCAAAGCCTACTTCTGCCGAGACTTCAGCTACAGTCTTATCAGTCTGCATCAGGAGCGTATAGGCTCTCTGCAGGCGCATCTCTTTCAGGAGCTCGACAGGCGTTTTTCCTGTCATAGCCTTCACCTTGCGATAGAGCTGTACTTTACTCAACTGCATCTCGGCTCCCAAATCATCCATCTTCATATCAGCATTGCCCATATTCTCAAGAATCTTCTTCTTGAAACGATCCATGAAATAACGATCACTCTCATCCAGGTGATTCAGTTCAGCAGCCCAGCCCTCCTTGTTCTCGATGAATCCACGAGCCACGGCTTTCTGTTTCTGCAGCTTCTTTCTATATACCTTATATATATAGTAGATGACAAAGAGCAGAACCAATACGATGACGATGGCAACAATAATCATCCATTTCTGAATACGGGAAACCTCTGAATAAGAATCAAGACTGTCAGAAATCTGATCCAGATTCTTCATCTTGGCTTCCAAATCCTGATATTGTAGGGCGATGGCATCGCAATTTTCAGGGGTAGCAAGAAATGATTTCATCACATTATCCTTCTTATAGGGTTTACCCTGAAGGATATTCATCGCCAATTCCATAATCTTCTCGCCCTGGGTGGGATAGACATAAGAAGCAGCAAACTGTCCTCTCTTCACTCTATCCACTCCTTCCCATTCTCCAGGCATTCCATCAATGCCTACTATCAGCATCTGCTTATCAATGCCTCGTCTCTCTGCTTCCAGAAAGGCTCCTATGGCACCCAGGTCGCTATGTCCGAACACGCCATCCGCATGTTCGCCCTTATCCAGATATTGCTTCATTAACTCCTGGGCACGCTCCATCTTCCAGTTGCTTTCTAGGGTAACCACCTTGATTCCCGGATAATTCTTCATCACCTCGTGGAAACCACGATGGCGCTCAATGACAGGGGAAGCATCCTTCAAGCCCGTAATCTCAACAACGGTACCTTTTCCATCCAGTTTACTGGCAAGAAAGCGTGCTACTTCCCTACCCGCTTCTACATTATCGCCACCGATGGAAGCTGTATAATGGGGTGTCTTTACCTTTCTGTCGAAGAGGATAACCGGGATATGCGCACGATAAGCTCGCTCGATGGCAGGTGTTACATCATTCACGTTATCAGGAGCCACCACGATTAAATCTACCTTCCTGGCTATCATACTGTCTATCTGGCGAGCCTGGCGTTGCCCGTCATTCTCTGCAGTAGTAAACAGCAAATCCACATTCTTATATTGATACTGCGCCAGTCGCATCTCATTATTCACCTTCTCGCGCCAAACTCCGCTGCAGCATTGCGACACACCAATCACCATCTTCTTCTGGGTGCAAGAACCTAGAAGAAGAATCATACAAAATAGTATAGTTAAGTTTTTATAAAGTCTTTCCATCAATAGTTGTATTTATTATGAGCGCAAAAATACTAATTCTTTTTGAAACGCCCATCGTTTTTTATCAAAAAAAAGAGTCGCAACCCAAAATATATTCAAGTTGCGACTCCTTATTATTAACATTAAAACCTACAATTCGACTATACAATATCTACATGATTACAAACCAAGCTTGTGAACCTTCATGTTCTTGAACTCAGCCTTGCCACCCTGGGTATAGAGCTTCACATTCTCGTATGGAGCTACTGGGAACACGAGGTTGGTCATGGCGATGCGACCGCCATCTACGAAGAGTTCAACTGATGACTTATCTACGAAGATATCAACATGATAGGTCTTCTTGCCATCCTCACAAAGACTCAATGGTGCCCAGGTAGCCAAAGCGAAATCGTTCTTGTAGTTGATGGAGTTGGCGATGCGGGCAGGTTCCTTGCCTTCAGCTGCACGCTGCTTGTCCCAAGCCAACTCGATATCGTGAGGAACTGCCTGCTTGCCGAAATCGGTCAAACCGCTCTCTGTTCTATCCATTACCACCTTACCCTGCTTCATATCGAAATAAATCAGGGTGCGCTCACGCTTGTTGTTTGAAATCTCAATACCGGCAATGCCGTTGGCATCTGGAGTTACATCGGCCTCGATTTCGAAAGCACCATTCATATTGGCAGCAACACCCTTCAGATCCTTGGCATCGGCAACAGAAGCATCAGCCAAATCCTTGGTTTCCTTTCTCAATGCATATACTTCAGGAGCTACATTCTCAGAAACATAATACTTGCCATTCTTCTCGTAAAGCTTCAACTCTCGAGGCAAACCATTGGCACCACGGTTCTGCTTGAACGGAGTAAGGTTGGCATACTGCCAGTTGCTCATCCAGGTGATACCCAGAACTCGGTCGCCTGTGTTTGAGAAGGTAACGGTAGCATAGTGATCCTTACCCCAGTCAAGCCACTTTACTTCGTTGGCATCAGGACAAGTAAACTTCTTGCCATCGAAATCGCCTACGAAATACTCAGTAGCGCTGCCACCAAACCAGCAGCCTGGATTGATATTCATCGTCATCACCCACTTCATCTTCTTCTTATCACCATTTACAGGCAACTGGAAGAAGTCAGGACACTCATACTGACATGGCTGCTGACCTATACCTTTACCGAAGGCACTAACATAATTCCACTTCTTAAGATTCTTTGACTTGTACAAACGCATCTCCTTATCGGCAGAAACAATCATATACCAGCATTTTCCCTTCTCATACCAGAACACCTTAGGGTCACGGAAATCCTTCAAGCCATCGAATGGTGTCAACACAGGGTTGCCCTCGTACTTGGTAAAGGTACGACCATTGTCATTGCTGTAGGCAATGCACTGCACCTCATCGTGATTTACACTGTTGTTGGTATAGATGGCAATGATGGCATTCTTGCCAAAGCCGGCAGTATTCTTCTTGTCGATGACAGAACTACCAGAGAAGATATGACCTACAGGGTCGCGGGCGATAGCTGGATCGAGATGCTCCCAATGAACCAGGTCCTTGCTCACAGCATGTCCCCAGTGCATATTGCCCCACTTACTTCCGTATGGGTTATACTGGAAATAGAGATGATACTCTCCATCCTTATATACCATACCGTTAGGGTCGTTCATCCAACCATAGAGCGGAGTGAAGTGATAAGATGGGCGATAGTAATCGGTATTGGTGGTATCAAAAGTATTGCTGAGCTTCATGAGATTCACAGCCAAGGCATCTTTCTTCAAACCGAGAATCTTGACAATAGCCACATTACCCTTGACCGACTTGCCTGCAGCATTCTTCTCCAGAGAGAATGGCACGAAGTAATCTACACCATTCTGTGCCAGACGCACATCCATCCAGGTATCTTCCTTATCACCGGTGCTCAAGATAACCTGAGCCTCATCCTTCTCTTCCTGAATAGGGAGAAGAAGGTATTTGGTAGGATTCTCTACCTTGACAATGGTTGTATCACCCTTGTGTTCGATATTCATCTTCTGTGCAAAGGCAGAAGTTGTAGCTGATGCCATCAACATGAGGCAGGCAGCCTTCAACATTTTGTTTGTTTCCATTGTAAAATTATTGTTAATTGTTATTGTTTATATCTATAACGTATTATTGTTTGTCTTATTACCGACAGCCCTATACATTATATTATATATAGGAGCTGTCGATGATGTTTATTGATATTTATATCGCTTAGAACTTCAAAGAAGCTGTAAACTCTACAGTGAATGGACGGAGATAACTTCCCGTCATAATCTGATTCTTGATTCCCTTAGCCTCTTCCTTGGTAATCAGCTCGGCACCTGCGATACTACCCTTGGCACCAGTCTGATTCAAGAAGTTGACCACCGTGCAACCGAGAGCCAAGCGCTTGGTTGCCTGCCAGTTCAAACCACCAAAGGTCTCCCAGTGACCGTTGAAGTAATATGCCTCGTTGATGTTGGCGTAGGTCTTGCTGAAGTAACGGAAGCTGGTCCAGAGCTTGATATCCTTTGTAATCATGTAGCTTGGGTCCAACTCGATGAGAATCTGAGGAATCTCTGCTACGATATTGCCAGTGGCATTGATGTTGCCAACATAGCCATCGCTGAAGGTGATGCTGGTTTCATACTTCTTGTAAGTTGGCTTCTGATAAGTGAAGAGGAAGTGGAAATCGAATCCCTTGAATGGATGAGCCACAGCGTCGGTTGTCCATCCCCATGTCTGGATATCGTAAGTCAAAGGAGCTGCCTTGATCTCACTGCCATGCTGCAGGTTCAGAGTTGAGTTGTTGTTGGTCTTTGAGATGTAAGAGAACAACGATGTCAAACTCAACCATGAGTTATTGTAGTAGATACCTGCACGACCGAGTGGCACAGAAATCTTATCCGTATTTGGCAATGTGGCTGGGGCAAAAGCCTCGAACTTAGGATGCTGAACGATGTAAGTGAAATCGCCAGTGAAGCCGAAGTTATCGGTCAACTTATAGGTTGCTGCTACAGAGAAATCGTAGTTCAACCAGTTATAACTCAAGTCTGCCGGAGTAATCTTAGTCTTATCTGGTGCCGTAGCGCCGAGATAGTAATCGGCAAAACGACCTACGAATTCACCCTTTGTATTCTTCACTGCTGCGTTTTCACCCTTCAGCTTCTGCCACTCCAAACGTGCACCATAGTAGAGGTTCAACTTATTGGTCACGTCCCAATCGTGGGTGAAGTAGAGAGCCAGCTTGTTTTCGCTTCCCTTGTAATACTCAGAGGCGTTCTTGTTGAAATCGTAGAAATAGCTGTTGCGCTGATTAGCATCCCAGACACGCAACGCATAACTGCCATCAGATGGAACGCTCTGATCATACATGGTTGTATTTGAGCAATAATCAATATGGTAGAACCACTCGTTCACGCCAAGGCGGAAGGTGGAAGTTCTGAATTTCTTGCTGAGTTCGGTGGTAAAGAGAGCCTCATCAATCTTACCGGCATTGAGACAAGACATACGGGTCTGAACATACTGACCATTGTAAGCCTTGGTCTGTCCGTTGATGTCGCGATACATATAATTATATACGCCCTTATTGGCATCGCTCTTCAAATCGATGATAGACATTGGTGACTGGTAAACCATCGCACCACGTGAGTGATCGTACTTCAAGGTAGCCTTCCAGTTCAAACCGTTGTCAAAACGATAGTTGTTCATCAGGGTTACCTCGCTTGTCTTATTCAGACAGGCATCATAGAGAGAAGTCTGCTTCAACTCACCAGTACGCATATCACGATAGGTCATATCATTATCTACAGGAAGATAAGAGGTGGTTCCGAGCTTGAAATCGCCATACTCCTTCACGCTTCCATCGCCTACATAGATAAATGGAGCACTCTGGGTAGCATAGCTATACACGTTATGGCTATTGGCATACTTATACATAGCGGTAAATTCACCACGGTTGCCGTTATACTTCTTGGTGAGGAGCGCCTTATAAATCTGAGTACGGTCCTGATAAGGAGTTGACTTAATCTTAAAGGTTCCCGGGTCGAAATCCTGATACATATTAAAGCTATAGTACCAGTCCTTACCCAAATCACCATTCATATTCAAAGAGAATTCCTGCAATCCAAAGTGATTGCTCTTATAGTTCAGAGTACCATTGAATCCTTTCTGTCCCTTCTGGGTAAAAGAGTTCACGGCATAACCAATGTTACCGGTAGTGATGGCTGTCTCCGCAATCTTGAGCAATCCCTGATGGCTCAAACTTGCATCACCACGCCAGATGGTATTCACAGAATGAGGATTGGTTGCGTAAGTAACAGGCAATCCATTCTCCAAAACGTTGACATCGGCAGAAGGCAAGCCTATCTGAATCTCACGAGGACCATTCGCACTGGCTGCATTGAGCATCACATTACGATTACCCTCTTCCTTAGCATTCTCATCTTGTGCTAAAGCTGCTGTAACATTAACTAATGAAAGTGCAAGCATCATGGCTGCGCTCTTTCCGTTCAAAAAGTTGATCATAACTTTATTCGTTTAATTTTGTTAGCATTATTGTTTTGATTTCTGGTGCAAAATTATATAAAGGAATAAACAACAGGTTTAAAAATCATTTCATAAGATACAAAAAATCGTTCAATGAAACATAATTGCCAACAGATGAACGAATATTAATAAGAATAAAAGAAAAGATTTGCATAAGAAAGAAATAATTCGTATTTTTGCAACAAACAAAGCACGCAAATAATAAAAAGTGCATAACATATAGACAATGGAAGAACGGAAGATTATACATATCGACATGGATGCTTTCTTTGCAGCGGTAGAACAAAGAGACTATCCCGAACTGAGGGGCAAACCCGTAGCGGTGGGCTTCGACGGTCCTCGCGGTGTGGTTTCTACAGCAAGCTATGAGGCTCGCAAATGGGGCGTACACTCAGCACAATCTATTGCCCAAGCCAAGCAGCGCTGTCCTGACCTCATCATCGTGCCTTGTCGGCATTCTTATTATGCAGAAATATCTCATCAGATACATCAGATATTCCAGGAATACACCGATCTCATCGAACCCATCTCTATTGATGAAGCCTTTCTAGATGTAACACACAACAAAAAGGACATAGAGATGGCAGTAGATATTGCAAAGGAAATCAAGACTCGTATCAAGGAGGCAACAGGTCTCACAGCCTCGGCAGGCATCAGCTACTGCAAGTTTCTTGCCAAGGTGGCATCCGATTACCGCAAGCCAGACGGCATCTGCACCATCCATCCCGACAAGGCACTCGATTTCATCTCCCAACTCCCTGTAGAAGATTTCTGGGGCGTAGGTAAGAAGACCCTGCAGAAGATGCACTTCATGGGTATCTACAATGGTGCCGACCTACGGAAAGTATCCGAAGAACATCTCGTAGAGGTATTCGGTAAAGCTGGACACATCTTCTATCATTTCGCTAGAGGAATAGACAAACGCCCCGTCATCACTTATCGGGAACGCAAATCCGTGGGATGTGAACAGACTTTTCTGGAGGACATCTATTCCAAGTCGGCAGTGATAATCGAACTCTACCATACGGTGCTTGAACTGCTGGAGCGAATCGCCAAGAGCGGTTTCGAAGGAAGGACCTTAACGCTGAAGGTGAAGTTCTCGGATTTCACCCAGATTACCCGCAGCATCTCTCAGGAGAAGATTCTGACGAAAAAGGACGATATCCTTCCCCTTGCCAAGCGACTGCTTCAACTGGTGGATTACTCTTCGAGCCGTCCCATCCGTCTGTTGGGCCTATCCGTAAGCAATGCCACCTCAGAAGAGGCCCGGAAGGAAGACAAGGAGAACAGTACCCAGAAACCTGAGTACCGGGAATTGGAACTCGAGTTTGAGGAATGGAAAGAATGAGAAAAGAGATGAGAAGAAAGAAGGAAAGGAGATTCCCCCGAATAGAATGTGAAAAGCAGCTGACAGGCATATTCCTGCAGCTGCTTTTTCTTTTTTACTGTTTTTTCCAAAAACTAACTATTCATTTTCCCAAAACTAACATAAACCTATCTTAAACAACTAACTAACATTTTCCCAAAACAATCTTTTACCTAAAAGAAACTAATTACCTCTGAAAAACAATCCTATAAACCTAAATAACTAAAACCTATATACTTACTAAACCTATGAACTTACTAAACCTTAAACTTTTAAACCATTAAAACCTAAACTTAAAAACTTGCAAATATTACTACCTCAAATACTTGAAACAACTTATTAACTTCAAATTTCTGGTGCAAAAGTATGAAGATTCAGCGAGAGTCATGGATAATTATCGTTCAAAAACTAGAAAAAAAAAGGTACTTTGCACTCTTTTCATCGAAAATGAACGATTTTTGCACCTTTCCCGAACGATTTTTTGAATCGCTATCGGTTATTTCCTTGAAAAAGAGTAAGGAGCATCATCTTTATGAGTACCTCGCTGCAAGTTTGGTTGCTCAGAAAGTCGATAGGTAATCTGTGTTCCCTGCATCAAAGAACGCATATCAAGATAGTTATGCTGGTAAGATTTGCCATTCAGCAACATTTCATCCACATAGCATCCCTTGCCTACCGACTGGATATCTACTTCCTTGCCGTTCTCCAAATGAAGTTTCATCGACTTGAAATAAGGAGTTCCCAACACATACTGGCCACTACCAGGACAAACAGGATAGAATCCCATCGCCGAGAAAACATACCAGGCTGAAGTCTGACCATTATCTTCATCACCACAATAACCATCTGGAGCTGGCGTATAGAGCTTGTCCATCACCTGGCGAATCCAGTACTGAGTCTTCCAAGGCTGACCGCTATAGCCATAGAGATAGATAGCGTGCTGGACAGGCTGGTTGCCATGTGCATAATTTCCCATATCCATCACCTGCATCTCACGGATTTCATGAATCGTATATCCATAGTAACTGTTGTCGAAGACAGGAGGCAGGATAAAGACAGAGTCGAGCATCTGATTGAAAGCATCCTTACCACCCATCAACTGGATCAATCCCTGAGGATCATGGAACACCGACCAGGTATAATGCCATGCATTACCCTCTGTAAAGGCATCACCCCACTTCAGAGGATTGAAAGGAGACATAAACTTGCCATCCTTCAATCTGCCACGCATCAGCTTCGTTTCCTTATCAAACACCTTCTGATAATTCATCGCACGCTTGGCAAAAGGCTTCAGCTCCTTAGCCGACTTACCCAAAGCCTTACCCAACTGATAGATGCACCAGTCATCGTAAGCATATTCCAAGGTACGGGCTACACTCTCATTGATTTTCACATCGTATGGCACATAACCCAACTTATTGTAATACTCATATCCTAAACGTCCTGTAGAGTTTACCTGAGGATGAACAGCCTGGGTACCATGAACCACAGCCTGCCAAAGCGTTTCCATATCATAACCGCGCAAACCGGAAAGATAAGCATCGGCTACCACGGAGGCTGAATTATTGCCTACCATACAGCCACGATGCCCCGGGCTTGCCCACTCTGGCAGGAAACCACTCTCCTTATAAGTATTGGCAAGACCTTCCTGAATCTTCACGTTTTCAGATGGATACATCAGGTTGAGAAGAGGGAAGAGACAGCGGAAAGTATCCCAAAAACCTGTATCCGTAAACATATAGCCCTTCTGAACCGTACCATTGTAAGGACTATAATGCACGATTTCGCCAGCAGCATCCTTCTCGTAGAAAGCACGAGGGAAAAGTAACGAGCGATAGAGACAGCTATAGAAAGTACGGAGATGATCGATACTCTCATCCTCTACCTCTATCTTTCCCAGAACTTCATTCCAGCGCTGACGTCCCTGCAGTTTGAGCTGATCCATATCCGCCTGTCCCAGTTCCTTGAGATTCTGCATGGCCTGGGCGCTGCTGATAAACGAAGAAGCGACACGTGCCTGAATCTTTTCGCCACGCTGACTGGTTTTGAAAGTGATGATGGCACCCACGTGGTTTCCCTTCTGTTCGTTAGCAGAAATCAGTTGACCATCCTTCACACTGACAAATGCATCAAAGTCGTGATCGAACTCGATGACAAAGTAATTGCGGAAATTATCAGGTACTCCCCCACTGTTGCGGGTAGAAAAACCGATTACTTTCCGTTCAGCAGGAATCACCTGGATGTAACTTCCCTTGTCGAAGGCATCAATCACCACATTTGCCTGATCAGTCTTCGGGAAGGTGAAAGCCATCAAGGCAGCGCGCTCCGTAGGGCACAACTCTGCCGTTACATCATAGTCTGCCAGATAGACACTATAATAATAAGGTGTAGTCTTCTCTGCCTTGTGAGAGAACCAGCTGGCTCGCTTCGCCTCATCAAAGACCGGTTTACCCACGGTAGGCAAGAGAGAGAACTGACCGTAATCATTGATCCAAGGACTTGGCTGATGAGTCTGCTTCAATCCTCTGATTTTCTTAGCTGAATAGGTGTATTGCCATCCATCTCCCATCTTTCCGGTCTGAGGAACCCAGAAGTTCATACCCCAAGGCATTGCTATGGCTGGATAAGTATTTCCTGTAGAAAGCTCGGGATTGGAATCTGAACCCACGAGTGGATTGACGAAATCTACGGCATTCTTTACGTTCACCTTGACAGCATGTGCCAGCAAGGTGAGACATACAAATAGTAATAAAAGAGATTTCCTTTTCATTTTCTTCTGAAAATTAGTTATTATTAGAAACTACGTTAATTATATGATGTCATATTATACATTTCCTACATCTCCCGGTAAAATGCCATACTCATCCTTAAAACACTTGGTGAAATAAGAAGGAGCAGAGAAGCCCACATCATAGGCAACCTCGGAGACACTCATACTGCGGGATTCCAGCAAACGCTTTGCTTTCGCCAAGCGAGCCTTGCGGAGCAGATCAACGACAGAAGAACCCGTCATCGCCTTCACCTTGCGATAAAGCTGGACGCGGCTCAAGCCTATCTGCTTACCGATATCCTCGACGCCAAACTCGCTATCCGAGAGATTCTTCTGAATGATGGCGTGAAGCTGTTTCATAAACTGCTTTTCACGATCTTCCAGATGAGAATCGGCGATTTCCTGCTCTGCCTCCAGAGTGCCCTGGAAAAGATGCTTCAGAAGCTTGCGCTGCCTCAGCAGATTCTCTATACGTGCCAGGAGCACCTTGCTGTGGAATGGCTTGGTGATATAGGAATCGGCACCATGTTCATAACCTTCGGCACGATGCTCTTCCAGATTCTTCGCCGTAAGCATAATGACAGGGATATGAGAGGTTGCCGTATGGGTCTTCAGATTCTGCGTAAACTCCAGACCATCCATCACCGGCATCATCACATCACAAATCACCAGGTCGGGAACTTCCTTCTTGGCAACATCCAGTCCTTCCTTACCATCAGCAGCTTCCAAAACAATATAATCATCCTGCAGGAGGGTATGCTCATACTGACGGATATCATTGTTGTCATCGATAACCAAGATGGTTGGCTTATTCGCATGTTCGCTCAGCAACTGCTGTACTTTTCCACTTTTTCTCTCTCCATCGTCGATATATTGCAGTTCTGACTCACTAATCAAAGTTTTACATTCTGATAAAGAAGCATTTACAGAGTTATCCACATTATCCACATCCGTGTGGATAACTAGCGACTTATCCTCCTGCTCACGAGGAATCACCACGAAAAAGTCGGATCCCTTACCCAATTCACTTTCTACACGAGCCTCGCCATGATGCAATTCAACAAACGACTTCACCAAAGCCAAGCCGATGCCCGTACCGCTTGCTGCTCCCTTAGCCTGGAAGAAACGTTCGAAAATCTTGCCCGCCTCTTCCTGCGAGATACCCTTACCGGTATCCCTTACATCCAGGCGGAACTTTCCATCCTCATCTTTCAGAGATACGAATATATCGCCACCGGCAGGTGTATATTTCAAGGCATTACTCAGAAGATTGAAGACAACACGAGCTATCTTCTCCTTATCTGCAACCACCTCCTGAGAACCAACAGAGTCAGCTATATCCAAATGGAGCTTGATTTGCTTACGTTCAGCAGTAAGCTGGAAATCGCCTACCCACATTTTCAATGCTTTCACCAGATCGAAGCGATAGAGAATCAACTCCATCTTTCCGTTCTGAATCTTTCGGAAATCGAGGATACTGCTCACCAGTTGCTGCAGAGCTACCGCATTACGCTTCACCATCTTCAAAAGTTCACGACTCTTTCCCTTGATACCACTGTCCTCCAGCAGCATTTCCACAGGATCGGCAATCAATGTCAATGGAGTACGGAGCTCATGACTGATATTCGTAAAGAACACCAGGCGGGAATGGGTGAGTTCCAACACCTCCTCGTTCAGTCGTTTCAACTCCGCATTCTTGCTTTCCAATTCCCCATTCACTCTTTTCAACTCTCCATTGGTTCTCGCCAATTCCTCATTCAGTTTAGCCTTCACCACATAACTGCGGAAAATCATAGCTGCAGCGACAATACAAACCAGCAGGAACAGGCACAAGCCTATCAACATCACTTTCTGGGAATTATAGTCAGAAAGATACCGATCCACCTGTTTATGCAAAGCCTTCAGATTATGTGCCTGTCGCTCAGCGTCTCTGGCTTCCATCAACGTAAGTTCCGCATTTTCCTGGGTAATGATAGATGTACTGAGATAGTTTTTCCGCTCAAAAGGCTGATGCTTCAGGATCTTCATCGCCAAGGCAATTACCTCATCACCCTTGGTAGGATAAAGATAGGAAGCTTCGAAGATGCCATCGCGCACCAGCTCCAGTCCACCCCCCTTGGTAGCCATTCCATCAACACCCGTAAATTTATAACGATGCTGCAGCCCCATCTGCTTGGCAGCCTCGTAGGCGCCCCATGCCAGACGATCGTTGTGAGCAAAGACATAATCAAAATCCTGTGTCTTCTTCAGGATGCGCTTCATTGCCTGAACGCCTCCTTCCTCCTTCCAGTTGCCTCCTTCAGAAGCAATCACCTGGATACCCGAATATGGTTTGATGGCATCCATGAAACCAAGATGGCGCTCCATGGCAGGCGAAGATCCATCCAATCCACAGATTTCAACAATGCGTCCCTTACCCTGAAGCTTTTGAGCTATAAAGGTACCCATCGACTTACCGATATGATAGTTGTCGCAGCCGATGAATGCAGTATATTTATCGGTATTGGAGAAACGATCATACAGAATCACCGGGATTCCCTTTTCGTAGGCACGCTCAACCGCCTTGGAAATCGCACTCAACTGATTAGGAGAGATGACCAGCAAGTCCACGCCCTCATCCACGAACTGATTAACCTGCCTGTTCTGCAACACATTGTCATCATTAGAGGAAGCAAGCTTCACGATAATCGAATCATTGAGATACTCTCCCATCTTCAGCTCATCATTGAGCTTGTCGCGCCAGATATCCTCGGAGCATTGGGATACACCAATGACAAACTTCTTTGGCTGCTGCTTGCATGCTGCCAAAGAAAGTCCCAAACCTATATATACAATAAGGTATAAATATCGTTTCATATATATTGTATTGTTTAAATTTATAGATTGATAGGCTCTAAAAGAGTTGCCTCTATAAGAGTTACGGTGCAAATTTACTATTTTTTTTTGGATTTTAGCGCATTTGGTGCGTTTTTTACAAATTAAGGTTCATTTTTTATAAAGAGAATCTACAGAAATCATCGTATCTTTGCAGCGGACAAAGGAAAAACAACTCCTTCTTCCGAAAACAGAGAATCAATAAAAAAATACAATAACTAGAGAATAGATAACATTAGTATAAACAACAAAACTAACTATATTATGGCTGAAGTTAAAAATTTTAGAATAGAGTCAGACCTTTTAGGTGAACTCAAAGTTCCTGCTGAAGCACTTTACGGTGTACAGACACAGCGCGGTATCAACAACTATCACATTTCCCGTAAGACTATGAGAGCTTACCCTGATTTCATCATCGCTATCGCTTACGTGAAGTTGGCAGCTATCGAGACCAACCATACCCTCGGTGTGATCAACGATGAAATTTCGGGTTCTATCTCTCAGGCTTGCCGCGAGATCATCGAAGGCAAATGGCATGAGAACTTCCCTATCGACATGGTACAGGGCGGTGCAGGTACTTCTGTTAATATGAATGCCAACGAGGTGATTGCTAACCGTGCACTCGAAATCATGGGTCACGAGAAGGGTGACTATCAGTTCTGCTCTCCTAACGACCATTGCAACTGTGGACAGAGCACCAACGACGTTTACCCAACCTCTATCCGTTTGGCTTTGATTCGTATGAATACACACCTGGTAGGTGCTTTGACTGGTTTGATCAGCGCATTCCGCTACAAGGCAGACGAATATGCAGACGTTATCAAGATGGGCCGTACCCAGTTGCAGGATGCAGTTCCAATGTCTTTCGGTCAGGAATTCAATGCATACGCCAACAACCTGGAAGAGGAAATCCTCAATCTGGAGCGCAACGTGAAGCTCTTGCATGAGATCAATATGGGTGGTACTGCTATCGGTACAGGTTTGAACGCAGTTCCTGGCTTTGCTAAGCTTTGTGCTGCCAACCTCAGCAAGTTGACTGGCGAAAACTTCGAAACAGCTACCGACCTGGTAGAGGCTACCCCTGATACCGGTGCTTACGTAAGCTACTCTTCAGCTCTGAAGCGCTTGGCAATCAAGCTATCTAAGATCTGTAACGACCTCCGTTTGATGGCTTCTGGTCCTCGCTGCGGTCTGAACGAAATCAATCTCCCTGCCAAGGCACCAGGTTCTTCTATCATGCCAGGTAAGGTGAACCCTGTTATCCCTGAGGTAACCAACCAGGTTTGCTTCAAGGTAATCGGTAACGATGCTACTGTAAGCTTCGCAGCAGAGGCTGGTCAGTTGGAGTTGAACGTAATGGAGCCTATCATCACCGAGAGCCTCTTCGAGAGCTTGACATGGATGAAGAACGCTATCGAGACTTTGACTTCCGAGTGTATCCTCGGCATCACCGTCAACAAGGAGCGCTGCTACGAGATGGTAAAGAACAGTATCGGTATCGTTACTGCCCTCAATCCTATCATCGGCTACAAGAAAAGTACTAAGGTTGCTAAGGAAGCTCACGCCACAGGCCGTTCCGTTTATGACATCGTCATCGAACAGGGCATTCTGAGCAAGGAAGAGCTTGACAAGGCACTCGATCCTAGGGAGATGTTGCAGTCACACAAATTTACCCTGAAATAAATTTTTCCATAACCAGTCAGCTGATTAGCTGACAAACAAAAAACCTGTAAGCGTATTCCTATCAAGGGAATATAGCTTACAGGTTATTTGTTATACATAAAGCTTATATGCCATGTAAGGGAAAAAGCCTTCAACATCAGCCTTGGTTCCGATATGCCAGCGGCGTCATTCCCGCCCTCATCTTAAAGAAATTCGTCATGGCACTCTGATCACTGAAATGCAGATGATCTGCAATTTCTCCCATCGTCATGTCAGATTGCTTCAGGAGATTACAGATTTCCTTATAGAGCAGGGAGGTGATGTGATCATTCACGGTGGTTCCCGAAATATCCTTGATCATCCTGGATAGATAAGGTGCTGAGACATTCAACTTGTCGGCATAGAACCTGATTTGTCGCTCGGTCTTGAAATGACGATACAGAAGATGAAGGAAAATCTCATAAACTTCCTTCTTGTGGCGCAAATCGCGAGTCACCGATACATTCTCGTAAGGAAGTTCCGAAACCAGAAGCTTCAGGACATTCACCATCGACTGGATCATCTCCACCTTGTAGATGTGCTGATGGCGCACGATATCACGAATCATGTGAAAGATATCAATGGCAGATTTCTGCTTGTCATCCGATAACTGATACACCACATCGGCCGTAATCTCCTCATCCACCAGGATGCACTCAGCCTCAAAATCCGCCGACATCTCGGAAAAAGCAATGACATACTTGGGCGAGACGACCAGCAATTCACCTGCCGAAAGCGTCCTGTCGGAATCATTGGCTTCAGTACTTTGCTGAAGTACCCCCATATTAATGTTTCCCCTAGTCACCAACACGAGTTTCGTGAACAGGGTGCGCTCTTGAGCCATCTCTATAAAATCCTTTTCGCATAGATCGTCTATATAAATATGTGCGGCATAAGCCCCAAAGATACTTTCAAGATGGTGGCGAGCGGCAAACTCTTTTAAATTGTAAACTTGTTGCTGCTTCATAAAGACTCAAATTCTTAGTTGGGGGCAAATTTACTATTTATTTTTGAAAAATGCAAGAAAAATATGAATAAAATATGTGAAGAACTTCTAGCAGATTCGGTTATCAACAATCGTTATCCGAACAAGGCTAAACTGATTATCAGGTACTTATATTTCTTTTCCACAGTTATCAACACCCCTGTGGAAAACTTTATCAAGACTTTTGTGGAAAAATGTGGAAAAGTTTGGCGCACAAAAAAGACACTAACTAAATAAGTTAGTGTCTCAATGTAGCGGGAGGGGGCCACGATCCCTCGACCTCCGGATTATGAATCCGACGCTCTAACCAGCTGAGCTATCCCGCCATCCTTTACAAGTCATTTCTGATTTGCGGGTGCAAAGGTACAACAATTATTTGATTCCACCAAATTTTTTCGGAGAAATTTTCGAAAAAAGTTTGTTTTTTCTTTTTTTGCCCAAATCTCAACCTATTTACACCTATTATATATATAAAAAAAGCGAAAAAGAAAGGATTTCTAATTTTTTTGTGTAACTTTGCAGGCTGAAACGATAGCTGTTCACCTCGAAAAGATGAGAAAACAGCTTACTAGAAAAAAAGAAATGCTTAGAATTAAGAAATTAGACATATTTATAGCCAAGCAATTTGGACTTCTCTTCATGGGAACTTTCTTCATCTGCCAGTTTGTGCTGATGATGCAGTTCCTGTGGCGATATATCGACGATCTCATCGGAAAGGGAATCTCGATGGACGTGATGGCGCAGTTCTTCTGGTACATGGGTCTGATGCTCGTACCTCAGGCATTGCCGCTTGCCATCCTCCTCTCCTCACTGATGACTTTCGGTAATCTCGGCGAAAGTTCAGAGCTCACTGCCATCAAGGCTGCCGGCATCTCTCTGATGCAGGCTTTCCGCTCGCTCATCGTCATCACCGTCATCATTATGTTCGGTTCCTTCTACTTCCAGAACAATGTAGGTCCGCACTCCAACCAGAAGCTGGCACAACTCCTCATATCCATGAAGCAGAAGAGTCCGGAACTGGAAATCCCGGAAGGCATCTTCTACGATGGAATCCCGAACTGCAACCTCTATGTGCAGAAGAAGGATATGAATACAGGAAAGCTCTACGGCATCATGATCTATCGCATGACAGACAGCTACGAAGATGCCGCCATCATCCTTGCCGACTCGGGAATGCTGCAAAGTACTGCCGAGAAGAAGCACCTCGTGTTGAGTCTCTACAGCGGAGAATGGTTTGAGAATATGAAGAGCAGCGAATTCGGCAACAGTGCTGCCGTACCATACAGAAGAGAGACCTTCGTTTCCAAGAAGATCGTGCTCGACTTTGATGCCGACTTCAACCTTACCGATGCCTCGTCGCTTGCAAACAATGCCAAGGGAAAAAGTCTGTCGGAGATTTTCCACTCCATCGACTCCATCAACGGACTGTATGATTCCATAGGAAAGAACTATCTTTCGGAGGCCAATGCCCGATTCTACCGCACGACACAGGTAAACAAGGTAGATTCGCTGAAAGAAATCAAGAAGGGACAAACGGAGAATTTTGACACCTTATATAATAAGCTCTCGAACGACAAGAAACTTCGGGCACTCAATGATGCACAGATGACAGCACAGCAGGAACTCACCGACCTCAACTTCAAGGCAATGGTTACGAGCGATGCCGACTATATCATCAGGCAACACAAGATAGAAGCTATCAAGAAGTTCACGCTGGCACTCTCCTGCCTGATCTTCTTCTTCATCGGAGCCCCACTGGGTGCCATCATCCGAAAGGGTGGATTGGGATTCCCGGTCATCATCTCCGTATTCGTGTTCATCATCTTCTACATCCTCGACAATACGGGCTACCGAATGTCGAGACTGGGAACCTGGACCATCTGGTTCGGTCAAGGACTGGCTCCAGCCGTACTGGCACCAATCGCCGTATTCGTCACCTACAAGGCAACCAACGACTCTACGGTGTTCAATATGGAGATGTATAAGATGTTCTTCATGAAACTGCTCGGTCTCCGTATCAAACGCCACGTCTTCGGCAAGGAGGTCATCATCGAAGAGCCGAAATATACAGAAGATGCACAGCGACTGGAAAAGCTCAACAGCGATATCTATATATATAATAAGGTACACGAGCTGAAGAAACTTCCAAACTTCATCAATGTGTTCTTCAAATACCAGCCCGACAACGAGATTGAACGCATCAGCGATGAGCTTGAAAACGTGATAGAGGATCTGACCAACACCCGGAACAAGATCATCCTTCACAATCTCAACCTCTACCCTATCCTCGCTACGAAGGCTCATACCCGCCCATTCGAACGCCAGTGGCTCAACATCCTCGCAGCCATCATCGTGCCTGTGGGCATCGTACTCTACCTGAGAATGTGGCGATTCAGAATCCGGCTCTACCGTGATCTGAACACCATCAAGCAGAGTAATGCAAACATCATCAGTCAGATAAAAGAAATGTAACTATAAAAAGTATCAAACAAATGGCAGATATCAAACTCAATAGCATCGAAGATGCAGTAAAGGACTTCCAGGAAGGTAAGTTTGTCATCGTTGTAGATGACGAAGATCGCGAAAACGAGGGCGACCTCATCATCGCCGCAGAGAAAATCGACGCAGAGAAGGTAAACTTCATGCTCAAGAACGCAAGAGGTGTGCTCTGCGCCCCTATCACCCTGAGCCGATGCGAGGAACTCGACTTGCCTCATCAGGTATCAGACAACACATCTATGCTCGGCACCCCATTCACCATCACCGTGGACAAGCTAGAGGGATGTACTACCGGTGTTTCAGCCCACGACCGTGCTGAGACCATCAAGGCACTCGCTGATCCGGCATCTACCCCACAGACATTCGGTCGCCCAGGTCACATCAATCCTCTCTATGCCCAGGACAACGGCGTTTTGAGAAGAAGCGGACATACTGAGGCAGCCATTGACCTCTGCAGAATGGCAGGACTCTATCCTGCAGGCGCCCTTATGGAGATTATGAACGAAGATGGAACCATGGCACGCCTTCCACAGTTGATGAAGATGGCAAAGGAATGGAACATCAAGATCATCTCTATCAAGGATATGATCGAGTACAGACTCAAGAAGGAATCGCTCATCGAGGTGGGCGAAGAGGTAGATATGCCTACAGAATACGGACACTTCCGTCTGATTCCTTTCCGCCAGGCAAGCAACGGACTTGAACACATGGCACTCATCAAGGGCGAATGGAAGGAAGATGAGCCTATCATGGTCCGTGTACACTCATCTTGTGCCACAGGCGACATTCTCGGAAGCAAGCGATGCGACTGCGGACAGCAGCTGCACAAGGCGATGCAGATGATCGAGAAAGCCGGAAAGGGTGTAGTCATCTACATGCAGCAGGAAGGCCGAGGCATTGGATTGATGAACAAGATTGCAGCCTACAAGCTGCAGGAAGAAGGATACGATACCGTAGATGCCAACGTACACCTCGGTTTCAAGCCAGATGAGCGTGACTACGGATGCGGCGCACAGATGCTCCGCCACCTCGGCGTGCACAAGATGCGCCTGCTCACCAACAACCCTGTAAAGCGTGTCGGCCTGGAGGCTTATGGACTTGAAATCACAGAGAATGTGCCTATCGAAGTAGTACCAAATGAGTACAACGAGCGCTATCTCAAGACCAAGAGAGACCGCATGGGGCACACTTTGCACCTCGGATAATGTAAATTATGTTATTATTTTGCATCAAATCGCGAAATAACGAATAATTTTCTTCCGAAAAAGAAATAAAATGCTTAATTTTGCACACGATTAATTAACAATAAAATAGAATTATGGCACAATTATCTGATCGTCTTAACAGATTGGCACCATCAGCAACGCTGGCGATGTCACAGAAGAGTAGTGAAATGAAAGCTCAGGGTATCGATGTAATTAACATGAGTGTAGGTGAACCAGACTTCAACACGCCTGACAATATCAAGGAGGCTGCGAAGAAAGCTATTGATGAGAACTTCTCACGTTACTCACCAGTTCCTGGTTATCCTGACTTACGAAAAGCTATTGTTGCCAAATTGAAAAAAGAAAACGGACTTGACTACACAGTCAACGAGGTAATCGTGGGCACCGGTGGCAAGCAGTGCGTGTGCAACGCTGTACTGGCACTCGTAAACCCTGGCGACGAGGTAATCATCCCTGCACCATACTGGGTAAGCTACCCACAGATGGTGAAATTGGCAGGCGGTACTCCAGTCATCGTAAACGCAGGTTTCGACCAGGACTTCAAGATGACAGCCGAGCAGCTTGAGAACGCAATCACCGAGAAGACCAAGATGCTCATTCTCTGCTCACCAAGCAACCCTACCGGAAGTGTATATTCCAAGGAGGAGCTGGCAGCATTGGCTGAGGTTCTGAAGAAGCACCCAGAGGTATTTGTGTTGGCAGACGAGATCTACGAGCACATCAACTATATCGGCAAGCATCACAGCATTGCACAGGAGCCAGGCATGAAGGAGCAGGTGATCATCGCCAATGGTGTATCCAAGGCATACGCCATGACAGGATGGAGAATCGGTTTCCTCGCTGGTCCAGAGTGGATCATCAAGGGATGCAGCAAGTTGCAGGGTCAATATACCAGCGGTACCTGTTCAGTAAGCCAGAAGGCAGCTGAGGCAGCCTACACACTCGACCAGGGTGCTGTAGAGGAGATGCGCGTAGCTTTCGAGCGTCGCCGCAACCTCATCGTGAAGCTCGCCAAGGAGGTTCCAGGACTTGAGGTAAATATGCCACAGGGTGCCTTTTATCTCTTCCCTAAGTGCAACAGCTACTTCGGCAAGAGCAATGGTGAGAAGACCATCAACAACTCTACAGATTTCGCAATGTACCTCCTGGAGGAGGCTCACGTAGCCACAGTAGGTGGAGATGCCTTCGGTGATCCAGACTGCTTCCGCATGAGCTATGCTACAAGCGATGAAAACATCGTAGAGGCAATCCGCCGCATCAAGGAAGCTCTGAGCAAATTGAAATAAAAATAGGAGAAAAGAGTCCTAAAAAGGTCAACTTTGTAAGAAAAAAGCGAGATATTGGTAAAAAATGAGCCAATATCTCGTTAAAACTTCTTAATTAGGACGATAGTTTCTCAATATTTATTATCTTTGCCAAAGGAATTTGGATAACCTAAGCGTGTTTATACAAGACAACACAAACTAGGCATACAAAACAACTAAAATAGAGCGAGAAATAAATAAGAAATATTAATAATTTATTAACTAATAATTTTAAAAAGTAAAAATTATGGCAACTACAAAACAAGCAGCCCCAGCTAAGAAGTCTGCGGGCTTTCAGGGAGTAAGAGGCGCATTCTGGATCATCGTGGTATGTGCTATCATCGCATTCACATTGTTCTTCACATGGTTCGGTAACGACATGCACTTCCAGGATCCAGGTATCCAGGATCACCCAGCAGACATTTGGGGTACAATTTACAAGGGTGGTGTAATCGTACCAGTTATCCACACATTGTTGCTCACAGTGTTGGCTATGACTATCGAGCGTTGGTTGGCTCTTAAGACCGCTACAGGTACAGGTGCTCTTCCTAAGTTCGTAGCAAACATCAAGTCTGCATTGAACGCTAACGATTTCGCTAAGGCTGAGCAGCTCTGCAACAAGCAGCGCGGTACAGTTGCTAACGTAGTATTGGCTTCTTTGAACGCTTACAAGTCTATGGAGTCTGGTGCTAACGCATCTTTGAAGAAGGCTCAGAAGGTAGCTAAGATCCAGCAGGCTCACGAGGAGGCAACTCAGTTGGAGATGCCAACTTTGACAATGAACTTGCCTATCATCGCTACAATCGTAACTCTCGGTACATTGACAGGTCTTCTTGGTACTGTAACCGGTATGATCAAGTCATTCCAGGCCATGGGTGAAGGTGGTGGCGCTGACTCAGCAGCACTTTCTGTAGGTATTTCTGAGGCGTTGATCAACACCGCATTCGGTATTTTGACATCTTGGTGTGCTGTAGTATCTTACAACACATTTACAAACAAGGTTGATAAGTTGACATACGCACTCGACGAGGTAGGTTACTCAATTGCTCAGACATACGAAGCTAACCACGCAGAAGAGGCTTAATTTTTGCTAACCCTTTAAAATTTTATCGCTATGGGTAAAGTAAAAATTAAGAAGAGTGACATCTGGATCGATATGACGCCTATGTCAGACGTTATGACCCTGTTGCTTACCTTCTTCATGCTCACCTCTACATTCGTAAAGAATGAGCCAGTGAAGGTAAACACACCAGGTTCTGTGTCTGAGATTAAGGTGCCTGAGAATGGTGTCTTGACCATCTTGGTAAGTCCTGAAAAGGACAAGGCCGGAAAACCAACCGGCGAGGGCCAAGTATTTATGAGTATTGATAATACCGATCAGTTGGGAGCAGCACTGAGCACAATGACAAGCAACTTCGGCGTGTCTTTGACCCCTAAGCAGATTGAGACATTCAAGAGCGAGGGTACATTCGGTGTTTCTATGAGTGACATGAGCACTTATCTGTCTATGAACGCAGCAAAGCGTCCACAGTATCTCCAGACTAAGGGTATTCCTCTCGACAGTATCAAGGGTGGCATGAGCGAGTTCCAGCAGTGGGTTGACGCTGCTCGTAACGCTAACGAAGAAATCAAGATTGCCCTCAAGGCAGATGCTTCTACACCTTACAAGACAGTGAAGAGAGTGATGAACGAACTCCAGGACATGGATGAGAGTCATTACTATATGATTACACAGTTAAAACAACAGGGGGACGAATAAATGGCAAAGAAAGAAAGCAAACAAAAGAAAATGAATGTCCGCGTAGACTTTACGCCTATGGTGGATATGCTCATGCTTCTTATCACGTTCTTCATGCTGTGTACATCTTTGAGCAAACCTCAGACTATGGAGCTGACTATGCCAAGTAATGACGAGAATACTCAAGATGACCAGAAGAACGAGGCAAAAGCTTCTGAGACTATTACCCTCTACGTAGCAGCTGATAACAAGATTTATTATGGTGCTGGTATCCCTAACTACAACGATCCTACATGGATCAAGGAGACAACATGGGGTAGCCAGGGTATCCGTAAGGTCTTGAGAGAGCACGCTACAGAGAATGGTACACGTCCAGTAGAAAGAATTGCGCTCGCTGTTAAGGAGTTGAACATGGATCGTCAGAAGAATCCTAAGCAGTATCCTGATAGCATCTATCAGAAGAAGCTCAGCGATTTGAAGGCTGGTAACTTGAAGGATGGTAAGATCCCTACTCTGACCATCGTCATCAAGCCAACCGACAACGCTTCTTACAAGAATATGGTTGACGCTCTCGACGAAATGCAGATTTCAAACATTGGTACTTACGTCATCGATAAGATTAACGCAGACGATGAGAAGCTTCTCGAGTCTAGACACGTTAAGATGTAAGATGAGTAACAAACAATTTTAAACAAGAAAGAAATGGCAAAAATAGATCTTTACGATCCTAAATGGGTCGAAATGGTTTTCGCCGGAAAGAACAAGGAGTATGGTGCATACCAGCTCCGTAAGGGTACTTCCGGTCGAAACATCAAGTCTCTTCTGATCTTGGTCATTGCTGCAGCTCTCGTGGGTGGATTCTTGGCTTGGAAAGTTATCGAACAGAAACAAGCTGAAGAACAGCAGGCATATATGGAAGCTATGGAGTTGGCTAAACTCCAGCAGCAGGCTAAGAAGGAAGAAAAGAAGAAGGAGCCAGTGAAGCCAAAGATTGAACCTAAGAAGGAGATACCTGTGGCTCGCGAAACTCAGAAGTTTACTGCACCTGTCATCAAGAAGGATGAACTCGTAAAAGAGGAAAACCAGGTTAAGCAGATGGATAAACTGGACGAAAAGGTTGCTGTCGGTACAGAAAACAAGGAAGGTGTGAAGGACCGTACAGTGGAAGCAGTGAGAAGTGAGATTGCGGTAGCAGCTCCACCTCCACCACCAGCTCCAAAACCTGAGGTTGCAACTAAGGTCTTCGATGTTGTAGAGGAGATGCCTTCATTCCCTGGTGGACAAGGCGCTTTGATGCAGTATCTGGCTAGCAACATCAAGTATCCTGTCGTAGCACAGGAGAACGGCGTACAGGGTCGTGTTATCGTTTCATTCGTGGTAGAGCGTGATGGTTCTATCTCTGATGTGAAGGTAGCTCGTTCTGTTGACCCTTCACTTGACCGTGAGGCACAGCGTGTAGTTAAGAGCATGCCTAGATGGTCTCCAGGTAAGCAGAATGGTTCTACTGTACGTGTTAAGTATACTGTACCAGTTGTATTTAGATTGCAGTAATAGAATGAAAAGAATATCTTATATTTATATAGGATTAACAGTACTATCAATGGCTTTCTTCTCGTCTTGTGGCGAGAAGAAAGCCAAAGATGGTAGAACTGATACTCCTACTTCGGGCACAATTGAGTTTGTGGCTGATGAGAGTTTGAGTCCTATCATTGACGAAGAAAGAAGTCAGTTTGAGTTCGAGTACCCAAAGGCCAAGCTCAAACCAAAATACACAGATGAAGTCACTGGACTTCAGATGATCAAGGATTTCAAGACAGCACTCCTCTTTACTACCCGTAATCTGAAGGATAGTGAGATTGCATACTTGAAATCGAAGAGCAATGTGATTCCTTCCGTTTTCCCTATCGGATACGATGGTTTGGCATTCATTGTCAACAAGAATAATAGTGATACTTGCATCACAGTGAATGACATTAAGCGTGTCCTTACCGGAAAGGCGACCAAATGGAGTGATATTGTTCCTGGATCAAAGAGAGGTGATATCGAGGTCATCTTCGACAACACCCGCTCTGCAACCACCAACTTCGTGGTAGATTCCGTTCTCCACGGTGAAAAGATGGGTGCGAAGATCATGGCTGCCAAAACAAGCAAGCAGGTCATCGACTTCGTTGACCAGAATCCAGGTTCTATCGGTGTTATCGGATCAAATTGGTTGAACGACCGACGCGATTCCACCAACACAACCTTTAAGAAGAATATTCATGTAATGCAGGTATCCATCAAGGAGAAAGCTACCCCTATGAACAGCTGGAAACCTTACCAGGCATACCTGTTGGATGGAAGATATCCATTCGTAAGAACTATATACGCTATCGTGGTTGACCCTCATAAGGCATTGCCTTGGAGCTTTGCCAACTACATTTCCAATCCTAAGGGACAGCTTATCCTCTTCAAGACAGGCTTACTTCCTTACAGAGGTGATATTACGATTAAGACAGTTAATGTTAAACGTTAAAAGTTTAGATAGAAAGTAGAATTATGAAAGCAGTTAAATATTTAGTAGCAGGTTTGCTCGTCATGGGTTTGGCGGCTCCTGCAATGGCTCAGGACGTTAACTACAAGGATGCTCTGAAGCCAATAGAAGCAACTTTGAAGGCTGGTAACGTAGATGCCAAGGCTTTTGCCAAGGTTCTCAAGGAGTATCAGAAGGAGTACAAGAAGGATCCTAAGGCACTCGTTGCTTTGGGTAATGCCCTCGTCATCAACAAGGACTACACCAATGCCCTGGCTGTAGCTGATGCTGTCATCGCTAAGTACAAGACCTGTGGTGATGCTTATATCCTCAAGGGCGATATCTACGCTATGCAGGACAATGGTGGTGAGGCTGCCTCTTGGTATAAGAATTGTATGACTATGGATCCTAAGAATCCTCAGGGTTACATCAGCTACGCTAACGTTTACCGCAAGATTGATCCACAGGCTTCTGCAGAGGCTTTGAACAAGTTGAGAACTGTAGATCCGAACTACCCTATCGAGGCAGAAACTGGTCACAACTACTACTCTATCGGTAGCTACGACAAGGCTTATGAGAACTTCTCTAAGGCTAACTTGAATACAATGGAAGAGTACATCTTCTACGAGTACTGCTTCACTACATACGTATTGAACAAGAAGGATGAAACTCTCAACCTTTGCAAGAAGGGTATGCAGAAGTATCCTAAGGATACAGCTTTCTTGATTCTGGCTATGCGTGCATCTGTTGATACACAGAATTTTACTGAGGCTCTCCAGTATGCTAACAGCATTATGGCTAACAACGATATCAAGAAGAACTCTAGTATCTACTCTTACTACGGTCTGGCACTCGCTGGCAACAAGCAGTTCGACCAGGCTTTGGAGCAGTACAACAAGGCTCTGGAGGTAAACAAGGAAGACTTCAAGCCATATCAGTACATCTCTGAGGCATATAAGGGTATGGGCAACGAGGATAAGGCTATCGAATTTGCACAGGCATATATGGATAAGAACCCTAACGTGTCACCATCAGACTATGTAAAGATGGCAGAGATCTACAATGCAAAGGCTCAGAAGGGTGGCGATCAGAAGGAGGCTAACGTTGATAAGGCTATCAACGTATATAACAGCTTCGCTGAGAAGTATCCACAGCTGAAGGCATACGCTCACCTCCAGGCTGCCAACATCGCATTCCAGAACGAGTTGGACGACAAGGCTCTTGCTAACTATGAATTGGTTATCAAGGAACTTGAGAGCAAGCAGTATGATGAGGATGAGAAGGGATACCTGATGCAGGCTTACAAGAACGCTGGTTACATCTACTGGGGTTCTAAGAAGGACCTGACAACAGCTCAGCCATACTTCGAGAAGCTGATCAAGCTTGATCCAAACAACTCTCTCGCAAAGAAGGCCTTAGGTCTTGACGAGGAGCAGCAGGCACAGTAAATTACGAAACAAGAACATAATTAAAGGGGTGATAGCTATGTGATATGGCTTTCACCCCTTTTTTTGTGATATGAATCAGACCATAAACGAAAAGAGCGATTCCAAAGGAACCGCTCTCAATGTTTTATTGTAACTAAAAGTATCTTTCCATAATAAATTATGGAAGACTGATTGCCTCATTAGGACAAACATCAGCACAAGTACCGCACTCTGTGCAGAGATCTGGGTTGATTGAATACTTCTCGCCCTCAGAGATTGCACCTGATGGACACTCGTCAATACATGTACCGCAAGCGATACAATCGTCACCAATTACGTATGCCATAATTATAAATATTTAAAATGTTAATAATGTTTCTGTATCTATGCTAATCTAGAGATAGGTTATTACCTACTTTTGATGGTGCAAAGATAACAATTATTTTCGATATACCTACAAATAGGTATGACTTTTTTCTTGATTTTACTCAATTTATACTTTATCGAAATAAATTAGTACAATAAGAAGCCAACCTTGCCGTTTATTAATAATAACGAAGAACAAATAGCAAATATGAAGAGAATCATACTGATGGCTCTAATAGCCTTCTATACAGGTATCAATGGCATGGCACAGCTTAGGACGGTAGAGAATCGCCCTTATACCGATCTGCGCCCATTCCATTTCGGTGTACTCATCGGAACACATGCACAAGATATGGAATTCCAGAATACCGGAATCACCCAATACATCGATGCCAACGGTATCGAGCAGCCTTCTCATGTCACTGTAGATCAAGACCGTTGGGATATGGGATTCACCGTTGGCGTACTAGGAGAATTCCGTCTCAACAGAAGCTTCCAGTTCCGCATAGCCCCTGCCATGTACTTCGGTACTCGTCACCTCACCTTTTATAACCTCTTGGAGAAAGATGGTGCCGGAAACGCCATCGTGCAGCATCAGGAGATGAAGACTGCCTATATTTCTTCCGCTATGGACCTGATTTTCGCAGCCGAGCGGTTCAATAATCACCGACCTTACGTGATGGCGGGCATCAATCCGATGATGAACCTCAACAGCAGCAAGTCAGACTACATCAAGCTCAAGAAATCGGAAATATTTCTCGAACTGGGCGTAGGCTGCGATTTCTACATGCCATTTTTCAAGCTCCGTCCGGAACTCAAGTTTATGTATGGATTGACAGATTCCTTCGACAAGAAACATCCCGAGCACATCAAAAACAAGAATGAGCTCCCTTATGCCTTGGCAGCTAAAGGAGCTCATAGTAAGATAATTGCATTGACATTCTATTTCGAGTAGCCTACTCTACCACTTCCCAAGAGAAGACACAACCATTCTTCATACCAGCATCAGCGCCCTGGAAATCAGCAGAATAAGGACTGCCGTCGGTAGGATGCTTGCCCACATACCGCTGGGTCTTCAGCGATAGAAGCATACAGCGGTTGTAAAGCATATCCTGCCATACAAACTCCTCAGCATGAGAGGCATCAGAAGTAAGACGCACATCGCCTGACAAGCCAGCACCTGCGATATATACATATCGTCCATCTGCAGTTTTCAGTGCAATCTTGCCCTGTCCACGGTCTTCGATGATGAATTTCACGCCATCGCTCATCTCCTTTATGTTCGAGGAGCTGTGCATGAGACCATGACCGGTAGCATTCATCAGGTTACCATCAGCAAGATTAAAGAGTCGGATGGTCTTTCCTATAGGCAGATTAGCAGTTCTGTCAGCCATCGGTTCCTCCACCTTGAAGTCATCAAAATCAGCCACGCCGCCATTCACTCCCGTCTTGTTAAAGGCATACAGCGCTACACGCACACCCTGGAAGGTCTTCAACTGATAAGGAGAAAGCATCTGCTCTCCGATATTCTCCCAAGTCTTTCCATCAAGAGAGTAGGAATATTGCAGCAGACTCTTATCATAATCACCCCAAAGGCGCAACCATACCACCTTATTCTTGGCAATCGGCTTCAGCACCTCCTTGTTGGTATTCTGGTCGTAGCATCTCAGACTTAATCCCTTTTCCGTCTTCATCACGCCCAATGAAGCATATGGCATATTCATAGCACCGAGTCCAGCCTCATCCCCCATCTTCAGTCGGGATACATCCAGCTTGACAGATGTATAAGATACAGGACCGATGGCACGTTGCGTCAACGAATTCTTTGCCCAGAGCAGCTGCTTGGCAGGCATAGAATGCAAACGGAGCCATCCTTTTCGCTCCTTGTTCAGCGACCACATCTTGTCGTTCGGATTATGATTCCACTGCCAAACCGGCTTGAAAGTCTTTCCCGAGAAATCATCACATCTGTCGTATGGAGCCTGTGGTGTCTTCACCGCATCATTCGGTTTGAACCAGGTTCGAGGTGAGCGACCCAGGTTCTTCTCCAATCCGAAGTAAGGCCAGCCATCCACCCATGTGACAGGCGAAAGGCATACCGTTCTACCCACGGCATTGAAATCCTGCATCGAAACGCCCCACCATTTGCCATCAGGAGCCTGGACGATGCCCCCCTGATGAATGGTAGCACACCCCAGGTTCACCCCATTCGGTCTGTTGTTATTAAATTGATATCCATCTTCAGGAAGCGGCCTACCGATACCCATGTTACCTACGCTCCATCCAGCAGCATAACCATACGATTCGCGTTCGCTAATCACACAGGTTTCGTAAGGTCCCCAGATACTCTTGCTTCGGGCACACTGCATGCGCCCCATCGGTGAATAATCGGCAGAGAGGATATAGTACATACCGTTGATTTTATACACATGATGTCCCTCACCCATCGCATTGCCTTCCGGAATCACCACCTTGCTGCTGCCCTCTACCGGACCACTCAAATCGGGCTTCAACTCCGTAACGGTCACGTTGCCATACTTGTGCACGGCATAAATCTTGCCATCATCATCAAAGAGCACAGAGAGGTCGTAGATATCGCCATTAATCTTGTGATGCGTCCAAGGACCCTTGGCACTGTCCGAGATATACACCTGCAATCCATGCCCGTTGATATTGGAGAAGATATAGAACTTGCCGTTATGATATCGGATGGCAGGCGCCCAGATGCCCTGTCCGTAAGCCTCCTTGCCATTGCGGAGATTGAAATCATCAGAATCATCAAAGCGGTCGAAGCAATAGGAAGAGAACTCCCAATTTACGAGATCCTTGGAATGGAGCACTACCAATCCCGGAACACTGTGCATCGTGGTACCCGCCAGATAGTAATCCTCCCCCACTCTGATAATATCAGGGTCAGAAAACTCATCATAAAACAAAGGGTTGGTAAAGGTACCATTACCATTATCAGCCGACCAAGACTTCCCTTTCAAAGTCTGTGTCAGAACATTCTTGGCTGCAGATTTTTTCTGCGCCGCTGCTCCCAAAGAACCGCTCAAAAAAGCGATACAACAGGTTGCAAATAATAATTTCTTCATTCTCATTTATAGGTCTAAAAGATTATTATAAAAAATATTGCCACAAAAGTACGAATAATTATCCAACCAGAGGTGGACAAAATGATACTTTTATGGCAACAAATGTAATTTTAGGACATTATTTAATCAGATAAGTCTTTCCTGGTTCTGTTTCCAAGTCATATTCATATACGTCAGGAATAGGGACCTTCACTCCTTCTGCTATCCGATGCTGTTCCATTACAGGCTTCACTTCTGCAGATGCAAAAAGGATATTGGAACATATTCCTTCAGCCTTCTTCAGATTCTTCGCCTTCAGCGGAACGTAAGAGCGGAGACGCAGCACGCCTCCGATGGTGGAGCGAATCTTCGCCTTCATCAGTCTGCCATTCTTCCAGTCCATATCCACCACAAAGCCGCCACGGGCACGAAGTCCCTTTACGCTTCCCTTGTTCCAGGCATCAGGCAAGGCAGGCAAGAGATGCACGGCTCCATCATGACTCTGCAGGAGCATCTCTGCGATGCCGGCTGTTACTCCGAAGTTGCCGTCAATCTGGAATGGCGGATGGGCATCGAAGAGATTCGGATAGGTTCTGCCCTCAGGATACTCCTTTGCCTGCGCATCAGATGGCAACAGGCGAAGCATATTGCTGATGATTCTGAAAGCATGATTGCCATCGAGCATGCGTGCCCAGAAGTTCGTTTTCCAACCCAGACTCCAGCCCGTAGCCTGGTCGCCACGATGCTTCAGAGTGGTGGCTGCGGCATGGAACAGTTCCGGATGAGAGAAAGGAGAAATCTGATTGGATGGATACAATCCATAGAGATGCGAGATATGGCGATGCTCATTCTTCGGATTATCCGCATCCACAAGCCACTCCTGCAACTGTCCGTACTTTCCTATCTGCATCGGCGGAATCTGGGAAATCAGCTGCTGCATCTCCTTGCGCTCAGCCTCATCAACCCCCAATATTTCAGAAGCCTTCACGGCACTGGTCAGGGCATCGAAGGCTATCTGGTTATCCATCGTGCAACCTGCCGTTACGGCAGTTCTCTTACCCATAGGTCCCTGTTCCGGACTCACCGACGGCACGGTTACCTTCCATTCGGTGCCCGGCAACTTCTGCATATAGTCAAGATAGAACTCAGCGGCACCTTTTATTACCGGATACCACTGCTTGAGGAAAGCCTTGTCGCCCGTATAGAGATAATGCTGCCAGAGATGGGTGGTGAGCCAGGCTCCGCCGTTGGGGAACATGCCCCACTGCGCACCGTCCACCAGACCTGCTATGCGCCAGATATCAGTGTTATGATGTGCCATCCAGCCACGGCAACCATACATTTCCTTAGCCGTCTGTGCTCCCGTTACACTCAAATCCTTAATCAGCGAATACAGAGGCTCCGTGGTGTTACCGAGATTCGTTACCTCGGCAGGCCAGTAGTTCATCTCCGTATTGATGTTGATGGTATATTTGCTGTCCCAAGGGGCATTTTTGCTGTCGTTCCAAACACCCTGCAGGTTTGCCGCCTGTCCACCAGGCTGTGAAGAGGAGATGAGCAGATAGCGACCGTAATTATACATCAGCGCTACCATCGCCATATCCTTGCTGCCTGCAAATTTCTCCAGGCGCAGGTTGGTAGGCAACGAAGCATTGGCATCGGTTGGCAGAATCAGGGAAGAAGTAGCGAACTGCTTCTGGTAAGCCTCCACATGGCGTTTCTCCAACTGTGCGTAGCTCATCAGTTTCACCTTATTTATATAGTCGGCATTGCGTTGGGCTGCATTGCCCGACACATCATGATAGTTCACAAAATTAGTGGCAGCACTCACGATGATGGTTGCCTCGGTGCCATTCGTCTTTACATCCGCAACGCATTCGGCAGCGAGAGCCGCCTTGATGCCTTCCTGGTCTTGTCCCTTCACCTTCAGCATAACCCCTGAAGGCGTTTTCTGAGTCTGATGTTCAAAAGGCGAATCCAGGGTAACATCGATATTCAAAGCCCCCTTTCTACTCGCCTTGATGTGACAGACGATGACTCCATCAGCCAGCGAAGCAAAGGTAGTACGAGTATATCTTACGCCATCCATCACGAAAGAAGTCGTAGCAATCGCCCTCTTCAAATCCAGGTTGCGCACAAACTGCTCAGCCTTTCCCTGGTTCTTCATTCTGATATGCAGATTTGCCATCGGCAGGAAGCGCATGCCATGAGGCCCTGGGATGAAGGTCTGGTTGATGAGAGCCGCCGCCTCCTCTTCCCTACCATTGAAGATGAGTTCCCTCACCTTTGGCAGATTCTCCAGGGATTTCTTGCTATTGTTGTTATGAGGACCGCCACTCCAGAAAGTCTCCTCATTCAACTGGATATTCTCATCCGTGGTTCCGCCATACACCATACCTCCCAGATGTGAGTTTCCGATAGGCAGAGCCTCCAGCCACTGCTGGGCTGGGGCGTTATACCAAAGCAGAGTACTATTATCAGAACTGCTAGCCTTAGCCATCATCTTTACCGGAAGAAGGAACGCCAAAGCCATAGTTCCCACTATTATTCTATTTCTCACTACTATTCTGTTTTTGATACTCAAAACTATCCACATCCACATATCCGCCAGCAGCCTTAGTGGCATAATTGTAGATGGCGATACGGGTACCCATGAAGAAGCGGCGATAATCAAACTGCATCTTGAAATCCTTGATGGCAGGAATCCAGGTCTTGCCGTCTATACTATACAATAAGGTGGCGAGATCCTGATGAAGACGGAAATCGCAACTCATCTTCAGATAGATGATGCTTGATTTCGTTGCCTTATCCTGCTTCAGATTCAAAGGCTGGCGATACACCTCCTCACGCTTCACATCGGTCACAGCCTTTTCCTTTTCAGTCAAAGCTACACTCTCCTTGGTACCCACCACAAAAAGTTTCTTGCCTTCCTTTACAATAGAGAGCAAAGCCGCATCACCCTGGAAAGCTGACAGACCAGCCACATCGCCATCTTTCATCTTGCTCACATCCATCTTGACGATTCCCTCGCAGGTTGGTCCTTCGGTACGGGTACTGATGGTATTGGGAGCCAGGAAGATATTAGGAACGATGCGGGATGTCTTCAGGCGGAGCCAGCCCTTGCGCTCTGTGAGCGACCAGGCATTATCCACAGGATTGTGGTTCCACTGCCACTGCAATTCCAGTTTATCCTTCGAGAAATCGTCGCTATACACGAGTCCCTTACCGTCATATCCCAATACAGGCTTCTGCATCTCGGCAGGAATATTGCCCTTCTCATCGGTCAGCATAGGCCATCCGTCCTTCCAGGTACATGGCTCCAGCGTGAGCACTCTACCCACACCACCACGGTCTTGGAATACGATGCCATACCAGTTGCCATCCTTATCATCTACGATCGTACCTTGTCCCACGCCGTTGAATCCGGCAAACTCCGTTTCCAGAATCACCTTCTTTTCGTAAGGACCCGTTATTTTATCAGCACGATAACAAACCTCACGACGAGGATGTCCCTGTGGCCACGAAATCATCAGGAGATAATACTTGCCGTTGTGCTTGATCATGCGGGAACCTTCGAGCAAACCTGTTTCATCAGCATCACGCTCAAAGAGTTTACGATGGCTGCCCGGCACCACATCCGTCAGGTCTGCATTCAGCTGCACCATCTCTCCCGTTCCATAAACCACGTATGCCTTATCGTCGTCATCGAAGAAGAGAGCGGCATCATGGAAATGCTGCAAACGGCTGTGGATAGTCCATTTGCCCTCGATATCATCGGCAGTGCAGATATAAGTCTCTCCACCGGGATTATCATTCGGAGCAAAGAGCGCATAGAACTTGCCACGATGATACTGCAGCGAAGTGGCCCACTGACCACGACCATACACCGTACCCTCCTTCATGTCATACTTAGGCGAATCGGTAAGTTTAGGGAAGATATAGTTCACGGTTTCCCAGTTCACCAGATCCTTCGATTTCATGATAGGCGCACCCGGCATCAGATGCATGGTGGTGCTTACCATATAGAAGCTGTCACCCACACGGATTACATCCACATCAGGCACATCAGCCCAAACCACAGGATTGGCGAAATTCTTCTCAAACTTCCACCAGTCGAAATTGAAGAGTTTGCTTCCCTTCAATCCCTTGAACACGAAGTATATATCATGCTTTCCTGTCACTTTCTTTAGCATTTGTGCCGAGAAAGTCTTCCACTTTTCCCAGCCACCAGTCTTGCTGACATCTAACTTTGCAACCAGTTCGCCATCTTCCTTATCGAGATGAACCTCCAGCGAACCGCCGAGCGATGAGCACGCAGCAGAGATGGCAAATGCATCCGGACTCTCATTTCCGAAATCCACCTCGCGTACCTTGATATAATCACCTGTATGAATTTCAGAGATATAAACACCCGTATCATCGGTCTGCTCCGACTTCACTCCCTTAGAGAAAGCGATGGTTTCAGCCTCCTGACGCTTGTAAGGATTGAGGGTTGCGATAGGAGCCACTCCTTCCTGGGTATGATGGATAATTGGGAAGGTACCGTCGGCATTATATTTGAATTCTTCCACAGCCACACTGCGTCCGAATCCGCCTCCCAGTTTACCCGTATGATAGAAGAAATAAGACTTGCCCTTGAAGTCGGTCACACCGCAATGATTAGTAAAGGACCCCGTATCTTCCAATGGCATGATTTCGCCCATATATTTCCATGGACCAAAAGGCTTCTTGCTCATGGAATAAGCGATATGCTCAGGCACTCCACCTGCTGCATAAAGCATATAATAGTTCTTGCCACGCTTCATGAACCAAGGTCCCTCTGTGTAGCAATCCTTATATTTTCGGGTTGAATCGCGCTTCTCCACGTCAGGCGAACCGAATCCCTCCTCAGTCATCACGATTCTGCCCACTTCACGCTTTTTATCAACAGCTGCCTTAGCATCTATACCACCCTTGAAGCTGACCATATCTTTATTCAGTTTGGCATAGTAAAGATGCGGATTACCCCAATAGAGATAAGCCTGACCATCCTCGTCCATCCAGACGGTAGGGTCGATATTGTCCCAACTTCCATTATCGAAAAGCGGTTTGCCCAGCGCATCCTTGAACGGACCGGTAGGAGAATCAGCCACAGCTACACCGATAGCCATTCCGCCCGTCAGTTTAGAGTGCGCACAGATATACCAGTAATACTTACCATTACGTTCGATAGTCTGTGCTGCCCAGGCACGGTCGTCTGCCCAGGAAAAAGAACTGAGGTCGAGCGGAGAACCATGGTCTGTCCAGTTCACCATATCTTTGGTAGAATAGACACGCCATTCGTTCATCCAGAAGAAGTCAGCCTTATCTTCGTCATGACCGGTATATACATAGAGACGGTCTCCGACAACCAGAGGTGCCGGGTCGGTAGTTAACTGTGTTTGTACGATTGGGTTCTGTGCATAGGCAGCACCCTGCATGGCAAGCAGGCATGCGCTTATCAGTAACGGCTTTCTGAGAGCCAAGATTTTCGTTGTATTCATCATTATGATTGTTTTTTCGTTTAATGCTGCAAAATTACGAAAAAATAATCATAATGACTTTATCGAATGTTTCAAAAACCTTATTAAGTTTATCTTACTACACAAACTCTATTGGTGATTGATGCACTTGGGCTCATTCTTGAGTTGAATATATGCTAACATATAGTTTTATGAAATTGATAGTGTCTACCTTTCTAGTTTATAAAGTAAAAAAGTGTCTACTGAAATCAGGAAAAGTCAGTTCATCAGATGGTCCCTCTATGCCCTCCGGTTGGTCTGCTTGTGCCCGTTACACGGGCATCCGTAGCCCACCAAGTGGGCATCGACAGCCCCTGTGCTGGGCAACCACTGCCCATAACGTGGGCAACGAGTGCCCAAACGTCGGAATTATTTTTGGGCAATATTCTTTTGATTCTTTGCGATATTCAGCATATCCACGGCGACCGAGAAGGGTGTGTCATGGACTTATGACACACCCTCTTTTCATATTTACTCAGCTCCTTGATGATTTTCTCAAGTTACTTAATATTCAATAGAAACATCCAGTTTCTTCAAATCCTTATCAGCCGAACTGCTGCCGTAATAAACCTCATACTTTCCTGCCTTGGCACGGACGGTATTGGTTGCAGCATCGAAGAGTTCGAAGTTTCTGCTATCCAGCGTGATGACAGCCTCAGCAGTCTTTCCTGCCTTCACCTCCACTCTCTCGAAAGCCTTCAAGCTCTTCAATGGTCCATCAGCATCAGTTGGATCCTTCACATACACCTGCACCACCTCGGTTCCATCCTTCTTTCCTACATTGCTTACCGGTACCTTCAAGGTAATCTTCTCACCCTTCTTCAAGATAGAGTTGGAAAGTGTAGCATCACCCATACGGAAAGAAGTGTAGCTTAAACCATATCCGAATGGAAAGAGCGCATCGTTCATATAACGATAGGTTCTGCCCTTCATGCTGTAATCCTTGACATCAGGCAACTGCTCTGAATTCTTATAGAACGTAATAGGCAACTTGCCGGCAGGATTGTACTCTCCGAAGAGTACACGAGCCACTGCCTCACCACCTTCCTGACCAGGATACCAGGCCTGGAGAATGGCATCGCAACTCTCTGTCTCTGGAGTCAAGGCGATAGCCGAACCCGAGCAGTTGACAAAGACAACCTTCTTGCCCGCCTCCTTCAAAGCCTTCAGGAAATTGCGCTGAACCTTCGGCAATTCGATGTTGGTGCGGTCACCACCCTTGAAGCCAGAAATCTCGATAGGCATTTCCTCACCTTCCAACTGTGGAGAGATGCCACCTACGAAGACTACTGTCTCGCAATCCTTCAACTGCTTGAGCGAAGCCTGATAGTCGATAGGATTCTCATGCCCGATATTGATTTTCATATCGGCATTATAGTTTGGCATCTCGTGATAGCGAATCTCTATCTTATACTCCTTGCCCTTCTCGGCTTGGAACTCGATACGACTCTCGGTAGTGCGCCAGATAGAATGCTCTGCCTTCTTCTCACCATTCAGATAAACCTCGTAGTGACCGCAACCAGCCACGTCGAGCAACACCTTGTCTGTCTGCTTAGGACGGAACACGGTTTCATATTTTGCAGAGAAGCCCACCAGCTTCACATTAGGAGCGAAGGAGTGCTGACCATAGGTCGTTACCTGCACAGGATTCTTCTCCTGGGTGATGACAACAGGCTTGCCTTCCATCTTGCGATTGTTCCAGAAAGTGCCCTTAAAGCCCATCTTGCCATCCATGCTACACTGGTCGAAGTAAGAATTCAAAACTTGGTCGTTCACCAAGTCGCATCCATTAAAGGTGACAACCTGGTTTTTCTTCAAACGACTTCTGATACCATCCAGGATGGTAATTGTCTGTCGTGGAGTACCATTATAGTTTCCCCACATCATCGGTTCGTTATCCACATTTGGTCCGATGAAAGCAATCTTCTTTACTTTTTTATTGAGAGGCAAAACCTCATTCTTGTTTTGGAGCAGCGTCATGGTCTGCAGAGCCATATCGAGCGAGAGCTGGCGATGCGCCTTACTGCAAAGCACCGATACTGGAATCTTCGACCATGATACGATCTTGTTGTCATCCATCTCACCCAAGTCGAAACGACCTTCGAGCAGACGAATCACATGCTTATCAACTTCATCTTCAGTCAAGGCACCATACTTCACAGCCTCAGGCACAGACTTATATGCATAATTATATCCACACTCCACATCTGTACCAGCCAGAACGCCCTTGGCAGCCGCATTTCTGGCATTACTAGAAACTTTATGGCTGGACCAGAAATCAGTAACAGCGCCACAGTCGGAAACTACCAGGTACTTGAATCCCCACTCATCCCTGAGAATCTGCTGCAAAAGGCGGGTGTTGCCGCAGCATGGTTCATCATCCCAACGCTGATAGGCACACATCACCTCACGCACCTTTGCATCCTGCACCAGTGATTTGAAGGCTGGCATATAAGTTTCCCAAAGGTCGCGCGGTGTAACATCGGTAATATTGTCTGTATGGCGAGCCCATTCTGGTCCGCTATGAATTGCATAGTGCTTGGCACAAGCCCAGAGTTTGCGGTATTTCGTATCTTCTGGTCCCTGCAATCCGCGCACCACGGCACATCCCATCCTACTGGTAAGATAAGGATCCTCACCATAGGTTTCCTGTCCACGTCCCCAGCGAGGATCACGGAAGATATTCACGTTTGGAGTCCAGACAGAGAGGGCATGGAAACGGGTTACATCTCCTCCCTTCTGCTGCAGTTCATTCCATTTGGCACGCATTTCATCAGATGTTGCATCAAAGACTCTATACACCATTCTGTCGTTAAACGAAGCTGCCATTCCGATAGGTTCCGGAAAGACGGTTACATCTCCCATGTTCGCCACACCATGCAGTGCCTCGCTCCACCACTGGAATCTCTTGATTCCCAATCGTGGGATAGCCGGCGAATCATCCAGCATCAGAGAAGCTTTCTCTTCCAGCGTGAGACGTCCACACAAATCTACCGCTCTCTCATGAGCCGAGAGGGCTGGATTCTGATAAGGCAACTGCTGCGCTGAGGCTTTGCTGGAGGACATAGTTACCACAAACATCAAAGCTGCGTATATAACATTCTTGTTCATTGTAATTACTATTAAGCTATTAGTATATTAAATTGGGATTCATCATGAATTTATTGTTGTCTGAAATTCCATTTAGAATTATCGCTGTTGAAATCGAAGGAAGCCAAGCCTGGGGTACAGTCGCCGAGTGAAACCAATGCCAGTTTCTCTTCTGTGCCTGGCACAGCCTTCGGCATGATGCGATAGGTGCCATCGGTGAGCTGCTCGATGCGCCAAAGCTGGGCATCTTCACCCGTAAACTCAGGTTTGGCAATGACATCATGCTGAGCGGTTGCGGTAAGATAGCGAGTAGTGCCTTCTATGCAGATCTTATAATAAGGACCACCCAGATAACCACCCTTTCCGGCAGGCATGATACTCCACTTCTGATGAGGACGGAACATGTAATCGTTCATTCTTACCTTCACCTCGCCCTTAGGCCATTCTGCCTCTACCTCCTTCAAGGTCTGAGGTTCAATATTCTTCAGAGGCTTGGTCGGCTTGATCCAGAAAGGTTCGATATCACGTTGCATTCTCACGAAATCTACGGCAATCTCCAGGGCATAGCCTCTTCGTTCCGATTCTATCTCGTAGGTTCCGGCATGAAATTCATCACCAGCCACAGGCCAGTCGTTCTTCCACAACAAAGGACGGATAGCCAACACGCTTCGTCCTCCCTGTCTGAAATCAGACTCATAATGGAACGACATCTTTTCTACACCTTCTTCCTCAATATAGCGTCCGAAGTGACCGGGACCCGTCTTCAGATTGTTGGCAGCAATCACCATCTTTCCACCGCCCTGCAACATCTCTCTGCCCACATTATCTACGTATGGACCGGTTATCTTTCGCGAACGTCCCACCACGATATTGTAGGTAGAATTAGGACCATCGCAACAGGTGCCATGAGTGCCGAGAAGATAATACCAGCCGTTGCGGTAAATAAAATCAGTAGCTTCGCAGTCGATGGCGATATTGACGGGTTCGTTGCCTTCCATCCGCTTACCCGTCTTCGGGTCGAGTTCTACCAGACGGATAAATCCGAAATAGGTTCCGTAACTGAGCCAGAGTCTGCCGGTAGTAGGGTCGAGCAACAAGCCCGCATCAATGGCATCACAGTCTTCATCATCCAATGAAGAAGCTACCACCACCGGTTCAGTATATTTGAAATCAGGCGATTTCGGATCGAGCGTTTTGTTCCACATCGTCAGGACATCACCACGATGACTGCCTCCCAATCCACCACCCGTAGCACTGTAGGCTACAAGATAACGGTCGCCAATCTTCAACACATCAGGAGCCGCTCCTCTGCCGGGACGAACAGCACCACCCTGCCAGGTCCAGCCATCCTCCGACCAGAGTCCACCTTCACCCGTTCCAAAGGTATAATACTTTCCATCACACAGGGCAATGGTAGAAGGATCATGAATGAAAGGTTCGCCCACCTGGGCTTCTGCCTCGTAAGCAGATGAAGACAACAAAGCAACCAAAGCAGCAGCATAAAGTTTCTGCTGAGCAGCAACCGGGCTAAAATATCTGAAAAATATATTGTTCTGTTTCATAACTTTATTGATTGCACTACTTCACGTGAATAGAGAGGTTTCTGACAGGCTTGCCCTGTCCGTCGATGAATCGGACACAGAAGTCGCTCATGCCAGGACCATTGATGACTGCACCACGAAGGATATTCCTACCTTTCTTCAAGGTAAGCTTCTTAGAAACCACATCATCGCGAACCATTCTTCGGTCGCCTTCGAGCATCACCGCCTCCTCACCATTGAGCCACCACATGGAAGCACCATTCGAGCCAACAGACAAGCGGACGTCTTTCATCTCCTCAGGGCAATCGATAATGGTAACCGCCCAGAACAAGACACCATACTTGGGCTTTTTAAACGAAGTAGCGAAACGGAAGAGCTTCACATTAAACAGTTTACTATCCAGCGCATGCCATTTCAGCTTTTCCTTTCCCACCTTCACGATGGCTCCATCCTTAGGAACTGTTTCCATCTGTTTAGGGAAATACTGCGTATGGAATATCTCCTTCAGATAAGAATCAGTAAAAACGACATTGCTCTTGACCGGCATAGAGATTGGCTCCAAGAGCAACCATCTCTGAATAAAGCCAGCCGCATTAGGCATGACAGCCTGCTTGCCGACTGGTCCGAAATAAGGATTGATGTCTGCAGGTAATTCCTTATTTTGGGCATCCGCAGAGGAATGCCCAAAAAGGAATACACATAAACAAAACAATCTAACTATTTTATTAAAAAAGTTGTACATAGACTATTCTTTTTATTTTTGAGGTTCGATAATCTGATAACGGCCACTCAGATGCATGAAGGCGAAGAGACAATTCCCTTAAAGAAGAAAAAAGGGAGTGCTTCTTTTCAAAACACCCCCTAATTATCAAACTAACCTATAGCTTATTAACTAAAAGCCTTATATATCGAAACAACTTCATGATTACCAACCAGGATTCTGAACCAAGTTAGGGTTCATGTTCTTCACTGTTTGTGGATAAGGGAAGTAATCATGTTTTCCCTCTTGGTAACCAACAGTGAAACCTGCATCCTTTGCTGCATGAGAAGAAACGGTATAGAAGCGGCTATTTGCCTCTGTGCCATGCTCCCAGTGCAACTTCTCGTCAGAAGACTGAGGTGCGCGGAACAACTTGTCAAAGAGGTGAGGTACATCAGAACCCGCATTCTTGATGCGATTGATGGCAGTAGCATCCTTCCATCTCTTGATGTCGAACCAACGACAACCTTCCATCCACAACTCGTATGCTTTCTCCTTCTTGAGAACATCCATATCTACTGTGCTACTGATGGTCTTGGAACCTGCACGCTCCTGAATCATATTGATGTACTTCTTGGCCTCACTCGGATCGCCGGTCTGGAGACAAGCCTCAGCATAGTTCAAAAGAACCTCGGCATAACGCATCACAAGATAGTTGTTCAAACGGATGTTATCACCATATTTCTTACCATCAGAGTCAGCTGCACGCATCACAGTCTTAAATGCCAACCAGGTAGAGTTGCCATAGAGTCCCTGTACTTGATCCTTGATGCCCACTTCCTTGCTGGTTTTCTTCTGCTCTGGAGTCATTTTGTTTAACTCTTCCTTAGCATATTTCATATTATAAACGGCATCATCAATGTGCTTCAAGGTAGCCTTGAAACGATAAGAATCACCATCATTCTCATGGAACTCATCACCAAACCACTGAGGTACACCTAAGCCACCCCAACCATCGATACCACTATATACGGACTGTGGAGAAACCACGAAGTTACCAGCACGCCAGTTCATGGCATTAGACTCCATCCAGCTAGAACGCTGAATCATACCGCCCCATGCACCCTTACCAGCATTGTACTCGAAGTTGATTTCGAATACCTTCTCCTCGTCGCCATCACCCTCAATATGGAAGTTGTCCATGTACTTGTCTCCAGGAACAAGGGCATACTTGCCTGAGTCGATAACCTTCTTGAGGGCAGTCTTAGCCTGTTCATACTTGCCAGCGAAGAGGTAAGCCTTACCAGCCAATGCATTAGCAAAGCCCTTGGTTACCTTTACAGCACCATCCTTGTCATCCTTGCTCTTACGCTCATCAAGATCAGCCGCAGCTGCCTCACACTCAGAAGCCACCCAGTCTATCAACTGTTCATGGGTCATAGGATTCTCTGGGTCCTTGTCGCTATTGAACGGAAGATCTTGAGCTGACAAAGGATGCAAAACAAATGGTGGAGTTCCCCAGAAGTTTGCCAACAAGAAATAGTCGTAAGCACGAAGCACACGAGCCTCAGCCACACAACGCTTCTTGACTGGTGTATCTGGATTAGCAAACTTGTTAATGACCAAGTTGCAAGTATACACAGAAGAATAGAGACCTGAGTACATCAACTTAGGAACCAAGGCATCAGTATCATAGCGGAACTCATTGAGGCAACCAGCGTCCTCATGGTCTCCATAGTTACCACTGGCATAGTAAACGTCATCACCACACATGTTCATAATCAACTTGTGAGGAGTATAGATACCCAAACTTCCCTGGATGTCTGGCTGACGTCCTACTACATTACACATAAAGCCTTCGTATGCTGCCACCAAAGCAGCCTCTGCATCGGCATCAGTCTTATAGAACTGTTCCTCATAAGTAGTACCCTTCTGCTCAATATCGAGCTGACTCTCACAGGAAGTAAAGGATACTGTTCCTGTCAACGCAAGGGCTAATATACTAGAATATAATAAATACTTTTTCATTGCTGTATCATTTAATAATTAGAATGTTACATTGATACCAAATACCATCTTCTTAGAAGTTGGATAAGTACCATTATCAAAACCACGAGACTGAGCACTGTTCATAGAAGCTGTCTCAGGGTCGGCTCCTGGATACTTGGTGATAGTGAAGAAGTCATCCAATGAGCAATATACACGTACACCGTTGATACCAATCTTGCTTGTGATAACACGTGGCAAAGTGTAACCCAACTGAATCTGCTTGATCTTGAAGTAAGAGCCGCTGAACACAGCTGCTGAAGAGCTGAAGAATGTCCAGTCGGTTGCCACCTTCTTCATATCAGGATACTTTGCACCAGTATTGCCCTCTGTCCAAGAATTTTTCCAATATTCATCGATACCATTCAAGAGAGGACGGTCGGCAGATACCATCAAGTTATAAATCTTGTTGCCGGCTGCACCTGTACCAAAGACGGTCAAGTCGAAGCCCTTATACTCTGCATTGAGGGTGATACCATAAGTAAACTTAGGAATACCTACACCCAAATCCTGCTTATCGTTATCAGTTGGAGCGTTGGTGGTGTTACCATCCTTGTCATAATACAAAGCACTACCATCCTCAGCTACACCAGCATACTTATAACCACGGAAGTACCAAATGGAGTGACCTACCTCGAAGGTTGGCTTCAAACGGCTGTTGAATCCATCGATACCTACACCTTCGATACGGCTGATAAATGAAGTAAGATCCTTTACCTCATTCTTCAAGGTAGAACCGTTGAAAGACACAGAGTACTTGAAGTCATTGATATGATCCTTCCAACCTAACTCAAAGTCGAAACCTGTGTTGAGCACCTTACCTGAGTTGACTGTATATTTACTGACACCAATTTCAGGAAGAGGGTTGATTTCTACCAAGAGGTCCTTGGTGTTCTTGCGATACCAGTCGAGGGAGAAGCTCAAGCGGTCGTTCAAGAAACGAGCATCAAGACCCAAGTCCACCTGCTCCGAAGTCTCCCAAGTCAAATCTGGATTTGCCAAACCTGTTGGCTTAGAACCATAAGACAACTTACCGTCACCAATAGATGGATTGTACTGATAGAAGCTCTGATTGATAGCAATAGGAGAAGCATACTTGTAACCGCTCAATACATTGACGTTACCATTCTTACCCCAAGATCCACGAAGCTTCAAGAAGGAAACAGCATCACGGCTGATATGGTCCTTAAAGAACTTTTCGTTACTAATGCTCCAACCGGCAGAAACAGATGGGAAGTTACCCCAACGAGCATCCTTTGAAAGCTTAGATGAATCGAATGCATCACGACGGAAGTTGAACTGCAAGAAATAACGATTGTCGTAGCTATAAGACAAACGACCGAAGTATGAAAGTTCTGTAGCGTCGTTAGGAGCATTGCCTACACTCTTGGTTACATCAGCGAGCAAATAGTCGATGTAACGATAGTTAGGAGCATAGTTTGAAAGAATATTCGTACCCTCAGATCCTATGCTAGCGTTGTCCCAATGGTTCTTGGTGAACGACATACCCACCATGGCTCCTACAGTATGCTTGCCAAATGTATTCAAATAGTTTGCAAAGTTCTCCCACTGATAGTAAAGACCATTGTTGGTACGAGCCTCAATCTTGTACTGTGAGGAGTTGGAGAGTGTATTGATGTAATATGGCTGCTCATAGTTGTGGTAGTTGCTCTGCGTGATGCGGTAACCCAAACGAGATGTATAGGTGAATCCCTTGAACGGCTTGATGTTGGCGGCAACGGTACCACGTACATTGATACCCTGGTTGTAAGAGCCCACGCGGTCGCGCTGTGCCAATGGGTTACCAGTAGCATCCTCTACATAGTGGGATGTACCATAGAAATCATTATTATGGGCAGCATCTCTCATCACAGGGGCGCCATTCTGATAAGCGTTATAAACATTGGTTGGCAACTTAGCAGGGTCGCTTACATAGCAAGGAGTCAATGGATCTATAGAAACAACAGAGTTCAACACAGAACGATAACCTTTGTTCACACCCTTGGTCTTCCACTTCTCAAAAGAGGTATTTGTTGAGATGTTCAACCACTTATATACATCGTAGTCTGCATTAATCTGACCTGTAAAACGCTTG
>ERZ1026945.4-NODE-4-length-170644-cov-38.202938_pt1 | contig 170644 bp, 131 predicted proteins | sample MGYA00519304_ERZ1026945 | MGnify/ENA primary metagenome ERZ1026945 (study PRJEB26926, sample SAMN06164619) | human gut metagenome | biome: ENVO:00009003; feature: ENVO:2100002; material: ENVO:00002003 | host: Homo sapiens | place: USA | collected 2012 ...
GCGATTGGTGGAGATACTCAACTATTTCCATGACAGTCCTTTGCTGTCTAAATCTGCTGTTCGAGGATAAAGAGATGGTCAATAGAATTAAATTTCATCCTATGGCTTTGTGGAAGACAAGGAGTCGTTGAATGTTTTTTCTGTAAATTTTGAAAAAAGTTGTTGTTTTGCTTAGTTTTTTGATTCCCTCAACTGTATATACAGTATATGGACTATAAAACAGAGAATAGGCTATGAGTAAATATCTGATAAGTTTGATTTTGCTTTCGGTGATAAGTATGGGCGTTTCTGCCCAACGTATCACCCGACAATATAATAATGTGTCATTTTCTGCGGCATTAAAGGATTTGAATGCCAAACAGGATAAGTATGTCATCAACTTTGTGTATGACGAGTTGGAGGATTTCAAGGTGACAAAGAACATCAAAAATGAAAGTGTTCCAGATGCCATCATGAACTTGATAGGTTTTTACCCTATCAAGATGAAACAAGTGGATAATATTATCATTGTAGAATGTATTCAAAAGACTTCTAACAGAATGATGGGACGCATTGTAGACACTCGTCATCAACCTGTCGATTTCGCCAATGTCGCTTTGTTCAATGTTAGTGATTCCAGTTTAATCACGGGTGGTGTAACAAATGAGAATGGTCAGTTCGTAATTCCTTGCGAGGTGAAAAAGGCGATTGTGAAAGTAAGTTGTGTGGGCTACAAAACTTACTGTAATGCATATCGTACCGGTGAGGTTGGTGCCATAACCTTGGAGGATGCAACAATTAATCTGCAAAAAGTTGTGATTAAAGGTCATCGCAAATACATATCAAGAGAAAACGGTAAACTTACGCTTGACGTTCAAAATTCCAATTTGAAAAATATTGGCAAGGCAACAGATGTTATCAAATATATTCCTGGGATGCTCTATACAAATGGAAAGTATGAGGTGTTTGGTAAGGGTGAGCCTGTCATCTATATAGATGGAAGAAAGCAGACTAATACTTCAGGGTTGTCACTCCTTTCTTCTACCAACGTGAAGTCTGTACAGCTCATAACAAACCCTGGAGCAGAATACGATGCAGAAACAAGGAGTGTCATAAACATCACTACCGTACACCATTCCTTGGATGGACTTTCTGGTATTGTGGGTGCGGAAATCTCCAAACATAAGAATTTGTCTAACAACGAGGAGGTCAACCTCAACATCCACAAGGGAGCTTTGGATGTATTCCTCGCATATCAATATGACAATACGAGAAGTGACATCAGATATGATGTTAACCAGTTCAATTACGAGCAAGATACATTTCATGAGATTTCTGCTTCTGAATATTCCGACCGCTCTCACTCTCATGACTATAATGTTGGTATGAATTATGCCATAAACAAGAATCACACTATCGGCGGAAGATATTTGGGAAGCATCTCCAACTACAAGATGCTCGACTCTCCTTTCGACTATATGCAGACGTACAAGAATGATGAACTGCTGACATCTACAGACAACAAGACTGAAGAATCTGAAAAGGAAAGTTTTCACAATGTCAATCTGTATTATATCGGCAAACTAACAGACAACCTACAGCTCAACTTGGATGCCGACTATGTTTATGCTCAACTGAAACATAAGCAACAAGTGAGCGAGACAAGTAGAATAGATGCTGTCTCAGAAATCACGCATATGCAAAACGACCAGCGAAATCGTGCGACTGCACTCAAAGGGGTATTTGCTTGGAACATGAATAAGAATAATAGGCTTGATTTCGGAACGGATTTCAGTAAAATCAGTTCATGGGGTATGTCTGTAAACGAAGAAGGGAAGATAGCCGATGACCAATTCAAGAATAAGGAAACCAAGTATGCAGGATTTGCCACTTTTCGTTTGTCTGCCTCCAAATGGAAAGGAAGCATCGGGCTTCGCTATGAGTACATTCATGCCATCAACACAGACCAAGGAGAAGTAAAGAACAAGACCAATTATTCGGACTTGCTTCCATCCCTTTCTCTTTCCACTATGTTTGGGAGAGTGGGGATGAATCTTGATTTCAGTAGCAGGGTCAACCGTCCTTCGTTTCGTCAGTTGAACAACAGTGTGAGCTACAACAATCAATACCATTATGAGCAAGGCAACATTTATCTGAAACCCCAATACGTGTATGATACAGAACTTAGTGTGAATTATAGTATATTCGACTTCAAGTTGGATTATCAGTATATCAAGGATTACATCCATCCGACTGTCGTTGCTGTATCCGGCAAACCTGGAACGGTAACTTGGATGTCAACTAACGCCAAGGATTTCCAGCAACTAGGAGCGCAATGTGTTGTTTCACCTGTTTTTGGTTGTTGGCGACCTACTTTGACGGTGGGTGTCTATAAACCTTATTTCACGCTATCATATAATGGAGAGCAATTAGATTACAATCATCCATACGGTCTCTTCGCTTTTCAAAATGTAGTGGCACTAAGGAACGATTGGCTTTTTCGATGTGATTTCTTTTGGAACATTAAGGGACATCATGGCATCTACGAGCAAAACGGTTATTCGTCATTCAATATGATGGTACAGAAACTGTTACTTAAAAAGAAATTGACGATAACATTGAAAGTAGAGGACTTGTTTGATAGCTCGAAGTTGAACGATGTAAAGAGGGTTAATTTTGTGGTGCAGAATAGAAAGGTGAATAACTTCAATCGCTGCATCATAGCTTCCATCAGTTACAACTTCAATAGTTTCAAAGATAAATACAACGGAAGCGGTTCTGCTGAGGATGAGATTAATCGTTTTTAGAAAAGTATTGGTTTTCAAATCAACCTCTAAAATGCAATACCCAAATTCTGTGTGATGAATATCTCAGGATTTATTAACCGAGATGTTCATCCACAGAATTTTTACTTATCAATATCAATCGTTAAAAAACATACATTTATCGCTCTTTTAAGCTATTCTGAATATTTGGGCAGAATTTTTAAATAAAAAAAACACTAAAAAGATTCAGTATCTCAAATTTTATTTGTACTTTTGCAGAGTCATTTCAGCGTTCCATTTGTTTTCTAATGCAACACTAAGATGAATGGAGTGCTGATTTGAGAGAATTGCTGAGAAACCTAGATGTTGATCAGAACCTAATTAATTATTACTAACAGTAAGTGTTGCTAACTTTAGGGATGAAAATTAAGAGTTTTTTAATGGCAGCCTTGGCGGCATTTTCTTTGTCCGCTAGCGCTCAGTCTTTGTCTCCAGGCACCAAGTGGCATTGGGACAAGGGTACAATCGTAGTGGAGACACCAGAGCGTCCTGCAGGACAGCAGAATGTTTTGGGATTGACGGCTCCTAAGTTGAAGACTGTACGTGTTGGCTTTGTCGGTCTGGGTATGCGTGGTCCTTGGGCAGTAATGCGTTTCTGCCACATTCCAGGTGTAGAGATCGTTGCCTTGTGCGATTACGAGGAGGCTCGTGCAGAGAAATCACAGGAGTACTTGCGCAAGCAGGGCTTGAAGCCTGCTGATATCTATAGCGGTGAGAAGGGTTATGAGGCTTTGTGCAAGCGTTCTGACATCGACCTGGTTTATATCGCAGCCGACTGGAATCACCATTTCCCAGTTGCCAAGTTTGCGATGGAGAATGGCAAGCATACAGCCATCGAGGTTCCTAGTGCCATGAACCTGGATCAGTGCTGGAGTCTGATCAACTTGAGCGAGCAGACTCGCAAGCATTGCTTCATCTTGGAGAACTGCTGCTACGACTACTATGAGATGAATGCGCTGGCTATGGCTCAGGATGGCGTTTTCGGTGACATCATCCGTGCTGAGGGTGCTTATATCCACTGTCTCGAGGACTTCTGGGATGCTTACTGGAAGGATCCGGCTGACAATGACAAGGACAACCTCCACTGGCGTATGAAGTATAACATGGAGAACCGTGGTGATGTTTATCCTACTCACGGCTTGGGCCCTGTTGCTCAGTGCCTGAATATTCACCGTGGCGACCGCTTCACTACGCTCGTTGCCATGGATACAGAGTCTTTCGTGGGTAAAGACTGGGTGAAGAACAAGAGCGGCAAGGAGTGCAAGGAGTTCCGCAATGGTGACCATACTACTACCTTGATGCGTACAGCCAAGGGTAAGGTGGTGGAGATCCAGCACAACGTGATGACTCCTCAGCCATACAACCGCTTGTTCAAGCTCACAGGTACCAAGGGTTACGCTACCAAGTATCCTACCGAGGAGTTTGCACTCTCTGGCGAGGCGCTCAAGGGTACAGGTGCTCCTCAGATGGATAACCTCAATGCTCATGGTTTCATGAACAAGGAGCAGAAGGAAGCTTTGATCAAGAAGTATTATCACCCTATCTTGAAGAAGTATGGTGAACTGGGCCGTCAGATGGGTCATGGTGGTATGGACTTCATTATGGACTCTCGTCTGGTTTACTGCTTGCAGAATGGCTTGCCATTGGATATGGACGTTTATGATTTGGCAGAGTGGTGCTCTTTGGCTGAGTTGGGTGCGCTTTCTATGGACAACAACAGCGCTGCCGTTACCTTCCCAGACTTTACCCGTGGTTTCTGGAACAAGCAGGATGGTTACAAGCATCAGTATGCTGCACCAGAGGCTGAGGCTGCTACAGAGGCTGCCGCTGCTGCTTATACCAAGTCACAGAAGGAGGCTACTGCTAAGTTCAAGTTGTGGAATCTTTATGATGCTGTAGCTGCTGCCAAGAAGGCTAACAATGCCAGGGCTTTGAAGTCGGCTACTGCTAAGTACAAAAAGGCAGTTGCTGCTGCCAAGAAGGCAATGAATGCTAAGAAGTAAAATCAACTCCCCATAAAAGAATCAATCCCGGCTCTGATATTCTAACGATGAATCTCGGAGTCGGGATTAATTTTTTGTTAAACTCTCGGAAAAACTTGGTTGTTTCGTGTATTTGATGTATATTTGCAAATCATAAGATAAGTATTTCTTGCAAATAGAATATATAACTTAAGAGAAGATAGAAAATGAAACGGATTAAGGTTTTAGTTTTTAGTATGTTGGCTGCCATGATGCTTGCATCTTGCGGTACAACGCAGAAGGTGCCTCTTACGGGTCGCACCCACCGCATCTCTGTCTCAGATGCACAGGTTTTGAGCTTGTCTAATCAGGAATATACCAAGTACATGGCTTCGGCTAAGAAATCTACCAATGCAGCAAAGACTGCTCAGGTGGTGAGAGTAGGAAAGCGACTGGCTGCTGCCGTGGAAACTTATCTCAAGGAGAACGGATACGCCAATGATTTGCAGAACTATTCCTGGGAATTCAACCTCGTTCAGGACAATAGTGTGAATGCTTTCTGCATGCCTGGCGGAAAGATTGTGGTATATGAAGGCTTGCTCCCGGTAGCTTCCAGCGATAATTCGCTCGCCATCGTACTGGGACATGAGATCGCACACGCTGTGGCTAAGCATAGTGCCGAACAGCTTTCCAAGGCTCAGAACCAGCAGGTAGGTACCAGCATTCTGAGCGGTGTGCTGAATCAGGCAGTAGGTAATGGAGTGGGAGATCTGGCGGGTGCCGTAGCCGGACAGTACTTCTCCTTCCGTAATCTGAAGTATTCGCGTGAAAACGAAACAGAAGCCGACTATATGGGCTTGATCTTTGCTGCGATGGCAGGCTACGATCCTCAGCAGGCTATACCTTTCTGGGAACGTATGGCTGAGGCTTCGGGCAATCAGGGCAAGAGTGATATCTTCAGCGATCACCCTTCCGATGCCAAGCGTATTGCTGCCTTGAAGGCGGCGATGCCTACTGCGCTGAAGTATTACAAGCCTCAGGGAAAGACTTCCGTTACTACCACAACCAAAACGGGCGTCAAGACCATCAAGGCTAGCTCGCTGATGAAGAAATCAACTAAAAAATAACGATATGATGGAATATATCTCTCAAAACCTCTGGCTGTTTTGGACTGTCATCATGTTCATCTGCCTCATCCTGGAGTTGTCTTCCGGCGACTTCTACGTGACTTGTTTTGCCATCGGTGCGCTCATCAGCATACCTGTGGCTGTGATGGATGCTCCGTTCTGGTTACAGGTAGTGGTCTGGGCGGTATGTTCCGTACTCAGTATCCTGTTGATCCGTCCGCATCTGGTAAAGGCTATCCATAGGGGAGCCGATCATCGGAAGAGTAATTCCGATGCCCTTGCCGGACAGATAGGCGAGGTGAGTGAAACCATCGTTGCCGGTGGGTATGGAAGAGTGAAGCTCGATGGTGATGACTGGAAGGCAGAAGCTCCGGGCGCTGCTGGTGATATCGCCAAGGGTACCCGTGTAAGAGTGATGGGTCACCAGTCTATCATTCTCCAGGTAGAGAAGTATTAACTTTTAATTATAAACATCATGGAAATAGGACTTTATGTATTGATTGCTCTAGTGCTGCTTGCACTGGTAGTGGTAAAGAAAACCATCGTGATCATTCCTCAGAGTGAGACCAGAATCATCGAGCGGTTGGGTCGCTATTATGCTACCCTGAAGCCAGGTATCAACATTATCATTCCTTTCATCGACCAGGCCAAGACCATCGTGGCGATGCGTAGAGGAAGCTATACTTATACCAGCAGCATCGACCTTCGTGAACAGGTTTATGATTTCGACCGTCAGAATGTGATTACCAAGGATAATATTCAGATGCAGATCAATGCACTGCTTTATTTCCAGATTGTAGATCCTTTCAAGAGTGTTTATGAAATCAACAATCTGCCTAACGCAATCGAGAAGTTGACTCAGACTACCCTGCGTAACATCATCGGTGAGATGGAGCTCGACCAGACACTTACCTCCCGTGACACCATCAACACCAAGCTCCGTGCGGTGCTCGACGATGCCACCAACAAGTGGGGAATCAAGGTAAACCGTGTAGAGTTGCAGGATATCACTCCTCCTGAGAGTGTGCTCCAGGCGATGGAGAAGCAGATGCAGGCAGAGCGTAACAAGCGAGCTACCATCCTTACTTCAGAAGGTGAGAAGGAGAAGCAGCGTCTGCTCTCCGAAGGTGAAAAGGCGGCGATTGTCAACAAGGCTGAGGCTGCCAAGCAGCAGGCTATCCTGAGAGCTGAAGGTGAGGCTACCGCCCGCATCCGCAAGGCTGAGGCTGAGGCCATCGCCATCCAGAAGATTACCGAAGCCGTAGGACAGAGTACCAATCCTGCCAACTATCTGCTGGCACAGAAATACATCACCATGATGCAGGAAGTGGCTCAGGGTAAGGATAATAAGGTGGTTTATCTGCCATACGAGGCTACCAACCTCCTGGGATCCATCGGTGGCATCAAGGATTTGTTTAACAGTAAGTAAACTAAAAAATATGAGTAAGAAAATTTGTATTGTTGCTGGAGCGAGACCTAACTTCATTAAGGTGGCTCCTGTGATGAGAGCGATAGAGAATGCCCGGAATGCGGGCGGGGAGATGGAGTGCAAGCTGGTCTATACTGGTCGTGAAGACGATGAGACCCTTGAAGATTCTCTTTTCTCTGACTTGGGTATCCGCAAGCCGGATGTTTATCTGGGCGTGGAATGTGAGAATATGAATGAGCTGACCGGTATGGTGATGGCACAGTTTGAGCGCTATCTCCAGCAGAATCCTACGGATGTGGTGATTGTGGTGGATGATCTGGCTTCTACCATGGCTGTGGCTATCGTCACCAAGAAGCAGGGCGTTCAGTTGGCTCACATCGCAGCAGGTACCCGTAGCTTCGATATCACCATGCCAAAGGAAATCAACCGTCTGGTGATTGATGGACTCTCTGATATCCTCTTCACCGCAGGTATCTCCAACAACAGTATCGCCAACAAGGAGGGTGCCGAACTCTCTAAGGTCTATATGGTGGGTAATGTACTCATTGATAACATCCGGTTCCTGCAGCAGCGTATGAAGCGTCCTCAGGTGATGGATGAACAGCATCTGGAGGATGGCAAGTATATGGTGCTTACCTTGAACCGCAAGGCCATCGTCAACAATATCGATGAGATGAAGACCTTGATCTCAACGATCGACAGTGTGGCTCGCCAGGCAGGCATCAAGGTTCTGGCTCCTTTGCGTGGCAAGGCTTTGGGATTCGTGCTTGCCTTCAAGGCTTACCAGGATGTGGCTGACCATCAGTCGGGTATCATGGTTGTACAGCCTCAGGGTTATCTCGATTTCTCTTATCTCTCAGCCCACGCCATGGGTGTAATCACCGATTCGGGCAATGTGGCAGAAGAGGCTACCTTCAATGGTGTGCCATGCATCACCCTGAATAGCTATACCGAGCATCAGGAAACCGTAACCGTAGGAACCAACGAGCTTGTTGCTGAAGATCCGGAGAAGCTTCAGCAGGCTATGGAGAAGATTGTGAAGGGTGAATGGAAGAAGGGTGGTATTCCTGATAGATGGGATGGACGGTCTGCAGAACGCATCGTTCAGATTATCTGTGGATAATCACTACTCAATACAATAAATAATAAAGCCAGCGACCGAAAAATCGCTGGCTTTATTGTTTATCACTTAAGCGGTTCCGAAACCGGATAATCATACTGTTTGTAATAGGTAGGAGTCTTTGGGGTGTTATACCAATTGCCCTCAACGCTTACTCCGATGGAGAAGTTCTTGTTGGTGTATCTTACTCCGGCACCTAACACATTGGCACCAGCAGCACCCATGCCATATCCTCCAGGCATCACGCCCATTCCCAAGATACCGGGATACATACCATATCTGCCATATCCGTAAGGACCATATCCGGCATAACGGTTGTAGATGGAATTGTAGTTGTTGGCAACACTTACCTGTCCATATACGTATGCCTCCCAGTGCTCATCAAACTGATAGCCCAGAATGCCATACACGCCACCATCCCGGAAATTGTCGCCTCCGTAATTGATGTTGTTGAGATAGGTACCCAAAGCCATCCACAGCTTGTTGTCCTTGGTGAGCGGCGTGAGATACGTAGCATTAATGGTCTGGGTAAAACCGCCCCAGTGTGGCGCATGCTTGCCGAAAGTGGCGAAGACGGAAAGATCTACCGAGAGGTTCAGTCCCTTATGGAGTCCCCAGCCATATCGGTTCCAGCCATATTTGCCCCAGTCATTTCCCCAATAGTCATAGCTGTTTCCCAATCCTCCCGAATTGACCAGATTGGAGATCGGATTGTTATAATAATCACTATCCTGAGGATTCTTCAGATAACTGCCCATCTTGTAGAGTTCGTCACTGTTGGAATCGATATGCCGGATAGGGGTATAGGTGTTTTTTACGGGTTTGCCTCCATATACCACGGTCTTCCCGTCCTGATATACTGTATCGCCTGGCAACAGCCAGTCTTCCCTCGGACTATCCTGACTGTGCAGAGGTCCGAAGCTCACGTGCTGTGCCTGGGCTTTCATTCCTATCAGTGCGAAGCCCAGGAGAAGAAGATATAATCTTTTTGTTGTCATCATATCAAATCGTTTATGTAGCCTCATTTTCGAAGCTTTTTATGTTATTCACCAATTTTCGAGCATCATTTTGCCCGTTTCTGTCATTTTGCACGCAAAGATATAAAGAAAGTTTGAGAAAAGCATAACTTTTTAGAATAAAATCATTATCTTTGCAATCAATAACATAAAAAACAGATTTAAGTATTAAGAAAATGAAAAAGATAATAACGATATCTGCCCTTTTGCTGGCTGTTTTTGCTCCTCAGGCAATGGCGCAGGAACAGACTCAGCCAACTCAGCAGACTGCCCGTCCGGCCTTCGATAACGAGCTGCTCCCTTGGGAGACACCTCGTGATACCACCTGCCACGAGGTACTGTTGGAAACCACGATGGGCAATATCCGTGTGGCTCTTTATAACGATACTCCGCATCACCGCGACAACTTCCTCAAGCTCGTGAACAACGGATATTACAACGGCTGTATCTTTCAGCGTGTCATCAAGAACTTCATGATCCAGGGTGGTGATTACTCCTGTCGCAAGGTTACTCCCGGAAAGGTGGAGAAGTTTGATGTCAACTATACGGTACCAGCCGAAATCATCTATCCTAAATATTACCACAAGCGCGGTCAGCTCTGTGCAGCCCGTGAGGGGGATGATGAGAATCCTACCAAGGCATCAGCCTCTACCGATTTCTATATCACCTGGGGCAGAAACTTCTCACCCCGACAGATGGAATACTATGTAGAGAAGGAGAAGAGAGAGGGTGCGAAATCCTACGCACTGCCATCCGAGCAGTTGCAGCAGGGTTACATCAAGCATGGTGGAGTGCCTCATCTGGACAATGGATATACCGTGTTCGGCGAGGTGCTGGAAGGTATGGATGTGGTAGATAAGATCCAGAATGTGGCTACCAACAAGGACAACAATGACCGCCCGCTGGAAGATATCGTCATCACCAGAGCCACCCAGGTGAAATAGACCAGCAAGGGGAAAATACCTGAAATGAAAACAATAACATTATAATACGGGAAAAATGAAATCTTTAAAGGAGTTATACCGAATTGGCAAGGGACCGTCGAGCAGTCATACGATGGGACCTCAGCGTGCAGCTAAGCTCTTCCTGGAGCGTTGTGCTAATGCTTCGTCCTACGAAGTTACATTGTATGGTGCCCTGGCTGCTACCGGCAAGGGTCACATGACCGATGTGGCTATCGAGGAAGTGCTCAAGAAGCATATTGTTCATATCATCTGGAAGCCTCAGGTCTTCCTGCCTTTCCATCCTAACGGAATGAAGTTTGTGGGCAAGGACCTGAATGGCGACGTGATTGATGAGTGGATTGTTTATAGTATCGGTGGCGGTGCCATCTCGGATGGTTCTGATGGACAGTCGGAGTTGGGCGCTGAAGATGTCTATGACCTGAAGACGATGGCGGAAATCCAGAAATGGTGCTACGACAACGGCCGCTCTTTCTGGGAATACGTGGAGAAATGCGAGGATAAGGATATCTGGGATTATCTCCGTAAGGTCTGGGATACCATGAAGCAGTCTATCCACAATGGTCTCAGTCATGAGGGTGTCTTGCCTGGACCGCTGAAACTCCAGCGCAAGGCTGCTGTCTATCATATCAAGGCAAAGGGCTATCGTGCTTCCTTGCAGAGCCGCGGACTGATTTATTCCTATGCACTGGCGGTGAGTGAGGAGAATGCATCGGGCGGTACCATCGTTACGGCTCCTACCTGTGGTGCCTGCGGTGTACTTCCTGCCGTACTCTATCACATGCATACCGCTCATGAAATGAGCGAGGAGCGCATCCTCCGTGCTTTGGCTACAGCCGGACTGGTGGGTAACATCGTCAAGCACAATGCTTCTATCAGTGGTGCTGATGTAGGTTGCCAGGGTGAGGTAGGTGTAGCTTGTGCGATGGCTTCAGCTGCGGCATGCCAGCTCTTCGGTGGTAGTCCTGCCCAGGTAGAGTATGCTGCCGAAATGGGATTGGAGCATCATCTGGGTATGACCTGCGACCCGGTTTGCGGATTGGTACAGATTCCTTGCATCGAGCGCAATGCCTTTGCGGCTGCCCGTGCCCTGGATGCTGATCTCTACGCTTCCTTCTCGGATGGTCATCACAGCGTATCATTCGATAGAGTAGTAGAGGTGATGCGACAGACCGGTCACGATCTCCCTTCGCTCTATAAGGAAACCAGCGAGGGCGGTTTGGCAAAAGGCTTTAAAGGAGAATAATGATTAATTAGATGATTTATAACAGATTAAAACGATTTAGTTTAAGTACTTTAGTAATAGCAATCTGTCTTCTCCTGTCTTCCTGCGGCTCGGATTCTTCCGATGCGAAGAAGCAGTTGAAGGCGAAGGCTGATTTGCAGGGCGCCGTTATCGGCGTACAGTTAGGTACCACCAGCGACGGACTTGCCACAGAGTTGGAAAAGAAAGGAGATGGCACCAAGGTAGAACGATACAACAAGGGAGCCGATGCCATTCAGGCGCTCCTCCAGGGTAAGATCGACTGTATGGTGACCGATGAGGCACCAGCCAAGGCATTCCAGCGGGTGAATCCTTCTCTCCGCATTCTGCCGGAAACCTTCGATGCCTCCTCTTTCGCCATCTGTGTGGCAAAGGATCATGCCGAGTTGCAGCAGTCCATCAATCATGCCATCCGTATCCTGAAGGAGAATGGCGTCATCGATTCCATCGTCAACCGCCATCTGGAACGGGGTATTGCCGTGGCTTATACGCCTAAGGCTTCGGATGTGAAGAAGGTGGGACCGGAAGCACTGAAGAAGCTCGGACTGAAGAAGAGTCTCCGCTTTGCCACCAATGCCACCTTCGAACCATTTGAGTACTACCAGGATGGTAAGATTGTGGGTATCGATGTAGATGTGGCGAATGCCATCGGCGATGTGATGGGCGTGGATGTCGAGATTCTTGATATGGAGTTTGATGCCATCATCACTTCTGTACAGGCTGGTAAGGCTGATGCCGGTATCGCCGGTATTACCGTCACTCCTGAGCGGGAGAAGAACATCGGATTCACCGATTCCTACGCCGATGTGCGACAGGTCATCATGGTAAATTCCGAAAATGCAGAAGTAGCTGGTGAACAGCATGGATTTCTGGATAAGTTCAAGTCTTGCTTCATCGATGACAACCGCTATGAATATCTCCTGCAAGGATTGGGCAATACGCTCATCATCACCTTCTTCGCCATCATCCTTTCCGTGATTCTCGGTACGCTGATTGCCATTGTCCGTGCCCGTCATGAACGTCATGGCGGTTGGCGCATTCCGAATATGCTCTGCCAGTTGTATCTCACCATCATGCGTGGTACACCTACCATGGTGCAGTTGCTCATCATCTACTATGTGGTCTTCGCCTCTGCCGATGTCAACAAGATCCTGGTAGCCGTCATAGCCTTCGGTTTGAACTCTGCGGCATATATTGCCGAGGTCATCCGTTCGGGTATCATGTCGGTAGATGAGGGACAGATGGAAGCGGGTAGAAGTCTTGGTCTTTCTTATGGTAAGACCATGCGACTCATCATCCTGCCACAAGCCTTCAAGAATGTGCTACCGGCGATGGGTAATGAGCTTATCACCCTGCTCAAGGAGACTTCCATCAGCGGTTACATCGGTCTCGTGGATCTTACCAAGGGTTCCGATATCATCCGCAGCATCACCTACGAGGCAATGATGCCATTGGGTGTGGTTGCCTGCCTGTATCTCATCATCGTCCTCGGACTGAATGCTGGAGTGAGAAAGTTGGAAAAGCGTTTGAGAAAGAGCGAAAGATAATAGAATGGATAAAATGAACGAGATAATCAAGATAGAAGGACTTCGCAAGCGCTTCGGCGACAACGAAGTCCTGAAAGGCATTACCACTTCTGTCAAGCAGGGCGAAGTGGTTGCCATTATCGGCCCGTCGGGCTGTGGCAAGAGTACCTTCCTGCGTTCCATCAATCTCTTGGAGGAACCTACGGAGGGAAAAATTCTGATCGATGGCATAGACCTTACCTCCTGGGATGTAGATATCAACAAGATGCGTCAGCGGGTGGGTATGGTGTTCCAGCAGTTTAATCTCTTCCCGAATATGACCATCCGCCGCAATATCATGCTGGCACCGGTAGAGTTGGGAAAGATGACCCGTGAAGAGGCGGATGAGAAGGCTACAGAGCTTCTCTCCCGCATCGGATTGCTGGATAAGGCAGACAGTTACCCGGATAGTCTTTCGGGTGGACAGAAGCAGCGTGTAGCCATCGTCCGTGCCCTGGCAATGAATCCGGAGGTTCTTCTTTTCGATGAACCTACTTCTGCGCTCGACCCGGAGATGGTAGGAGAGGTGTTGCAGTTGATGAAGGATGTGGCTGCTGAAGGCATGACGATGGTGGTAGTAACCCACGAAATGGGCTTTGCCCGTGAAGTTGCCAATCGTGTGCTCTTCTTCAGTGATGGCTATATCACGGAGGATGGCACCCCTGAAGAAGTCTTCAATCATCCGAAGTCTCCAAGACTCCAGGAGTTCCTGGGTAAAGTCCTGTAAAGTGATTAATGATTATCATACAAAAAAAGATGCATTGCTGAACAATCCGCAATGCATCTTTTTTTTGTATGATGTCTATAATCATTATTTTTTAGCCTCAATGATCTCTTCAGCACGCTTCAGCGCCTTGCTGATATGATCAGTGATGTTCTCCTTGCCGAGCATATTGTAGAAGCCCGCCTTCTCCAACTGGGCGTTTACCTTTTCGCAGACACCGGAGAGAACTACCTGGATATCCTCCTTCTGACTCATCTCACAGAGGTTGGTGAGGTTGTGGATACCGGTAGAATCCACGAATGGAACCTTACGCATGCGGATGACGCGAACCAATGGACGGTCACCGAAGGCAGCCATCACTTCCTCAAATTTATTACCTGCTCCGAAGAAGAAAGGACCGTTGATCTCATATACCTCTACACCCTTAGGAATCGTATAGTGCTCCAGGTTGGTAGAGAGGAAATCATATTCCTTGTTCAAATCAATCTCATCCTCAGTAACTGCCGTCACATCAGTGGTCTCGCTCATTCGCTTCATGAAGAGAAGACAGGCGATAATCAATCCCACCTCGATGGCAACGGTCAGGTCGAAGATGATGGTCAGGAAGAAGGTAATCAGGAGCACGGTAACGTCGCTCTTAGGATTCTTCATCAGAGCCAGGAAACTTCTCCAGCCACTCATACCGTAAGAAACCACAACCAGTACACCAGCCAGGCAAGCCATAGGAATATACTTGGCGAGCGGCATCAGGAAGAGGAAGATGAGCAACAGCACCACAGCGTGGATAATACCTGCGACAGGAGTCTTACCGCCGTTGTTGATATTGGTCATTGTACGGGCGATGGCACCTGTAGCCGGAATACCGCCGAAGAGTGGGGAAGCGATGTTCGCCAGACCCTGGGCAATCAACTCTGTATTAGAATCGTGGTGGTCGCTGATGACACCGTCGGCAACGGTAGCAGAGAGCAGACTCTCGATGGCGCCGAGGATGGCGATGGTGATGGCAGGAGATACCAGACTCTTGATGGTCTCCCAGTTCATCTCAGGAACCTGGGCAGCAGGCAACTCGTTGCTGATAGAGAAACGGTCGCCGATGGTCTCGATGCTCTCTACGCCGGCAAACTGCTTGAGCAGCAGCGCTACAACGGTCATCAGGATGATAGCGATGAGCGATCCCGGAATCTTCTTGCTGAACTTAGGAGTGATGGCGATGACCACCACGCTAACCACACCGATGAGGGCACACCAAGGGTCGATGGTGTCGAAACTCTGGAAATAGACACCCCATTTCTCCAGGAAGTCAGAAGGATTGGAAGCCAAAGTCAAACCGAAGAGATCCTTGATCTGAGTGGTGAAGATGGTTACGGCGATACCGCTGGTAAAGCCCACCACGATAGGATAAGGGATGTACTTGATGATGGTACCGAGTCGGAGCAGTCCGAATAGCACCAGGAAGAGACCTGCCATCAGCGTTGCGATGGTCAATCCCTCGAATCCATACTTCTGGATGATGCCGTAGATGATGACGATGAATGCTCCTGTAGGTCCACCGATCTGCACTTTGCTTCCGCCGAAGATGGAGATGATGAGACCCGCTACGATGGCTGTGATGATACCCTTCTCGGGTGTCACGCCAGAAGCGATACCGAATGCGATGGCCAGAGGCAGGGCTACGATACCAACGATGATACCTGCCATGAGGTCAGACATGAATGTTTTCTTGTTGTAACTCTTCAAGCAAGAAAACAAACTCGACTTAATTGCTATTGCCTTCATTTAAAAAGTTTTGTTATATGAATTAATGTGATTTTTGCTTCGTTATCCGAAAATCGACTGCAAAGGTACAACTATTATTTCATATAACAAAATCTTTTTTAATGTTTTTTAATTACTGCAGCTGAGTCATGTGATAACCCAGTCTCTTCAACTCCATGGCTGCGCCCATCAGATACATTTGATGTAAAGCTGCAATGAAACCACGGAAAGCAGCCTCTGTACCAGGTTCATATCCCTGGTGGATGAGCAGGGTATAGGTGCGTGCGGCACACTCTGCTACGATGGTAGAAGTAGCCTTGTGCTCGTTCTCGTCGAGCAGCAGAACCTGGTCGAGAATATAGTCGTCCATGTGGTCGAAATCAATGCGGTCTCTGAGGTATTCATAAAGATTATCTACCTTGCCATACAGTTCCCAGTCCTCGTCCCAGTATTTGGCGATGGCCATGCCTACAAACATAATCCATCCCAGAGCCACGGTAGGGTATTTGCTGAACTCGCGCATGGCATCAGGCAGATAGCTTTCGCCAATCTTCGCCCACTGCTCCTCGATGTCTGGAGCATCCGGAAGCTGCTCGTCAACACGCTGTCTGCCAGCAAGGTACATACTCAGATCCTGTTTGAAGATCTCTTCTATTCTTTTGCATTTATTTTCCATATTATTTAATCTTTATTGTCTCTAACTGTAATTGAAGGTACAAAGGTAAAACAAAAAACTCAGATAATGCCCGTTTTTTACAAGTTTTAATGCTTTCTCCTTTCCGCATATCACCCATAGATTTCACAGATTTACTCAGATTCATAGCTTTCAAGCCAAGACCTAAAAACAGAACCATAAAGTTTCAAAAATAAGCATAAAAAGTGGGATTTGTAGCATCTTCGACTAAAATCACCTTATAAAATGCTAAAATTTTGCCTATTTATGATAGATTATCGCAATAAATTATTATTTTTGTAGGGTAAAATGCAATAAAAATATGAAGTTAAATCGCATAAAGGCAGTTTTAGAGGAGAAAGTGGCAGAGCCACAGAAAGGAGAACAACAATGAACAAGGAACAGCAAGCCAGAGCCATGTTTGTATCGTTCTGCATAGAGCAATATGCCAAGGCAAAGAATATGGCTACTGAGGATGTGGTGAATTTGTTTGAACAATATGGCATAGCAGAGCATTTTTGTGAGTTCTACGATGTACTCCATACGCAAGGCGGTCAGTGGCTGGTTGAAGAAATTGACAAAATGATAAACGAAAGAAGAAAATGAGCAAAGTATATTCCATACGGAGAAGTCGCTGCAAGCCATTAAATTTGTGGAATCAAAAATTATAAAGTTATGAATGCAAAAATAACGCAAGACAACTTGTATATGTTGCTGCCATTAAAGATAGGATGGCTTGCCCCTTGGCTCTCAGAAGACAAGGGCATAAGCCTTACGGATGCAATCAACCGTATATATCGCTCAAAACTCTATAAGAAGCTATCCACCGAAAGTACCCAATACTGGCACTTGGGACCAGTTGACTTATACAATGAGCTGAAGAAAGAATTTTAAACAGAAGAAGTTATGCCAACAGACATATCTGAGAAAGAACTCGAAACAATACTCGTCAGCTATCTTCGTGACCATCAAGGTTATGAGGAAGGCATGTCCAGCGACTACAACAAGGAGTTTGGACTGCTTTGCCTTATCTGATATGTTGTAGTCTGAATAGCTCTTTCTGCTTTTCTATCTCTTCCTTAAGCTGTTGCTCTGTAGGGAGATAGGTGAGATACTCTTAATATGCTACGAATATGAGTCCATTTCAAATTGTGAACGCGCGCGTTCACAATTTTCCAATCAGGAAAAGAAAGATAGAATTGCTTGTAATACCACAAGTTTCGTACATAGTATTCCTTTCCTAATTTTACTTCTTATTATATTTATTCTCGAAGAATGCCCAAGCACGGCGATAGTCGGCGATGCGGTCGCACTTGTTATAGGATGCATAACAGGTTATACCTGTATATTTTATACTTTTTCGTGCAAATTTAATAAAAATGTAGAAGATGGGCAAATTTTGATGGCAGAAAATCGCATAAATGGCAGCATTTTCTAGATTTATACGAAAAAGCCCCAACCTTATGCGGGACATAAGATTGGGGAGTGAAAATGAAAGTATATGAGAAGAGTATGGAGAATTAACTGTCATTGAAGGTACAAAGGTAAAACAAAAAACTCAGATAATGTCCGTTTTTACAAGTTTTAATGCTTTCCACTTTCCAGGGGGGTAGACTGGGCATTGCCTTGCTAAAGGCGGTAATAGTGGGAGCTGATTTTGGGGTAATTTGCTGATGAGTTGCAGATTTCTTGTGATTTTCTTGGTGGTTTCGAGAAAAAAACGTAATTTTGGCGACAAAAGTTAAACGTTTAATTGAAAATACAATGGAACAGACTGTTTTTAACCCTGCTCAGAAGAAGATTCTGCAGATGATGTCTTATATCAAGAGCTGTGCCACGTTTTTACATTAAAAACAAACAAATTAAAACAATATGAAAAAAAACTTTTCGAACACAAAGACTATGAGATTAGTTCTCTCGGTATGTTTTGCCTTGGGGGGATTTTGTGCACAAGATTCCAACCTTTATGCCCAGCCTGCAAGCGGCTGTAAATTAGCTTCACAAACCGTCATTTTGCCCTGTACGGAAGTAGCCAACTTAAACGGCTTGGTTATTCCCTCCAATTTCTTCAAGGAAGCCTGCAATGGAGGAACTGTTCTTTCGGTTACAACAAAGACTTCCGATACAGGTGCTTCTTACGCAGATGTGAAAGGCATTATTCGTTCTGTTGACCCCGATGCCCCAAACATAGAATGGGAGATTCTGTTGCCAATGAAATGGAATGGAAGAAGTTTGCAATTGGGAGGAGGTGCCAACAACGGCTCCATCCCTAACGTTCATGGCACATCAGCATTCGGAAGCGTGAAACCTATCGATGCCGGTTATGTGGTCTATGGAGATGATTCCGGACATCAGTCGAGCAGCGGTATGGATGCATCGTTTGCTTCTAACGAGGAGTCTCTGAACAATTATATTCGACAACATCTGATTAAAGCGCATGACGTGATGCGTTATGTGGTGAACCATTTTTATGGACAGGAGCCTGTGTTTAATTATTTTGCTGGTTGCTCTACGGGAGGACGCGAAGCCTTGGAATGCGCCACCACCTACGGCAAGTACTACGATGGCGTTTTTTGCTCACAACCGGCTTCCAACTATGTGCTGGCACGACTGTGGGGAGCCGTTCTCTCACAAGCTGTTTACAAAAATTTTGATGCTGATACTTATCCACATTCGGATGGGTATATTGATGAAGAAACCCTCAAGGGCATACAGCAAGATGCTATTTCGCTTTACGACAAATGGGATGGAATAGAAGACGGAATAGTCTGCAACATCTTTGCAGCGCGAAACAACCGAGATAATTTTTTGAACATCATTCGGAAAAAATATCACTTGACAGATGCCCAAATGAATACGATTGATGTATATGCCAATGGCTTCCGTTTGGAGTATGCCATGAAAAACGGAATGAAAACCTACAAAGGGTGTTCAGCCTTAGAAGGTGGCGCGATGGATTTAGGTTCAAGTGAAGTGCCACGTGAACCACTCGACACCCGATACAATGTGCATCATGGAGACCGCGCCGATGGTATATTCAAGTATTTCTTCACCAAAGATCCGACATGGAAACTGATAGAACATGACTATTTCCATCCTGACGAGAATTTATATCGCATATTGATGGATGCCTCGGCACGCTATGATGCCAACAGCCCGGATTTTGATGATTTTATCTCTCATGGCGGAAAGCTGATATTGTTTTCCGGCTGGATGGACATGTCGATGAGTCCTTGGCAATTGATTGATCAATACAAAGGGTATGTTGATAAATATGGACAAAAAACGACCGACTCCTTCTGCAAGTTCTACATAATGCCTGATGCAACTCATGGGTGGGGCGTAACCATGGACTATATGAGTTGGCTTGACCAATGGTGTACTACGGGAAACTATCCGCAAGAAACCCTTTATGCCACCATGCGTAGGACCCATGGGCAGATGCCTATGGCCGAATATCCAGGATGGGTGAAATACATAGGTGGTGACCCGATGTCCGGAACAAGCTATCAGATTATCAAACAAACAAACGAATAAACATATGAAACGTTTCTTTTTATTCTTTTTTGCCAGCCTGTGTGCGGTAATACCGGTATGTAGTCAAGTTAATGTCTTGGAACGTTGTACCCCCGAATCACAAGGAGTCCCTTCGGAAAAGATTACAGCTCTATTCGATTCGCTGATGACGTTTCCGAATACAGACATTCATAGCGTAATGGTTTTGCGACATGGGAAAGTCATTGCAGAAATGTATCCGGCTCCTTTCAAGCCAGAATATGGTCATCAGTTATTCTCTTGTTCGAAGACATTTACTGCTGCTGCGGTGGGCATAGCCATTATGGAGAATCGTTTAAGACTTGACGATCGGCTTGCCACCTTTTTCCCCGAACTTTTACCCGATTCCATCTCTGAATGGTTGGCCGAAATAACTGTCCGTGACCTGCTGACAATGACTTCCGGTTTTGAGGTGGATACGAAGATGAGGACATTTTCTTCACATTGGATAGAGGGATATTTGAAACATCCTATGGTGGCAAGACCAGGGGAACGGTTTGCATACGACTCTATCGACACTTATTTGCTTTCGGCCATTGTTCAACGAGTCACAGGAATGAAAATGATGGATTACCTTAAGCAACGTCTTTTTCTCCCATTAGGCATTACAGAGGCTTATTGGGAAGAAAGTCCCGAAGGCATCAATAGCGGAGGCTGGGGTTTGTATTTGCAGCCTGAGTCTTTGGCCAAATTCGGGCAATTGTTGTTGAACAAAGGGGAGTGGAATGGAATGCAGTTGTTACCTGCGAAATGGGTAGATGAAATGACCTCACGGAAAGTAAATCGACCTAACGGCGACGATTATGGCTACCAGATGTGGATGTGTGCATACCCCAATGCATCGCGTGCAGACGGGGCGTATGGACAATATATTATTGTCATTCCCGACAAAGAAATGGTCATCACTATCACCCAGTGTATGACTGGCAATGGGGGGAAGGAGCAGAGCCATATATGGAATGTCCTTTTGCCTCACGTCTCTGAAACTCCTTTGGCAGTAAAAAAATTAAAAAAGTTTGCAAAACGTTGGCAACAATATAGCCATCCGATACCGCAGGGAAAGGTGTCTTCTTCAACTATGAAGAAAATACAGAGTAATAATTACCAATTGGAAGACAATGTGTTAGAATGGCGTTCTTTCCGTTTTGAACCTTCCGAGAACGGCTTGTCTCTCTACGTGATGGATAAAGCTGGGAAAGAAAGTAAAATCGCTTTGGGTTATAAAGAATGGAAAACCTCCCCCATCTCTTTCTATCCACCCAATTCCCGTCGATCCACATTGGGCAGTTTCAGCAATATTCCCATCCCTTTTTTAGTAGGTGGAGCTTATGCGTGGGGCAGTCATAATCAGTTGGAAGTTAAGCTCCACTTCGTTAACTGGATGAGTGCGGTTAAGCTGGTTTTTAATTTCCAAGACGACAAGATGCACGTTGATATTTACAGAAACTTCGACAACTCCCACACATTCACACGAAAGAAATTTTCCGGATTATAGGGCGCTTATGCGGCAATATAGCAGCGGTGTCAAAAAAGCTGGAGAGAAGACATACCAGCGACTCAGCGCTTGCATGAGCAATATTAAAGCGGATTTACAAGCAGCCGTCTTTTGATGGTTGTGTTTTCATAAAGTAATTAAATGAACTCTTAAGCCTCTGGTGCGTGATGCATCGGGGGCTTTTTTGTGCGGAATCTGCACGAAAATCGGGGCAACCTGCGGAAAAAACGTTAAAATCGAACCAAACATAACATTTATTTGAGTGATATTATCAACAAAGCCCCAACCTTTACGACAAAGCCCCAACCTTATGTGCGGGGACATAAGATTGGGGGAGGAAAGAGAGATGAGTACGGAGAATTATATGTGGAAATGAATGCTGGAAAGCCACTTCTTGACATCGAAACATGGACACTCCTTGTGAACGCCAGGGAGATCTCTATGACCCAGGATCTCGGCTTCTGGATAGTCGGTGCAGAGGCTCTTCAGAAGCTCTCTCATCGCAGCCTTCTGGGCTGGCGTGCGGGTATCGGCAGGACGGGCATCGGCATCCAGACCACCCTCGTAACAGATGCCGATGCTGTGGGCGTTGTAATGACGGGCATGAGCGCCAGGCTCCGACTCCGGACGGCACGGATAAATCACTCCGTCCTTCGTGATGTAATAGTGATAACCGATGTCACGGAAACCACGGGCTAAATGACATGCCTCCAACTCGCCTACCGTGAAGTCCTGGGTAACTCGGGTGGCACTGCAGTGGATGACGATTAAATTGATCTTTCTGTTCTTGATCATAGGCAATTCTTGTTAATGATTACTGAATAACGATTTCTGAATACTGATGCGGGATTCATTACAATCCCTTGCAGCTCTGCACGCAGACGGCAGAAGCGATGGCGGTAAGTACCGTGATGATAAGATTGATGATCTTCTTGATGGTTTCTTTTCTCATGGTCTGATGATTTACTAAAAATTGATTTACTAAAAATTGACTTTACTAAAAATTGACTTTACTAATACTTGATTTACTAAAACTTGATTCAACTAAAAAGTTCATAACCAGGGAGATATCCTAAGAAGGAAACCCTATAACCCAGGCACCCGTGCAGAGCTTGCTTTTGATGATTGTTGCAGATGATTCCTGCCTCTTGATGCTCTCGGAATGCCCCTGACGCCATACGGCTCCCTTCTTTCAGATTTTACGATTCTCGGCTAAAAATTTACGTTGTCGCCGCCTTCTTCTGTAGAACCGCTATCCGTGGTTCCGCCGCCACCCTGCTGGGTGTTATCGGTGCTGCCACCACCACCTCCGGTAGTCTGGCTGCCACCACCTGATGGGTTGTCCTTGCCGGCATCATCCGGATTCCCCGGATTCTCCGTAGCAGGAGCTGCCAGATTGATGAGCTTGATAGAGGTGTCAAGGTTCTCGGTCTTGAGCTCGCCAGTGGCTCTGGCTCTCAACTTCAGTCCCAAGATGTACTTCGCCACGTTGAAGTCTTCCTTAGTAAGAGCACCGCCCTTCACCTTCAGACCGAGGGAGAAAATGGCGATGTCGGCAAACTTCACATTCTTACCCAAGAGGAGCAACTCCTTGGTGCAGGCTGCTGCATCGGTCAGCATGCCGAGGATGGCGCCCTTGCTGTAAGGGGTATTGTGGCTAGCCATGTGAGCGGCGAGCTCTTCGAGTCCGATGGTTTCATCGGATACTACTCGTGGAAACCATTTGCCGTAAGCTTCGGCAATCTTCTGGTTCGTGTTCTGGTATAAGACAATTCTGATCATAACGTTTAAATGGTTAAATTATTAAAGTTAATCGGCGCTGCGCATTGCCCGTGGTTCTTTCTGAATCACAATGCAAAGATACAACATTCAGAATCCGCCATTCACGGTTTCTCACGTTTACTCACGGTTTCTCACTGATTTTCACGTCTTTTTCCGAAGATAAGCTCGGAAGAATGATTTTCTTCCTATGGCTCGCCCAGATAGTCGAAGATATGGGCTACCTGTATCGGACTGAATTCCTTCGACCATTTGGTGTAGCCGCTCTTCACCAGAGCATCGTGGAGAGGCTTGCAGCGGTTGATCCATCTTCTGAGATGGGCACTTGCCACTTCGGGAGTGGCATCAGGGAAATACTCAAGAGCTAACTCTTGCTTGGAAAAACATTTCTGTTCCATATTGATTGAAATTTAAAAGTGACTTGTTTACGATGCCTAAGTGACTTACTTACGAGCCGTAAGTGACTTGCTTAGGATGCCTGAGTGACTTACTTTGGATGCTGGAATGAGACTTACATCCGGGTGACAGGGTGACACCGGTGACAGGCTTTTCCTGAAATCTCTCTCTCGTAGGCGGGCGGGAGGCCTTTCTGGAAAATTTTTCCTGCCTGCCCGCGTGAGGAAAGTTTTAGAAAACAAGTGTCACCGCCGTCACCCGTCATCAGAATGGGAGATCGCCGCTGGCATCGATACCCAGGGAAATCTGATAGTTCCTGATCTCTTCTGCCGTGCGGATGATGGCGATGAAACCCCGGCTGTGCTTGGTGCGGGACTTCTTGAAATCCAGGTCGCTGAATGCCTTGCCAATCTTCTGGCTGCTCAGCTTCTGAGTGATGTTGCAGCCGATGATCTGCATCGCCCGGGCTACGGACACAAACTCCCCTGTCTCTCCCTCCGAAGGCTTCCGGAAGTAGAGATCCACCAGTTCCTGTTCGAGGCGTGGCGTCTCGAATTTGCTGTTGTGCCGGTTCTGCCGCTCTATCTCTTCATCCGTAAACCAGTAGCGGTAGCCGCTCTTGTAGAGGGCGTAAGCCTGGGCATAGATGCCGGGATGATTGAAGGGATGCAGGCGAGGGGAGACGATGCTCTCTACCTCGAAAGGCAGCCAGCGGCGGGTACCCGTAGGATCGTTCAGAAACTCGGGATTGTTGCCCGTACCGCAGAAGCTATTGATATGCTTGCGCTGCTCGGCATAGTGGGCATAGGCAGCTCGCTCGTTGATATACTGCATCGTCACCGCAGCCTTCAGCTGGTTCATCTCTGATGCCGACATCGTATCCAGCTCCTCGCAGCAGATGAGGGCGTACTGCGAGAGGGCGATGAGATCATCCTTCGTCATTCGCTTGGCATTGGTCTTCGTGTAGAAGTACTGCTTCAGCTCCGGCGGAAGGAGATGATTGAACCAGGTGGTCTTGTTGGCACCCTGTTTTCCGATATAGACCAGGATGACATTGTTGACCGCCTCTTCGTCCAGCCAACCGGCAATCATTGCCACGAGCCACTTTTTCAGGCATTCCTCGAAGCTCAGCACGGAGTTGTCGGTATCCTTCACCTTCACGGTGGCAGCGAGTTCGGCGATGTAGTCCTTGTCGCCCTCCTTCCAGGGCGGGAGATGGGCGAAATAATCCTCGAAGGGATTGAATACGGGCGTATAATCGCTCTCAATGATATTGCGCATATCCAACTTATTTACCTTCTCCGTGAGCGACATTTTGGTCCAGAGCGAGTTGACGTGTCGGTCGAGGAGTATCTGCCATTTTGGCGATTTGTCGGAAGCGGCGGAAGGTGATGCGCCTTCTGGGATTTTCAGGAACTCGTATCGCTGGGTGATGAGATTGTATCGGAGACGGATATGCCCATCGAGAAAAATTCTGATTTCCTCGACCGATGCGAAGCGGTTGTCACTGCCGCCATTTCCGCCTCCTCCACCTCCTCCAGATGCCTTTCTGGAGGCTCCGGGGGTGTTGTCGTAGCACGACTTAATGACCTGTTCCACATCATTATACTCGGGGAACTTCTGGAGAGCCCACTTCAGTACATCGGCATGGGCATAGCGCTTTCTAGCGAGCATATAGCCCGCCCGCATCACATAGTTGTTGTGCTTGCCTGGCTGATAAATAATCTTGTCGTTGTCTAGTTTCGGCTTGATGATTTGCTCGTAGTAGGTGTTGATGCGGTCCAGTTTCTTCTGTTTCTGATTTTTCTTAGTTGTCTCGGTATGGAATAGAGAGATTTCTTCGGCTGAGAAAGAGATAGCATCGGAATTGTAGTATGCATCGGGATCGTAGGCGAGTCCACTGAGTCGGTTGACGTTCTTGCATTGAAAGTCAGCATTTTTGCCAATGAGCTGCTGATAGTAGTCATTGCCCTTGGCGAAGGCGGCGGGGTAGTCATCTCCGAGAAAGGGATAGATGACTCGGATACCGTTGCCGCTCATCGTGATGTAGCAGAGTAGGGTATGCGGATCGGCGCAGAGCTTCTGCTTCAGGGGATTGAGAGCCGTGATATCGGGAGGCACTTCGGGGAAGAGCTCATCGAAATCTACGAGAGATAGGTGGGTGAGTTCCCGGATGTTGTCCTGGCCCTTGCCTCCTTCGAGGTGGCAGGCTGGGGCAAAGAGGGGCGCATCTGCCTTAAAGGTTTTCTTGCCGGTTTGGCGGTAGGACTGGGTGAGGAACTTGAGTTTCTCATCGGTTTTCATAAATGAAACCAGGCTTTCGAGGTCTCCCTGTATGGGAGTCTTGCTGGTCATGTTTGCGAATTGTGATACTAGTTGCTTCATTTTTATCATTTACTATTGTTGGTAAAGCGGTTTGTTCCGTTTACATAATTGAGTGAAAGGAGTTGGGGATAGGCAGTATCTCGCAGGTTTCATATCGCAAAGTTACAAAAAAGGACTGAAAGGTCGATTCCCATAGTGGGAATCTTCAAGTATAGATTTTTAAAACATTAAATTAATTTAACAATGTACAAAAGTAAAATTGACATTGACATGCATTTATTTGGCAAAACATTGCGCCAGATCATGCATGACAATGAGATTAACTGCGCAGAGTTCGCAGCCAACATTCAGCTGGGTCCAAAGTACCTTACGGGAGTCAGAAAAGGTAAGGAAGTGTATAACCACGCTATTTACGTGAGAATCGTGGATGGCTTGAAAGGCTATTTTTCAGAAGATGTTTATCCGGATATTAGAGAGAAGCTTATCCGTGCATCGTTTGGGGATGAGGTATAAAATAAAAGAACGCAAGCCCGCCAGGCGTTCCGCCGGATTTGAAATCCGGCGTCAAAAAATGTCCTTACCTATTTAGGCTCTGCGGATTTGCAATCCGCAGCAAAGGAGTATGCTTTTCCTTTTGTAGGGGGATTGCAAATCCCCCGGTTTTAATAGGTCGAACCTTTTACTACGGCGGATTGCAAATCCGCCGGGACGCCTAGCGGTAGGTCTCAAAATCTGCGTAATCTGCGAAATCTGCGTGACCTAAAAAAATACTTACTGCTTATTCACAGGATGTCTTTTTCCTCAAGCTATACTTTCCGTGCTTATCGAATACAATCCAATAGAGCACAGGAAGGATGGTGGCGATGAGTACCATCGAGATGAGGGTTCCGAAGAAGATGACGGCTCCCATCGGAGACCACAATGTGTTGTTCTCTATCATCATCGGCAATACGCCTACAGAGGCGGCAGCTGAGGTGAGGAAGATAGGACGCATACGACGCTCACCAGCCTGGAAGGCGGCATCTCTTACCGAAAGACCCTTGTCGCGGCGAAGTTCCTCGGCATAGTCGAGCATGATGATACCGTTTCTTACCAAAATACCCATCAGACTCACGACACCCAGAATACAGGTGATGCTGACATCGAAGCCGGTAATCAGGAGTCCTATCGCTGCACCGAAGATACAGAGCGACATGGAGGAGAGATTCACCAGAGCCAGGCTGATGCGCTTGAAATGGAAGAGCAGAATGAAGAAGATGATCAATACCGCTATCAGCACACCCGATATCACCTGTGGCATGGTTTCACCATCCTTTTCTGCCATACCGCCAATCTCCCAATCCAGATCGGTACCGAGCGGGAGTTTCGATACTTCCTCTTTCAGCTTGTTGGACAACTGGTTGGCATTATAACCTCTCAACGGTTCACCGACGATGGAAATGGTGCGTATGCCATTGCGTCGGACGATGCAGCCATCGTGCCAGTCGGGAGAAATCTTAGCCAGCTGACGGAGCGGTACACTCGATGTTCCGCCCATCACAGGGATGTATTCGTTGGCAAGGTCGCTGTCGTTCTCCGACTTCAGTACCATCTTCACCGGATAATCGCCTTCCCAGAGGGTGGACATCGGAATGCCATCGCCAAAATGAATGGCAAGATCGGCAGAGAGCAGCGTCTTGTTCACACCCAGACGGTTGGCCTCGGTAGCATCCGGCGTAACCCGGATGCCCGGCAACGGCTCCTCGAAATTGGTGCGGATCAGATTGATACCTTCTATCTGATGCATGCAGGCAGCTATCTTCCTGGCGGCAGCCTTCAGATCGCTGATGCTGTCGCCGCTCACTCTTACTTCGATAGGGTAGCTGGCATTGTTGTAATCCATCTGCTTGAAGCGGATGTAGCAATCCGGGAAGTAGTTGGAGTAGCGGTCGGCATATCGGTCGAGTACCTCTTCAGTGGCACCGTTATCAACTGTATTCACAATGAACTGGGCAAAGTTTGGACCTCCAATCTGCGGAGCGTAGGTGGTATGGAAACGGGGCGAACCCTGTCCGATAAACGTGGTTACCGCCGTTACCTGCGAGTCGCGCTGCAGGATGTGAGCCATCGAATCTGCTACCTGTGCTGTTCTATCGGCTGTGGTTCCGTTAGGAAGATAGAACTCCACGGCAAACTGGTTTCTCTCGGCAATAGGCATCATTCGCTGCGGAAGATTCACGAAGATGACGGCACCGATGCTTACCAGCACCACGCCCACGATGAGGGTGATGCGAGGACTGGCGAAACAGTGCTTCAACAGCCAGGTGTAACCCATCTGAAGATAATCGAGCGGCTTCTTCCGGGCGTTGGGGGTAGGCTGACTGCTGATGCCCTGATGAATCACCCTATATTGTAAATAAGGTGTAAGCAGCAGCGAAACCGTGAGCGAGATGCTCAGGATGATGAACATCGCCCAAGGGAACGACTTGACGAAATCGCCCATGTCACCATGCATGGTGAAGAGAAACGGGAAGAAGGTGAGCGAGATGCTGAGCGTGGCGGAGAGTACTGACATGAAAAACTCGCGTGGGGCAGCGATGGCTGCGTGCCAGCGCGACATGCCGTGGCCCAGCTTCTCCATATAGTTGTCGATAATGACAACGGAATCATCCACCACCATACCCAAGGTTACGATGAGGGCTGCCAGGGTGACGGTGTTCAGTTCCATACCGAAAAGATAGAAGATGCCCAGCGAAGAGAAGATGGTGATCGGGATGCTGAGGGCGGATACCTCTGCCACGCGGCGTGGCATAAGCAGGATGACCACGATGATGACGGAGATGACCGAGACGAGCAGTTCGCGAAGGAAGTTGAGCACTGATTCGCTCACCACCTTGCTTTGGTCGGTGATGGTATTGATATGCACATCATCGGGCAGGGTCTGCTCAAACTCATCCATCGCCTGGTGAACGTCTTTTCCCATCTTCACGATATCATTGCCCGGTCGCATCTCGATGGAGAGGAGCACGCATTTGTTGCCGTTGCTCTTGATGTATTTGCTCAATTTGGGATATTCTCTCCTGATCTGGGCAATATCCTTCAGCCGCACAATGTTGCCCTTGGGGTCGGAATAGACAATCTGCTCTGCCACATCGCGCTCGTTGTTGTAGGAGTCGGTGATGTGGATAGGCAGGTTGAGGTTGCCCAGCTCCAGGTTTCCACTTATGGTGGTGAAGCCCTGTAGGGCGAGCTGGTTGAGTACCTTGTAGGAACCGATGCCGTATTTGGCCAACTTGTTCTGGTCCAGATAGATACTGATCTGCTCGTTCTCCAGTCCGTAGGTGCGGAGGTTGGAGATGGCATCGATGCGGCGCAGGCGGTCCTTCAGCCGGTCGATGTAGGTGTTCAGTTCCCGATAGGTTTTCTGCTTGCTTTCCATCGTGATGAGCAGGGCAGAGGTATCGGCGATGTCGTCCACTGCCTGCAGGGCGAGAACGCCTGATGGGAGTGATGCCTTGAAGGCCTGCAGTCCGTGCTTGAACTTGCTCCAGAAGGCATCCCTGTCTTCTACATCATCGTTGAGTTCCAGGAATACGATCAGCATGCCGTCCTTGCTCTGGGTGTAGGTCTTCTTCTTGTTTACCTCCTTGTATCCGAAGATGAAATTCTCCAGGGGTTTCGCCACCCGTTCTTCCACCTCATCGGATGTGGCACCGGGATATACGGCAACGCAGGCACCCTGGCGGATGGTGAATTGCGGCATTTCCTGCTTAGGCATGATGCAGATGCCCAGAATGCCCACGAAAACGAGCATACCCATGAGGAGCATCACGATATTATGGTTGCACATCGCCGATTCGATGAACGAACGCTTGATGATGCGGTTGGGTTTTCTCGTAATGCGAGCCTTGATATGGTCGTGAAGGGCGGTGTCCTTCTGCGGAATCCTCGGCTTGTTTGTATCTTGATTTTTGTCTTGATTCATATCTTTTCCCTCCACATTTTATCGGTTGTTACTCTTTCCGGTATCCACCTTCATACCTTCTGATACCTTCTGCTGACCATTGATGATGACCTGGTCGCCAGTATGAAGTCCCGAGAGAATGATGATGCCATCTCCCTCGAAATCGCCTATGGTTACAGGTTGCTGGTGCGCCTTGCCGTTTACTACGGTCCAAACGAATCGGGAGTTATCTACATCCAGTTCAACGCTTTGCGGCGGAACGATGATATGAGCCGGTGCTGCTGCACTGCCCTGAATCTGGGCGTTGCAGACCATACCCGGGAGCAGACGACCCTGCGGATTGGTGATACCCACCTTGATGTCGTAGGTATGCGAGATAGGGTTGGCATCGATGCCTTTTTCTGAGATGGTTCCATAGAAGACGGCTCCTGAAAGAGCGGCAACCGTCAGCTTCACCTTGTCGCCTACGTGGAGAAGCGAGATTTCAGCTTCGGGTACGGAAACCTTGGCATTGACCTGAGCCACATTGGCGAGTTTCAGCACGGGCTGACCAGGAAGCACGTAGGTTCCCATATCCACATTCTTGGCAGCGATGACGCCTGAAAATGGAGCTGTGAGTGTGGAGTGGGAGAGTTGCTGACGGGCGATGCTTTCGGCAGCCTTCGCCTGTTCCAGTTTGCTTTCTATCTCCACCCATTTCATATCCGAGATGGTTCCCGACTGATGGAGGGGCAGGAATCTTCTGTAGGCATCCTGCGCCTGTTTCAGGGTGGTGAGGGTGGCCCGGTGAGCCTCCTTCACGGTAGTAGGGTTGATGGTGGCGAGCAACTGACCTTTGCTGACTCTGTCACCCTCATCTACACGGATGGAAGTGATATTTCCGGCGATTTCGAAACTGAGTGTTGATCCCATCTTTTCCTCGATGGTACCCACATAGTCTTTCGTTCCCCCCAGGTTTGTATTTCCTACAGAGATTGTTTCCACCTTGATATTCTTCTTTTCCATTTTCCTGGCTTTTTCCGTACATCCTGTCAACAGCAGGCAGAATCCCGTAATCATCAGACTGCATCCCATGAATATCAGACAGCTGCTACTGCATTTCATGAGCCATCCTGTCATACCATCTTTCTTTTTCATATCTTCTTCTTTTTGTTATTTTTTTGCAAAGGTATGAAATAATGGCGAATGTAAGGGGAACAAAGTATTAAAAAAGTATTAAATAAGTTTAAGAGCTAACGTTTTTTTAGAAAAAAGATGTAACTTTGTATGCTGGAATAAACCATATAATTAAAATTCAATATGAAGAAAATCTTATCTATTGCTTTTGCTGCCTTATTGGCAACATCTTCTTTTGCCCAGAAAAGCGAAACGCTGCTGGAGCGCAACCAATTAGCAAAAACTCCTCCTATGGGATGGATGACATGGAACCTCTTTAAAGGTGACATCAGTGAACAGCTGATCAAGGAAACTGCCGATGCCATGGTAGAACACGGTTTCCGCGATGCCGGTTACGAATACATCTTTATAGATGACTTGTGGCAGGGAGGTCGTGACCGCCATAATAACATCATTCCAGACCCTAAGAAATTCCCGAATGGTATCAAGGCACTTGCCGACTATGTTCACTCCAAGGGATTGAAGTTGGGTATCTATTCTGATGCCGCCCAGCTTACCTGCGGTGGATGGACAGCCAGTTATGGTTTCGAGGAGCAGGATGCCCGCACCTTTGCTTCGTGGGGTATCGACTATCTGAAATATGACTACTGCAATGCTCCGGAGGACAGTGCCACAGCCCGTAAACGCTATCATACGATGGCTCAGGCTTTGAGCAAATCGGGTAGAAACATCGTTCTCGGTATCTGTGAATGGGGACAGCGCAACGGCGAAGAATGGTGTGAGCAGGTTGGCGGTTCGCTCTGGAGAACCAGCTATGATGTAAGAGATATGTGGAAAGATATCGTGAAGCAAGGCGGTATGGGTATTCTCGATATCGTGAATATCACAGCACCGCTCGCCAAGGATGTTCGCCACGGACAGTGGCCTGATATGGATATGCTGGTTGTGGGACTGAATGGCAAGGGCGGACCATCCAGTGATCTGGGTGGTGTTGGCTGCAGCTATACTGAGTATCAGACCCAGATGAGTATGTGGTGCATGATGTCATCAGTACTGGCATTAAGCAACGACCTCAGAAAGCTTTCTGCAGAGGATAAGCGCATTCTCCTGAACAAGGAAATCATCGCCATTGATCAGGATCCGTTGGGCAAGGCTGCTGAGCGCAAGGTAAATCAGGCTGATCATCAGATTTATGTTCGTCCTTTGGCAAATGGTTCTCATGCCGTTGCCATTCTTAACTGTGGTGATAAAGATAAGTCTATTCAGGCAGATTTCAAGCAGTTGGGCTTAAACGGCAAGTATCTGGTAAGAGATGTATGGCAGCATCGCGACATTGCCAAGAAGGCAAACAGATGGAAAGGCACCGTGAAAGCTCACGAAACCAAGGTGTTTGTATTGAAATAAGCTACAGGTTGGGCTCTCTTTCTAAGTATGAAGAGAGCCCCTACTTTTTTACTTTTAAGGGACGTTATGATAAATAGTGGTTATGAAAAGCATCGTTTAGGGAAATTCCTCTATCGGTTTAGGGAAAATCCTTACTATACCTCCAGAAATCGCCTTATCTTTGCAGCAGAAATCAGAAAGATGACTGAATTGACGATGATTCTGGAATCTGATGGTTTCCTGGAAAATGGAAGTTTAACATATAAAATAAGATAAGATTATGAAGAAGTTTATCATAGCACTAGTAGCAATGTTCATGATGACATTCACTTCTGCATCAGCAATGAGTTATGAACAGGCTCGCCAGCAGGCTCTGTTTCTGACAGACAAAATGGCTTACGAGCTGAATCTGACAGATGATCAGTATGAGGCAGCCTATGAGGTCAACCTCGACTATCTGATGGGCGTGGATACTTACGACGATCTCTACGGCATCTATTGGCGTCAGCGTAATCTCGACTTGAGCTACATCCTTCTGGATTGGCAGTATCGCTCATTCTGTGCCGCAAGCTATTTCTACCGTCCTCTTTACTGGGATGGTGGTTACTTCCACTTCGGCATCTATGCACGCTACCCACGCAGAGATTACTTCTTCTTCGGAAGACCTCATTTCTATGCTGTATATCGTGGTGGACACAGCTGGAGAATGAATGGTGGCAGAAGCTGGTATCACGGACGTGAGTTCGGCGGTCCGCGCCCTATCGGTGTTCGTGGTCAGGAACCTAGATTCGGTATGCGCGATGGATTCAACCGTGGCGATTACGGTCGTGGCAAGACGTTCGGTAACCTCAATCGTCAGAGCAGTACAAGAACTACGGTTACACGTGATCATTCTTTCGGCAACAGTCGCCAAAATAATGCTACCTTTGGAAGTGGTGTCCGTGGCGGTGGTTCTTTCGGAGGTTATAACCGAAGCGGATTCGGCGGTGGTTCTACCAACAACAGCCGTTCGTTTAATAATGGTTTCACTCCACGTTCCAGCACTCCAAGCAGAGGATCTTTCGGTGGAAACCGTGGCGGCAATTCGTTGAATAACAGCCGTTCATTCAACAGTGGAAGCCGTTCCTTTGGCGGAGGCAGCAATGGTGCCCGCAGTTCCTTTGGAGGTGGTTCTTCCCGTAGCAAGAGCCATAATGGCGGCGGATCATTCGGTGGCAGAAGATAGTTAAGACCAATTTATCAAACCAAATATATACCAAAAGAAGGGACATTCCAAGTGATTGGGATGCCCCTTTGATTTTTTAGTATGATGAATTGATGTACTATCAAAGATCATCAAAAAAGATAATCTACAGAACTATATAATTGAATGACAAGTATATAGATGATAAAGAGAGGAGCTGACAGGCGTACCCCATCCGCCATTGCCTCTCCCATTGCCTCAATACTATTCAGCCTTTGGCTGACTACGCCGAAAGACTGTGCCATGACAATGACCATAAAACAGATATAGGGCAAGATGCTTCTGGAAAAACTGCTGGAGGCATATCCTCCCATCACATTGAGCAGGATGGCATGAGGGATGAGTGTGAGCAACAGCATCACACCGATAAACAGGACGAATTCCAGGCAAACCAACCGCAAGGCATTGCGCTGTCGGTAAACCTTATGATCGTATTTTAACAAGCCGCTAGCCCGTAGTGTTCCCCAGGCAATGCTGATCAGCAATAGCCATACCAGCCAAGGTGACTGCAGGTTGGCGGTGAAAGTGCCGAAGAACCATCGGATACCTTCCGGGCTGAGCAATGACCGGGGAAAGACATCGGGCATCGCGGCAGTGATGAGCCAGGAAGCCAGCACCAGTACGATCTGTGCCAGTATCAGCAGGAACATGGCATAGCCACATATCCTGCTGAATGTATGACTATTCTTCATCAGCCTGCAAATTATCAATATCGATGATGCGTAACTCGCAGGCACGTACCACGAGTCGGGTCGCATTCACGCTCATGCCATTATTTCCATCAGGGAAGAGCTTCTGTACGAGTTCATTCTGCCGTTTTTCCAGACTCTTTACTCCGAATGGCATACCTCGCAGGTTCGTGATCTGCTCCTTGGTATAACCCAGGGCGAGATGGCGGAGGAATCGCTCGTCGTACTCATCAATCTCGTAATTGATCATCGCCTCCTGATGCATCAACTGGCTTCCTACGCTCTGCTTGAATCTATCAACAATCTTCTGAAGAATCGGCTGGTTGAAAACCAGCTTTTTACCACTCATGCAGGAAGCCACGTCACCACGGGTAAGCAATTCTCCGCTCTTGAGGATGATGCCTTCACATCCTGCATCGAGCACATCCACCCATAACTTCTCGTTGAGAATCTCACCGGTAAAAATCAGAACCTTCACATCAGGATACTGTTCCTTCGTGCTACGGCAAATTTCTACTCCAACAGTGGTGGAGCCACCCAGGCCAAGATCAAGCAGAACAAGGTCTGGCTTTTGCTGTTTGATGAGTTTCCAATAAGCGATTTCACTATCCGCAGTGCCGATGATTTCAGCTTCGGGTATGTCGTTCTTGAAGATTCCTTCTGTGCCTTTCAATTCCAGAGGCACATCTTCTACTATAATAACCTTAAAATTGTCCATATCTATGTTTTTAATATTTTTTTCGGTAAAACGATTTCTATCATGAGTTTGCCATCAGATGACGGCTTGGCAAGAATGCCGCAGCCACGCAGGTTGGTTGCCTCCCCTATTTCTCTCACAATCTGGCGGGCCACCAGATATTTCATATCGCTGGTGAGCGGTGTGAAGAGATGTGGATGACGGGTTGCGTCAAATGGAATATCGTGAAGGATATACTGGCAGGTAACATAGGCGGATGATGCGGCTGTTTCCTGATAAGTGAAGTTCTTCACTCCGCCAGTGATAAGCTTCCTGAGATATGCCAGCAAGTCTGCGTCGCATTTCACGGTTCCTTCCACCTGCTCCATTGCCTGTGCGCTGAGCATCGTGTATATTGCCTTGTAGTAATCCACCAACTCCTGCAGGGAAGTAACATCCTCCGGTGTACTGTCGATAAGCTGTCTGATTCGCGATGGGTAATACATCGTTTCGTGCTTGAGCGTAGAGAGACAGTTGTCGAGTACGGAATTGGCAATGTGCAACTTTCCGTTTTCATATTCGGCACGATGCAGCTCATCTTCTGCCATTTCTATATTCGTAGCCTCATTCTGCTGCATATCAATGCTTTGCTTCAGTGCCTGCGAGATACGTTTCACCACCTCGTTGAGCTGAGGGAAAAGCTGAACGTTACGTATGTTATTGCTGCCGGATGGAGTCCAGATTCCGGTAATCTGTTTCAGCTTATCCGTGTTGGAATCACCACTGAGCAACACCTTGTTAATGCCATTGATCTTTTCTACGGCATAGCGATAACGGAGGATGTGGCGATAGTATAGCAGATAATATGCCAGTGGCAATTGTAACAGCAGGATAATCAGCAAGACGATGGCTACCGCCTTCGAGTTTTCTGAAGTCTGCATGGTTCTTACGTAGTTATCGAGCGAATTATCCGCACTCCGTTCACGGAAGAGCTGGGTATATACCTTGTTGTTACTATCGTATAGCTCCCATTTGTGAAGCGCCAACGCTGCCACGGCACTCTCATTACGGATATCGAGTATGATCTCGTAGTTGGTTGGCAAACTGTCGTGCAGCCATTGGATTTCGGCAGCGGTTCCTTTCATGGGATGTGCCACCATCAGATATTTCCCATCAGGATTCAATGTCAGATAGTATCGGTTGAGATAGCTGCGAGACGAATCTGCCATAGCCAGGGTCCGCTCGTAGGTACCATTGATATTACTGAAATAGGCACTGTCGGCATACGATGCTGCTTTTTGCAGCAATCGCGATGTCTGCTTATTGCCCCAGTGCCTGTCAGTTCTGTGCTTGTCAGTTCTGTGTATAGAGACATTTTCCCGGGTGCTTCCCAGTACAACAGATGGGATATTACAACCTATCAGCATCAAGGCAAGCATCAGTATCATTTGCATTTTCCGAATACCGCAAGGCAGTCGGAAAGTGAACCTACTACCCTTTCCCGGCTCACTCTCTGCCTGAATATTACAAGGAGAGAAGAGCGAACTGATTTTCTTGTACTTATCGATGATTCCCTTACAGTTGAGCAAACCGAATCCATGTCCGCCGGTATAGGTTCGGTCGAAGATGTGTTCCAGTGTTTCTTCATCCATACCTTTTCCCGTATCTTTTACAGATATTTCCACAAAAGCCTGATGGCTCTTGGCACTAACCACGACCTCACCTCCTGCAGGTGTAAACTTCCTGGCGTTGTCGGCGATGGTGTTAATCATGAATAGTGTCAGCGTACGGTCTGCCTTTACCATGGCATCTGTAGGCTGTACGGTCAGTTTGACCTCACGCATTTGAAAACTCATTTTTCCCTTGGCAACAATATCGAAAAGTGGCTGGAGCGGGAAACTCTCAATGCGGAGATTGATGGCTCCCTGGCGCATCTGTATCCAATCGGTGAGAATGGAATTATATTGATTGATTTTGTCTGTCAACTCTGAGATATAGGTATATCGTTCCTGTTTCACTTCTTCAGGATCATCTCCCTTCATCAGCCTATCTACCTCATGGATCATACGGTCGATAAACGGGGTGATGCTATTGACCAGAGAAAGCTTGGCACGCTGTTCCAGGTTGCGGCGTCTATTGTCAGATATATGAAGCTGGACCATATTCTTGGCTTCTTCCAATTCTTCATGCTTTTCTGATAACGCATTGATATGTTGCATGTTCTGTTCTTCCCATTCATGTAAAGGTATCAGTAGGGATTCTACAGAACTTTCCTTGGTATTGCGGCGCTTCATTCTGTCGAATACATAGAGCAAGACCACAACCAGGACAATCATAAAGATTACCGCAGCAATCATCGTGTTCAGCTGGACGGCATTGTTGTCCAACTGAGTGGCACGCGCTTCCAACTGCCTATCCTGTCGGCTCTGCTCCTGCAAGTCGAGGTAAATGTTTCGGTTGTAATCGCTTTCCGGCTTATCATCGATGGCAGAATAAACCAGGCTGAGTCTTTCTCGGATAGATGCCACCAGGTCGGGCGCCTGCTGGATAGCCCTGTTCTGGTTGAGTGCCCTATTCAGGCAATCGCCTGCCGATTTATAATCCTTGATCTGCCAGTAGCATTCTGCCAGTGTGCGGTATGCTCCTGCCGTCTGGTAAACGTCTCCATATTCAGAAAAGATATTGAGTGCGCGTTGCGCAAAGTTTCCTGCCAGAAGTTCCAAAGGCATCTGTTCAACATTGAGATACTGGAAAGCCGGAAGATTGTTTTTTACCAGGAAATCGCGCTGTTCCGGATCCTGAATATGTTCGCTGATAGATTGCAGTGCGTTTGCCTGCCAGTATGGATAAGGATTGCTGCCACTTGCCAAAAAGTAGAGGCGAATGAGCATATCAAATTCCGCCTGACAGATTTCCTGTGGGGTGCCATGAGTGATGGCGCCACCAGCTCCCATATTATAAAGATAGTTGAGATACTGTGCCGTATCCTGTTCCACTTCATCCGGGTCAAGATCTGCCAGCGCATTGAGCATCGGCTTATCTAGCTGTACATAATAAAAATAGGTGGCAGCAACGATATCAAACTCACTCTTCGCATAAATGGCGCGATGACGCTCCCGAAGAGGAAGGTTATCTATTTCCTCACCGATTCTTCGCAGTTTACGGATGGCTTTTTCCCTGAAGCTATAAAAATCCTTGTTGCGGGCCTCACGCTGACAGAGTCGCATATTCTGAACGTCGGCAATAAGGAGTTCTATCTGGTTGTCACTGCGTTCGTTTACCTTGTCAAGCCATCGCTTGGCAGTATGGTAATCCATCTTGGCAATAGCCACAAAAGCCAGGTTATTGCAAGCCTCCGCATATCCGGCAGGATAGTCTTCGGAAAGAGTCAAAGCCTTCTCTGCCAATACTTTAGTAGAATCAAGGTTACGATAGTGAAGCGCATAAGAAAGATAATTCAGCTCATCTACTTCGCCCTTATGCGATGGCGAACAAGCTGAAAAAACAAACATCGCCACCATCATACAGATGATGGCGATGCCATAAATATGATGAAATCTTTTATGCATTCTGATTATGCACGTGCCTTAGCAATGTAGCCCAAAGCTTCCTGGCACTTGGCTGTGATGGCAGCCCAATCTGCTGCAGCAACAGTCTCCTTAGGGAAGAGCTTAGAACCCATACCTACACAGAGAACACCTGCCTTGATCCAAGGAGTAAGGTTCTCCTCTGTTGGCTCTACGGCACCTGTTACCATGATGTTGCTCCAACGCAATGGTGCCATTACATTCTTAACGAATGAAGGACCACCTACATTACCTGCAGGGAATACCTTGGTTACATCGCAACCTGCTGCCTGAGCATTGTTGATCTCTGTTACAGAACCACAACCTGGTGAATAAGGCACCAAACGACGGTTACATACTGGAGCAATGTCAGGGTTGAAGTTAGGACCAACGATGAAGTTTGCACCTAACTGGAGATACAAGGAAGCTGTACCAGCATCAACCACAGTACCAGCACCCAAGATCATCTCTGGGCACTCCTTATCAGCCCACTTTACCAACTCTCCGAAAATCTCGTGAGCGAAATCGCCACGGTTGGTGAATTCAAATACGCGAACGCCACCCTCGTAGCATGCTTTGATTACGTTCTTGCAGATTTCGATATCTTTATTGAAGAATACAGGAACCATACCAGTCTCTTTCATAGCTGCCATGACCTGCATTTTGCTAAACTTTGCCATTTTCTTGTTTTAATGTTAAATGTTTAATGTTAAGTGTTATCGCTGTACACGACCATTAGCGTTACCGCCAGCAAGGCTCTCAACCTCGTCAACAGAAACCAAGTTGAAGTCGCCAGGGATAGTGTGCTTCAAGGCAGAAGCAGCAACAGCGAACTCAAGTGCCTCGCCCTGAGTCTCCTTAGTCAAGAGACCGTGGATCAAACCACCAGAGAAAGAGTCACCACCACCCACGCGGTCGATGATAGGGTTGATGTCGTAGTGCTTGCTCTGATAGAACTCCTTACCATCATAGATAAGAGCCTTCCAGCCATTATGAGTAGCAGAAAGAGACTCACGGAGCGTAGAAACGACATACTTGAAGCCGAACTCCTCCATCATACCCTTGAAGATGCCATAGTAACCCTCAGCATCAGTCTTGCCGCCTTCTACGTCTGCATCTGGCTTGAAGCCCAGGCAAAGCTGAGCATCTTCCTCGTTACCGATGCAAACATCTACATACTGCATCAATGGGCGCATCACAGAGATAGCCTTCTCTGATGTCCAGAGCTTCTTGCGGAAGTTGAGGTCAACAGATACTGTTACGCCATGACGCTTAGCTGCCTCACAAGCCAACTTGGTCAATTCTGCAGCCTTGTCGCTGATAGCAGGAGTAATTCCGCTCCAGTGGAACCACTGAGCACCCTCCATGATCTTGTCAAAGTCGAAATCAGAAGGATCAGCCTCTGCGATAGCGCTGTGAGCACGGTCGTAGATAACCTTAGATGGGCGCATAGAAGCACCTGTCTCTGCATAGTAGAGACCTACTCTATCACCACCGCGGGCGATAAACTCAGTATTGACGCCGTAACGACGAAGACCATTTACTGCAATCTGGCCAATCTCGTGCTTTGGCAACTTTGATACGAAATATGCATCGTGACCATAGTTAGCAAGGCTAACAGCAACGTTAGCCTCACCACCACCAGGGATGATGCGAAGTGACTCACTCTGGATGAAACGATCGTTGCCTTCTGGTGACAAACGAAGCATAATCTCGCCTAATGTTACAATCTTTGCCATTGTTTGATAGTTTTAATTTCTTTGTTTTTATTGTTTGTTTACTAATAGACAATTTTGTTGTAGTTGTCCGTAACCGTTGGCAAAAATAGCTATAATTTCTCGAATACCAAAATTTAATCGCAGTTTTTTTCATTTATCGCCCTATTTTTTCGTATTTTTCTCACTTTTCCCCTTTTTTTCTCCTTTTTTTTCGATTTTTGTGCAAAAAAAGAGCTGTGCATTCGCACAATTCAAAAAAATGTTGTATATTTGCGCCCGAATGCTGACGGTGTGACCGCACACAAACCAGCAGTTCAACAAAACATAGTAAAAAAGCACAGTTTGTGCGCACAGTTATGAAAGGAACGCTGTCGTCTTTCTAGATAAAAGTCTCCTACTATATAATAATGTACGTGCGATGTGCTCAAACCATAAACTTAAAAACAATGGCCGAAAGAATCAGAATCAAGGATATCGCCGAAAGAGCAGGCGTATCTGTAGGAACAGTGGACCGTGTGCTCCACGACCGCCCGAACGTGTCGAAGCCGGCTCGTGAGAAGGTGGAACAAGCGCTCAAGGAAATGAATTATCAACCTAATATGTATGCCAGTGCATTGGCATACAACAAGGCTTATACTTTTCATCTTCTGATACCGAAGCATGAATCGGAAGCCTATTGGGAAGAGATAGAAGAAGGTGCCCGAAAGTGCGAAGACCAGCGCCGGGATTTCCATATCGATTTAGAGATTCGATTCTACGAGCGTTCCAGTGAGGATTCTTTCAAGGCTGTTTCACAAGAGATTCTTGATGCCAATCCGGAAGGTGTTATCATAGTACCATCATCTTTGGAAGTGACACGTGGTTTTACAGACCAGTTGCATCAAAAGGGTATTCCATTTATCCTGCTCGATTCTTATATGCCAGACTTGCGCCCTCTCTCCTTCTATGGACAGGATTCGTTCTGCTCTGGCTATTTTGCAGCCAAGATGCTGATGATGCTTGCGGGCAATGAGAAAGAAGTGATGCTGATGAGACAGACCAAGGATGGCCATGTGGTCAGCAAGCAGCAGGATAACCGTGAGGTGGGATTCCGTCATTATATGCATGATCATTTCCCACAGATTGTCATCAATGTGCTTGATCTTCCGCTCAATGGAACCCGCAACGAGTACCAGAAGATGCTGGGTCAGTACTTTGATGAACATCCTGCTACACATCATTGTATAACAATGACATCGAAGGCGCATATCGTGGGAGATTATCTGCTTAAGTCCAATCGTCGTGATGTACAGATCATGGGTTATGATATGGTGGGCAAGAATGCAAAATGTCTTCGTGAAGGCAGTATCTCGTTCCTCATCGCACAGCATGCCTATATGCAGGGCTACTATTGCGTGGATACCCTCTTCCGTGCCATCGTTCTCAAGAAGAAGGTGAATCCGGTGAATTATATGCCTATTGAGCTGCTGATGAAGGAGAATATCGATTTCTACCGCAGGACGCAGATCTAAGGCGGAAATGAAGAGACAAGAATAGAATTATAAATGATAAATAAACAAAAACAAAACTACAGAATGAAACTATCAAGCTTTATCAAGATTAACCCTGCCGACTCGGTAGTGGTTTGTTTGCGTCCTATGCAGAAGGGCGAGGTTATCGAGGTGGATGGCAAGAGTATCACTCTCTTGCAGGATACTCCAGCTGGTCATAAGGTGCTCATCGATGATGCTGCCGAGGGACAGAACATCATCAAGTATGGCTACCCTATCGGTCATGCCAAGCAGAATCTGAAGCAGGGTGAATGGGTGAATGAGAACAATCTCAAGACCAACCTTGCCGGTACGCTGGAATATACCTATAATCCAGTAGATGAGCAGTTGGACATTGCCAAGGAATCACGTACCTTCCAGGGTTATGTACGCAAGAATGGCGAAGTAGGTGTAAGAAACGAGGTGTGGGTAGTACCAACCGTAGGTTGCGTGAATGGTGTTGCCGAGAAACTCGTAGAGCTCCTGAAGAAGGAGACTGGCTGTGAGGGCATTGATGCCATCCACGCTTGGCACCATAATTTTGGTTGCTCTCAGCTTTCCGGCGACCACGAGAACACCCGCAAGGTTCTCCGTGATATCTGTCTGCATCCGAACGCTGGTGCTGTTCTCGTTCTCTCATTGGGTTGTGAGAACAATCAGCCTGACGACTTCATGAAGATGTTGGGCGATTACGATCAGGATCGCATCAAGCTCCTGGTAACACAGAAGGTTGAGGGTGATGAGATCGAAGAAGGAATGAAGATTCTCCGTGATCTTTATGCCAAGGCTAAGGAGGATAAGCGTGAGGAGGTACCGGTAAGCAAACTTCGCGTAGGTTTGAAGTGTGGTGGCTCTGACGGCTTCAGTGGTATCACTGCTAACCCTCTCGTTGGTGAATTCTCAGACTGGTTGGTTGCTCAGGGCGGAACCAGCATCCTTACCGAGGTGCCTGAGATGTTTGGTGCTGAGACTATTCTGATGAACCGTTGTGAGAATAAGGAACTCTTCGACAAGACCGTTCATCTCATCAATGATTTCAAGGAGTACTTCCTCAGTCATGGTGAGCCTGTTGGTGAGAATCCTTCTCCAGGCAACAAGGCAGGTGGTATCTCTACTCTAGAAGACAAGGCGCTGGGTTGCACCCAGAAGTGCGGTCGTGCTCCTGTCAGTGGCGTGCTGCAGTATGGTGACCGTTTGGAGACAACAGGTCTGAACCTCTTGTCTGCTCCTGGTAATGATCTCGTGGCAGCAACCGCATTGGCTTCAGCAGGCTGTCAGCTTGTACTCTTCACAACGGGTCGTGGTACCCCATTCGGAACATTCGTTCCAACCATGAAGATTTCAACCAATAGCAAGCTTGCCCAGAACAAGCCAAATTGGATTGACTTCAATGCCGGAGAACTGGTTGAAGGCACCGATATGAAGGAGTTGGTAAACAAGTTCATCGATAAGATCATAGCAGTTGCCAGTGGCGAGGAAGCCCGCAACGAGTACAACGGCTATCGTGAGATTTCCATTTTCAAGAATGGAGTAACATTGTAATAACTTAAAAAGAAACATGAGTAATAAGAAAGGATTGTTGGCGTTGTCGCCATTGTTTTTATTGATTGTCCTCATCGTGGCATTCACCGTCTATTCAGTAGATGCCAGTCATAAGGATACCAACTTGTCGCTCACCGTGGCATTTATGATCTCCAGTATCTATGCCATTGCGATTTCTGGTGGTATGCCCATCAAGAGTCGTGTAGATACCTATAGCAAGGGTGCCGGCGCCAACAATCTGATGCTCATGCTGTGGATATATGTATTGGCAGGTTCCTTCGCAGCTTCGGCTAAGGCGATGGGAGCTGTCGATGCAACAGTCAATCTTGCGCTCAGCATTCTTCCGGCTAGCATGATCCTGCCGGGACTGTTTCTGGCTGCCTGCTTTATCTCCGTATCCATCGGAACAAGCGTAGGTACCGTTGTGGCACTTGTTCCGATAGCTGCGGGACTCGCCCACTCCATGGACGTAAATATAGGTATGATGACAGCTATCATCGTTGGTGGAGCTTATTTTGGAGATAATCTCTCCTTTATCTCTGATACCACGGTAGTAGCTACCCAGACTCAGAATTGCAAGATGAGCGATAAGTTCCGTGTCAACTCTCTTATCGTAGTACCTGCTGCCGTTATTGTACTGGCTATCTATGCCGTGATGGGTATCGGTCTGCAGGCACCTACTGATATTCCGGAGGTTGAATATGTCAAGGTGCTCCCTTATCTGGTAGTACTTGTCACAGCTGTGGCGGGTATGAATGTAATGGCGGTTCTTACGATGGGAACATTGCTCTGTGGTGTGATCGGTGTAAGCTGTCAGCTCCTGGGTGCTACCGGAGGTTACGATCTCTTCGGCTGGTTCTCAGCCATGGGTAACGGAATCATCGGTATGGGCGAACTGGTCATCATCGCAATGATGGCGGGTGGTATGCTCGAAATCATCCGTGAGAATGGCGGTATCAATTATATCATCGACAAGATTACGGCACACGTCAGTAACAAGCGAGGAGCCGAACTGTCTATTGCAGCCCTGGTTTCCATGGTCAATGTATGCACTGCCAACAATACGGTTGCCATCCTCACGGTAGGCAATATAGCCAAGAAAATCGGTGATAAGTTTGGAGTTGACAACCGCAAGGCAGCCAGTATCCTCGATACTTTCTCCTGTACGGTTCAGGGCTTGATACCTTACGGAGTACAGATGCTTCTGGCAGCAGGTCTTGCCAATCTGAGTCCGATGGATATCCTTCCATACCTCTATTATCCTCTGGCTATCGGTATAGCTGCGCTGTTTTCGATACTATTTCGTTACCCGAAGCGATACAGCTAGAATGGAAGTAGCTTATTGCCAATTGTTTAACTTTTAAATGAATACACGATGGATTTTTTACAGAGAAACCTTTTTGTCAAGCTGCGTTCCGATCACTTTCATACGAAGGAGGAGATGGAACCGATGACTACCTTCAAACAGAAGAAGATAGCCCAGATGATGAAGAACCTCAGCGATGTGCCTGCGGGTGAAGTACGCATGAACAATGGTTTCCTGAACCGACGTTTAGCCAGCATACAGGAAAACGAGCGTCATGCCATCGACACATCTATTGAGACCATTCATTTACTTCGCATCATCGTATCCAATATCAATGGAATATTAGCCAATGGCGTTAATCTCGGTGGCATCATCGAGATGGGAAACTACCTGCGCACCAAGGGCGACAAGGTAGATTTCGTAAAACTGGAAAAATGGCTGCGCAAGCTCCGCATCCAGCGTATGGCGCAGTTGCAGGGCAGTGTACTTATCCTTTTCTTCGAATTTGAACAGGATGAGATACCTTTCGTGCGCCGTGTAGAACGTGGTGCCTACAAGCTGACCCTCCGTTCGCTTTATTATAACAGTCTCGATCAGCAGGAAATTTTATTCGAGCAGACCCAGGCTGGATTCGTTCGCACCACCGGTGGCACGATGCGCAAAAACCTGCGTCGCAGCATGCGGTATCTGGAGTATGCACCCATAGAAACGATCAGCAATTTCTGTAATAACTTCTACCGCTCGCTCTCAGAAATCGAAGAATAATATAAAATATATAAAAAATAAGCATACTCTGTGACGAATTTCAAGCGATTTTCGTACCTTTGCATCTATGAAACGATTTTGTATAACAATAATATCATCAATTATAGCATTATGCGCAAGTGCGCAGGTGCAATGCGAGGATACCTGCAGTCATGTGCATGGCATAGACCTCAGCCACTATCAGGGCAATGTGTTCTGGGAAACGGTGGGCGATAACTCCAAGATGGCGTATGTCTATCTGAAGGCTACCGAAGGTGGAACCAATGTAGATAGCAAATATAAGCAGAATATTGATCTGGCTCATAGATATGGACTCAAGGTGGGTTCATACCACTTTTATCGTGCCCGTATTCCTCAGCAAACCCAGTTGGAGAATTTCATGGCTCAATGCCGACCGGGCGACCAGGATCTCTTGCCTATGATTGACGTAGAGACCAAGAGTGGTTTGGAAACAGAAGAATTTTGCGACTCACTCTTTAAGTTCCTGCATCTCGTGGAAAAGGCATACAAACAGAAGCCGCTCATCTATACGGGTGCCAACTTCTATGACCATTATCTCTTGGGAAAGCTCGACAGCTACAAGCTGATGATAGCCCAATATACCAAGCGTGAGCCTGTGCTCAAGGATGGAAGAGACTTTGAAATGTGGCAATATACCGGTAAGGGAAAACTGAATGGTATCAACGGCTACGTGGATAAGAGTAGATTCATGGGCAGGCATCGATTGAGAGAGATTAGATTCAGACACAGATAAGACATTGTTACTTTGAACTTTGAACTTGGAGCTTTGAACTTTATGATTAGTTTTAAGGTAAAGAGTGAATATCGTCTGAAAGCATAGAAATATGAATCATTTTTAGTAAAACATAAACTTTAAATAAAACTATGGCAATTATTAAATGTCCAGAATGTGGCCGCCAGATCAGTGATAAGGCTCCAACCTGTCCTAGTTGTGGCGTTGAGATAGCTGGAAAAATCACTAAATGCCCTCATTGCGGTGAGGTTTATTTCAGCAGTCAGGAGATGTGCCCAAACTGCCATGAGATAGCAGTGGGTGTTACGCATCCTGTTGCACCATCTGCAGCAGTAAAAGATCAAACACCTGTTGCATCTCCGTCTCCGGTATCTTCTCCAACTTCAGAGATTCCTTCGACTTCTCAAGTAGTATCTTCTACTTCTCAGACAGTCCCTCCAACCCCTCCTGTCCCACCAGTACCTCCTGTACGTCGTCCTGGTGTTACTGCGAGCGGAAATGATGGCGGAGAGGGCAATACTCCTCAGGAACCACAGAAGAAAAAGAACACCCGCTCTATCTTCATCATCTCATTCATCTTTGCTGTCTTGGCGTGTGGCATTATGTATTACTTCTACGACAGTGCCAATCGCAACAAGGAGATGGAAGCTTATGAGTATGCGATGCAAAGCAGCGATCCGATGGTACTGCAGAGTTATCTCGATACCTACAAGGATGCGGATGAAGCACATCGCGATTCCATCATGGCTCATCTAGACCTGTTGAAGCAGAACGACCAGGATTGGACCAATGCGGTAGTGAGCGGATCGAAAGAAGCTTTGGAAGCATATCTCCAGAAGTATCCTAACAGTTTGCACAAGCAGGAAGCGTTGCTTAAAATAGATTCCCTCGACTGGAATGTTGCTAAAGCTGCAGATACAGCTGATGCCTACCAGGCATACCTGAATGCTCATACAGATGGTGCTCATATCGAAGAGGCTGAAAATGCTCTGAAGAAGGTGAAGAGCCGTGACCTCCAGCCAGAAGAAAAGCAGATGGTAAGCGGATTATTCCGTCAGTTCTTCCAGAGCATCAATTCCCGTAATGCGGATGGATTGACAGCTACCTGCGAGGATATTCTCTCTTCCCTGCTTGGTAAGAACTCGGCTACCAAGGCTGATGTCGTTACCTTTATGGACAAGCTCTATAAAGATAATGTAGCCAATATGAACTGGCACATCAACAACGACTACCAGATCAAGAAGCGCGAGGTTGGCGATGAGGAATATGAGTATCAGGTACAGTTCTCTGCCCGTCAGGACGTAGATTTGACAGATGGCACCAAGAAGGAACAACTCTTTAAGATTTCTGCAGTTGTTTCACCTGATGGCAAAGTTTCTGCCTTCAATATGAACAAGGTTTCTGAGCCACAGCAATAGATGAGTCCTGATTAAAAGATTCGTAAGTTCTAAAACAATATAAAAGAATCATAAGATTCAAAAACAATATAAAAAGAAAGCTCCGATGGATTTGTTGCGTCCATCGGAGCTTTCTTTTTTCCTTTTACTTTGCTTCCTTCATCTGTCGGAGCAATTCCTTCTGTTTTTCATTCAGACCAGTAGGCAACTTCACGTTATAGGTAATCATCAGATCACCGAAGGTTCCATCACCTCTGTCATAACCCTTGCCGCGAACACGTACCTTGGTACCATTCTGGGTTTCCGGTTTGATTTTCAGTTTAATCTTCGAACCATTGCTCAATGTGATGATACCCTCACCACCGAGCAGTGCGGTGTACATGTCGATATTCACATTCATGTTCATCTCGCCGGTATTCGTTCTGGCGCTATGACCACCGCAGCTACCGTTGCATCCGCCTGTACCATATTCGGCACCGGCACCGAAACCAGCACCGGCACCGCCGAATCCCCCAAAGCCACCGAAACCGGCACCTTGTGAACCACGGGCACGACCTCCGCCGAAGAGATTTTCGAAGAAGCTGGAGAAACCACCTCCTCCACCACCGAAGCCACTGAAGTCGAAGCCTTCGAATGGATTTCCACCAGCGGCACCTCCGCCGGCAGCTCCATCATAGCCTCCACCACCGAAGCCTCCTACATTCTTCCACTGTTCGCCGTACTGGTCGTACTTAGCACGCTTGTCCGGATCGGAAATCACCTCATACGCCTCGTTCAGCGCCTGGAACTTAGCCTTTGCCTTTGGGTCGTTAGGGTGCAAATCCGGATGAAACTGTTTGGCACGCTTGCGATATGCAGCGCGCACATCCTTCTGCGGGATGTTCTTATCTACACCGAGAATCTTGTAATAATCTACAAATGCCATAGTATAATACCTCCTATTTTTATGATTTTTATAAGAATCCAACAAAAAGTATGCCGTAATTGCCAACTTTTTTGTAATTTTGCAGTTGAAACAAATAAATTCGAGAAAAAAGTATGAAACAGTTATTCGCAGCGCTCCTCTTGGCGCTCACTTTTAATTCGCAAGCAATGGCACAGCAGCGCACCGTCAAACTCAGAGTGATTCAGACGAGTGATGTCCATGGTTCTTTCTTCCCATACGATTTCATCAATCGCAAACCGAAGGCAGGAACCCTGGCACGCGTATCTTCTTATGTAAACGATCTGCGCAAGACCTATAAGGACAATGTCATCCTCCTGGAAAATGGCGATATCCTTCAGGGACAACCTACCTGCTACTTCTATAATTACGTCAACACCCAGGCTCGCAATGTGGCAGCTGATGTCGTCAACTATATGAAGTATGATGCCCAGGCTTTCGGTAATCACGATGTAGAGACAGGTCATGCGGTTTATGATAAGTGGATCAGGGAGTTAGATTGTCCGGTGCTGGGTGCCAATATCATTGATACCAAGACCGGTGAGCCTTATGTGAAGCCTTATATCATCCTGAACCGTGAGGGTGTGAAGATAGCCGTTCTCGGTATGTTGACTCCAGCTATTCCCAACTGGCTGACAGAGAATCTCTGGAGCGGAATGAAGTTTGAGAATATGGTGACCTGTGCCCGTAAATGGATGAAGATCATCCAGGAGAAGGAGAAGCCGGATGTTGTCATCGGAGTCTTCCACAGCGGTAAGGATGGCGGCATTGTCACTCCTGAATATGAGGAGGATGCCTCCCTGCGGGTAGCAAAGGAGGTGCCAGGCTTCGACATGGTACTCTTCGGACATGACCATACCCGCTGCAATGAGACGATCCTGAATGTGGAAGGTAAGCCTGTGGTGTGTCTCGACCCTGCCAATAATGCACTGAATGTGGCAGATGCCGAGGTGACCATTACCCTGAACAAGAAGAAGGTGAATGGCAAAAAGCAGTATGTTGTGACAGACAAGAAGATAGTTGGCAGTCTGCCAGATGTGACAAAATGTCCTATTGATGAGGATTTCATGAAGGCATTCGAGCCTCAGATTGCAGAAATCAACAAGTTTGTCAGCAAGCAGATCGGAACTTTCAAGAATACCATTCACAGCCGCGAGTCTTTCTTCGGCAGCTGCGCCTTCAATGACTTCATCCTCAACCTGCAGCTTCAGATCACGAATGCCGATATTGCCTTCAATGCGCCCCTGCAGTTTAATTCTACCATCCAGGCGGGACCTATCTATGTTGGTGATATGTTCAATCTCTATAAATATGAGAATCAGCTCTACGTGATGCGCCTTACAGGTGAGGAGATCCGCAAGCATCTGGAGATGAGCTATGACCTCTGGGTGAATACGATGAAGAGTCCTGAAGACCATCTGCTCCTGCTCGATACCCAGACTAAGGGCGACCAGCAGCGTCTGGGCTTCAAGAACCTCTCCTTCAATTTTGACAGTGCTGCCGGCATCGATTATGAGGTAGATGTTACCAAGCCAGACGGCGAGAAGGTGAAGATTCTGCGTATGAGCAATGGTCAGCCTTTCGATGAGAAGAAGTGGTATAAGGTGGCAGTGAACAGTTATCGCGGCAATGGCGGCGGAGAGCTCCTCACCCGTGGTGCCGGTATTTCTAAGGATAGTCTGGATAGCAGAATCATTTATCGCAGTGAGCGCGACCAGCGTTACTACCTGATGGAAGCGATAGAAAAGATGGGAACCGTCGAGGCGAAGGCCAACAACAACTGGAAGTTCGTGCCGGAAGCATGGACCAAGCCTGCTGCCCAGCGTGACTATGAGTTGCTTTTCGGAAAGAATAAATAATAGATTATGAAGTATTGGTTTATATTTTGCAAGACAGATATCTTGCTCGAGAAGAGAGAAGATGGAACCTATACGATTCCATGTAGTGAGGAAAGTCCGATAGCCACCAAGCCTTGGACCCATATCCTCAACATTACACCGATGAATGACGGTACGGAAGTGAAGACTTTCACCATTCCAGAGCCCGTAACCGACAACCCGAAATATGAGATGTGCGGTTTGCGCCCTAGCTTTTACAAGCTCTCCCCAGAGTTGTATCAGAAAGCGGGAAAATGTCAGGAACTGAACTATTGGGATATGAACACCCAGTTTTGCGGTGTATGCGGTTCACCTATGAAGATGTCAACAGATATCAGTAAGAAGTGTACCGAGTGTGGCAAGTCTGTCTGGCCTTCTCTCGCTACAGCCATCATCGTTCTTATCAAGAAGGGCGATCAGGTGCTGCTGGTTCATGCCCGCAACTTCAAGGGTAACTTCGATTCCCTGGTAGCCGGTTTTGTGGAAACAGGTGAGAGTCTGGAGGAAGCTGTTCATCGTGAGGTGATGGAAGAAACCGGTCTGACCATCAAGAACCTCAAGTATTTCGGTTCCCAGCCATGGCCGTTCCCAAGTGGCTTGATGGTAGGATATACAGCCGAATATGTAGATGGTGAGATTCATCTTCAGAAGGAAGAGCTTTCCCGTGGCAAATGGTTCAGCAAGGACAATCTCCCTGTTTTGCCGGAGAAATTGTCGATAGCCCGCAAACTCATTGATGCCTGGCTAGAGAATAGAATATAAACTTTCGCAAGCAGACTATACTCGCCCTAGACTAATGATAAGTATAGGGTAGAATCTTGAAATTAAGAAATACAGAAGAGATGAAAGAAAAACTTTGGAATGCGAATTACATCAAGGTGATGACTACCAACTTTCTGCTCTACTTTGCCTTCTATCTCCTCACCCCACTCCTCCCACTCTATCTGAGTGAAACTTTCGGGGCTACGAAGGATGTGATAGGCATTGTCCTGAGCGGATATACGGTGGCGGCACTCATCATCCGTCCGTTTAGCGGATATGTGGTGGATGGATTTTCCCGTAAGAAAGTGCTGATGGTCTGTCTGACGGCTTTTGCCATCTTCTTTGCAGGATACATAGCAGCCAGTACCATCTTGATGTTTGCCATCTGCCGAACCCTGCATGGTGGACCCTTCGGAGCGGTAACTGTAGCCAACAGTACCTGTGCCATTGATGTCTTGCCAGCGAGCAGACGTAATGAGGGTATCGGTCTTTATGGATTGAGCAACAACTTCGCCATGGCGATAGCCCCTTCCATAGGTATCTATCTGCACAATCTGGTGGGTAGCTATATGGTACTTTTCTGGATAGCCTTTGTGGTAGCTATTGCTTCTGTAGTGATAGCTGGAACGGTGAAACTCCCAGAGAAGGAAATCATCAGAAACAAGGAGAAGCTCTCGCTCGACCGCTTCTTCCTGACCCGCGCCTGGCTGTTGGCCATCAACATCTGCATGTTTGGTTTCTGCTGGGGTGTATTGAGCAACTATCTCGCCATTTACAGTAAGGAGGAATTAGGCATTACCGGAGGAACGGGAACCTATTTTGCAATCCTCTCTATGGGATTGTTCATGAGCAGATTGCAAGGCAGAAAGGCTTTGAGTCAGGGGAAGCTGACCCAGAATGCTGCCGAAGGAATGCTGATATCGCTCGTTGGTTTTACGATATTCGTAGCCATCAAGCATCCGATAGCCTACTATCTTTCAGCTGCATTGATAGGATTGGGAAATGGTCACCTGTATCCAGCCTTCCTGAATATGTTTATCAATGTAGCCCGCCACGACCAGCGTGGTACAGCCAACAGCAGTATCCTGACCGGTTGGGATCTGGGATTCGGAATCGGTTGTCTTCTGGGTGGTGTTGTAGCCGAGCATTTCGGTTATAGTGGTGCCTTCTGGATGGTAGCAATCGAAAATGCCGCCGCAGTGGTATTGTTCTTTGCTGCCTCCCGGACATTCTTTGAAAAAAGAAGACGAAACGATTAGCAAAGGGATAAAAAAGTATAAGTTTTTTCCAGGTAAAAGTTTAGCTTCCATCAAGGGCTAAACTTTTACCCTTAAGGCTAGAAATATTTTCCCTTAAGGGAATTAATATTTTTCCTTAAGGATAAATCTTTTTTTCCTTAAGGGTAATGTTTCAGCTGGTTAAACCGGCATAAAAGTCCAATTAAAGAAAAAGAGCATTCGTAAGGATTGTGGAAACAAACCCTTTCGAATGCTCTTTGCAATTTTCTTACATGCTTTCTCTCTTAGAATGGGAGATCGTCTGCGCTGCCACCTGCTGCTGGAGCTGCTGGCTGAGCTGGAGGGAATGGAGCTGTTGCACCCTGAGCAGGAGCTGGAGCTGCCTGAGGAGCCGCACTTACTGGAGGGAATGGAGAACCAACAGGCTGCATGCCACCCTGCATGGCAGCAACAGCATTAGGATCTACACGCTGCACATTCCAAGCGCGGACACTGTTGAACCAACGACCATTATATTCGTGTGCATCCAAATCAAAAGAAACCAAAAGTTCCTCACCACTCTGGATGTTGAACTGAGCAAGACGGTCTGCTCCGAAAACATCGAAGCAAAGCTTCTTTGGATACTGCTCGTGAGTTTCGATAACGAACGACTGAGCCTTCCACTCACCTCTTGCAGAAACGCCGCTTCTTTCAGGTAAAACGGCAATTACCTTTCCTTGTAATTCCATATTATTATTTTAAAAATTGTTTCAATCCTTCGCCTGCCGAGCCTCATTTTCATCGAGAATCAAAAGATGTATGAAGAGGCTCAAAAACGAGTGAATCTATCTGTTATTTTTCTTTCTGACTGCGAAATTACTAAAAATAGTTTTAAAACAAAAACATTTCTTCGATTATTTTTGTCTATCCCCAATATTTTTTGTATTTTTGTGCTCATAATTGCGCAAATGCTCCAATTTACCCATCAAGTAAGGAGCATCAGCAATGAAAATGAGATAAGTAATATAGAAAATTAATAATATAAAATAACGACTCATGAGATTTACAGTTTCAAGTTCAGCATTGAACAGCAAGCTCAATATGCTTGCTAAGGTGATTGGCAGCAAGAATTCTCTGCCTATCCTTGACAATTTCCTGTTTCAAGTTGCCAACGGCGAGATGACCATCACCGCAAGCGACAGTGACAACATCATCAAGAGTACTATCGCTCTCACTGACTGCGATGGCGAAGGCGAGTTCTGCGTTGCCAACCGCGTCATCCTGGATGCATTGAAGGAGTTGCCTGAGCAGCCTCTCAGCTTCGATGTAGATACAGATAGTTATGCCATTAAGATTGTATATCAGAATGGTCTCTATAATTTCACAGGCTTGAATGCTGAAGACTATCCTCCAACACAGGACATGGGTGATGCCTGCACTACCCTCGTCTTGCCAGCACAGGTGCTGATCGACAATATCAACCGTTCTCTCTTTGCAACAGCCAGCGATGAGCTGCGCCCAGTAATGAATGGTATCTATTTCGACCTTACTCCCGAATCGCTTGCCATCGTTGCAAGTGATGGCCATAAGTTGGTAAGAAGCAAGAACTTCACTGTCAAGAGTGAGACTCCTTCTTCATTCAACCTGCCAAAGAAGCCGGCATCATTGCTGAAGAACATTCTGAGCAAGGATGATGAGGCAACCATCAAGTTTGATGCACGCAGAGCTGAGATTCAGTTTAGCGATGGCGTATTGAAATGCCGCCTCATTGATGGTCGCTATCCTAATTACAACTCAGTGATTCCTGCCAACAACCCATGTGAGATAACCGTAGATCGCAAGGGCTTGCAGAGTGCATTGCGCCGTGTTTTGCCATTTGCCAGCGAGAGCAGCCAGCTGATCCGTTTCCATATCGAGAGCGGCCGTTTCGAGGTTTCTTCAGAAGACATCGACTTTTCTACTTCTGCCAAGGAAGTATTGGCTTGCGAATATAGCGGTTCCAGCATCAGCATCGGTTTCAAGGGTAGCAGCTTGATGGAAATCCTGGGTAATCTGAACAGCGATCAGGTTGTCTTCCACTTGGCTGATCCTAGCCGTGCCGGTATCATTGTACCAGCTGAGCAGCCAGAAAATGAGGACATCCTCATGCTCATCATGCCAATGCTCCTTAACGAATAAGGAGCTTGGTTCATCTAAACACCCCTTCCCTATCAGTAATATATAGTAATAAATACTAGAAGTAATGAAATTAAATCTTACTAAGCCTCTGATCGTGTTCGACCTAGAGACTACCGGTCTTGACATGGTGAAAGACAGAATCATCCAGATCTCCTATATCAAGGTGTATCCAGATGGAACAGAGGTACGTAAAAACCAGTTTATCAATCCAGGGAAGCCAATCCCTGAAGAGGTGGTTGCTCTTACAGGTATCAGCAATGATGATGTAAAGGATGCACCAACCTTCAAGCAGTTGGCGGCTACCTTCAACCAGGAGTTCTCCGGTTGTGATTTTGCTGGCTATAACTCCAATCATTTCGATGTACCTATGCTTGCAGAGGAATTCCTGCGTGCAGGCATCGATTTCGATTTCTCTAAGTGTCGCCTCATTGATGCCCAGAACATCTTTATGAAGATGGAGCGTCGTAACCTGGCTGCTGCCTACAAGTTCTATTGCGGCAGAAAGATGGAGGAAGACTTCGAGGCACACCGCGCCGACCAGGATACTGAGGCTACCTATTGCGTACTGAAAGGCGAGCTGGACCGTTATGCCCCTGGTGTTCAGGAGGAAGCCGACCGTGTACTCAACAATGACATGGACGAGCTTGCTGAGTTCTCCAAGCGCAACGACAATGTAGATTTTGCCGGACGCATCGTTTGGCAGGAGTTGAAGGATGCCGACGGCAATGTGATACTCGACGAAAAGGGAGAGCCTCGCAAGCACGAGGTATTCAACTTCGGCAAGTACAAAGGATGGGATGTGGCAGAGATCCTGACCAAGGATCCTGGTTACTTCACCTGGGTATTGGGAAGCGATTTTACCAACAATACCAAGCAGGTACTCACCCGTATCCGTCTGCGCGAGTTCAACAAGAGAATGGGAAAATAATATGTTAAAAGGAAAGAAAATCGTATTGGGCATTACGGGTTCCATTGCAGCCTACAAGTCATGTCTTATCATCCGTGGTCTCATCAAGAAGGGAGCTGAGGTACAGGTGGTCATTACGCCTGCCGGTAAGGAGTTCATTACCCCTATCACCCTCTCGGCGCTGACCCACAAGCCAGTGGTAAGCGAGTTCTTCTCACAGCGTGATGGTACCTGGAATTCGCACGTGGATCTCGGTCTCTGGGCGGATGCCATGGTCATTGCACCATGTACGGCATCTACCATGGGCAAGATGGCGCATGGTATTGCCGACAATATGCTCATCACCACCTATCTCTCCATGAAGGCACCAGTCTTTATCGCTCCTGCTATGGACCTTGATATGTACAAGCATCCTTCTACCCAGGCTAACATGAAAACCCTTCTCGGCTATGGTAACCATATCATCGAACCGGAAGTGGGATTCCTTGCTTCTGGATTAGAGGGAAAGGGACGCATGGAGGAACCGGATGTCATCGTGAATTACCTAGACAGATACTTCAATATGATGGAGAGTACCGATGAGGTTGCTGATGTAGAATCAGAGAACCAGAAGAATGCAGAGAAAGATCTCTGCGGTAAGAAGGTGATGATTACTGCTGGACCAACCTATGAGAAGATAGACCCTGTGCGTTTCATCGGCAATTATTCTTCAGGAAAGATGGGATTCGCACTTGCCGAAGAATGTCTCCGCCGTGGTGCGGATGTTACTTTGGTGGCCGGTCCTGTTTCATTAGACTGTAGTCCTGCTATCCACCGCATCAATGTGGAGAGCTGTGAGGAGATGTATCAGGCAGCCACAGCAGCCTTTGCTTCTTCTGATGCAGCCATTCTCTGTGCAGCCGTAGCAGACTTCCGTCCAGCCAATGTAGCTGATAAGAAAATCAAGCGCGAAAAGGATGACCTGGAGCTGACACTGGTGCCTACCCATGACATCGCAGCAGCTTTGGGACAGATGAAACAAAAGAATCAGCGAATCGTAGCTTTCGCCCTGGAAACCAACGATGAAGAGAGTAATGCACAGAAGAAGAGAGTGAAGAAAAACGCTGACTTCATCGTGCTCAACTCTACCCGTAATCCGGGCACTACTTTCCGCACTGACGACAATCAGATTACCATCATCTCTGAAAAGGGAAAGAAAGAATATGAAAAGAAACCGAAGACTGAGGTGGCTCGCGACATCATTGACGAGCTGGCTCTCCTGTTTTAGTCCGGTATCTTTAGCTGGTGGCCTCCTGTGCTGCAGTCCTTCTACGATTTCAGCACAGGAGCTGCAGGCTAAGATTACCATCAACCATGCCCAGATTTCGGGTACGGAAAAAGGCGTATTCGACAATCTGCAACAGACCTTGCAGCAATTCGTCAACAATCGCCAATGGACTCATCTTCAGTTTCAGAAGAACGAACGCATCATCTGCAACTTCAATATCACCGTCACCAAGTATGACAGAGACCAGAATCTCTTTACCTGCAAGGCGCTGATACAGGCCAACCGCCCTGTCTTCAATTCGGCATACACCTCCACCTTATATAATAATGTGGACGATAACTTCACGTTTCGTTTTGCCGAATACGACCAGTTGGAGTTCAATGAGCAGCAGATAGACAATCAGCTTACAGCTCTCTTTGCCTATTATGCATATCTTATCATCGGCATCGATCTGGATAGTTTTGCACCCAAAGGTGGTGAAGACATTCTGCAGCGCTGCATGAATCTGACAAACAATGCCCAGAATCTGGATTATCCCGGATGGAAGGCTTTCGCTGATGACCGCAACCGATATGCCATCATCTCAGACTATCTGGATGGAGCGTTGGAACCCTTCAGACAGTTGCAGTATGACTACTATCGGAAGGGACTCGACGAGATGGCAAATAATGCGGAAAGAGGTCGTACCGAGATAACCGCCGCCCTGGAAACAGGACTGAAGAAGGCGAAGGAAAATCGCCCGCTCAGTTTGTTGCCACAGATATGGACCGACTTCAAGAAGGATGAACTTGCCAACATCTATCGCGGCAAGGGAACCCAAAAGGAAAAGGAGAGCATCTATGAACTCCTCTTCTCCATCAATCCTTCACAGAATAAATATTGGGATCAGATCAAGGAATAATCTTTCATGAATCATCTGTCTGGATAGATTTTTCAGGTTGGAATCTTCATGAGATCATCTTCCAGAACAGAAGCTTCTGATAATCAGAATCAGCTTTCCCTTTATATCTTTATCAAAAAGTAGAATAAATATGCTCAAGCAATTATATATCAAGAACTTCACGCTCATCGACGAGCTGAATATCTCTCTCTATCCTGGCTTCTCCGTCATCACGGGTGAGACAGGAGCAGGAAAGAGTATCATCCTCGGTGCCATCGGACTGCTTCTGGGTAACCGTGCCGACAGCAAGGCGATCAAGGCAGGAAGAGACCGTTGCGTGATAGAGGCTCACTTCGATCTCTCCAGATATGGTATGCAGAAATTCTTCGATGATAACGACATCGACTATGATGCCGATGATACGATCATCCGAAGAGAGTTGACTGCAGCCGGCAAGAGCCGTGCCTTCATCAATGACACCCCGGTGCCTCTCACCCGTATGAGAGAATTGGGAGAGCAACTCGTGGATATCCATTCGCAGCATCAGAATCTTCTTCTGCAGAAAGAAGACTTCCAGTTGAATGTGGTGGATATCATCGCTCAGGATACCGACCAGCTCAAGGTTTACCAAAAGGAGTATTATGCCTATCGCAAAGCCAAGGAACTTCTGGAAGAACTGAAAGCCGAGATAGCCAAGAACCGTGAGAACGAGGAGTTTATGCGCTTCCAGCATAAAGAGCTGGATGATGCAAATCTGCAGGAAGGCGAGTTGGAACAGCTGGAACAGGAAGCAGAAACCCTGAGCCATTCGGAGGATATCAAGACCGCTCTCTTCGAAGCAGACAATGCGCTTTCAGGAGAAAACGATAGCATACTTGACAAACTGAAGAACGCCACTCATCAACTGGAAAATATCTGTGATGTCTATCCAAGTATGGCTGATGTGGCTGGCAGAATGCAGAGCAGCTATATCGAACTGAAGGACATCGCACAGGAAATCAGCAGTAGTGTAGATCACGTGGAATTCGATCCTAACCGATTGGATGCCATCAATACCCGTCTGGACAAACTCTACACCCTGCAGCAGAAGTTCCATGTGGAAACGGTGACAGAACTCATTGCTACCCGTGACCGCATCGCAGAACAGCTTTCGCATATCGATAATGGCGATGAAGACATCGAAGAGAAGGAAAAAGAAGTTGCTGCTCTCCTTGTCAAGGCTGAAAAGCAAGCTGCCCTACTCACTTCTATCCGTCAGAAATCAGCAAAGGCCATCGAAAAAGAGATGAAGGGCAGACTCATCCCGCTGGGCATTCCGAATGTGAGATTCGAGATTGCCTTCGCAGATAAACCACTGTCTGGAAATGGTGCCGATAAGGTCAGCTTCCTCTTCAGTGCCAACAAGAGTACCCAGCTACAGCCTGTCAGTCAAGTTGCTTCGGGTGGTGAGATTGCCCGTGTGATGCTCTCGCTGAAGGCAATGATCAGTGGAGCCGTTAAGTTGCCAACCATCATCTTTGATGAGATTGATACCGGCGTAAGCGGTAAGATAGCTGAAAAGATGGCAGATATCATGGAAGAAATGGGACTCCAGAACCGACAGGTACTCTCTATCACTCACCTGCCACAGATAGCAGCCAAGGGTAGCCATCATTACAAGGTATTGAAGGAGGAAACCGAGAATGGAACCATCTCGCACATGAAAGAACTCAACAACCAGGAGCGCATTGAGGAAATTGCCCAGATGCTCAGTGGCAGTGACATCACGCAGGCAGCTCTTGCCAATGCCAAAGAATTATTGAGAATATGAAAAGAATAAATATGATCATGATGGGACTGATGCTGGGTGCATCATCCCTCTTCGCTCAGCCAGGCTCTGTACAGAAAGCCGCTAAGAGCGTATTTACACTCACCACCTTCAACAAGGATGGTAACATCATTTCTTCTACACAAGGTGTGTTTATTGATAACAAGGGAACGGCTATCGGTACCTTCAAACCGTTTATCGGTGCTGTGAAGGCTACCATCGTGGATGCCAGCGGAAAGTCGATGGACGTGGATGCCATCCTCGGAGCCGATGAACTTTACGATGTGGCTAAGTTCAGAGTATTGGGTAATACTACGGCTGCCAACATTGCAACGGCAGAATCACCTGCGGGCAGCAAGGTTTGGCTCGTTCCTTATTCTATCAAGAAGTCACCTTTCCAGCAGGAGGATATCGCAAGCGTTGAGAAGTTTAAGGAAACTTACAATTACTACATCTTCTCCAACACCGTACCGGACAATGCTGTGGGTTGCCCATTCGTCAACAAAAGCGGACAGGTGATTGGTATCATGCATAGCAACGGTCAGGTAACTGCCATTGATGCCAACTATGCCAAGGAGTTGAAGGTGACGGGTCTTTCCACACTGGATGCAGCCCTTCGCGAAACAGGCATCCGTACCGCTCTTCCTGATACCGAACAGGAGGCGATTACGATGATGACGCTCAATAAGTCTCAAGTGTCCCGCGACATCTATGACAAGTATGCAGATGAGTTTATGACAAAGTTCCCAGCTTCAGCATTCGGCTATAAGGAAAAAGCAACTCTTCTTGTAGATAAGAACGAGTTTGCCGAGGCTGCCAAATGTATGGAAGAAGGAATCAAAAAATCTTCAGCCAAGGATGAAGCCCACTCCAATTATTCTGATGTCATCTATCAGAAACTGATCTATAAGGGTGATTCTGCCTATACAGCCTGGACTTACGACAAGGCGATAGAAGAGGCACAGAAGGCATACGCCATCAATGCCAATCCTGTATATCAGCATCAGGAAGCACGCATCATCTTTACCAAGGGTAATTATCAGAAGGCATACGATATGTTCATCGCCCTGACCAAGACTTCGGTCAAGAATCCGGAAATCTTCCTGGAGGCTGCTCAGGCTAAGATTCAGCTCAAGGCTCCAGCTACAGAGATCAAGGTCTTGCTGGACAGTGCAGTCAATGAGGCTAAGAACTCGGGCACCATGGCTGGTCCTTACTATCTGGCTCGTGGTGATTTCCAGTCAGAACAGGGAGAGTATCGCAGTGCTATAGCTGACTACAATATGTACGATTCGATAGTCCGTCCTGTTAATCCTGCATTTTTCTATGCAAGATACAAGGCTGAGACCAAGTTGCGCATGTGGCAGCCAGCGCTGATTGATATTGCCCGTACCTGCTACCTCGCTCCTAACGAGCCTACATATTTTGCAGAATGGGCTAGTCTTGACTTGCGAGTGAAGCGATATGCAGAAGGCATCAGTGCAGCCAAGCATTGCATAGAGATTGCTCCAGAATATGCCGATGGCTATCTCCTCCTCGGTTTGCTCCAGATGGAGAACAAGCAGAAGGAAGAGGCTCGCAAGAACTTGGAAAAAGCAAAGGAACTGGGAGATACCCGTGCTGAGGGTTATCTCAAAAAACTGAAATAATCAGATTAATTGAAATAACCAGATTAATTGAAATAACCAGATTAATTGAAATAACAAAATTGAAGGTGGTAATAATTGCACTTTCAAACGCCCTGAAAGGGCAAAAGCTCATAGGAGGGTGTGTCAAAAGTCCAAGACACACCCTCTTCTTCGTTTCTTCAAGAACGCAAGCCCGCTAGGTGTCTCGGAGAATTTGAACACCGCCCCCGCTAGGTGTCTCGCCGGATTTGCAATCCGGCGTTAAAAAATGTCCTAACCTATTTAGGCTCTGCGGATTTGCAATCCGCAGCAAAGGAGTATGCTTTTCCTTTTGTTGGGGGATTACAAATCCCCCAGTTTTTATAGGTCGAACCTTTTTTTACGGCGGATTGCAAATCCGCCGGGACGCCTAGCGGGATTCATACATCCCCAGGGTAACACCCTGGTTTTTTTGTTGCTTTAGCTCTGCGCCCTGTAAGGGCAAAAGCTTTAAAAATAATCGAAGAAGATGCTCTTGCTATAAAGAATTTACGTAATATTGAAATAAAAGAAAAAAAAATCCCAAAATATTTGGTGGATTCACAAAAAAGTATTACCTTTGCACTCGCTAATGAAAAATGGCAGTGTTGGTTCCGTAGCTCAGTTGGATTAGAGCAACAGCCTTCTAAGCTGTGGGTCTTGGGTTCGAACCCCAACGGAATCACAAAAGTGGATTAATCGAAAGGTTAATCCACTTTTTGTTTATATATATCCCGGGAAAAATGAAAGCAATATATGTTTTAACTAAAAAAGGCCGATGCAATATGCACCAGCCTTTTTCTTATTTTCCACTTATTATTCAGTAATCAGTGTAAACTCTGAACCCGAAGCATAATCCTGACCATTCTGCTCATTCAATGCACGCAGACGGAAGTAGCGAGCCTTGACAGGCCTGTTCAACATCACCTTCTGCAGCTTGGCTGTCTTCTCAAAATGACCCTTCAAGATTGGCTCACTCCAAGTCTTGTTGTCGTTGCTGACGTAGATTTCATAATCCTTGATGCAACCATTCAGAGAACCATCCTGGCGTGCCAGATAAGTAAAGCCCTTGATAACCTTCTGCTTGCCAGCATCGAAGTCAACCCAGTGAGGATATTTAGCCAATGTGATGGAATACATCGTATGCCAGAATGTAGAAGGATCGCCATCTACCAAGTAGGCAGCATCACCCTCATCAGGCTCCTGGCTGGAAGCAAAGGCTATCTGAAGACCGGATGTCTGCTGATTCTGCTGCATCTTCTTCATAACCTCCTTCATCATTTCACGACCGGTAGCTGAAACCTTCACGATATTTCCAAGCTCTGACTTCACTGCAGGACGGATGATGAATCCGAAGGTGGTAGGAGTACTGCGTACCTGATCTGGTGTCAAAGGACCACCCTGTCCACAGCTGGCACCGCCCAATCCTGTAACCTTAGCATCGAGGTGCAAGTGAGTACCGCTGCTCTTTGGCAACTGATATGGATGTGCAGCTAAAGTCAACTCCTGCTGACTCCAAGGCAATGCTGAAGCAGACATTGTGCTGTCCGAGATGAATACTACACCCTGCTGGCTGTCGTTAGTAACGGCACACCAACGAACCTCCTCGCGGTTGCCCTGTGCCTGTGGCTTAGGAAGCATGATGCCCTGCTCTGCTACCGGACTGTGGTACCAACCGATAAACTGGCTAGTCTTGCGGTCGTTGTAGTTGTTGACAGGTCCGCGTCCATAATAATCATACTGGTTCAACTCGCTTGGCAATACCATGGAATAGCCGATACGAGGCAAGATGACCTTAGAACGATTAGCACCGATGGCACTCTGCATCTCGATGGAACCATCCTTATAGATCGTATAGATCTGGCGTGAAGTGAACTTCAGGTCAGCATCAGTCAAGGCATGCTTGTTCTTCTCGAAGTTATAGCAAGACTCTGGATCACGGTCGCGGTTGCTGTAATTCACATCGCATCCCTCCTTACCCTGACTCTCTACAGTAAAGTCGAGCTGGTAAGTACCATCCTTCTTGGCTGTATAGTTCCAGTTCTTCACTACATGCTGCAGGTTGTACAGACCATTCTTGAACCATGCATTGTGGTATCCGATACCGGCATCGTTGTCTGTAGGAGCACGATATGCATCGAGCTTAGGACCATTGCCATCCTTGATGATATCCTGGCTGCCATACTTCAGGCTATAGATAGCACCGGTATTCAGGTCGAATGCCACCTGGAAGTTGCCACCATTGATGTTGGCACGCTTAGCCGCCTTATCTACCGAAAGCTTCATCGCCTTACCGTTCTTGGCAACAGTAGCGATAGAAGGAGCTGCAACATCAGCGCCCTTCACTCTCAACTGCTCTTCCATCTGAGGATAACCCTTGGCAGCCCAAGGCATATCCTTACCCAGAAGGAACTGAACTGTTACGAAGTACTCGCTCTTAGGATCGAGGCTTGCATAATCGTATGGCAAGGTATAGAAGCCCTTTTCGCGAGGACCCACGATATTCTTGGCACCCTGCAATGGCTGATTCTTTGAAATGCAGACACCATCCTTATAGAGAGACCATACAATCTGGTAATTCTTGAGAGGCTCGAAGTAGTTCTTGTTGAAGATTTCAATCTGTCCCTGCTTCATATCTACAGCCTTCACGCCTACATTCTGATAAACCTTCTTTACCTCGTAGTACTGAGCCTTAGGTGAGAAGTCTGGGCGAAGGATACCATTCATGCAGAACATACCATCGTTTGGCTTGTTGTCCTTACCGAAGTCACCACCGTATGCCCAGTAGGTCTGTCCGGTTACAGGATCCTGCTTGTTAAGAGCCTGGTCAACCCAGTCCCAGATAGCTCCACCCATGAAGAAGTTGGTGCTCTCGATGGCATTCCAGTAATCTATCAGGTTACCGCAGGCATTACCCATGGAGTGAGCATACTCAGAGATGTGGAACGGATACTTCAGCTTGTACTTGCCCTGCACGGCTCCCTGAACCCAGGCGATAGAAGGATACTGGTTAGAACCCATATCCACGATATCATTGTTGCGCTCATACTGAACAGGGCGGCTGGTATCATAAGCCTTGATGGCATTATAGCAATCTACGAAAGTCTTGCCTGGACCAGCTTCGTTACCCAGACTCCAGATTACTACAGAAGGATGATTCACGGTAGCGTGTACCATCTCCATGTTTCTGGCGATATGAGCGTTGCGGAACTCAGGTACATGAGAAAGACTCTGCTTGCCATAGTAGTACTCATGGCTCTCGAGGTTAGCTTCATCCTCCAGATAGATACCATACTTATCGCAGAGATAATACCAGTAAGGTGCATCAGGATAGTGGCAGTTGCGCACATGGTTGATATTGCCACGCTTCATCAGGAAGATTTCATTCTCCATCTGTTCGCGGGTAGCAGTATGACCTAACAGTGTATTGTTCTCATGACGATTGACACCCTTCAGCTTGATAGGCTGTCCGTTGAGATAGTAATATCTTCCAGCCAATCCGAACTCATCCTTCTCGGCAGGAGTCTCCTTGATTTCCACCTTTCTGAAGCCAACGATGGTAGAGAAGGTCTGAACCGTTCTGCCCTTGGCATCTTTCAATTCTCCTACCAATGTATAACGGTAAGGAGCTTCTGCACTCCAGAGCTTCACCTTGTTGGCTGCATCGAGCGTAGTTTCCAGAACAACCTCACCCTTGGTATTCAATTTTCCTACGAGAGGAGTAGAAGCAGTAACGCCTTCCATCAGGTCATTGTCGTCGGAATAGAGACGGTTGGCATAGAGTGAATACTGCAAGGTATAACCCTTGATTGCCTTCTTGGAAAGGTTCTGCAACTGTGCCGTGATATGCAAGGTGGCATGGCTGTAGGTTTCATCCAAGTTAGGAATAGCCTTGATGTCTCTTACCTGAACCTGTGGTTTGGCAACCAGAGCCACGGTGCGGAAGATACCCGGCAAGCGGAACATATCCTGACTCTCCAGGAAAGAACCGTCTGAATGGCGATAAACCTCTACTGCTACAGTATTCTCCTCACCCTCCTTATTAAGATAAGGTGTAATGTCGAATTCAGCCAGGTTGCGTGAGTTCTTGGAGAATCCCACATACTTGCCATTTATATATAGGTAGAAGAATGAATCTACACCATCGAAGTTCAGATAGATCTGCTGACCCTTCCAGTCTGCAGGTACGGAGAAGGTTCTGCGATAAGACCCCACCTCATTGCGGTTGCGATAGGTCATCCAGTTGGTAGGAGGTGTACGCATCACTCCACCCTTCCAGTCGTTCATCGGCTGCCAGGAGTGCTGGAAGATGACACGCTGGTTAGAATAGAGCGGATCTCCATACTTGTTGTTTCCATCTTTCTGCAGTCCAGCCAAATTCCAGTTCATAGGCACCTTGATATCGTCCCACTGAGAGACATCATAGTCTGTACGGTAGAAATCCTTAGGACGCTCATCAGGATTTGGAGCCCAATGGAACTTCCATAATCCATCGAGAGATTTCCAGTAAGAACTGTTCTCTGGTAAAACCTTTCTCGCCTCTTCGATATTGCGAAACGAGAAGAACCAAGCATGCGGCTGCAGCTTGTTGACTGCTACGGAATCAGGACTTTGCCACTCCCATCCCGTAGGCGCAGCCTGCTGATTGTAGAAGTAGCCTCCTAAAGTACCATCTGCCCATGCTGAAGAGCAAATGAGTCCGGTTAAAAGTAATAAATAAGTTTTCTTCATAAGTTGATGTTATTGTTTCTAATTATTTTCTTTGCAAAGTTACGCTTTTATTTTGAAAGAGCAAAATAGTAGGAGGGAAAAAGCGAGAAAATACCCGATTTTTTGAGATAAGCCTTTAATCTTTGCCCTACCCGATGATTTTTTCCCAGAAAAACTTGGCGGAATCACAGAAAAGCTGTATCTTTGTCGCATACAATCAATCTTATGGCAATATAGATATACTAAATATATTATTAATTAATAAATTCAATCTTAAACAAAGACATTTATGGTAAACAGATTCATTCTTAATGAAGTTTCCTATTTCGGTCCAGGTGCCCGCAAGGAGCTTCCTACAGTAATCGCTAGTCGTGGTTGGAAAAAAGCTTTGGTTGTAACAGACAAGGGCTTGATGAAATTTGGCGTTGCCAAGATGGTACTCGACGTATTGGACGAGGCTAACATCGCTTACGAGGTATTTGATGACGTAAAGCCAAACCCAACAGTTTCTAATGTTACTGCAGGTATTGAGGCTTGCAAGAAGGCAGAGGCTGACTTCATCATCGCTATCGGTGGTGGCAGTTCTATGGATACCGCAAAGGGTATCGGCGTGGTTGTTACCAACCCAGAGTTTGCCGACATCGTTTCTCTGGAGGGTGTTGCTCCTACCAAGAACAAGTGCTTGCCTATCGTAGCTCTTCCTACTACTGCTGGTACCGCAGCAGAGACCACCATCAACTATGTGATTATCGACGAGCAGCGCCAGCAGAAGATGGTATGCGTGGATCCTAACGATATTCCTGCCGTTGCTATCGTAGATGCAGAGCTGATGTACTCTTTGCCAAAGGGTCTCACCGCAGCTACCGGTATGGATGCGATGACTCACGCCATCGAAGGTTTGATTACCAAGGCAGCTTGGGAGATGAGTGACATGTTCGAGCTCAAGGCTATCGAGATGATTCATAAGTACCTGCCTATCGCTGTGAATGATCCTACCAATCCTGAGGGTCGCAACGGTATGGCTGTAGCACAGTATATTGCCGGAATGGCATTCTCTAATGTTGGTTTGGGCGTTGACCATGGTATGGCTCACCCGATGAGTGCCCTTCATGATGTTCCTCACGGAGTAGCATGTGCCATCCTGCTTCCTACCGTGATGCGTTTCAATATGGAGGTAAGTGTACCTAAGTATGTACAGATTGCCAAGGTTGTGGGTGTTTACAAGGATGGTATGACCGACCAGGAGGCAGCAGAGGCAGCATGCAATGCTATCGAGGAGTTGTCTAAGTTGGTAGGTATCCCACAGCATCTCAGCGAATTGGGCATCACAGAGGCTGACATCCCTGCCCTTGCCGAGCAGGCATTCACCGATGTATGTACTCCAGGTAACCCTCGCGAGGTTTCTAAGGAGGATATCATCGCCTTGTATCACAAGATTTTGTAATATAGGCTAAAGATACAATCATACTTTAATATTTTAATCGCCCTGAAAAGAACAAGCATAAATAATGTTTCACCTTTCAGGGCGATTTTTTTTATTCATTTAATCCCTCAACCAGGCGCAAAGACGTTACTGAGAGGTTGCCATGATAGTACTGACGATGCGTAAAGCAGCTTGTATCGCTTATTGCCTCACTATGGCACAACATTGCCCCTTATCAGGGCAATAATCTGCCATTGCCAGGCACAAAACGATACGTTGGGAGCTGGTAAAAACAGCAACTCTCTTTTTTACTCTTCACCCTTCACCACCCTTCACCTTCATCAACATAGCTGACAAAGTTGTATTTGGAGCATTAGATTCTTCTAGTTCACTTGCAAACATAACGAAAGCTGCAGAAGAATAATATCTCAAGCCGCACAGCAGCTGATATGCGCTCTCACAACACGTGTTGTGCAAGCGGAAACCAACTGTTGTGTACCAACTTATCCAGTCTTTTCCTTTCTCGTATAATCGGACAAAACACCTTTCACCATTAAGCTTCTGATAATCAGAAAGTATTAATGAGTTTGAAAGGAGAATTGAATTACGAATTGTTTTTTAGAATTTGGTGAAGTATAGCCTCAACATCTTAGAGCGGAGCATCATTTTATCGCCCTTGAGCTTCTCTTTGTAGAAAGCTTCTCGCAGATTATTGATACCATAGCTTCTGATGCTGTCATTCACCACGGTTGCAGGAATATCACCACCATTTTCTCCATGATCCTGATGCCAGTTGTTCTTGTAAGGCGAATGCAGGATCAGACTGTCACCAGTCTGTTCGAATCGGAAATAATAGCCACGGAAGCTGTACATATTCGTGGGGGTAATACTGGCACAAGATATCAGCTTATGCTGCACTCCCCAGAATACTCGTTCCCTGGAAAGGTCGAGATAGTTGCCCGTAGCCAACGTATCTACCCGTTCCAGATGCCAGAATCCATCAAAATCTCCATTATCGCTCGTCTCTAGGGTACAGGAACTCAGTACCAGACTGATAGCTGCTATCAAATATATTATTCTTTTCATAATCTTTTCTCTTTCATAAAGTTAGAACTTGACGATACCTTGTCTTGTCAGGGTAATCTGAAATCCTCTATTGTGTCCCAACATCTCTGTACTGCCGAAATCCATTCCGTAAGCGGCCTTTACAGTATATCTTCTTAAGAAGTGGTAGATGCCTTCTGCCATGAAGCTTACATTATGATGCTTCTTGGTAAATGGCAGGACATAGGTTCCCCATCCCTTCTGATAGGAGGCGAGTACACGATAGCCGAATTTGTCGGAAGGCTGACCATCGAATCCCAGGTGATAGGAGATGAAACGGTTATCCTTCACCTCAATCTTTCCATCTGTATTATAGATTGGCGAACGATAGAGCGGATTACCCATTACTTGTCCCCAATGCTGCCAGCCTGTATAGTTACTGTGATTGTAATAATTGTCCATTCCAGCCAAATGATCAGGAATATTCACGGTATGATCATGGTTATATGGGCCACTCTGATATTTGGTTTGGATGTATTCTAACACAACATTACGAATCCATCTGCCATATTTGATATTCAGTTCCGCACCCAGCATCATGTCCTGGAGGGAATACATAAAGAAGCGATGGCTTTTCTTGCTCTGCCACTCCTTTCCTTCGCCATATCCATTATAATCAAGCATAAACATCTGACTGTCATCCTCGAAGAAATGATCAGCATATACGCCCAACTTCCAGGTATCAGCATTATAGTTGATGCGCATGAGCCAAGAGCCCAACTGGTTGCCGGCAATATTGGCATACTGACCTTCACCATCATCATGACCGCCAGGAATAAAAGCATGCCACATTCCCTTTAATCCACCTTCTGTAGCCTTGCATTTAAGTCCGCCATTTCCATCATAGGTGTATGGTTTGCCACCAAACTGTGCTGCCATTTCCAAGCCCAGTTCTATACTCAAAGGGCAGAAGGCGGCTTCGTTTCCTATTCGCAGATAGCCTGCCTTGCTATGATAGAGCACACCTTCCGAATACTTGGATTTGCGCTGGGTGAAATCATGCTGCCAGTTTTCATCGGTAAATTTTCCAAAAGCTATATGTCCCTTGAGTTGAACCCAATGATTAAAAATAGGTAGCGTCCAATATTCCGGCAAGGCTAACCTTACCTGCGGTACAGGTCGAGCATTAATGCCCAGCGTCTGGCTACCACTGGAAAGCGTCTGGTTCTTCAATTCCATCGGATATTCTTTAGCACCCACACAGAGCACACCATGCAGCCATCTTACTTCTGCAAAAGCCTGCTGCATAATAAACCTGCTGGTAAAATGAGTGGGCAATACCAGATCTACACCATAACCTACTCCCCATCTGTGCTGATTATCTGTGGATAGAGGTCGTATCAAACTACCTCTCAGATAGGCATTCGCCTCTTTCAGAGAACTTAAACCATACCGATTGGCATTGAGCCAAAGTGGTGTCTTGCCCTTTGAAAAAGTAGCCTGCATATCTATTCGGTATTCCAGGGCACTATCGAGTCTTAATTTTGCAGGTTCCGCATCTTCCTGCCAACCATATTGCGCCTTCACTGATTGCGGACACGCTACGGTGAGGAAGCAAAGCGAAACTAAACAGAAAACTTTCTTCATATCAATGTTTTATATATAAAACTGCATAAACACTCATTTTATTGTAGTTTTTGCAGTTACTTTAACATTCCTTACGAAAAGTCGGGCTATAAACCTGAATCGGAAAGATAAAATTCGCCAAAATACAATAATTCAACAATATATACGTTACATTGTATAAGATATAAGAATTAGATTAGTAAGTTTTTTGTAAACAAGGTAAACAATGGAAAATAAAGAAGAACATCTCAAACAAATAGATGTGTTGGCAATAGCCAAGGAGATGAAGAAGCATAAGAAACTGTATCTTATCGCTCTTCCTGTCACCTTCGTACTCTCTTGCCTGCTCATCCTCTGCGTGCCAAGGTATTATACAAGTACGGCAAAATTGGCTCCGGAAATATCAAGCTTCAGTTCGAATTCTTTAGGTGATATTGCCTCTTCATTCGGCTTCGACTTAGGGGGAAGCGCTGCAAACGGTGATGCGATCTTTCCGGAACTCTACCCTGAGCTGATAGAATCCAACGACTTTATGGTCGGTATGTTCGATGTCAAGGTGAAATCCAAGGATGGAAGCATCAATACTACCTATTATGATTACCTTGCCACCAAGCGACAGACACCTTGGTGGTCTAAAGCGTATAATTCCGTAAAACAGCTGTTTGCTACACCTGATTCTACACCCGTAAGTAAAAACGGAAAAGCTAATCCATTCCAACTTACCCGACGTCAGGATCAGATAGCCCGACTTATGAGCAAAAACATCAAATGTAATATTGATAAGAAGAACTATGTAATTTCCATCACCGTAGAAGATCAGGATCCACTGATATGTGCAACCCTTGCTGATACGGTTCAGGCTAAACTTCAGGATTTCATCACTTCCTATCGTACCAAAAAAGCGAAGAAAGACTTAGAGTACTACAAGAAGTTGAGCAGTGATGCCAAGTCAAAATATGAGCGCATCAGACAGCAGTATGGCAGTTATTCTGATGCCAACCAGGATGTGGTATTGGAAAGTTACCGCCTGAAAGCCAACGATATGGAGAATGAGATGCAGTTGCTTTACAACACATACACGAGTCTTCAGGCTCAGGTGCAGCAGGCTCAGGCAAAACTTCTGATGCAGACTCCAGCCTTTACGACCCTGCAGAGTGCATCTGTGCCATTGAAACCGGCAGGACCTAAGAGAATGCTGTTTGTTCTCGGAATGACTTTTCTGGCTTTTATCGTCGTGACTGTATATTCAATTAGAAAAATGATTTTTAGAGAGTAGAAATAATAATAATGAGGAATATGAATGAACTGAATCATAGTAACCATTCGAAGCGAATAGCCACCAATACTTTGGTGCTATTTGCCAGAATGCTCATTATTACCATTGTCAATCTCTATACTGTGCGCTGGGTTCTGAAAGGTCTTGGTACAGAGGATTATGGCATATACAATGCTGTGGCAGGTGTGGTTACTACTGGCACCTGTATCAGCAGTGTTCTAGCGATGGCTACGCAGCGATTCTATTCTTACGCAATAGGCTTGGGTGAGAAGGAAAAGCTAACCAGAATATTCTCTGCCAGTGTGAATTTAGTTATTGTGTTTTCGATTATCACAATCCTTGTCCTTGAACTTGTAGGAAATTGGTTCGTTTCCACACAGATGACAATCCCTGCTGATAGACTGTCTGCTGCAAGCTGGGTGTTCCAGTTTTCTATATTCTCGTTTGTTTTTACCTTGCTTCAGATTCCATATATAGGAGCAATCTTCTCTAATGAAGATATGGGAGTATATGCACTCGTATCTTCTGTAGATTGTTTCTTAAAATTGATGATTGCGGCTTTGATCTGTATGTTTGGTATCGATCATCTTATTTTATATAGTGGAGCCATGATGATTGAATCTGGATTAGTGATGGTAGTTTATATGCTTGTTGCTTCTCGCAAATACATCGAATGCAGATATACAACAAAAGGAATAGACAAGGAGCTATACAAAGAATTGATATCATTCTCTGGATGGACATTTTATGGTGCTTTGTCTGGAATGGGCATGACTCAGGGAAGTATCATTTTGCTCAATATCTTCTTTGGTCCACTGGTAAATGCTGCATTTTGTATTGGCAACCAATTATACAATGCCATCAACACGTTGAGCAATAGTATAGTTGTTGCATTCCGTCCAACATTAATCAAATCCTATTCGTGCCAGGATATGCCATATATACAGCAACTTTATTTTTCTGCCAATAAGGCAATTTTGTATTTGCTGTGTTTGGTTGCAATACCTTTGATGTTAGAAACGGAATATGTACTGCAATTCTGGTTAGGATACAGCACACCTGAAATCATACTCTTTTGCAGACTCTATATTATATATACGATAGTTTTGACTTTACATAATCCGATTACTATCATTATACAAGCTACAGGAAAAATCAGAAAGTATAGTTTATATGTAGAAAGTCTTACCATTATGAACATTCCAGTTTGTTGGGGACTATTTATACTAGACTGTCCTTCTTATACTATCTTTATCGTTATGATAGTCTTGTGTCTGATAGCTCACAATATAAGATTGGTGATGCTGAGAAAAGCTGTTCCAGAACTGAAGCTGAGAAGTTATTATAAACATCTGATACTTCCTGCCTTCTTCATACTGGGCATAACGAGTATGTTGGAACTGTTCTTGCTGCAGTTACCGATAGCAGGTTTTCAAAGATTTGGGCTAATCGTGATCTCTTCAGTCATGGTAATGTCTATATTGATATACGTATGGGGCTTTTCGGAAGCCGAACGAAAATTATTGCATTCACTGATTCATAAGGTAGTGAATAAAAGGCAAACAGTATTATAAAGGAAACAATAAATTATGGGATACATTTTACTATCAGTACTTTTGATAACGATTATACTTTGTTATCTGGAAGATTACATCAAGCGATATAGATTTTTTCTATATATCTTGATGGGATTCGTTATGGTTCTCATAGCAGGATTACGCGAAATAGGTCTGGATCCTGATTCTGAAAATTACGAGTATTCTTTCCATCATTATTATCAGAGTTCTGAGATGGGTATGGTAGAACCATCGTTTACTCTCATATCAGCTATTCTAAATGTATTTACAGATAATGTACATCTTTTGTTTTTAGTTTATGCATTCCTTGGTGTCACTATCAAGCTATATGCATTCAAAAAAAACTTGCAATGCATTTTCGTGCCAATGATGTTATATATAAGTTTCTACTTTGTATTGCATGAAATGACACAAATTAGAGCTGGAGTTGTGTCTGCTTTATTCTTGTTGGCTGTGTACCACATAGCTAAAAAAGAAAAAAGAAAAGCATTACTGCTGATCATAGTTGGCTCATTCTTCCACTATTCCTCCTTAGCTCTCCTACCAACACTCGTGTTTGGCAATAAAGATTTCAACCACAAAGAAAATATAATGATAGCGTTACTCATCCCCCTAAGCTATCTCATATATTTCGGTGGTATCAGTATGCTGCTGAATACTGATATTCCACTTATCGGCAACAAACTAGCCATCTACCAGCAGGCAATGGAAAAAGGAAAAATGACAGTAAACATAAATGTCTTTGATCCTGTACACCTTGTCTCCGTGATGTTGTTTTACTACACATTATATTTTCGAAAGACAATCACCGCCTTCAATGAAAACTATAATGTTGTAATAAAAATAGTGGCACTAGGGCTGTTCTTGCATACAAGTTTGGCTTTTCTCCCAGTTCTAGCTTTGAGAATCAGTCAGTTATACTGTATCGTTAACATTTTCTTATTTTCAGGGATCGTATATACATTCAAACAGAAATGGATGGGAATTACAATCCTGGTGTTATTATCGATATTCCAAATGTATCTCGCTTTACCTCATTATGGATTAGGAGATATTGTGAGATTTTAAATAAAGAAATACAATGAAAGCAAGAGTTATAGCTTTTTATCTGCCACAGTTTTACCCGATACCCGAAAACGACAAGGTGTGGGGACCGGGGTTCACAGAATGGACGAATGTAGCCAAGGCTCGTCCGGTATTTCATGGGCACTATCAGCCTAGAATACCGGCAGATTTAGGTTTCTATGATCTTCGTTTGCCAGAGACTCGCGAACAGCAGGCTCAGTTGGCACGCGAAGCAGGTATAGAAGGATTCTGCTACTGGCATTATTGGATGGGTAATGGCAAACGTTTGTTGCAGCGTCCTTTCGATGAAGTGCTAAATTCCGGCAAGCCAGATTTTCCTTTTTGCCTCGCATGGGCCAACCATGATTGGAAAACAGGAACATGGGTGAACAAAGGTGGTAACCAGATGATTTGCGAGCAGAAATATCCTGGAGACGATGATTATATTGCTCACTTTAATTATGTTCTAAAAGCTTTCAAAGACCATCGCTACATTACTGTAGATGGCAAACCACTGTTCTTGATATTCGACCCTTACCACTTTAAGGATGTCCGTCATTTTATCCATCTCTGGCGTGACTTAGCCAAAGAAAGCGGATTGAAAGGTATTTACTTCGTTGCTATGTGCTCAGCCACAACCACCATAAAGCGCAATGAAGATGGCACTTTGAGCAGAGTAGTTCCTGATCTGGACAGTGCTTCTGAGGTTTATGAAAGCTTTATCAAACTAGGATTTGATGGCATTAATCCAATGGGGAAAAACCGCGCAGAAATGGTGTATCAAGGAAAATATTGCCGCATCATTCGAAGAGCATTACAAAAGAAGTTTTCCTTTCTGCCTCCGTTGAAATATGATTATCCGAAAGTGATGAAGCATTTCTATATGCCCGAAGACCAATGGAACAATGTATTCCCTACTCTCTTCCCACAGTGGGACAGAACTCCAAGAGCAGGCAAGCATGAAGGTATATATATAAACGCTACCCCACAGAATTTTGAGGAGCATATCAGAGGGGCACTTCAAATTATTAGAAACAAACCGGAAGATAAGAAAATTCTATTCTTGCGTTCTTGGAACGAATGGGGGGAAGGAAACTATGTGGAACCAGACTCATTATATGGCCACGGTTTTCTAGATGCTATAAAAAATGAAATAAAAGCGGAATAAAATGGAAATAAAAATAATCCCGACAGGAGGACTTTGCAATCGACTGAGAGCTATCGCAACTACCATTGCGATAGCAAAGCACTATAACTGTTCGCTATCCATCTATTGGAACAACAGTAGAGGGCTCAAGGCAAACTTTGCCGACTTATTCGAACCAATTCATATAGAAAAAGTGCATCTGATAGAGAATACACAATGGTTATATCATATCAACGGAACCAAAGATTATCTCTTGAGAAAATGGTTCCTTCGGTTGGGTAATGAGCAGGTACTTTTCAATCATAGCATCTATAGAGAAGGAGATATCTATCAGAAGTTGAAAAGTCATTATAAGGGCAACCTGCTCTTGATTTCTTGCTATCCTATGTGTACGGATTATCAAATTCAGAACATATTCGTTCCGAAAAGAGATCTTCAGCTGCGGATTGATCAAATAACCTCGACTTTCTCGAAAAATATGATTGGTGTTCATATCAGAAGAACAGACAACATAGCTTCTATCAAATCTTCACCAATAGATGTTTTTGTCCATCTTATGCAACTTGAAATAGAAAAAGATGATACAGTGAAGTTTTATGTGGCTAGTGATGAGGAGGAGGTAAAAAAAGAACTGCAAGATAAATTCCCGGGAAGAGTCATTACATTAATGGATGATACCAGCAGAGACTCTCTCGAAGGTATGAAATTCGCTGTAGTGGATTTATTCTGTCTAAGTAAGACTAAAAAAATATTGGGTAGCGTGGCATCTTCCTATTCACAGATTGCAGCAGAAATTGGCGGTATCAAAGTAGAATATGCTAAGTGTAATGAGAATTAAATAGTTTATGACACCAGAAATAAGTATCATCATACCAACTTACGCTCCTGGAGAATTACTCTGGACGTGTTTAGATAGCCTGGAGCAGCAAACTCTAGGCAAGAATGCGTATGAGGTTTGCCTCGTTTTGAATGGAGACAAAGAACCTTATTATGCCAATATAAAGGAGTATCTGAAAAATTATAAGATGAAGGTTCATTTGATTTATAGTGAGCACAAAGGTGTTTCGTTTGCTCGAAATCTAGGCATAGATTTTGCAAAAGGTAAATTCCTTACTTTCATCGACGATGATGATCTTGTAAGTCCAAACTATCTGGAACAATTAAGCAAAAACAGTTGCGACAATGGAATCACTGTTGCCAATATGATTGCTTTCAGAGGACAAGTTGAAAATGTGGCAGATCATTATCTCTCTTCGGCTTATCAGCGATATGATGTAGGGAAGAAAAAGAATGTTTTTCGTCATCGCAGCCTGCTGTCTAGTGCTTGCTGCAAGCTTATTCCCCGCCCATTGATTGGTGATATTCGCTTTAGAACGAATTTATCTCATGGCGAAGATTCCTTCTTTATGTTTATGGTATCGGCAGGTATCAAACAAATAAACGTTACACCTCCATCCGCCATTTACTATATTCGCAAGAGAGACGACTCATCCTCAAGAAGCAAGGAGAATAGGCGCAAAAAGCAGAAAATGGAGATCAAGCTCTTCTATTTCTATACAAAAGAGTATTTCTCACATATAAAAAAATATAATTTGTTACTCTATGTAAGTCGCATAGTTGCAACTGCTTACAAATTGTTTCTAGAAGATTACGTAAGACCTCTGTAAAAGCATCTTGCTTCTTTTACAATATTAAGCAGTTTTGTTCGTTATAATATAAAAGGATAAAAGAGAATGGATAGGAACAGGTTAGTATCAGTTATCATGCCCACTTATAATGCCGGCAAATATCTTGCCGACAGCATAAGTAGTATCCTTGACCAAACCTATCTTGATCTGGAATTGCTGATTACAGATGACGGTTCCACGGATCCGGTAACTCTGGATATGCTGCACAAGATAGAGGAAAAGGATAGCCGGGTGGATGTGCTTTATCTTGACCACAACCATGGAGCAGGATACGCCCGGAACAAGAGCATAGAACGTGCCAGGGGAAGATACATCGCTTTCTGTGATAGTGACGACCGGTGGACACCGGATAAACTGGAAAAACAAATCGCATTCATGAACCAGAAACAGTGTGCTCTATCCTGTGCCTCATACATCATCTTCAATTTGAACGAACAAAAATCTGTAGGCATCAATATCGCTCCGCCTAAAATCACCTTCTCTATGATGAAGCGGGATAATAAAATAGGTTGCCTCACTGCTATCTATGATACCCAACTGCTGGGCAGAAAATACTATATGCCCACTTTGCGCAAGCGACAGGATTGGGCACTCTTCCTGCAAATCCTGAAAGATTGCAAGGTGTGTTATTCCTACCCCAATCAGCCGCTGGCTGTGTATTGCCGCCACAAGCATTCCATATCCAGCAGCAAGATATCACTTGCTAAATACAATATAGCTGTTTATCGTAGCATTCTGGGGTATGGATGGTTGAAGGCTTGCTTCTACTTTGCTTTTTTGTTTTTGCCAACATACATTCTGAAGCTAATGAAGCGAAAACAGGATAGTTACTGCTTTGTTAAAAGAAAAGGATAGCTAAATGCAATATATCGCACAACTTTACGTTTATATAGTAAATGGAATAACTCTATATGAGAAATAGTATTGTTAAGACAAAAGTCATAGCAGATGGAATGAGTGCTATGGAGCGAAACGTCAAGCGAGCTGGCGACTTTCTGTTAGCAGCAATCAGCTTACTGCTCGTTTCGCCTCTCATGCTTCTAATATATATAATGGTAAGATGTGAAGATGGTGGACCAGCTATTTTCAAGCAGGAACGAATCGGACGGTTTGGGCGCCCCTTCAACATCTATAAATTCAGAAGCATGACGGTGGATGCAGAAAAGAACGGTCCTCAGCTCTGTTCCCATAAAAAAGATAAGCGACTTACCCATATCGGTAAGTTTCTGAGAAAACATCATCTGGATGAACTTCCTCAACTCTGGAACGTGATTTGTGGCGACATGTCGTTTATTGGTCCAAGACCAGAACGAAAATTCTACATAGACCAGATTATGGAGCGTGACCCTAGATATAAGAATCTGTATCAGATTCGCCCTGGTGTTACTTCCTACGCAACCCTCTATAACGGATACACAGATACGATGGAGAAGATGTTGCGCCGCCTGGATATGGACCTCTACTACCTGGAACATCGCTCATGGTGGTTTGATGCCAGAATCTTAGGCAAGACTTTCATCAAGATTATCTTCGGAAGAGTGTTCTAAATTCATATAGAAAAGAATCATCTTTATAGAACTCAAGATAGGTTTTCTAAAACAAAAAAGTCATATCCCCAACCAAAGGGATATGACTTTTTTGTTTCTTACAGATGATTCGAAAGCCCCAGCAAAGCCAAGGCAGCCTCATTATATTCATTGATGACATCAGCCTGCTTCATACCCATATCTATCGCTTCCTGCAAGGCATTGGCATACTCCACATAGCTGATTTCGCCACTCTCATACTCGGCAGTACTAAGGCGAACGATATCTTTTGCCTTAGAAATGTTCTCGCCGTTATAATAAGCCATGCGTTTGGCTGCATTCTGAAAACGGTTGTAGCCTAGGCGATAATCACGTTCCTTTTCTCTCCGCTCCTGCAGCATCTCCAGTTCTGCCACCTCACGATTCTTCTTGGCAGCCTTCACCTTTGCCTTGGCTGCACCATAGAAGAGAGGCACGCCTACTCCTATCTCAAAGCCGAAGAAGTTACCCTCGGTAAAACGCTGACGGTCGATGTGATAAGGATCCCAACTGGAAATGAGTGCCTGGGTACGGACCGTAAGCGAAAGAGATGGCGCATAACCAGTCTTGGCGCACTTCACCTCCTTATCGAGTGCCTTCAGACGGTCTTGCTGATACTGCGCATCAGCAGTCTGCTGATAGTTGAATGTTCCGCTGACAGGAGATTCCAGTGCAATGAGAAGAGATTCGGCAGGCAAAACAGGCTGATCGGTATTCAATAAAGCCATCAGTTCCATCTGCTTGTTCTCAGCCTCACTCTTCACATTTACCATCTCTAAATGGTTTTCGTTACGCAAGCGCTCGGCTGTAAGGAACTCCAGCTGTCTGGCTTCACCTGCCTTGTAACGCTTCTCGGCTACATCGCAATAACGGTCGAGGATAAAATCCTGGCGCTGAAGGATGCTCAGACGATGGGTCTGATAGAGCATTGCATAATATGCAGAAGCTATTTCAAGCTTAATCTGCTGATCAGTTACACCCAGACGACTTTTCTCTGCCTGAGTTTCTGCCTTCAGCTGACCACGGCGGGCGGTATAAACCGTTGGAAATTCGATGCCCTGTGAAAATGCAAGAGCATTATCGGTATCGCCGCTTGAAGCCGGATTCTGTCCGAATGCAATCTCTGTCTTGTCCACATCCCATGCCGTTCCTTCCATTACCTTGGCACGTTCTATCGATTTTCGTCCAGCCTGCAACGTCAGGTTCTGCTTATCTGCCAACTGGAAACACTGCTCCAAAGTCATCTTCGTGCCGGGAATGGTGGCATCGAAAAGGTGAGCCTTTGCCTCTGAAGGAGCCAGCAGAATCAAAACTGCTGCCAGCCCGAATATAGTTTTCTTTTTTCTCTTGTTCATCCTAAATGTTTTATGTTATCTTCTTAATTGCCTATTTCTTGGTGAATGTCTTGTAGATAGCAGGCAACACCAGCAAGGTGAGCAACGTACTGGTTATCAGACCACCTATCACCACCGTAGCCAGTGGTCGCTGTACCTCTGCTCCATCACCCTGGGAAAGTGCCATTGGCAGGAAACCCATAGAGGCAACAAGTGCCGTCATCAAGACAGGACGCAAGCGAACCATACAGCTCTCGATGATGCGATGATGAATCAATTCTGTAACTCCAATGGATGCTGACAGTTTGTCAGCAGTCTTTTCTTCACGTTGCATCTGGTTCATCTGTCCGATAAGTACGATTCCATTGAGCACCGCTACACCAAAGAGGGCTATGAAGCCGACACCTGCCGAGATGCTGAAAGGCATTCCTCTGAGCCACAAAGCCCAGACTCCTCCGATGGCTGCCAGCGGAATGGCAGAGAAGACGAAGAGCGACTCACGAACATTCTTCACTGTAGCATAGAGCAACAGCAAGATAATGACAAGCGCTATCGGTATTACTACCATCAGACGGTTGGTTGCACTCTGCAGGTTTTCAAATTCACCACCATAATTATAATAGTAGCCATCCGGCAACTTCAGCTTTTCATCGAGAATCTCCTGGATATCCTCCACGGTACTCTGCACATCCCTGCCCTTCACGTTGAATCCAACATAGATGCGGCGGGCACCATCTTCATGAGAAACCTGAGCCGGCGCTGGTGAATAATCAATATCTGCCACCTGGGACAACGGAATGTCCGTACCATCCTTGAGAGGGATGCTCAATTGCTCAAGCGACTCTACATTGCGCTGCGAAGGATCCATACGCAGCACGATATCAAACTTCTTGTCGCCTTCGTAGAGAGAACCAGCCACGGCTCCGGCAAAGGTGGTTTCCAAGATCTCACTGATATCATCCACACTAACCCCGTAGGCTGCCATCTTCTCATGGTTGTATTTTACCTGGATCTGAGGCAAACCGGCAACTTCCTCCACAAAGATACCGCTCACGCCCGGCACATCTTCTATCATTCTCTTCACCTTGCCTGCCTGCTGAGTGAGCACGTCCAGATCTTCACCGAATATCTTGATAGCCACATCCTGCTTGATACCTGTCAGCAGCTCATTGTTGCGCATCTGAATGGGTTGAGAAATCTCTGCTTCCAATCCAGGAATAGCACTCAAGGTTTCCTCCATCTTCTCCATCAGTTCTGGAGTAGTCTTGGCAGAGGTCCATTCAGCCTTCGGTTTCAGTGCAATCATGATGTCGGCACGTTCTACCGGCATCGGGTCGGTAGGAATCTCTGCACTACCTATACGGCTTACAACCTGCTTGATCTCAGGATATTCCTTCTTGAGCAGCTTTTCAGCCTTGGTACAACTCTCCACCATCTGCGACAATGAAGTTCCCTGCGACATACTCATCTCCACGGCAAAGTCACCTTCTTCCAGACTTGGGATGAATTCGCCTCCCAGATATTTGAAGCCCACGACACTGACGCAGAAAAGAGCCACAGCACCTGTGATGACATCCTTGTTACGTGCCAAGACCCAGTCGAGAACCGGACGGTACCATGCCTGCAACTTCTCTATCACGCGGTCGGAGAATGTTTTTCGGGTATGTACCTTTCGACTTAACATCAGCGAACTTGCCATCGGCACATAGGTAAGCGAGAGAATGAAGGCTCCCAGAATGGCAAAGAATACGGTAAGTGCCATCGGACGGAACATCTTTCCTTCGATTCCTACCAGTGTCATCAGCGGAATATATACAATCATAATGATGATTTCACCGAACGCAGCACTCTGTCGGATTCGGGAAGCAGAGAAATGAACTTCCTCATCCATCTGTTTCTGAGTCAGGGCAAATGGGATTGCTGCTCCGCCATTCTGACATTGAGCAAGATAAGCAGCACGAACTTCCGGCTGCGAGAAATGACCGGTATTGATATGTGTCACCACAGCTTCAACAATGATGACCGCAGAATCAACTATCATACCAAAGTCTATGGCTCCCAGCGACATCAGGTTGCCATCGATGCCGAAGGTCTTCATCATGCCAAAGGCAAAGAGCATACTGAGCGGAATGACACTCGCCACCACCAGTCCTGCACGCCAGTTGCCTAGGAAGATCACAAGTACGAAAATGACGATAAGTCCGCCTTCAATCAGGTTGCGGGCGATAGTGCCCTCTACTCGGTCCACCAAATTGGTTCGGTCGATAAACGGTTCGATCACCACTCCTTCCGGTAGTGATTTCTGAATCTGACTGATTCGTTCCTTTACATTCTTGATAACTTCCTGGAAGTTCTCGCCCTTGAGCATGATGGCGATACCAGCCACCACCTCGCCTTCGCCATTGCGGGTTACGGCACCGAAACGGGTGGCATGGCCCAACTGAACCTTTGCCACATCGCCCACCTTGACTGGTATTCCATCCACCGTCTTCACCGTGATGTTGGCAACATCCTCCAGATTCTTCACCACACCGATGCCTCGGATATAATACTGGTTGGAATTCTCCTCAATGTAGCTGCCACCCGTATTGGCATTGTTGCGCTGCAAGGCTTCAAACACCTCGTTTACAGAGACCCCACTGGCGTTCAGCTGGTCGGTATTGATAGCCACCTCGTATTGCTTGACGTAACCACCCCAGCCGCTTACCTCAGCAACACCGGGAGTTCCGGAAAGCTGTTTGCGCACAATCCAGTCCTGCATGGTTCGGAGCTGGGTGAGCGAGTATTGATGCTCGTATCCCTCCTTGGCACGAATGGTATAGTGGTAGATTTCGCCCAATCCGGTGGCAATAGGTCCCATCTCGGTTTCGGTGTTCTTTGGCAGTTCTTTTTCCAACTGTTCCACTACCTGACTCACCTGCGAACGTGCCCAATAGATATCGGCGGCATCGTCGAAGACAAGTGTGATAACCGAGAGTCCGCTTCTTGAAATGCTTCGGCGTTCCTGGATGCGGGGTATATTTGCAAGCGCCATCTCTACAGGAGTGGTTACGTATTGTTCCACCTCCTGAGCTCCCAGCGAAGGAGCCTGTGTGATGACCTGTACCTGATTATCTGTAATATCCGGGGTGGAATCGAAAGGAAGATGCACCAGCGACCAGACACCCCATATCGCCAGGGCTATAGAGAGTACTCCAATCACCAGTTTGTGGCGAATGGAATAAGTAATAAGTTTCTGAAACATAAGCTTTAATCTAAAAATGATTCGTTGAAAACTATTAAAGCTTAATGCGCATGCTCACCATGTTCGCCTGTCAGCGAAGCCAGATAATAAGCGTTCGCAGTTACAATCTTCTTGCCGGCAGCTCCATCCTTGCCCTTCAGCAGATGGTCGCAAAGCTTCACCTCTGTATATTTACCATCCGAAGCGCCTGTGGTCACCTCATGACGGGAGAAGCTGTAGTTACCCTTGCTGGGAGCTCCATTGAGAGCGAAGACATACTGCTTTCCATCTGAGCTCACAATTGCATGGGATGGCAAGGCGAGACACTGCTGGCTACCTGTAGCTATCTTTCCGCTTACATACATACCTGCGAAAAGCTTTCCGCCATGAGTATTGCCTGAAGAAGAATGCAGATAACTCTTCACGCTTGCAGCATCCAGCTTTACGTGAACAGCAACGGCTTTCGAGTTATCGTTAAAGTATTGGTTCATACCATAAACGGTTCCTGAAAGTTTTACGCCAGGCTGGTTAGTCAGGTTTATGGTCACCCGATTGCCCACCTTGACCTTCGCCAAATCCTTCTCGAAGACATTGAGGTCACATTCCACTGCCTGGGTGTTTCTAATCTTCATCAGAGGAGTCTGCATATCTGCAAAGCTACCCAGACTGGCAGTCATCTCGCTCACGACGCCAGAGATAGGTGCACGCAAAGGGAACGCTGTGGTAAACTTGCCTTTGGCTACAGCGGCAGTAGAAATGCCCATCTGGCTGAGCTGTCTGCCAATACCCAAAAGATTGGCATGAGCCACTTGGTAATCTTTCTTGGTCTGCTGTAAGTTACGCTTCACACCTGCTCCCTGCTTACTGAGCAGAAGTTGGCGCTCCAAATCAGCCTTGGCAAGTTCGCACTCCTTGGCAGCAGAGTAATACTCACGCTGAAGACTTACCACATCTGTATTTTCGACGGTAGCAACAACCTGCCCTTTATGAACAAGCTGCCCTTCTTTCACAAAAATAGATTTCACGATACCGCCCATCAAAGAGGCAACATCACCCATCGCCTGTGCACGCAGTACGAGCGATCCTTTCGCTTCTATGGTGGCATCCATCTCGCGCTCTACAGCCTCACCCATCTTCAAATCTACGGTGCTGACCTGCTTGGCAGTCAACGGAATATGATCAAAATCCACTTCTTCTTCATGCTCATGCTCCTCGTGTGCATGAGCCTCTGAACCGGTCTGCTTCCCAAAGAAAGCGAATCCAGCCCAGGCAATCGTCGTAACGGCGACGATCAAAATTATTCTTTTCATGTTTGCTTTTTCCTTTTATTTTATAAATCTACGCTACAATTTCACACTACGAATCTTATCAAAAATCCGTTGGCAAAAGTACACAGAAAATCTTGCAACTCAGTTGCATTCGAATCTTCAAACCGATTTTTGCAACCAAGTGGCAAACTTGTAAAATCATAAAATAGAAGGAGGTCCCCGTCTGCTATAGCCTGCCGCCACTTCATCTGCAAGAGGAGAAACTGCCACATGCTGCCATCTCACTGAAATGAGTGAGAGACGAGGGAGGGTTAAAAGAGAAGAACAAGACAGGATCATCAACTGATGGTTCTCATCTATCAGCAACTTGCGGTTACCCTTCACCATCTTGGAATTGACGACAAACTGATGCATTTGACGAACGCTACAGTTCTCACGATCGCTATCATTTTCCTGATTATGATGGTCGGTATGCTCATCATTGATGTTGCCATCCTGCTCACATTGCTCCTGAATCATACAGATACGCCCCATGTGGTGATGATGGGTCATCACCGTAGATAGCAATATGCTCAATGTAGCTATCCAGAGACTGAATATGTATAACCTTCTTTTCCTCATTCGCAAATGGACTACAAAAATACAGATTTTTTGTTATATTACCAAGAAAGAGAGATGATTTTATAGCATTTTTTCTAAAAAAAACTAAAAGACTAGTAACCGTACTTGGTTCATAGCCGTATTTAAAATAAAATTTAGTATCTTTGCAATCAAAATTAGTACATAAATAAAAATGAAAAAGTTTATTGCAGTTTTACAGTTACTCTTAGTAGTAATGTTGGCTCATGCGCAGATGATGAACCCTGTGAAGTTCTCAACCTCGCTCAAGACCAATGGAACCGCTGTAGCGGAAATCGTGTTTAATGGAAAGATTCAACCGGGATGGCATGTCTATTCTACAGGTTTGGGCGCAGACGGACCTATTTCAGCCACTTTTAACGTAAACAAGCTTGACGGTGTAGAACTCGTAGGCAAGTTACAGGCTCGTGGCCATGAAATTTCAAAGTTCGACCCTCTCTTTGAGATGAAGTTACGCTTCTTCGAGGGTAGCGCCACTTTCGTACAGAAAGTGAAGTTCACCAAGCCTAACTATCGTATCGATGCTTATTTAGAGTATGGCGCTTGCAGCGACCAGAATTGTCTTCCTCCTAGCGAGGCAAGCTTCAAGCATAGTGGTAAATCTCCTGCTGTAGATGGCAAGGATGCTGTCAGCCCTGAAGATGCGAAAGCTAACGAAATGACAGAAGATCCAGCAGCTATCGCTAAGGCGAAAGCAGACTCTTTGGCTCAGCTTGCCGTAGCAGAGAAAGTAGATAGCACAGCTAATATCGATTCATCATTCTCCGTAGATAGTGATGATGCTAAGGCTTGGTGGAAACCGGTTGTAAAGGAGCTTCAGGCGTTTGGTGGCAACAATGACATTGCCAACCATTCACTCTTCTATATCTTCATTATCGGTTTTGTGGGCGGTTTGCTCGCTCTTGTAATGCCATGTATCTGGCCTATCATTCCGATGACAGTAAGCTTCTTCCTGAAGCGTGCCAAGAATGACAAGAAGAAGGGTATCCGCGATGCCATCACTTATGGTTTGAGTATTGTCATCATATACTTGGCACTCGGTCTCACCGTTACAGCCATAGCAGGTCCTAGCACTCTCAATGCGCTTAGTACAAGTGCGGTATTCAACATCATTCTCTTCTTGCTTCTGGCAGTCTTCGCATTCTCATTCTTCGGATGGTTCGAAATCAAGTTGCCAGACAGTTGGGGAAATGCTGTAGATAACAAGGCTTCCAGCACAACAGGACTCATCAGCATCTTCCTGATGGCGTTCACACTCGTGCTCGTAAGTTTCTCTTGTACCGCTCCTATCATCGGCTTACTTCTGGTACAGACTGTTACATCAGGTGACTGGTTGGCACCAACCATTGGTATGTTTGGTTTTGCCCTTGCTCTCGCCTTGCCATTCACCCTCTTTGCACTCTTCCCATCTTGGTTGAAGTCTGCTCCTAAGTCTGGTTCCTGGATGGAGACCATCAAGATTGTGCTTGGTTTCATTGAGCTTGCTTTCTCTTTGAAGTTCTTGTCTGTAGCAGATTTGGCTTATGGCTGGCACATTATGGATCGCGAGGTATTCCTCTCACTCTGGATTGTCATCTTCGGCCTGCTCGGTCTCTACCTGATTGGCAAGTTGAAGTTCCAGGTAGATGCCATCGGCGGCGACCTCAACAAGCCAATGCCAGTAGCTTGCATTATGCTTGGTCTTTGTTCCTTGGCTTTCTCTGTTTATATGATTCCTGGTCTTTGGGGTGCTCCATGCAAGGCTGTAAGTGCTTTTGCCCCACCTGTAAATACCCAGGATTTCAACCTGAATACCAAGGTGGTAGAACCGGCTTATAAGGACTACGAGGAAGGTATGGCAGCAGCAAAGGCAGCAGGCAAGCCTGTACTGATTGACTTTACCGGCTATGGTTGTGTCAACTGCCGTAAGATGGAGGCTTCTGTATGGACAGACCCTAGTGTTACTGACATTTTGACAAAGGACTACGTACTCATCTCTCTCTATGTAGATGACAAGACCCCATTGCCACAGCCTATGGAGGTGACTTTCAATGGCGAAAAGCGTACATTGAGAACCATCGGCGACAAGTGGAGCTACTTGCAGGCAAGCAAGTTTGGTGCTAATGCTCAGCCATTCTACATTCCTGTGGATAATGAGGGAAATCCTCTGAACGCTGCATTCAGCTTCAAGGAGGATGTCAGTGCTTATCTTGACTTCTTGCATAAGGGTCTTGATAACTATCGTAAGTAATAATTAACTTTTCATAAGGCGGGAGTGGCATGTTATTTGCTATTCCCGCTTTTGTAATTAAAGTATAACACTATAAAAAGAGGAATTTATGAACAATAAAGAAGTTCCAGTCCTGCTTTTGACAGGCTATCTGGGCAGTGGTAAGACTACCCTGCTCAACAAGATTTTGGCTAACAAGAAGGGTATCAAATTTGCCGTTATCGTCAACGATATCGGTGAGGTGAATATTGATGCTGCTCTTATAGAAAAAGGTGGCGTGGTAGGTCAGAAGGATGATTCCCTGGTTTCACTCCAGAATGGATGTATTTGCTGTACCTTGAAGATGGACCTTGTAGAACAGCTCAAGGAAATCGTAGATATGAAGCGTTTCGACTATATTGTAATAGAGGCAAGCGGTATCTGCGAGCCTGCACCTATAGCACAGACCATCTGCTCTATCCCATCCCTGGGTCCTCAGTATATCAAGAACGGTATCTTGCGCCTAGACAGCATCGTTACTGTAGTTGATGCACTTCGTATGAAGGACGAGTTTGCCAATGGTTCTGATTTGATGAAGCCAAACCTCGATGAGGAGGATCTCGCATCTCTCGTCATCCAGCAGATGGAATTCTGTAACATCATCCTTCTCAATAAGGCCGCAGACGTAGAGCCTAAGGAGTTGGAGCACCTGAAGCAGATTATCCGCGCTATCCAGCCTAAGGCAGAGATTTTCGAATGTAACTATGGTGATGTAGATCTCGATCTGATTGTCAATACTCACAAGTTTGACTGGCAGACTGTTGCATCATCAGCAGGCTGGATTCAGGAAATCGAATCTGAACGAAGCGGAGAAGAGGACCATGAAGAAGAAGAGCATGAGCATCACCACCATGATGAAGACGATGACGAGCACGAGCATCACCATCATGATCACGAGGATCATGAACATGGTCATCACCACCATCATCATCACGATCATGACCATGACCACGAAGGTGGCGAGGTTGAGGAATATGGTATCGGAACCTTCGTATATTATCGCCGCAAGGCATTCGACCTGGGTCTCTTCGATGAGTTTGTTGCAAGAAAATGGCCTCGTGACATTGTTCGTGCCAAGGGTATCTGCTATTTTGCTGATGAACCAGACATGTGCTATGTTTTCGAGCAGGCAGGTCAGCAGAAGACTGTCAAGCAGGCTGGTCAGTGGCTCGCAACAATGCCAGCCGACCAGCTCGCAGAACTGCGCAAGAACAATCCGCAGCTCGAGAAGGAATGGGATGAGAAACTTGGTGACCGTATGATCAAGATTGTATTCATCGGTCAGCACATCAAGGACCAGAAGGATGCTATTATCGCCGAACTTGATAAGACTTTAGCACTCTAAAGGAAGTCGCCCTGTCAGGCAAAAGCATGAAGAGATTTATGTTTTTTGTCCTCACAGGGCGTTATATTTTACTTGTAAAACTTAAGAGATAATAGCGCATTTTAACTACCGAAAAGATGAAAAAAACAGAAATTAAAGGAAAAATGCGGGTAAAAATGCAGTTTTTTCTTCGTTTGTACTTTTAATTCGTTTTTTTTTGTTAAATTTGCACCCGATTAATAAATAATTAAGTGAATATACAAAGAAATGAAGACCGATTTTCGACCTGCATATATTAAGGACTTTGAGGCGTGTTGGAACATCATTGACCAGGCTCGTCGCTCTATGATTGCATCAGGACGTCATCAGTGGACTAATGACTATCCTGCTGAGCACGATATAAAAGACGACATCAACAATGGTAATGCATACGTACTTACCGTAGATGGCGAGGTGGCTGTCTATGGTGCAGTAGCACTCAATGGTGAACCACAGTACGATTTTATCGATGGCGACTGGCTTACCACAGGCGATTATTATGTAATACATCGCTTTGCTACGTTGCCTAAATATCAGCGTGAGGGTTTCGCACGTATATTTATTAATAAGGTGAATAGTCTCTGCGAGGTAGAAAAGGTTCCTAGCATCAAGGTAGATACCAATTTCGATAATCTTCCGATGATTAACTTGCTCTCTTCCATGGGCTTCTGCATCTGCGGAAGAATCAACTATGGGAACAGAGGTATGCGCTTTGCTTTCGAAAAGCAAACGATACAGCCACAAATACAATAACGATTTACAGACATTATGGAGGATAAATTAAATAGAATGAGAAGCTTGGTCAATCAACTGAACCAAGCTTCTGATGTTTATTATAACGGCAAAGGTGAAATCCTTACCGATTACGAATGGGATGCCCTGTTTGATCAACTCAAGAAGCTGGAAGAGGAAACCGGCGAAATTCTCCCCGATTCCCCTACCAACAAAGTTTCTGAAGATACGATCGTCGGTCAGAAGGAAGAACACGAGTTCGCAGCTCTCTCTCTGGCAAAGACCAAGAAGGTCAGCGACCTCGTCAAGTGGGCAGAAGACCGCCCTATCTGGATTTCCTGGAAGCTGGATGGCCTCACCTTGGTTGTGACATACGACAATGGCAAACTAACCAAGGTGGTAACTCGCGGTAATGGTCATATTGGCACCAACATTACGCATCTGGCACCAGCTATCAGCGGTATTCCGCAGTCTATCACAGAAAAGGGACATCTCGTGATTCGTGGCGAGGCTGTCATCTCCTATGCCGACTTCGAGCAGTTTATCATCGAAAGTGAAGGTGATTATGCCAATCCCCGCAATCTTGCATCCGGATCTCTTTCTTTGAAAGATGTAGAAGAAGTAAAGCAGCGCCATATCCAATGGATTCCTTTCACTCTGGTTTATTGCGAACAGGAAATTACATCATGGGGCAAAAGAATGCAGTGGTTGGAAGAACAGGGTTTTCATCCGGTAGAGCGTCAGAGAATAGAGCAGCCAACTACCGAAAACATTCAACAGGAAATTGATGCTTTTACAGCTAAGGTGACCAACAAAAAGAATCCTTTCCCTGTAGATGGTCTCGTCATCTGCTACGATGATACCTCCTATGCTGCTACAGGTTCCGTAACAGGCCATCATGCAACAAGAGCCGGTTACGCCTTCAAATGGCAAGATGAGCACGCCGATACCGAACTCGACCACATCGAATGGTCGTGTGCAGCCAATACCATCACTCCAGTGGCTGTCTTCAAGCCTGTAGAACTGGAAGGCACAACTGTTCAGCGTGCCTCCCTCTGCAATGTAAGTGAATGCGAGCGTTTGGGTATCGGAGGCAAGGGAACCCGATTGCAGGTCATCAAGGCCAACAAGATTATCCCAAAGGTGATCAATGTGACAGAATCACTGGGTGTTTTTGAAATTCCTGAAGTGTGTCCTGTCTGCCATGCTGAAGCTATCGTTAGAGAAAGCGAAAGCGGTACGAAAACACTGCATTGTACCAACCCTCAATGTGCGGCGAAGCAGTTGAAGAAGTTCACGAGATTCGTAAGCAAGGAAGGTTTGAACATAGAAGGTATTTCAGAACAGACCATCTGGAAGCTGGTAAACGAAGGTTTAATCAGTGAGTATGCAGACTTTTATCATCTTTCTGATCATGCCTATGTCATCTCTTCCTGGGAAGGATTCGGAAAGAAGAGTGTAGGCAATATGCTGGAAAGCATCCGCAAAAGCCGAAATACAGATGGGCGTCACCTACTCTATGCACTGAACATCCCGCTGTGTGGAGGTGATGTTGCCAAAAAGCTCATTGAACGCTATCCTGTCCAGAAACTGATAGAAACCGCACGGCTCTGTATGTTTGATGATGAGTTTGCCAGCATCGATGGCATCGGTCCTGAAAAAAGCGCCAAATTCATCGCCTGGTTCAAAGATGACAACAACTTCGCTCACGTACAGCATCTGATGAAGGAGCTGACCATTACAGAACAGGCTCCTGTAGAGAAAGGCACGCTGTGTGATGGACTAACCTTCGTTGTAACGGGCGATGTTCATCATTATAAAAACCGCAACGAGTTGAAGGCCTACATCGAGAGTCAAGGTGGCAAGGTGACGGGAAGCGTAAGCAAGAGCACCAACTATCTGATTAATAACGATGCTGCCTCGCAGAGTTCAAAGAACAAGAAGGCTCATGAACTCAACATCCCTATCATCACGGAAGATGAGTTCGTTGAGAAATTCGGATAAAAAGAAATCCCTTAGACTTCAACAAGCCTAAGGGATTTTTATTTGGTTATTCTTGAATTAGTGCGTTCCGCAATATTGTCCCATAAAAAGGATACCGCCACTCTGACTGTCCTGAATCATATACACGAATGGATGGTCAGCGATGAACTCCACATTTCTTGTCTCCTCAGGTGCCATGGCTGTCAGCATCACGGCAGCTGTTACAGCAGCAGCCTTTGTTCCCTGCTCATTCACCTCTATCTTTGCCTTCTGAAGCATCTTGCTTACAAAGAAATTGCCGTCAGCAAAATGACTGAAGTCCGCTTTGCCTGCCACAAACATAGAAGGAGCACCCAAATCACTGATGATTGCATTCAGAGGCAGTTCCTGCTCGATGGTAAATTTAGGCAACTTGAGATTCACCATACAGTTTTCCATATTCTGCGAAATCTGATTCAGCTTCTCTTCATCCAAACCTTTCATCATTTCCTGGATATTCTTGCCCTCATTTGGCAGAAGTACCAGCATGCGATAGCTACCATTGCCATAAGGAAGATCTACAGCCTTGAAATCCTTGTTCTCTGCATAGAAGAGCTTCTTTACCTGATGCATCATTTCCACTTTCTGAATATCACGTGTATAGCCACGGAAGTTCTCCAGCTTAGTGTCCTTTGCATTGAACTTGTTCTGCCATGTTCCCTTGAAATAGATGGCATTCATCAAATACGATACCGCATCGGCTGAAACCTGATCAATAATACGTGGAATCATGCCGTTGGTCTTTTCCTTACACCAGCCATTGATGCGGTCTGTTGACTTGGAAGAGGTGAAATCCAGACTTTCAATACCAGCCTGATAGCCATCACTTACCTGTTGGGAGAAATTCTTGTTCAGCTTGAAGTTCTTGTTTACTGCGATATAATTGGCAATATTAACAGTTGTCTGCTTGTCTTGATGATTGGCATGAAGAAGCATAGCCTTATAAAGCTCATTCAGATCGCTGACAGAAACTCCCTCGCAACCGATAGCTTTCAATATCTCCTGCTGCGTGATTCCATCCGCACCATTTGCCAGCATTCCCATCAGATAAGATACGCTCATAGGTGAAATCACCTTAGACTCCATATCTGTAACCTTATTGAAGAGACGAAGCGCAAATGCATTGTTCTTCTTCACAATATCCTGCTGGGCGTCAGAAAGAACGAGATAGCTATTATCCAAATTCTCTTCATTCTTACCCATTTCGCTGTCCTTGCTTACATTGGAATCACCGTTTATTTTCTTGCTGCTAGCACAAGACGTCATAGCCATTGCAGCCATCATCATCAGGGCTGCCATAGTTATCTTACTGTCATTTCTCTTTTTCATAATCTTTTAATTTTGTTGATAATCTGTCTATGAAATGCAAGTTGCTGCGATTCCTTGCATCGGAAGGCTAAAATTTAAGACTCGTTAACTGCCTCCTTACCTGGCAACACACGCAAATGATATCTGTTACCATCAAAGTCAACACGCATCAGACTCTGAGGTTTGGTTATCTTGGCTAACTCAAGAGCCACATGCCCCATCGTTCTCCGAAGATTCAATTCGATACAAGATACAAGCTCTAACTGGCCATCCTTTGCAGCAATCATCATATCTACTCCAAATGGTCCGTTATAGTTTTCCTTTAACGCGGGTTCAACTATATCTATAATTTTCTGTCTTGCAGAGAGAAGCGCATCTTCACTGATGTATTTCTTCATCATTTCAATCTTCTCTTCTTCAGAGCAGAGCAAGTTGCCGGTATAGGCATTTTTGACGGTGTCAAAGAGCGAGAGTCCCAGATAGTGAACCTTGCCGTCACGCATCTCGAATTCCATACCAAAATCTTTCACCTTATTATAATATGGCTCTACGGTCACACCACCCTGCCGGAAGATGATGTTGCTTACCCAGCGTTGGAAAGCCGGATATTCACCATTTGTCCGGAACTCATCGGCAGAAACATATTTCACGCCTCTACCACTGCTGCTCCAAGGAGCCTTGACAACAGCCTTGCCCCACTTCATCACGCATTCCTTAACCAGAGCAAAGTTATCTGCATATACTACATCCTGCTGCAGATGTTCAGCGGCCCATTGGCGGCTGCTTATCGCGCGTATCTTATCTAATACCTCATCAGTAGGCAGCATAATCTCTGGCAAACCGATACGTTCCAGCTCGCCTTTCAGACTCAAGTCCCATCCCCAAGGATGCACGCAGTCTATAAACTCCGTCTTAAGCAGATGCTCAAGCTGCAGTTTGGTTATAAACTCAACTTTTTCCAACAGGTGTTCTCCAAAATGGCGCACCTTATCGCGTGCATTGTCGATGTCGTCAACAAGCACCAAGTCACCCTGATCTGCCCACAAGGCAGGAATAAATGCAAGGTCGCTTCGCAACTGTCTTCCTGCATGAGGAGCGGTAAACTGTCGCAAATGAGCGGCCAATGCCAAATCGTGTTCTGGATTGAAGATATGTAGTTTCATACTGCAAAGATACAAATTATTGAGATAAAAACGGCAAAAGAAGGTAAGTTTTACTTAGAAAAGTGCTAAATAATGAAAAAAATGTTAGTTTTTGCTATCTAGAGTTTGCAAATTTAAAATATATTATTACCTTTGCATCGTAAAAAACAAATATGAATCAATATTAAACGCATGGAAGAAGCATTCTTCAGAACACATACATACCTAGTTGAGCATACAGATGCTCCAGTCAGACGAACCTTGATGGATGAGATTGACTGGAACGACCGTATGATTGGCATCAAAGGCACTAGAGGCGTAGGTAAATCTACCTTTCTCCTCCAGTATGCCAAGGAACACTTTGGACCATACGATCGCAAGTGCCTGTATGTGAACATGAACAACTTCTATTTCCAGAGCAGAGGTATTGCCGATTTTGCAGGTGACTTTGTGAATCAAGGTGGACGTACACTTCTGATAGACCAGGTTTTCAAGCAGCAGGACTGGAGCAAGGAACTCCGCAAATGTTACGACTTGTATCCTGAATTGAAGATTGTGTTTACAGGTTCCAGCGTCATGCGCTTGAAGGAAGAGAATCCAGAACTCAATGGAATCGTGAAGAGTTACAATCTCCGTGGCTTCTCATTCAGAGAATATATCAATCTGAAGACGGGCAACGATTTCCAGCCATACGAGCTCGAAGATATTCTCCGCAATCATGAGCACATCATCAAGCAGATCCTTCCCAAGGTGAGTCCGATGAAATACTTCAATGATTATCTGCATCATGGCTTCTACCCATTCTTCTTGGAACAGCGTAACTTCACAGAGAATCTACTAAAGACAATGAACATGATGACCGAGGTTGACATCCTCCTCATCAAGCAGATAGAACTGAAGTATCTGCCAAAAATAAAACGCCTGTTCTACGAGTTGGCTGTCGAAGGCGCCAAGGCTCCCAACGTGAGCCAGCTGGCCGAAAGCATCAATACAAGTAGGGCAACCGTGATGAACTACATTAAGTATCTGGCTGATTCCAGACTCATCAACATGATCTATCCAGAGGGGCAGGATTTTCCGAAGAAACCATCTAAGGTGATGATGCATAATACTAACTTGATGTACGCTATCTATCCTATACAGATTGACAAGCAGGAAGTGATGGAAACATTCTTCGTCAATTCACTTTGGAAAGACCACAAAGTTCACCAGGGCGGCAAAGACCACTATTATACAGTGGATGGCAACAGAAAATTCAGAGTCTGTGATGCACAAACTCCCAACAAGATGCGTAGTAATCCAGATACCATCTATGCCCGTTACAATACGGAGGTGGGCAAGGACAACAAGATTCCGTTGTGGCTCTTGGGATTCCTGTATTAACGAAATTTCGAAAAGAAGAATTAAATACAAAACATTTTTAATATTTTATCTAAAAGTAAAATGGCTAAAGAGAAAAAATTTATCACTTGTGATGGTAACACAGCTGCCGCACACGTAAGCTACATGTTTACTGAGGTTGCTGCTATCTACCCTATTACTCCATCATCACCAATGGCGGAGCATGTAGATGAATGGGCTGCCAAAGGTCGTAAGAACCTTTTCGGTCAGCGAGTTTCTATCCAGGAAATGGAGTCTGAGGCTGGTGCTGCCGGTGCAGTTCACGGTTCTCTCCAGGCTGGTGCCTTGACTTCAACTTACACTGCTTCTCAGGGTTTGTTGTTGATGATTCCTAATATGTACAAGATTGCTGGTGAGTTGCTTCCTTGCGTATTCAACGTATCAGCTCGTACATTGGCTTCTCACTCACTTTGTATCTTCGGTGACCACCAGGACGTAATGGCTTGCCGTCAGACTGGCTTCGCTATGTTCTGCTCAGGTTCTGTTCAGGAGGTGATGGACCTCTCTGCAGTTCCTCACTTGGCTACATTGGAGACAAAAGTTCCTTTCATTAACTTCTTCGACGGTTTCCGTACTTCTCACGAGTACCACAAGATCGAGGAGATGGATATGGAAGACATCCGTCCATTGGTTAAGGAAGAGTTCATCGAGGACTTCCGTAACCGTGCATTGACTCCTGAGCGTCCTGTTACTCGCGGTACCGCTGAGAACCCAGAGACATTCTTCACACACCGTGAGGCTTGCAACCCTTACTACGATGCAATCCCTGAGGTAGTAGAGAAGTACTGCCAGGAGATGACTAAGATTACTGGTCGTGAGTACCACCTCTTCAACTACTATGGTGCTGAGGATGCTGAGAACATCATTATCTTGATGGGTTCTGCTACAGAGCCAGCTCGCGAGGCTATCGACTACTTGAACAAGCAGGGCAAGAAGGTTGGTATGGTTGCAGTTCACCTCTTCCGTCCATTCTCTGTTGACTTCTTGAAGAAGACTATCCCAGCTACAGTTAAGCGTATCGCTGTTCTCGACCGTACTAAGGAGCCAGGTGCAGAGGGTGAGCCATTGTACCTCGACGTTAAGTCAGCTCTCTACGATGACGAGCGCAAGCCATTGATCGTTGGCGGTCGCTACGGTCTCGGTTCTTCTGATACAACTCCAGCTAAGATTGTTGCTGTATTCAAGAACCTCGAGTTGCCACAGCCAAAGAACCACTTCACTGTAGGTATCGTTGATGACGTTACATTCACTTCTCTCCCAGAAGAGGAGGAAATTCCAATGGGTGGTGACGATTTGTTCGAGGCTAAGTTCTACGGTTTGGGTGCTGACGGTACTGTTGGTGCTAACAAGAACTCAGTTCAGATCATCGGTAACAATACTAACAAGTATTGCCAGGCATACTTCTCTTACGACTCTAAGAAGTCTGGTGGTTTCACCTGCTCTCACTTGCGTTTCGGCGACAGCCCTATCCACAGTGCATACCAGGTAAATACTCCTAACTTCGTAGCTTGCCACGTACAGGCTTATCTCCACATGTACGATGTAACACGTGGTTTGCGTAAGAACGGTTTCTTCCTGTTGAACACTATCTTCGACGGTGAGGAGTTGGTTAACTTCATCCCTAACAAGGTAAAGCGTTACTTCGCTCAGAACAACATCACAGTTTACTATATCAACGCAACTAAGATTGCTCAGGAGATTGGTCTCGGCAACCGTACCAACACCATCCTCCAGTCTGCATTCTTCCGTATCACAGAGGTTATTCCTTTGGATCTCGCTGTAGAGCAGATGAAGGCATTCATCGTTAAGTCTTACTCTAAGAAGGGTCAGGACGTTGTTGACAAGAACTTCGGTGCTGTTGACCGTGGTGGTGAGTACAAGCAGTTGACAGTAGATCCAGCTTGGGCTAACCTCGCTGACGATGAGGCTAAGGAGGATAACGCTCCAGCATTCGTTAAGGAGCTCGTTCGTCCTATCAACGGCCAGGCAGGTGACCTCTTGAAGGTTTCTGACTTCGTTAAGCACGACACTGTTGACGGTACATGGCAGAACGGTACTGCAGCATTCGAGAAGCGTGGTGTTGAGGCATTCGTACCAGTATGGAACGTAGAGAACTGTATCCAGTGTAACAAGTGTTCATTCGTTTGTCCTCACGCAGCTATCCGTCCATTCGTATTGACCGACGAGGAGCTCGCAGGCATCGAGGGTCTCGAGACTCAGGATGTTAAGGCACCTAAGGCATTGGCTGGTATGCACTTCCGCATCGAGACTTCAGTACTCGACTGTCTTGGTTGTGGTAACTGTGCTGACGTCTGCCCAGGTAAGAAGGGTGAGAAGGCGTTGACAATGGTTCCATTCAACGTTGACGCAGAGGATATGGTTAAGGAGGCAGCTAACTGGGAGTACCTCGTACACAACGTTGCTTCTAAGCAGGATCTCGTTGACATCAAGCAGAGCCCTAAGAACTCTCAGTTCGCTCAGCCATTGTTCGAGTTCTCTGGTGCTTGCTCTGGTTGTGGTGAGACTCCATACGTTAAGTTGATTTCTCAGCTCTTCGGTGATCGTCAGATGATTGCTAACGCTACTGGTTGTTCTTCTATCTACTCAGCTTCTATCCCATCTACTCCATATACAAAGAACGCTAAGGGTCAGGGTCCTGCATTCGACAACTCATTGTTCGAGGACTTCTGCGAGTTCGGTCTCGGTATGGTAATGGGTAACAAGAAGATGAAGGAGCGCATCGCTCACTTGCTCGAGGAGGCTAAGGCTCAGGAGCATGTTCCTGCTGAGTTCGTAGCTGCTGCTGACAAGTGGATGGCTAACATGAACGATTCTGAGGGTTCTAAGGAGGCTGCTGCAGAGTTGAAGCCTCTCATCGCTGCCGGCGCTGAGCAGGGTTGCCCTATCTGCAAGGAGCTCAAGACTTTGGATCACTACCTCGTTAAGCGTTCACAGTGGATCATCGGTGGTGATGGTGCTTCTTATGATATCGGTTACGGTGGTCTCGACCACGTATTGGCTTCTGGTGAGGATGTTAACATCTTGGTACTCGATACTGAGGTTTACTCTAACACTGGTGGTCAGTCTTCTAAGTCAACACCTCTCGGTGCTATCGCACAGTTCGCTGCTCAGGGTAAGCGTATCCGTAAGAAGGATCTCGGTTTGATGCAGACTACATACGGTTACATCTACGTAGCTCAGGTAGCTATGGGTGCTGACAATGCTCAGACATTGAAGGCTATCCGTGAGGCTGAGGCTTATCCAGGCCCATCACTCATCATCGCTTACGCACCATGTATCAACCACGGTTTGAAGCGTAAGGGCGGTATGGGTCGTTCACAGCACGAGGAAGAGTTGGCTGTTGAGTGCGGTTACTGGCACTTGTGGCGTTACAACCCACTTTTGGCTGATGAGGGTAAGAACCCATTCACACTCGACTCAAAGGCTCCAAACTGGGAGAACTTCCGCGACTTCCTGCTCGGTGAGGTTCGTTACCTCTCTGTACAGAAGGCATTCCCTAAGGAGGCTGATGAGCTCTTCTCTCAGGCAGAGAAGATGGCTAAGCTCCGTTACCAGACTTACGTTCGTAAGAGCCAGGAGGATTGGAGCGAGCAGATCTAATCAAAGAATATTTTAGATTCTAACATAATGAGCCTTGGTTGCTATTTTGGCAACCAAGGCTTTTTTATTCCGATGCTCACGGCTTTGAAGTTTTATCTTTATTGTTTAGTGATTGTAAAGATACTCATTTTCAGTGAGTTATACATTCTCAGGTTGAGTCCGTCGTAACGATATAATAGCTTCTTAAAACTGAATAACTGAATACTGAACACCTTTCCGCCTTGCTTTCCGTCAGCTCCGTCGGCATTTGCTCCCTTCGGAGGATTTTTCTCGATGTAATGGCGGTTCACCAGTTTCTCTGCATCATCGATTAGCCTTGACTATGCCTGCGCCAAAGAAAGATAAATTTTTCTTACCATATTAATTTATAATGTTACTCAAGTTTCGCATGTAAGCTCCACACGCCCTGAAAGGGCAGAAGCCCCTAGCCCAGGGCATCGCCCTGGGTTATTATGGACGCAACCCTGTCGCCCTGTAAGGGCAAAAGCTTTAAAGAACCGGGCTATTTATAAGGCTTTTGCCCTTACAGGGCGCCTTGCTGATTGCTATTATACCCAGGGCGTTGCCCTGGGCTAGGAGCTTTTGGGCCTTCAGCCCGTACTTAAACCACATGCGAAACTTCAGTAATGTTAAAGGGTTGGACTGCGAGATATTCACCAAATTTCAGTTTCAGGAACGGCACCGAATTCCTATAAACAAAAAACGCCCGCAACCAGACTTTACTTGCCTGATTACGGGTGCAAAGGTACGAAAATATTTTTGTATTTACCTAGTACGTACTATGTACGCGTACTAGTACTATCTTCCCCTGATGCTGCCATGATACCTAGCGTGCGAGGTATCTAAGAGGGTGTTCAGTATTCAGTATTCAGTTTTTTTCGCGATAGTTACCCTTTCTGTGGTTACAAATTATAAGTAATTATTTTATATTATATATATATTAATATATATATATAATATATACTATCTATACAGAGGGTGGTAACAAGAGCGAAAAAAACTGAATACTGAATACTGAATACGTTTCCATGTAATCGGGTATTACTTCGTAATATGCTGATTTATATAGCAAAACATTGTTTTCGATACCGCAAAAACATAGAGATGCGCCCCATAAGAAATAGAGTCCGTTTTTTAACGAAGTTTCAAATCGTAAGTGTTTTTGCTGAAAATCGACCCTTATCACATGCCAAAATTTGGTAGATACAGAAAATCTTCGTATCTTTGCACCAGCAATCGAAGGAACAGCCTATCGTGCCAAAAACCGGTCATCTATGAAGACCGGGGCGGGGCTTAAATGATGGCAGGCGCCGGTCATCAATGAAGACCCGAAATCGAGGCACAGAACGAGGAGCTTTCCGGGTAGTTGTGATTCAGAGAACTCTTAAACACAGAACAGAGTATGAAGTCTACGAAGAAGGAAACCTTGAAAATGGTGATTTTATTTCCGGTCATTTCCGGTCATGGTCATTTTCGGTCATTTTCATTGTATATTACTTTTTCGCAGCTTTCCTCTATAAATCAATGAAGTTTTTTTATCATACTGGCTTATAATTCGGATTTTTTATCTAAATTTGCAAAAGATATGCTGCACTCAGCATCATATTGGCAAGGAATTTTGAAATAACAAAGGAACATACAATGATAGATACAAGATTGAAAGTTTTCAGAAGTGTGGCTACACTCCTGAGTTTCACTAAGGCTGCCAACGAACTATTCATCAGTCAGCCTGCCATCAGTAAGCACATACAGGAGCTTGAAAAGGAATATGGGGTGCAACTATTCGACAGAATCGGCAACCGCATCCAACTCACCCGTGCCGGACAACTTATGCTTGACCATGCCTGCAAGATCATCGATGCCTATCAGAATCTCGATTTCGACATGAAGAAGCTCACGGAGAAATCTGGTGGTGAACTGCGCATCGGAGCCAGTACCACCATCTCGCAATATGTTCTCCCCGAACTGATAGCTGAATTCAGGAAACATTATCCCGACATTCGTCTTACCCTGCTCAGCGGAAATTCTCATGAGATAGAGGATGCGCTTGCTGCAGGAAGGATAGACCTGGGTATGGTGGAAGGCATCAAGCGGCAGCCCACCTTTAAATACACTCCTTTCATGAAAGATGAACTGGTGGCGTTCGTACATTGTTCCAATCCCCTAGCCCAGCAAGATGAGATTTCTCTGGACATTCTCAGGCAGACACCGATTGTACTGCGTGAATTAGGTTCCGGAACTTTGGATGTCATCCAAAAAAAACTGCAGGAAAACGGCATTGCTCTTTCTGATCTGAACATTGAGATGAATCTGGGAACCACAGAGGGCATCAAGCATTTCGTGGAACATTCCTTAAGCATGGGTATCATCAGCGTAAGAGCCATCTACAGAAGTATCTATGAACAAGTATTCAAGGTTCTGGAAATTGAAAATCTGAAGATGGAACGAGATTTTATGTTTGTTGAGAAGAGAGGCGAGACCGCCAAGCTCCAGCAGACATTCAAGAGATTTATAACCAAAGATTATAACGTATAGTTATTATATATATACAACATCTCATATTTTTTCGTACCTTTGCACCCGCTTAAAAAAAAGCGAATAACCGACAAAAAAATGAAGAATATGAGATTATCAGAACAAAGGAGCAGTATGCTGCATGGCGTATTGCTCATCGCACTCTTCGCATGCGCTGCCTTCTACATCGGTGGCATGGACTGGGTGAAAGCTCTTTCGTTTAGCCCCATGGTGGTGGGCATCATCATTGGTATGCTCTATGCCAATAGTTTACGTAACAACCTGCCCGACACCTGGGTACCGGGCATCAAGTTTTGCAGTAAGCGAATCCTACGCACAGGCATCATCCTTTATGGTTTCAAGCTCACCTTCCAGGATGTGATGGCTGTTGGAGTCTCTGCCATCGTGATGGATGCCATCATCGTAAGCGGCACCATCGGCTTGGGAATCCTGGTGGGAAGGCTCCTGAAAATAGACCGCAGCATCGCATTGCTCACCGCTTGCGGAAGTGCCATCTGTGGAGCTGCAGCTGTATTGGGTGTGGATGGGGCCATTCGTCCGAAGCCTTACAAGACGGCAGTAGCCGTAGCCACCGTAGTCATCTTTGGAACATTATCCATGTTCCTCTACCCTATTCTCTACAGAGCTGGCATCTTTGACCTATCACCGGATATGATGGGACTCTTTACGGGTTCCACTGTTCATGAAGTAGCCCATGTGGTAGGTGCAGCCAATGCCATGGGAGCCGAGGTGAGCAACAATGCCATCATTGTGAAGATGATAAGGGTGATGATGCTGGTACCGGTATTACTGGTGATTGCATGGACCGTTGCTAGGGATGTTGCCAAAAGAGACTGTTTGGAAAATACTGATACCAACAAGCCTAAAATCAGCATTCCATGGTTTGCCATTCTCTTCCTGGTAGTGATCGGATTCAATTCTCTTGGTTTACTTCCGGTAAGCATAGTGGATTGGATTAACCAACTGGACACCTTCCTCCTGACCATGGCCATGGCAGCATTGGGAGCCGAGACAAGCTTTGACAAATTCAAGAAAGCTGGCATTAAGCCTTTCCTCTTGGCTGCCATTCTTTATTGCTGGCTCATTGGAGGTGGATATTGTCTGGTGAAGTTTGCCATTCCATATTTACAATAAGGGCATCGCCCGGGGCTAAGAGCTTTTGGGCTTTCAGCCCGTTTCTGCCGTACAGTTAGATTTTTTGTAGTTTGTGGTCTTGATTTCTCGAAAACAAGGCTAATTTCAAACAATTCGAGGGAAATCATAGAAGTTTTTTATTATACTGGCTTATAATTCGGAAATTTTTATCTAAATTTGCAACAAATTTCGTAAAAATGAGTTATTATATAATAAATAGCTAGTTATAGGATCATAAATGAATAGGAAAATCATGAAGATGAAGATAAATAAAATGAGGAAACAGTTCATCCTCTTCCTTCTGCTTGTTACGGCAGCAGGTTCTGCCTTCGCACAGACTTCCACCATGACCGATGATCAGGTGATGAGTCTGGTAGTGAGAGAGCATGAAAAAGGGTCATCAAATGCTCAGATAGTTACCAAACTGATGCAGCAGGGTGTAGATATCTCTCAGATTCGACGGGTAAGAGACAAGTATCAGCGCCAGTTGAAACAGGGCGGGGTTACTGGTACTTCCGCCCAACTGCAAGGGAAGGAAACCTCTCGTCTTCGTACCAACAATGGTAAACACCGTGAAGATTATGGTAAGGGAATCAGCGAAGAATCGAAGAACTACAGTAACTATCGCATCACTGCACAGAAGGATGATCAGTACAAACATACTTTCGATGAGGATGACGAGGAGTATATGGATTTCCAGAACGAGATGGATGGGATTATTCCAGATACGGCGATGATGATCAAACGTCTCCTTGCTGAACGGGAAGCGAAAAACAAGAAGGTTTTCGGAAGAGACATCTTCAATAACAAAGAGTTGAGCTTCGAGCCAAATATGAATATAGCCACTCCACAGAACTATCGCTTAGGACCTGGAGATGCGGTTATCATTGACATCTATGGTGCATCACAGAAAACCATAGAAAGCACCGTTTCTCCTGATGGCGAAGTTACCATCGAAGGCTTTGGCCCTGTATCGGTAGCTGGTTTAACCGTTGCTCAAGCAAATGCCCGACTTCGCAATACACTGGGTAGCAGATACCGTTCGAGCAAGATAAAACTCACTGTAGGACAAACCAAGACCATTATGGTCAATGTGATGGGCGAAGTAAAAACTCCAGGTACCTATACCCTATCTGCCTTTGCCACCGTTTTCCATGCACTCTATATGGCAGGTGGCACCAACGACTTGGGTACATTGCGAAACATCAAGGTTTATCGCCATAACAAACTGGTTACAGTGGTAGATATCTATGATTATATTCTCAATGGCAAACTGACCGGCAATGTACGTCTGGCAGATAATGATGTCATCGTTGTTGGAGCCTACGATTGTCTGGTTACGATTACCGGAAAGGTAAAGCGCCCGATGATTTATGAAATGAAGAAAAATGAGAGCGTAAACTCTCTTCTTAAATATGCTGGCGGATTTACAGGAGATGCTTACAAGAAATCAGTTCGCATCCATCGCAAGACTGGCAGAGACTATTCTGTATATAACGTAGAGGAATTCGACTTCTCCAGTTTCCATATCGACGATGGCGATTCTGTAAGCGTAGATTCCATTCTCCCTCGCTACAGCAACACCGTAGAAATCAAGGGAGCCGTCTTCCGACCAGGAATGTACAATCTGGGTGAGCAGATCAACAGTGTCCGCACATTGGTAGAACACGCAGAAGGATTGACAGAGGATGCCTTTACGGCACGTGCCGTCATGCACCGAATGAAATCGGACAGATCGCTGGAAGTGATAGCCGTAGATATTGCAGGCGTGATGAATGGTACTGTGGCTGATATTCCACTCAAGGAAAATGATGTCCTATTCATTCCGACAAGACAGGAAAAGATTTCAGAGAGAACGCTCACCATCCGCGGAGAAGTACAATATCCGGGAATCTATCAATATGCAGAAAATGAAACGATTGAGGATTTCGTTCTGCAGGCTGGTGGATTGACCGACAAGGCTTCAACGATTAATGTTCTGGTAAGCCGAAGAGTAAATGACGCTAAAGCTACAAGACCAGACAGCATTATAGCCAAGACCTACACGCTCGCCCTGAAAGATGGTTTCGTGGTGGATGGCACTCCAGGATTCAAGCTGATGCCTTTCGATGAAGTGAGCATCCGCAAGAGCCCAGCCTACACAGAGCAGCAGAACGTGATGATTGAAGGTGAAGTGATGTTTGGAGGCACCTATACCCTTGATCGCCGCAATGCCAGATTAAGCGATCTCTTCAAGAAGGCTGGAGGAAGCACAGAGCAGGCATATATCAAGGGTGCCCGTCTGATGCGTAAGGCAAATGAAGCTGAAAAAGCACGCATGGAGGCAGTCCTGAAAATGCAGAGGGAACAACAGCAGAAAAATCTTCTGCAGTTGGCTGCAAGCAGTAATAATGCCAGTGCCATTACCCAGACAGCAAAAGATGCGCAGAATGCTGATCTGTTGAAGTTCAGCGTTCCTGAAGAATATCCTGTAGGCATCGACTTAGCCGAAGCGCTCAAGCATCCGGGTAGTGATGCAGATATGATTTTGCGCGAGGGTGACCGGTTGATTGTTCCACAATACAATGGAACCGTGAAAATCAATGGTTCTGTGATGTATGCTAATACGGTGGCCTATGAAAAGGGCAAGAGCATTGCCAGCTACATAGATGAAGCGGGTGGATTTGCATCTGATGCCAACAAGAGCAAGGCTTATATTATCTATATGAATGGCAAGGTAGCTAAAGTTGGACATGGAGCCAAGGCGCAGCCTGGTTGCGAGATTGTCGTTCCATCCAAGATGAAACGCAAGATGACAGTGGCTGAAACCATGAGCATGGGCAGTAGTCTTTCCAGCATTGCTGCCATGATTGCAACAATTGCCAATCTCAGCAAATAATGATAATGAAAATCCAAAGAACAAAAAAGCAGGTAACGATCTTCCGTTACCTGCTTTTTTCTTATACTTTTTATATTTTTCCTTGTTCTTTGATTATTATATGGATGTTTTACTGTTGCTTCAGATACTCTGCACACATTTCTGCGCAGCGTTCACCATCCACACCTGCCGAGACAATGCCACCAGCATATCCGGCACCCTCACCACATGGGAAGAGACCTTGGATACGGACATGCATCAAGGTTTCTCTGTCACGTACGATGCGGACTGGTGAAGAGGTACGGGTTTCCATCGCAATCAGAGTTGCCTCATTGGTGAGAAAACCATACGCATTCTTTCCAAAAGTCTTAAAGCCTTCCTGCAGGCGTTTGGAAACAAAAGATGGCATCCAGAAATGAAGCGGACTGCTGATCAAACCAGGAGCATAACTGCTCTTTGGCAAATCATAGCTTAAACGGTTGTTTACAAAATCAGCCATACGCTGTGCTGGAGCAGTCTGCTTCATATTAGCCTGCTGCCAACACTGCTTCTCTACCCTTTCCTGGAAATGCATCATAGCCAGAGGATCCTTCAATTCCTCTTCCGACTGAACAACATCTTCAGGATGTGTCTCTACCACCATACCGGAATTGCTCCAGGCAGTACCACGGTTGCTAGGACTCATACCATTCACCACTAGCTGCTCAGGACCTGTAGCAGCTGGAATCACAAAACCACCCGGGCACATACAGAAGCTGTACACACCCCGTCCATCTACCTGAGTTACAAAACTATACTCGGCTGCAGGAAGATACTTTCCTCTGCCATTCCTGTTGTGGTACTGTATCTGGTCGATGAGCTGGGAAGGATGCTCCAATCGAACACCGACGGCAATACCCTTGGCTTCTATTTCTATCTTCGAAGAAGCCAGATAGCGATAGACATCCCGGGCACTATGACCTGTAGCAAGAATCACCGGTCCCCGATAATTCTCCTCAGCACCTGTTGCCAGGTTAACAGCTTCAACCCCAATCACACGGTCACCTTCCAGGATAAACCGAGTCATCTTGGTCTGAAAATGCACCTCACCGCCACTATTGATAATAGTATTGCGCATATTCTCTATCACGCGAGGCAACTTATCTGTACCGATATGAGGATGGGCATCTGCAAGGATGTTCGTATTGGCACCATGCTGGCAGAAAACATTCAGAATCTTATCCACGCTACCACGCTTCTTGCTTCGGGTATAAAGCTTACCGTCACTATACGCTCCTGCACCACCTTCACCAAAGCAATAGTTGCTCTCACTATCCACCTTCTGGGTCTTGGTGATGTTGGAAAGGTCCTTTTTACGCTCACGTACGTCCTTGCCACGCTCCAGGACAACAGGGCGATATCCCAGCTCTATCAAACGTAAGGAAGCAAAGAGACCGCCGGGTCCCTCTCCTACCACAATGACTCTCGGACGCGAACTTACATCAGGATATTCCGTATGGACATACTGATCATCCTGAGGCATTTCATTGATATAGGCACGTACCTTCAGATTCACGAAAATGGTACGCTGGCGGGCATCAATACTGCGTTTCAATACACGCACCTTATTCAAGGTTCTTGCATCCAATCCTTTTTCTTTAGCCAGATAGCGCTTGATACCCTCTTCATTGGCTGCCTGCTCTGGCAGAATTCTAATCTGATATTCCTGAATCATTTACTTTGAACTTTGAAATTTGAAATTTGAACTTTATGATTAGCTTTATGAAAGTGATGAGTGACAAGTTTATACTTCCATAGTTGCCAACACGTCAAATGTATCTAACTGATACATTGTGAATTTACCATTCTCCAGTGTAGCAAACGTTGGCACATTACCACCCTTAGGGAAGGTGATGCTACCCGTGTTGACAATAGCTTTTCCTTCGTCATTGTGAGACAGTTCCCAAAGATGCGAATGGCCATAAATCATCGCATCGTAAGGACCCTTTGGCATATTCTCCTTATTGTAAATATGTCCATGTGTCAAGAGATAGCGCTTACCGTCATCTACCAGCAAAGCATAGGTTTCCATCATAGGGAAATCAAGGAGCATCTGATCTACTTCTGCATCACAGTTGCCTCTGACAGCAACTATCTTGTCAGCCAGATCATTCAGTCGTTCCACAATCCCTTTAGGATCAATACCTTCTGGGATTCTGTTACGCGGACCATAGTTGATGATGTCACCCATGATACACATCATATCACACTTTTCCTTCTCAAAGAAATCGAGAACTTTTTCCAAGGCTGGCAAGCAGCCGTGAATATCTGAGAATAATAAATACTTCATTGTGTTTATCTATATCTGTTTCTGTTTCAATTTAACATCCGCAAAAGTACGCAAATTATCCGAAACCTCCAAACTTTTCGAGAAGATTTAACGCTTTTATTATATATAATAATGTATAGAGAGTTTTTTAAGCTATAAAAAAACTATAAAATAAGGAAAATCGCCTACATATTGCCACTTTTTTAAACTTTTCTTTGGCAGTTTGCTATAAATTTAGTACTTTTGCCCACAAGTTCTGCTTCGGCCCCGGTCGTTTCGGGGGGAGCATTACAATACCAACGCAAAATTCAATAACGTATGAAAGTATTAAAATTCGGCGGAACATCAGTTGGTTCCGTAAAAAGCATCCTCAGCTTGAAACGTATCGTTGAAAATGAGGCAAAGAAACAGAGTGTAGTGGTTGTCGTGAGCGCACTTGGCGGTATCACCGACAAACTCTTGCAAACCTCTCAGCTTGCCCTCAAGGGTGATGAATCATGGAGAGTCGAATTCGATGCCATGGTTGATCGCCACCATAAGATGATAGATACCATCATCACCGACACAGCAGATAGAGAAAATCTTTTTAAATCAGTTGATGCCCTCTTCGAACAGTTGAAGAGCATCTACTTCGGTGTGTATCTGATTCACGACCTCAGCGAGAAGACTCAGGATGCTATCGTGAGCTATGGAGAAAGACTCAGCTCGAAGATTGTTGCCACACTGATTCGTGGCGCCAAGTGGTTTGACTCACGTAACTTCATCAAGACTGCTCGCCTCAATGGCAAGGGTAAGCATACCCTCGACAGCGAGTTGACTAACAAATTGGTGAAGGATACTTTCGCTGACCTTCCTCGCATTTCTCTCGTTCCGGGTTTCATCAGCCGTGACAAAGATACAGAACGTACCACCAACCTCGGTCGTGGTGGTAGTGACTATACCGCAGCTATCATTGCAGCAGCTTTGAATGCGGAAGTCCTTGAAATCTGGACTGATGTGGATGGATTCATGACAGCCGATCCACGTGTCATCAAATCAGCTTATACGATCAACGAACTGAGTTACATTGAGGCGATGGAGCTTTGCAACTTCGGTGCAAAGGTTATCTATCCTCCTACTATCTACCCGGTTTGTGTCAACAATATCCCAATCAAGGTAAAGAATACCTTTAATCCGGATGCTCCTGCTACCATTATCAAGAATAAGATAGATAGTGACCAGAAACCTATCAAGGGTATCTCTTCTATCAATGGTACTGCGCTCATCACCGTAACCGGTCTTTCCATGGTGGGTGTCATCGGTGTAAACCGCCGTATCTTTACTGCTCTTGCCAACGAGGGTATCTCTGTATTTATGGTTTCACAGGCTTCTTCAGAGAATTCAACCTCTATCGGTGTACGTGAGCAGGATGTAGAAGAAGCAGTAAACGTATTGAACCGCGAGTTCCACAACGAGATTGCAGATGGAGCCATGTATCCTATGCATGCAGAAACAGGACTTGCTACCATCGCCATCGTGGGTGAGAACATGAAGCATGCTGCAGGTATTGCCGGTAAACTCTTCGGTACACTTGGTAGAAGCGGTATTTCTGTCATTGCATGTGCTCAGGGTGCTTCTGAGACCAACATCTCATTCGTTGTAAAGAGCGATTACTTGAGAAAGTCACTCAACGTATTGCACGACAGTTTCTTCCTTTCAGAATATAAGGTTCTCAACCTCTTTATCTGCGGTGTTGGTACCGTAGGTGGAAAATTGATTGAACAGATCAAAAAGCAGTCTGCAGACTTGATGGAACGCAGCAAGTTGAAGTTGAATGTTGTGGGTATTGCTTCTTCCAAGAACGCCATCTTCAATCGTGAGGGACTCGACCTGGAGAACTATCAGGCAGAACTGAAGAATTCCTTGCCTAGCACACCGGAACTCCTTCGCGATACGATCCTTGCCATGAATATCTTTAATAGCGTATTCGTAGATTGTACAGCAAGCAAGGATGTTGCAGCCTTATACCAGAGTCTTCTGGAGCATAACGTAAGTGTGATTGCTGCCAATAAGATTGCTGCTTCAAGCGAATATGAGAACTACGAGAAGCTGAAGAAGACAGCCATTCAGCGTGGTGTATTCTTCCGTTTCGAAACGAATGTGGGCGCAGGTCTTCCTATCATCGGAACCATCAACGACCTTCGAAATTCTGGAGATAAAATCCTTAAGATAGAGGCGGTTCTCTCAGGAACGCTCAACTTTATCTTTAATGCCATTTCAAGTGTTGTTCCATTCTCTGAGACAGTGAAACTGGCAAAGGAGAAGGGTTACAGTGAGCCAGACCCACGTATCGACCTCAGTGGCATGGATGTCATCAGAAAGCTTGTCATCCTCTCCCGTGAGGCTGGATATCGTGTAGAACAGGAAGATGTAGAAAAGAATCTTTTTGTACCTAACTCTTTCTTCAAGGGTAGCATTGAAGAGTTCTGGAAGAAACTGCCACAGCTCGATGCCGACTTTGAGGCTAAGCGCAAGACTCTGGATATGGAGCACAAGCGCTGGCGCTTCGTTGCCACCCTTGACAAGGGAAAGACCAGTGTAGGTCTGCAGGCTGTAGGTCCTGAGCACCCATTCTACAATCTGGAAGGTTCCAACAATATCGTATTGCTCACCACAGAGCGCTACAAGGAATACCCTATGATGATTCAGGGATATGGTGCCGGTGCCAGCGTAACTGCAGCCGGTGTCTTTGCCAACATCATGAGTATTGCCAACGTTTAATTTCACCGTATCAATCAATAAAGGATAACAATTATGAAGCATATTATCATTTTAGGCGATGGCATGGCCGACCACCCAGTAGAAAGACTGGGTGGCAAGACCTTGCTTCAATACGCCCATACACCATATATGGATATGCTTGCCAAGAAAGGCAAGACAGGAAGACTCATTACTGTACCCGATGGCTTTCTGCCAGGTTCAGAGGTAGCCAACAGCTCTATCATGGGTTACGACCAGAATGAGGTTTACGAAGGACGTGGTCCACTGGAGGCTGCCAGCATCGGCTACGAGTTGAAGCCAACCGACCTGGCGCTTCGCTGCAACATCATCAACGTGCAGGATGGCAAGATCATTACACACAATGGTGGTAACCTGGAGACAGAAGATGCTGATGTACTCATCAAGTATCTCAATGAAACCCTGGGAAAGGACTATCCTGAAGTAGAATTCGTAACAGGTATCCAGTATCGCCATCTGCTCGTGGTGCATCATGGCAACAAGCACATAGAATGTGCTCCACCTCATGATCATCCTAACGAGAACTGGCATGAATTGCTCGTAAAACCTATCCTGCCGGAATCAGAAATTGAAGAGGGACATATCGCAAGCAGCGATACTGCCGCTCTCTTGAACGAGTTGATTATCAAGAGTAAGGAACTCTTGGAAAATCATCCTTTCAATATAGAACGCAAGAAGCGTGGCGAGCGTATGGCAAACCTTATCTGGCCTTGGGGCGGTGGTTACCGTCCACACATGCTGACTCTTTCGCAGATGTATCCTCAAATCAAGAAGGGCTCTGTGATTTCTGCCGTTGACCTGATTCGTGGTATCGGTCATTATGCGGGTCTTCGCAACATCATCGTAGAGGGCGCTACAGGCCTTTCTGATACGAATTACGAAGGCAAGGCTGCAGCAGCTATCCAGGCTTTGAAGGATGGAGACGACTTTGTCTATGTCCACGTGGAAGCAAGTGATGAGGCAGGTCATGATGGTGATCTGGAATTAAAACTCAAGACTATCGAATACCTCGACCAGCGCTTGATCAAACCTATCGTTGATGAGGTGAACACATGGATAGAACCTGTCTGCATTTCGGTTTTGCCAGACCACCCTACTCCAGTGGAGGTCCGCACTCACGTGAAGGAACCAGTTCCTTTCCTCATCTACTATCCGGGTATCGAACCTGATCAAGTAGAGGAATACGATGAGGTAAGTTGTGTAAGCGGTAGCTATGGATTGCTCCAGCTGCAAGACTTCATGAAAGCCTTTATGGCAATCAATTAAATAATAACAACTTAATGATTGTTTCCGAAAGCTAATTAATGATAGTATCCGAAAGCTAATCATCAAGTTCAAAGTTCAAATCTCAAAGTTCAAAGTAAAAATGAAATATTATTCAACAAATAAAAAAGCACCAATCGCCGATTTACATAAGGCGGTAGTTAAAGGTTTGGCAGAAGACCGTGGTCTCTATATGCCAGAAATCATCAAGAAGTTGCCACAGGACTTCTTCGACCATATTGAGAAGCTGAGCTTCCAGGAGATTGCATACCAGGTTGCTGATGCCTTCTTCGGTGAGGATGTAGATGCAGATTCTCTGAAGAAGATAGTATATGATACCTTGGCATTCGACTGCCCTGTTGTAGAGGTAGAGCCAAATATCTACTCCCTGGAGTTGTTCCATGGTCCTACTCTCGCCTTCAAGGATGTAGGTGCCCGTTTCATGGCTCGCCTGCTCCAGTACTTCGTTCGCCAGGAGGGCAAAGAGGAAGTCAACGTTCTCGTAGCAACATCGGGTGATACGGGTTCTGCTGTTGCCAATGGTTTCCTCGGTGTAGAGGGAATCCACGTTTACGTGCTTTATCCAAAGGGCAAGGTGAGCAAGATTCAGGAGAGCCAGTTCACGACCCTCGGTCAGAACATCACAGCCCTTGAGGTAGATGGTGTTTTCGACGACTGCCAGGCGCTGGTTAAGTCTGCGTTCATGGACGAGGAGTTGAACAAGCACATGAAGTTGACTTCTGCCAACTCTATCAATGTAGCCCGCTTCCTGCCTCAGGCATTCTACTATTTCAATGCATACGCCCGCATGAAGGAGAAGGGCTTGGCAGACAAGCTGGTCATCTGCGTACCTAGCGGTAACTTCGGTAACATCACAGCCGGACTCTTCGGTCATGAAATGGGCTTGCCAATCCACCGCTTCATCGCAGCCAACAATGCCAACGACATCTTCTACGAGTATCTGCAGACTGGCAAGTACAATCCACAGCCTAGTAAGCAGACCATTGCCAATGCTATGGACGTGGGTGATCCTTCAAACTTTGCACGTATCTACGACCTCTACAAGGGCAACCACGATGCCATCGCTGCCTATATCGGCGGAGCTACATACAAGGATGAGCAGATTGCAGACACGATGAAGAAGTGCTATAACGAGACTAAATATGTACTTGATCCTCACGGAGCTTGCGGCTATCAGGCATTAAAGGAGCAGTTGAAGCCAGGTGAGGTGGGTGTATTCCTGGAGACTGCTCACCCAGCCAAGTTCAAGGAGAAGGTGGATAGCATCCTCGGAACCGACATCGAAATTCCAGCCCGCCTTGCAGAATTCATGAAGGGTGAGAAGAAGAGCATCCAGATGACCAAGGACTTCGATGCCTTCAAGAACTTCCTGATGAACGAATAGTTTTTCAGACAAATCAGAAAAAATGAAGAAAATAATCATGGGCATTGCCCTATTATCCAGTACCTTTCTGACAGCGCAGGCACAGTGCTGCCAGAAAGGTTCTTGCCATTCTGAGCAGGCTTCCGGCAAGGACTGCCGCACTCAGGAAGGCCTTTACACTACGTCCTATGCCGACAATCCCAAGTTGGTGAAGAAGGCAGAGAAATGGGCCAAGAAGGGAGCCTGGCGAAACGGATTCACCAAGGCAAACCCTCACGCCAGTGTCAACCTGGTAGACTTCTACCTGCAGTATCAGAAGAATCCCAAGCAATGGAAGGCGCTCTTCGAATACATCGCCAAGACCGATCTCCTGACGATTCCAAAGGGCAAGCATCAGATTCCGGGGTCCAACCTCACCATCAGCGTAGAAGACAGCGAGAACGGACCGCTGGAGAAGCGACAGAGCGAGAGCCACTACAAGCACATCGACTTCCAGTATGTCGTGAAGGGCGTGGAGCGATTCGGCATCATCGACCATCTTACCAGCAAGCCCAACTGCCAGTATCGCCCAGACGTGATTCATTATGATTACGACCAGTCGAAGGCTCGTTTCTACGACAGCAATCCCAACGAGTTCTTTATCTTCTTCCCAAATGATTGGCACATTGCCAAGATCAACAACGATTCCAACGATCAGTCTATTCGTGTAATCGTAATAAAGGTGGATTATGTAGAGTAAAGAAAGATACTTAGAGTATAAAATATTTATTGACGAGAAAAGACATTATGAAGATAGTTATCTTAGACGGCTATGCAGCCAATCCGGGCGATCTCGACTATCGCCTGCTGGAGCAGCTGGGCGAGGTAGTAGTTTACCCTCGCACATCAGACGCCGAGAAAGTGGAACGTGCTAAGGATGCAGACATCATATTGTTGAACAAGGTACAGATGGATGCAGAAACATTGGCGCAGCTTCCTAACTTGAAGTATATCGGAATCCAGGCTACTGGTTTCAATGTGGTAGATATCAAAGCTGCCAAGAAACAAGGCATCATCGTTACCAACATTCCTGCCTATAGTACGGATAGCGTGGCACAGATGACCTTTGCCCTCATTCTCGCTGTTACCAACCGTGTAGAACATTACACTCAGGAAAATAGAAACGATCGATGGGCTTACAACAAGGATTTCTGCTATTGGGATACCCCTTTAATGGAACTTGCAGGCAAAAAGCTTGGCATTATGGGATTGGGCAACATCGGTATGAAGGTTGCAAATATCGCCCGTCAGTTCGGTATGGACGTTTGCGCCTGCACCAGCAAGAGCTCTTGCGACCTTCCTGAATGGATTCAAAAGGTCAGCAAGGATGGACTGCTTGCCACCAGTGATATTCTCACCCTGCATTGTCCTCTCTCAGATGATACCTATCACCTTATAAATAAGGAGAATATCGAAAAGATGAAGGATACGGCCATTCTGGTGAATACCGGTCGCGGACCATTGGTAGATGAAGAGGCTGTTGCAAAGGCTTTGCATGACCAGAAACTCGGTGCTTATTGTGCGGATGTGATGAGTCAGGAACCACCTTCTAAGGAGAATCCTCTTTTTAAGGAGCCTAATGCCTATCTCACTCCTCACATTGCATGGGCTACCTTTGAGGCCCGCAAGCGCTTGAATAGGCAGGTAGCTGCTAACGTAAAGGCTTTTCTTAAGGGAAACCCTATCAATGTAGTGAACCCATAAATTGTATATTTATTTCGATAAAATAAGTAAACCGCTTATTCCCTAGATTTTATGGGGGATAAGCGGTTTATTATTTTCCCTTAAGGGAAAATAAAAATATCCTTAAGGAAAAATATATTTTTCTTTAAGGGTAGGAAAACTTTTCCTTAAGGATATTATTGCAACAGAGTAGCGTTGTATATTTATTTCTTAGATGTAAACATCAGTTATCTCACTGGAACCTATCGTCTTCTTACCAGAATATAGATGATAACAGGTGCACCAAAAAGAGGAGTAACGGCATTGAGCGGAACAATTCCCCCATCTGATGGCAGTGAACAGAGAAGATTACATAGAAGGGCAATAGCCGCTCCCATCAGCATTGTAACTGGCAGAAACTGTCGATGATTTTCCGTACCAACCAGAAGACGTGCTATATGAGGAGTGGCAAGTCCAATAAAGGCTATAGGGCCACAAAAAGCAGTAACTACTGCAGTAAGCATACCCGTTATGACGAGCAGGGCTATTCGGAGTTTCCTGATAGGAAAACCTAGATTCTCTGCATATTGCTCCCCCAACAGCATTGCATTAAGTGGCTTGATGAGTAAAAGGGAAGCCAACAGACCGAGGATGGCAAATGGCACAAACCATCTCACCTCGTCCATAGAAACATTGCCAAAACTTCCCATTCCCCATATCAGATAGGATTTCACACCTTCTGCCGTACTGAAGAAATTCAATAACGAGATGGCGCTGCTGGCAAGATAGCCTACCATCAAACCGATAATAAGAAGGACAGTATGACTTCTAACAATGGCAGAAAAAGCTGTGATGATTCCCATCACCAGCATTGCACCTGCAAAGGCTGACACCAGAATAGCCATGAATCCACCAATAGCATAACCACATTCTTCATCCAGAAAACCCAGACAGAGATTATTCAGACTAATGTTGCCTCCAAAGGCTAACATAACGATGGCAACAGCCAATCCTGCTCCACTGCTGATTCCAAAAACATCCGGTCCTGCCAGAGGATTACGGAAAGCTGTCTGGAGCAGTAAACCGCTTGTGGCAAGAGCTGCACCAGAAAGCAAAGCCGTGATGGCCTGCGGAAGACGCGATTCGAGGATAATATAGCCATAAGTATCAGAGACAGCCTGATTCCCCGTCAATACACTTACCACCTCCCTGTATGGAATGTTGACGCTACCCCATACCAAATTACCGAAGAACAGCAGAGCGATGGCAACCACCAGGACAATAGAGATAATGACCTTGTTCATGGTTTCTATTGTAATTGACGATGATAGAATCTCAAAGCTCCCAACATTCTGATTTCCTTTGCATACTTCGAGAACTTAGCGTGATCAGCAGGATGTGAAAGGAGGATAAACTCACGAAGCAGGATTTCAGGATGAAAGCTGGTGAGTTCAAAATAGGGTTCTGTACTGGTGTCCACTTCGTAAATCTGCGGATTGGCAAAGCAACGAAGAGCCTTGTAGCCATCATACTCCTGAAGCAATTGGGCACGTGTTAATGGCGCACCGCCGAAATACTTAAATGCCCAAACATCAATATCTTTTCCTTTCGAAAGAATCTGCTCCGGACTCATCGCAAGACTTCCACTATGCGAATCGTCTTCAAAGACATAACGGGCGTTGGCATCCTTTAACAAAATACCTATAGTACTCCGTCCTCCAGGAACATACCATACGCTTCCCGTTTTTCTTTCGGTCAACACCGACAGACCTTGCGGCAACTTCCTGGCAACAGCCTTCAGATGCTGATAATCCTGTTCTATGCGCGTAAAGAGCGAATCCGCATTCTTGTCAAAAAGCATCCCATAGAACTTCATCCATTCTGCTCTACCCAATGGCGAAGTCTCCATATAATCGGCAGCTTCAATCAGAGGAATATGAAGCTTTTCCAGCTTACCATATCCTCCACTGTTCTCGAAAGGAGAAACCAGGAGAGCCTCCGGCTTCAAGGAGATGATACGTTCAATATCCGGTTGCATACTGGAACCACAATCCACCACTCTCTTCCTGATATCTGGGATATTGATATAATTCATATCACATACGCCACTGATGGCATTCTTGCAACCCAGTTCATACATCAGCTGACAATGAGGTCCCGTGAAGACCACGCTGCTAGTTACCGGTGTACGTACCGTATCTGTAGCGCATCTGGCAGCAGAAGCACGTCGCAAGGCAAGTCGTGTTACTGTTTCATTTCCCTCCTTCCCTTTAGGCACCAGAATGTAGCGATGCAGAAGAGTTCCCTCTTTCCAGGGATTGGCAAGAATCACCTCAGTATATTCTTCTCCGTGCTTCACCATCGTGAGATGCTGCGCATATTTTAACGGGATGGTATCCCCTGCATCCACATCATTTCCTGCCTGCGTCTTACCCACCTGGCAGGATACAAGAAGATAAGCAATCCCCAGGAACAAAGCTGCCTTAAAAATCCTATGATTGATAAATATCTTTTTCATCATTGAACATAATTATATAATCTGTCTGCAAAAGTACAAAGAAAAAATAAGGCAGACAAGTTTTCTGCAAAAAAAATGCTCCGGGAAAGTCTTGGAACCTTTCCCGGAGCAATAATCATTATTTCTAAAAGAGTTCAGGCAATATTACTTGCTCTCTGCCTCAGCCTTCTTGGTCTCAGCTGCTGTTGGACCATAGTAGCCATAGTAAGCCTGGTAGCGAGTGTAACCCCAATTAGCCTGAGCCTTCTCTGGGTCGAGTTCCTTAGCCTTGTCGAGAACCTTGATTGCCTCCTGGTAAACTACTTTGCGACCATTAGGATCCTGCAAGTTACCAGCCTTGCTGTTGTAGCAAGCACCGAGGTAAACCAAAACTACAACGTTGTCTGGTTTTGCGTCAAGAGCCTGCTTGAGGCACTTGATAGCATTGTCTGCATCATTCTTCTGGATATACATCATACCCTTGTTAGCGAGAGCAACGAAGTTCTTAGGATTCTTAGCGATAGCGCCATCCAAAAGCTCCATCTGCTCCTTCTCCATCTTCATAGAAGAATACATAGCGTTCAAACCATCAAGGATGACATCGTTAGTCTGATCCTTATCGAAGAGAGCCTTCAGCTTGTCAACATAAGCCAAAGAATCAGCCTTAGTCTTCAAACCATCCTTCATTACATAGAGCTTGAGGTTGAGAGCATCCTTAGCCTCCTTCTCGCTTGTCATAGCGATGTCGCAATACTTCTCGCAACGAGCAGCATCCTTAGCCTGATAAGCATAGCGAGCAGCGAAGAGAGCTACCTGACCGATATAATCCTTCTCAGCATCCTTCTGCTTAGCATCAATGCCAGCGAAGAGAGGATCAGAATCAGTATCGAGGAATGCACCCCAGTACTTCAACACCTCATCTGCCTTGTTGTTCTGAGCTGCAGCCTGACCAGCGTTTACGAGCTGCTGGCGAGCAGCCCAAACACGTGATGCATTGCCATTGAACTTAGGAGCCACCTTACCCTTAGCGTTAGGAAGCTGATCGTACTTATAGCACTCAATAGCATTCATCAATGCATTGTAAGCACCCTCGTTCATAGCATTCTCATCCACTGGATCATTCTTCTTCATGATCTGATTGGTCTGCTGGATGCTCTGCTGGTCGTTGAAAGCCTTCATTCCGAGATCAACAAGCTTGTTGTAAGCCTTTGCCTTCTCAGCATCGTTAGCCAACTGACCCAAATTCTGCTTAACCAAAGCCTCAGCCTCAGCATAAGTCTTAGCCTTCAGCACTGCCTTGAGGGCATCGCTGTCTCCTGCGAATGCTGATGTGGTACCTAGTACCATCATTGCAGCAACGATTAACTTTTTCATTTTGTTTAAAGTTTAAAAAGTTGAAATTTATAATTCTTTACGCGTCTTCAATATAATGTGAACGAGCGTTCAGGATGTTACTCCTGAACGTTCTCGTCTTCTTGATTCTCCAACTCAGTTTCAGCCTCGACAACTTCTTCTGCTGTCTTGGCACCCACTGTGTCATTCTCAATCTCCTCGCTCTTCTTGGCCCAGGCAGAACGGCTCTCCTCCTCTACCGAAGCTTCAAGCTCTGAGCTCATCACCTTACATACGCTGGCAATGACATCATTCTTCTTTGTCAGATTGATGAGGCGAACACCCTGAGTAGCACGACCCATCACGCGGCAGTCTGCCACTGCAAGACGAATCACAATACCACTCTGGTTGATGATCATCAGGTCGTTTTCATCAGTAACGTTCTTGATAGCAACCAGACGACCGGTCTTTTCGGTGATGTTGAGTGTCTTCACACCCTTGCCACCACGGTTGGTTACACGGTAATCAACTACGTCTGAACGCTTACCATAACCCTGCTCACTTACTACCATGACCGTCTCCTTCTCAGGATCATTGACTACAATCATACCAATCAATGCATCATCACCCTCATCGAGACGCATACCACGAACACCGGTAGAAGTACGTCCCATGGTGCGGATCTGATTCTCATCGAAACGAACGGCACGACCATTGCGGTTAGCGAGAATCAACTCATTATGGCCATTGGTCAAGCGAACATCTACCACCTCATCGCCTTCAACGATATTGATGGCAATCACACCGTTGGCACGAGGACGAGAGTATGCTTCCAGACAGGTCTTCTTGACAGTACCATTCTTGGTAGCGAAGACTACATAGTGACTATTGATGAACTCAGCATCATTCAATCCCTTCAATCGGAGGAATGCATTTACCTGATCATCGCTCTCAATGTTGAGGAGGTTCTGGATTGCACGACCCTTTGAATTGCGGTCGCCCTCTGGAATCTCGTAACACTTCAACCAGTAGCAGCGGCCCTTCTTGGTGAAGAACAGCATGGTCTGGTGCATGGTTGCAGGATAGATATACTCGGTGAAGTCCTTATCACGAGTGCGGGCACCCTTGGCACCAACACCACCGCGAGCCTGCTCACGGAACTCTGACAATGGAGTGCGCTTGATGTATCCGAGATGACTGACCGTGATAACCACAGGATCGTTTGGATAGAAGTCCTCTGGATTAAACTCGTGATCGTCTGGCTTGATCATAGTACGACGTGCATCGCCATACTTCTCCTTCACCTCATTGAGTTCATCCTTCATCACCTTCTTGCAAAGTTCAGGATCGTTCAAGATCTGGTTCAAGTAGTCGATGGTCTTCATCAGCTCATTGAACTCGTTATGCAACTGCTCCAGACGCAAGCCAGTCAACTGGCTGAGGCGCATATCAACGATAGCCTTACTCTGCAGTTCGTCGAGTTCGAAACGCTTCTCCAAGTTGCGCTGAGCATCAGAAGGCGTCTTGCTGGCACGGATGATATGAACCACCTCATCAATATTATCGCAGGCGATAATCAATCCCTCAAGGATATGAGCACGCTCCTGTGCCTTCTTCAGTTCAAACTGAGTACGGCGGATTGTAACATCGTGACGATGATCAACGAAGTACTTCACGCATTCCTTCAAGCTCAAGAGACGTGGACGACCATTAACAAGAGCGATACAATTTACTGAGAATGAACTCTGAAGAGCTGTCAGCTTGAAGAGTTTATTCAAGAGAACATTAGCATTCGCGTCACGCTTTACATCAACCACGATACGCATACCCTGGCGGCCAGACTCATCGTTAACATTGGCAATACCATCCACTCTGCCTTCCTTGGCAAGATCAGCAATAGCCATCACGAGCTGCTCCTTGTTGACACCATAAGGAATCTCGGTGATGACAATCTTATCATGATTTTCACCAGACTCGATTTCTGCTGTAGCACGTACCACAATTCTACCCTTACCGGTCTCGTAGGCATCCTTCACTCCCTGAATACCATAGATGGTAGCACCAGTAGGGAAATCAGGAGCAGGGATATACTGCATCAAGCCGTCTGTATCAATATCATTATTGTCGATGTAAGCACAGCAGCCATCAATTACTTCACCCAGGTTGTGGGTAGGAATATTGGTAGCCATACCTACAGCAATACCGTTACCGCCATTTACCAGCAGATTAGGAATCTTGGTAGGCATTACGGAAGGTTCCTGGAGAGTGTCGTCGAAGTTGTTCATCATATCAACGGTCTCCTTGTCGAGGTCGTCCATGATGTGCTCACCCATCTTGGAGAGTCGGCACTCAGTATAACGCATCGCAGCAGGAGAGTCGCCGTCCACAGAACCGAAGTTACCCTGTCCATCAATCAAAGTGTAACGCATGTTCCACTCCTGACCCATACGAACCAAGGCACCATACACAGAAGAGTCACCATGTGGGTGGTACTTACCAAGTACCTCACCAACTACGCGGGCACACTTCTTGTAAGGTTTATCACTGGTGTTTCCAATACCCAGCATACCATAGAGGATACGGCGGTGCACAGGCTTGAAACCATCGCGTACATCAGGGAGGGCACGAGCCACGATCACTGACATCGAATAGTCGATGTAGCTAGACTTCATCTCCTCCTCAATGTTGATTTTCATGATTCTATCATGATCCATTGTCTGATTTTCGTCCATATTTAAATTTTAATTGTTTATACCTTATTATATATACCTATTTTTTACCTTCTATTTTCAGGCGTTGACAAGTATTTGCCACTATCCAAGGGAGAAGCATCAGCGATTGCTTCCAACCAACCTCGCAAAAATGACTCGAAATTGCGTTTAAGGGCTTTTTCTTGCGTTTTAAGCCGTTTTAGCCTCTGCAAAATCACGACAAAGGTACAAAAATAAAATGAAATAAAAGGCATAGAATCGAAAAAAAACGATAATTTAGCATTAATTGTGTTTTAAAGAAGTAAAAAAGTTGCCTAAACTCTTGTTTGTTACCAAAATAATGTGTACTTTTGCATTTGAATTTAATGAGTAAGACATGCAAAATCCATTTCAACATATCAACGACGTACTCAACTACAGTGGCAAAGAAGCCTACCGTATGTTGGGAAATCAGGTGAACACTGAGCACCTGATGTTGGGAATCCTGCATTGTAACAACAAGCAGGTGAACGATATTTTCGAGCATTTTGGCATCAACACCGACGTACTCCGCTCCACGCTTTACGATTCGCAGGAACAGGCGATAGACAAAATCTCTGCTGAGGAAATTGCGGAAACAGAAGAAGGACGAGCCTTGAAGTACGACAAGGAGACCAGCGAAGTTATCAGCGAAGCCATTATCGAAGCTCGTCTCTGTGAGGGAAAGGCTGCTTTGGTACAACCGGAGCACCTGCTGCTCGCCATCCTGAAGAAGGATGAGTGCGACCCTGCCAAACTGCTCATCACACAAGGTCTGACCTATAAGAAACTGTTCGACTATATCAATGGTATCAACCTGGACATTGACAACAAACTTAATAAGTTGAACCAAGAAGTAGAGAACTACAAGCGCAATCAGATTGACGGGGATTCAGAACAGGAAGCTGTAGATGAAAAACCGGAAACAGAGACTGCGCAAGAGCAGGAACAAGAATCTGCCGAAGGCGACATCAACATGATTGACCTGCGAGATAAGCAACAGCTTCCAGAAAATCAGGAAGAAGCCGACACAGCTACCCTTCCTGACGGTGCAGCTTCAGCCCTGGACAATCAGGGAGACCTGCTGGACCCAGAGGAGGAACCACTCGACTTCAGTGAAAATCAAAATTCCGGCAACGGAAAGCAGGGTGGCAACAACGGCAAGAATGCACGCAATGTAGTGGGCGCCAAGCCAACCAAGTCGAATACACCATATCTGGACAAGTTCAGCTACGATCTGACCAAGGCTGCCAAGGACGGAAGCCTGGATCCTGTAGTAGGAAGAGACAAGGAGATTACCCGCCTGATGGAGATTCTGGGAAGAAGAAAGAAAAACAACCCAGTATTAATAGGTGAACCTGGCGTGGGCAAAAGTGCCATCGTAGAAGGACTGGCACAGATGATTGCCAAGGGCGACCAGAGTTCCCTCTTCTTCAACAAGCGAGTATTGAGTCTCGATATGACAGGCATTGTTGCCGGCACCAAGTATAGAGGTCAGTTTGAGGAGCGCATCAAGGGTGTAATCAAGGAACTGGAGAAAAACCCGAACATCATCGTTTTCATCGATGAAATCCACACTCTGATTGGTGCGGGTGGCGCAGAAGGAAGTATGGATGCTGCCAACATCATGAAACCAGCTCTGGCACGTGGCTTCATCCAGTGCATCGGAGCCACCACCCTCAACGAATATCGCAAGAGTATAGAAAAGGATGGTGCTTTGGAACGTAGATTCCAGAAAATCATCGTAGAACCTACTACGGCAGAAGAGACACTGGAGATTCTGCATAACATCAAGGAGAAATACGAAGAGCATCATAATGTGAGCTACACAGACGAAGCACTGAAAGCATGCGTAAAGCTTGCAGACAGATATATGCACGACCGCTCCTTCCCAGACAAGGCCATTGATGTGATGGACGAGGCTGGTGCTCACATTCACATCAACAGCGCAACCGTCCCTGACGAACTCATAGAGGCTGAAAAGAAACTCAATGCAACCATCGCCAAAAAACAGGCTGCTGTGGCAAGCCAGAACTTCGAGATGGCTGCGACATTGAGAGACTACCAGACAAAGCAGGAACGCGACATTGAGATGATGCGCAAGCAATGGGAACATGGCGATCCGAACCACCGTGTCATCCTAGACGAAACGGAAATCGCCAAGGTAGTAAGCAACATGACAGGCATCCCTGTCCAGCAAATGGCAGAGAGTGAGAATATCCGTCTGAGAAATATGGGCAAGGTACTCAAGGAAAAAGTGATTGCCCAGGACGCAGCCATCGACAAGGTTGTGAAATCCATCCAGCGCAACCGCATGGGACTGAAAGACCCTAACCACCCTATCGGTGTGTTTATGTTCCTAGGTCCTACAGGTGTCGGAAAGACCTACCTCGCCAAGAAACTGGCAGAAGAGATGTTCGGTTCGGCAGATGCACTCTTCAGAATCGATATGAGCGAGTATGCAGAAGGATTCAACACTTCACGACTCATCGGTTCGCCTCCAGGATACGTTGGCTATGATGAAGGTGGACAGTTGACTGAGAAAGTACGCCGCAAGCCATACAGCATCGTTCTGCTGGATGAGATAGAGAAGGCTAACAGCCAGGTGTTCAATCTCTTGCTGCAGGTAATGGATGAAGGAAGACTGACAGATGGAAACGGTCGCCTGATAGACTTCCGTAACACCATCATCATCATGACCTCCAACGCCGGTACCCGACAGCTCAAGGAATTCGGCAGAGGCGTAGGTTTCAATGCAGGCGGAATCGGCAGCAACGGAATGCCTATCGACGAAAAGGATAAGGAATATGCTCGTAGTGTCATTCAGAAGCATCTGTCCAAGCAGTTTGCTCCGGAATTCCTCAACCGTCTCGATGAGATTATCACCTTCGACCAGCTCGATTTGTCTGCTATCACCAGCATCGTAGATCTGGAGCTGAAATCACTCGTAAAGCGAATTGAGAATTTGGGCTATCATTTCCAGATGACCGACAAGGCAAAGGAATTTGTAGCCAGCAAAGGATACGATGTGCAGTTTGGTGCCCGCCCACTGAAGCGAGCTATCCAAAACTACGTGGAAGACGGACTCTGCGAACTCTTGATGGAAGGCAACCTGAAGCCTGGATCCGTCATCAGCATCGGAAAGAATCCGAAGAAAGACGAATTGACTTTCAAAAATATGATAAAAGATTAATTTGGTATATAAAATCTTACATCGGGGAGTTTGCCTGTGAAGGTAGGCTCCCTCCCATTTTGTTAATGATGGTTAACGCAAAGAAAACTCTTCACAAATTATTTTCTCAATTAGAAAATTTTAGTTACCTTTGCATTCACGTAAAGAGAAAAGCCATGATGGCTCAGTTGGTAGAGCAACGCATTCGTAATGCGTGGGTCGCGGGTTCGAGTCCCGCTCGTGGCTCTCTTTCTTCAGCAAGCCGTGCTTGCATCTCCTTCCAAAGTTTTATTTGTCTGCGAGATTAGCACATCGGTAGTGCACGGGCTTCCCAAGCCTGTGAGGCGGGTTCGACTCCCGTATCTCGCTCTAATACTGACAATCAACCACTTACGTCATTTTTGCTATTAAAAACATAATAAAACCAACCCATTTTCACCTACAAAATAGGTACAAAATCGTGTATAATGTACGCCAATGTGAGTAGTTTTGTGAGTAATATGTGAGTATAATCGAGTTGTGAGTAGAAATTGTGAGTAAATTAGTTCCTCCCTTATTTAGTTCATCTCTTATTTGGTTCATCTCTGCCATTGTCTGAAAATTCAGCACTGGAAGCGTAAACCTTTACGCACGATTTTTCGGGTTTTTCGATATAAGATACCGATATTTTTTATACCTTTGCATCAGATTTCAGAAAGATAAGAATTTCTTTTCTAATAGGTACGGGTTCCTTTTTAATTAGGTTCAAATTCCTTTTCAGAAAGATATAGGTATCGAGAAAGAAATAGATGATATTCTATTATGAAACTAACGAATAAAACAAATAACAAACAATATAAACAGATCATGAAAGAGCTTAAAGCATTGAACAAGCGCACTGCTCCTAAGAGCGTAGCGCCAGAGAAAATCATTCAGTTTGGTGAAGGTAACTTCCTCCGTGCATTCGTAGATTGGATTGTATGGAATATGAATAAGAAAACCGACTTCAATGGTTCTGTCGTTGTCGTTCAGCCATTGGCTGGCGGTATGGTAGATTGGTTGAATGGTCAGGACTGTCTCTATCATGTTAACCTTCAGGGTAAGGAGAACGGACAGGCTATCAACACATTGGAGCGTATCGACGTAATCAGCCGTGCGTTGAACCCATATTCTCAGAACCAGGCTTTCATGGCTTTGGCAGAGCAGCCAGAAATGCGTTTCATCATCTCTAACACAACAGAGGCAGGTATTGCTTTCGATGATTCTTGCAAGTTTACAGATGCTCCTGCAGCTTCTTACCCAGGTAAGTTGGTTCAGTTGCTGTTCCACCGTTACAAGTTCTTCGAGGGCGATCCTACCAAGGGTATGATCCTGATGCCTTGTGAGTTGATCTTCTTGAACGGTCACCACTTGAAGGAGTGCATCTACCAGTATATCGAGCTTTGGAAGGAAGATATGGGTGCTGACTACGAGGGCTTCAAGGAGTGGTTTACCAACCACTGCTACGTTTGCGCAACACTCGTTGACCGTATCGTTCCTGGCTTCCCACGCGACACCATCAAGGAAATCCAGCAGAAGGTTTGTTACAAGGACAACCTCGTAGTAAAGGCTGAGAGCTTCCACCTCTGGGTAATCGAGAAGGCAGAAAACATGACTGTAGAGCAGATGCAGGAAGAGTTCCCTGCCCACAAGGCTGGTCTCCACGTTCTCATCACAGACAACGAGAAGCCATACCACGAGCGTAAGGTTACTTTGCTGAATGGCCCTCACACAGTATTGAGTCCTGTTACATACCTCAGCGGTGTGAACATCGTTCGCGATGCTTGCGAGCACCCTGTATTGGGCAAGTACATCCACAAGGTACAGTTCGAAGAGTTGATGCAGACATTGAACCTCCCAATGGACGAGCTCCAGAAGTTCGCTTCTGACGTATTGGAGCGTTTCGAGAACCCATTCGTTGACCACCAGGTAACCAGCATCATGCTGAATTCATTCCCTAAATTCGAGACTCGCGACCTCCCAGGCGTGAAGATCTACTTGGAGCGTAAGGGTGAGTTGCCACAGGGATTGGTATTCGGTCTTGCTGCCATCATCACTTACTACAAGGGTGGTGTTCGTGAGGATGGTGCTCCTATCCAGCCAAACGACGACCAGAAGATAATGGACAAGCTGACAGAGCTTTGGGCTACTGGCGACACCCAGAAGGTAGCAGAAGGCGTACTCGGCTTCGACTACATCTGGCATGAGAACTTGAACGAGACTGTTCCGGGCTTGACAGAGTTGGTTAAGAAGGATCTCGACCTCATTCAGGAGAAGGGTATGTTGGAGGCTGTGAAGACTATCCTCTAATTTTTGAACAGAAAAACAATACCAATTGAAAAGACAATATAAATAGGTATTATTAGAAGGTAAAAAGATAACGTAAAGTCCGGTAAGGCAAGCGAAAGCTTGATTCTTACCGGACTATTTTTTATGAAATGGTCTGATGCTTAAGAAAAATTAAAGCCAACAGCTTAAGATAAATAAAGCCAATAGATGGCTGCAAGAACAGCTACGAGAATAACTCCCACCACCGTCTTGACCAAACAGGTTGCAACCTTCTTCAGGGTAAAGAGACCAACAACCAGCGCCACCAGGGCAAAAGCATAATAAAGGAAATTATTATCCATTTCGTCCCTCCTTTCTGAATGGCTTGCGGTTTGCCTCCTTAGGATTTCTTCCTCTTTCATCGAATGGTCTGTTGTCTTCCTTCATCGCTCTGACGAATTCATTTGGAATCGGAGTCTCGAATTCCATTGGCTGATGGGTTACCGGATGATAGAAGCAGAGAACATAGGCGTGCAGGCAAAGGCGACCGCATGGATCATCACCATTACCATACTTGATGTCTCCACATACAGGATGACCCATATCGGCTGTATGAACACGAATCTGGTTCTTGCGGCCTGTTTCCAACTTATACTCTACCAGAGAATGCGCTGTAGTTCGCTGCAGGGTATGGAAATGGGTAACAGCATACTTGCCACCATTGTCAGTATCGCTGGCAAAGGTAATGTACGCCTTGTTGTCCTTCAACCAGTTGGCAACCGTACCTTCATCCTCCTCCATCTCTCCTGAAACCAGCGCTACGTATCGGCGGTCGTATACATTATGATGCCAGTCATCTTCCAGGGCAAGCTCAGTCTGCTTGTCCTTGGCGTAAATCATCAAGCCCGAAGTATCTCGGTCAAGGCGGTGCACCACGTGAGCCTGACAGTTCTGACGGGTCTTGTGGAAGTAATCATCCAATACGCTCTTTACATTCAGGGTAGAATGACCGGCAGCCATACTGAGAATGCCTACGTTCTTTTCAATGACGATGAGATAACGATCCTCATAGACAATCTTAAGATAACGGCTCTTGAAGACATCCTGGTTCTTCTTGGTCTTGCTCACGCTTACCTTCATACCAGGTTTCAGGGCATAGTCAAACTGGGTGATGGTTTTGCCATCCACCTTGATTCCCCTACCCTGCAGAGTCTGCTTCACCTTGGTCTTGCTAGGACCTTTCACGTTTTCCATCAGCCATTCCAACAACTGTGCTGGCTTTTCCACCTTGTAGTGGTCGTATTCATTGGGATTTCCGTAGCCATAGGCATTGTTGGTGTGCTTACTAAAATTTCCTTTTCTATTTTGTTGTCTCATGTTTTAAAACCTATTTCGTGTTTTGGATTCATCTTTTGTTCTTAACACTCAAACCGAAGAATCAGCCCCTATTGGCGCCAATTCAGCCTACAAAAGTAAGACTTTTCTGCAAAATAACAAAGAGGAGACCAGTTTTTAACTAAAAATTAGTAACTTTTGCCAATAAAACATTGATATACAAATAATTTTTCGTACCTTTGCACCCAAATAAAGATAAAATCAGATAAAAAGATATTTAGAAATAAGGAATGATTACAGTAACAAATCTTGCAATTCAATTCGGTAAGCGAGTGCTTTACAAAGATGTAAACCTCAAGTTCACACATGGTAATATTTACGGCGTAATCGGTGCCAACGGTGCCGGTAAGTCAACTCTCCTCCGCGCCATCAGCGGCGATCTGGAGCCAAACAAGGGTACAGTGGAGATGGGTCCAGGCGAGCGCCTTTCCGTTTTGGAGCAGGACCACTTCAAGTATGACGAGTTCCGCGTGATGGACACCGTTCTGATGGGTCATCAGCCTTTGTGGGAAAACATGAAGGAGCGCGAGCGCCTCTACTCTAAGCCAGAGATGACTGAAGAGGATGGTAACCTCGCAGCAGAATTGGAGCTTAAGTTTGCCGAGATGAATGGTTGGGAGGCTGAGAGCAATGCTGCCCAGTTGCTTCAGAACCTTGGCGTAAAGGAAGATCGCCACGACAAGCTCGTAGGTGAGCTTTCCAACACAGAGAAGGTGCGCGTGATGTTGGCGAAGGCTCTCTTCGGTAACCCAGACAACCTCCTCCTCGATGAGCCTACCAACGACCTCGACCTCGACACAGTAGAGTGGCTGGAGGAATACCTCAGCAATATCGAGCAGACTGTTCTCGTGGTTTCTCACGACCGTCACTTCCTCGATGCTGTCAGCACTCAGACCGTGGATATTGACTTTGGCAAGGTAACTATGTTTGCCGGTAACTACTCTTTCTGGTACGAAAGTTCTCAGTTGGCTCTCCGTCAGGCTCAGAACCAGAAGATGAAGGCCGAGGAGAAGAAGAAGCAGTTGGAGGAGTTCATCCGCCGATTCTCTGCCAATGTGGCTAAGAGTAAGCAGACCACATCCCGCAAGAAGATGTTGGAGAAGCTGAATGTTGAGGAAATCCGCCCATCTAGCCGTAAGTACCCAGGCATCATCTTCCAGATGGACCGTGAACCAGGTAATCAGATCCTGGAGGTTGAAGGCTTGAAGGCTTGCGATGAGGACGGAACAGTTCTCTTCGACAACGTAAACTTCAATATCGAGAAGGGTGAGAAGGTTGTATTCCTCTCTCACAACCCTAAGGCGATGACAGCCCTCTTCGAGATCATCAACGGCAACCGCAAGGCTGACGCAGGTGAATATAAGTGGGGTATTACCATCACAACAGCCTATCTCCCACTCGACAATACTGAGTTCTTCCAGAGCGACATGAACCTCGTAGATTGGTTGAGCCAGTATGGTCCAGGCAACGAGGTGGCTATGAAGGGTTACTTAGGTAGAATGCTCTTCAGCGGTGAGGAAGTACTGAAGAAGGTGAACGTGCTCTCAGGAGGTGAGAAGATGAGATGTATGATTGCCCGCATGCAGTTGCAGAACGCCAACTGTCTGATTCTCGATACTCCAACCAACCACTTGGACTTGGAGAGTATCCAGGCATTCAACAACAACCTGGTAGCATTCAAGGGTAATGTACTCTTCGCCAGCCACGACCACGAGTTCATCAACACCGTGGCAAACCGTATCATTGAGCTCACTCCTTCTGGAACCATCGACAAGCTGATGTCTTATGATGAGTACATCTACGATGAAGCTATCAAGGAGCAGAAGGCTAAAATGTACGGAGTACAATAATAATAGAAAAACATATTAATTCATTTAGTTTTATACAAGTGCCAATTCGATGAGAATCGAGTTGGCACACTTTTTGTCAAAACAACCAATAAAAGAATAATGATGTTTAAAAAAATTAAGGCTATGTCAAAAGAAAAGAAAATTAATATAGAGGACGGTAACGCAAAGGAGCAGGTTCTCAATGAGAATGCAGAACAGAACGCTACCCAGAATAACGATAACGTAGAGAATAAGGCTGATGAGCAGAATGCGGAAAAGGCTGACACAAAGTCGGCAGATGCTGACAATCAGACAGAGAATACTGACAATGCGGCAGACAAGGCAGAAGTTGACCCTCTGAAGAAGGCGCAGCAGGAAGTAGAAGAGCTCAAGAAGGCCTTGCTTTACAAGACTGCCGAGTTTGAGAACTACCGCAAGCGCACCATGAAGGAGAAGACAGAACTGATTCTCAATGGTGGCGAGAAGACCATCTCTGCCATCCTTCCTATCCTCGACGACTTTGAGCGCGCACTCGCCGACAAGAGCGAAGATCCTAAGGCTATCAAGGAAGGTGTACAGATGATTTTCAACAAGTTCATCAAGACACTCGAAGGTCTCGGCGTGAAGAAGATTGAGACTGCAGACAAGGATTTCGATGTAGATTTCCACGAGGCAATCGCTATGGTACCAGGAATGGGCGATGACAAGAAGGGTAAGGTAATCGACTGCGTACAGACTGGTTACACCCTCAATGACAAGGTGATTCGTCACGCTAAAGTAGCAGTAGGTCAATAAAAATATAGAGAAAATGGCAAAGAGAGACTATTACGAGGTGCTGGGCGTAGATAAGCAGGCATCAGAAGACGAAATTAAGAAGGCTTACCGCAAGATAGCCATCAAATATCATCCAGACCGCAACCCTGGCAACAAGGAGGCTGAGGAAAAATTCAAGGAAGCTGCCGAAGCATACGAGGTTCTTCACGACCCTCAGAAGCGCCAGCAGTACGATCAGTTTGGATTCAACGGTCCTCAGGGAGGATTTGGCGGTTTCGGCGGTGGCGCAGGCATGGACATGAACGACATCTTCTCGATGTTTGGCGACATCTTCGGCGGTCACGGTGGATTCGGTGGCGGTTTCGGCGGATTTGGCGGAAGTGCCCAGCCACAGCAGTACCAGGGTAGAGACTTGCGTGTACAGGCTAAGCTTACTTTGGAAGAGGCTTACGCAGGTTGCACCAAGAAGTTCAAGATTCGCAAGGACGTTCCATGTTCTTCTTGCCATGGTACAGGATGCGAAAGTGGTTCTCAGCCTGAGACCTGCCCGACCTGTCACGGAACTGGTTACACCGTTCGCACTGTCCGTTCTATGTTCGGTACGATGCAGACCCAGGCTGCCTGCCCTACTTGCGGCGGCGAAGGTCACATTATCAAGAACAAGTGTAAAGCTTGCGGCGGCGACGGAATCGTAACTGGCGAGGAGGTTGTAGAGATCAACATCCCAGCTGGCGTTGATGACGGAATGGTTGTAACAGTTCCAGGAAAGGGAGGCGCCGGCAAGCACAATGGCGTAAACGGCGATCTTCAGGTGATTGTACGTGTAGAAAAGAGTGAGAACTTTGAGCGTAAGGACAAGGATCTCTACTACAATCTCGTACTCGACTTCTCTACAGCCGTTCTCGGTGGTGAGGTAGAAATCCCTACATTGGAGGGAAAGACCACCATCAAGATTGAACCGGGCACCCAGCCGGGCAAACAGGTTCGCCTTCGTGGCAAGGGAATGCCAGCCATCCAGGGATACGGTTACGGAAAAGGAGACATCATCGTGAACATCACTGTCTATATTCCTAAGACGCTGAACAAGGAGGAGAAGGAACTGGTGAAGAAGTTCAAGGAGTGCGAGAACTTCCAGGCCGACAAGGCTACCAAGAAGTCTCTCTTCGACAGCATCAAGAATCTCTTCAATAAATAACTTTCTCCCATCATGAGGAGAAAGTGATTTCTAGAGAACAATATCTTTCTAGACAAACAAAAGATTACTGGCAATCTCATCATTGGCTGACGCCGGTGTTGGGATTGCCTCTTTTTGTTTATACACATTATTATATATATAGAAAATGAATTATCAAGAAACAACAGAATATCTCTTCAACAGTACTCCTGTCTTTGAGAAAATCGGAGCGAAGGCTTACAAGCCAGGTTTGCAGACCACATTCGCCCTGGATGATCACTTCGGCCATCCTCATCAGAAGTACAAGACCATCCACATAGCCGGAACCAACGGAAAAGGCTCCAGCTCCCATACCCTTGCTGCCATTCTCCAGAGCCAGGGTTACAAGGTAGGACTCTACACCTCTCCCCATCTGGTAGATTTCAGAGAACGTATCCGAGTGAACGGAGAATGCGTTCCGGAGCAGTATGTCATTGACTTCGTTGAAGAGAACCGTGCTTTCTTCGAACCACTTCATCCATCCTTCTTCGAACTCACCACTGCCATGGCACTGAAATACTTCGCAGAGCAGAAGGTGGATTATGCAGTCATCGAAGTGGGACTGGGCGGAAGACTCGACTGCACAAACATCATCACCCCAATCCTTTCCATCATCACCAACATCAGCTTCGACCACACCCAGTTCCTGGGCAACACCCTTGCCGAGATTGCCGGTGAAAAGGCAGGAATCATCAAGCCTGGCGTTCCGGTAGTCATTGGAGAATACCTCCCGGAGACCCGACCAGTATTCGAGAACAAGGCGAAGGCTGAGAATGCACCGATTCTTTTCGCCCAGGACTTTGACGTAACCCGTCTGGAAAACAGCGAACCCAGCGATGTGGATATGGAACTCAAGGGTTCCTATCAGGAGCGTAACAAGAAGACAATCCTGACTGCACTTCATATACTGCGCCAGAAACTCGCCATCAGTGATGAAGCCATCCGTGAAGGATTCGCCCACGTCTGCGAACTGACTGGTCTGCGCGGAAGATGGGAAAAGCTCAATGACGCTCCCCTCACCATCTGCGATACGGGCCATAATCTCGCCGGCTGGAACTACCTTGCACCGCAGATCAACTCCGTAAAAGCCGAGACCAAGCACATCGTTTTCGGCATGGTGGATGACAAAGATGTGGCGCACGTATTACAACTATTGAAGGAAAAGCTGGAAAACCGGGTAAAGTACTACTGGACGCAGCCTTCTACCAAAAGAGCCATCCCTGTAGAGAAATTGAGCGAACTTGCATTAAAGCTTGGCTTACACGGAAGTCTATATCATTCTGTAAAAGAAGCATATAATGCAGCTCTAGAAAATGCAGAAAAGGGCGATTTTGTCTTCGTTGGCGGTTCAAGTTATGTAGTGGCAGATTTGCTCTCCTGAAAATTTTTAGTTTTTTTAAATCAAATAATTGCTAAATAATTTGTCACATTCATTTTTTTTTAGTTACTTTGCAGTAGATTACTTTAGAACATAAAGTAGAGTAACTAAAAAAATGACATATTATGAATACAGAACCAGTTAACAAGTGTGGTTTGAAAAGAGAAGATTTTCAGACCACAGTACAGGGAAAGAAGACTGATCTCTTCGTGTTGAGAAACAATCAGGGCAACGAGGTTGCTGTGACGAACTACGGTGGTGCTGTTGTAGCTATCATGATGCCAGACAAGGACGGCAACTATGCCAACCTCGTTCAGGGTCACGACAACATCCAGGACGTCATTAACTCACCTGAGCCTTTCTTGAGCACGCTCATCGGTCGATACGGTAACCGTATTAAGGAGGGTAAGTTCACTCTTCATGGCAAGGAGTATCAGTTGGCATGCAACAATGGCAAGAACCATTTGCATGGAGGTCCTACTGGATTCCACGCACATGTTTGGGATGCTACTCGCATGAGCGACAACGCAGTTGTCCTGAAGTACACCAGCCCATACGGCGAGGAAGGTTTCTCAGGTGAATTGACTGTCTGGGTGGCTTATACCTTGACAGACGACAACGAGTTCGTCATCAAGTATCAGGCAACCACCAACAAGATGACCATCTGCAACCTCACTCACCATGCGTTCTTCTCAATCCAGGGCATTGCTAACCCTACCCCAACAGTTGACAACATCATCTGTCAGGTTAACGCAGACTACTATCTTCCTATAGATGAGACATCTATCCCTACAGGTGAGATCTTGAAGGTAGAGGGTACTCCATTCGATTTCCGCACTCCAAAGCCAATCGGACAGGACATCAATGCAGATGATGAACAGATTAAGAATGGTTCTGGTTACGACCATAACTATGTATTGAACAAGAAGGAAGAGGGCGAGTTGAGCTTTGCTGCTCGCATCAAGGATCCTGTAAGCTGCCGCACCATGGAGGTTTACACCACAGAGCCTGGTCTGCAGATGTACACAGGTAACTTCCTGGCAGACTTCAAGGGTCAGCATGGTGCAACCTTCCCACGCCGCAGCGCAGTATGCTTCGAGGCACAGAAGTTCCCAGACACACCTAACCACCCTTACTTCCCAAGCTGCAGATTGTGTCCAGGTGAGACTTACACCCAGAAGACCATCTACAAGTTTGGTGTAGAGAAATAGGATAAATCACTAATAATCAGATAGGAGTTGCTGCCTCTGAAAGAGAACTTCGAGGCAGCCACTCCTTTTTGCGGTAAAATTCTGACTAGAATAAACATTAAATAATAACAATATCAACTATCAAGTTTAAACAATGGAACAAAACAATGGAAACAACAACGGTCGTGTCATTGCAATCATCACGATGTGTTTTATCTTTGCAATGATCTCGTTCGTAACGAACATGGGAGCACCTTTTGGCAACATCTGGGGCTTCAAGTACTCTTGGGCAGCCATGATGGGTAACTTTATGAACTTCGCCGCTTACCTCTTTATGGGTATTCCTGCAGGCAAGATGATCGAAAACAAGGGTTACAAGAAAACAGCTCTCATCGCACTTGCAGTCGGTACAATCGGCTTGATGATTCAGTACTTATCAAGCATCTTCGGTGACGACATCCCAGTATTCACACTCAGCTCTGGCGCAGTTTGCCTCAACCTCATCATTTATCTGTTGGGTGCATTCATCTGCGGTTTCTGCGTATGTATGCTTAACACGGTGGTAAACCCAATGTTGAACTTGCTCGGTGGCGGTGGTAACCGTGGTAACCAGCTCATTCAGATTGGTGGTACATTGAACTCATTGAGTGGTACTCTTACCCCATTGCTGGCAGGTGTGCTCGTAGGTACTGTTACAGCCAACACCAGTATGAGCGACGTTGCTCCTCTCCTCTTCATCGGTATGGCAGTATTCATCGCAGCCTTCTTCATCATCTGGTTCGTAGCTATTCCTGAGCCAAACATCAAGAAGGAAAACGTGCAGTACGACCACAGTCCTTGGTCTTTCCGTCACTGCGTACTCGGTGTCATCGGTATCTTCTTCTATGTAGGTGTTGAGATTGGTATTCCTGCTCAGCTTATCTTCTACATCAGTAGCATGGACTTCACAGGTGCAGCTTCTGTAGGTGGTGCTTTCGCAGCGGTTTACTGGTTGCTTATGATGTGCGGCCGATTCCTCAGCTCATTCATCAGCGGTGCCGTTTCTACCAAGACACAGATGACAGTAGTATCAACAGTAGCTATCCTTCTGTTGCTCACAGCCATCTTCTTGCCAGAGGCAAACACATTGAACTTCTCTTTGGCAGGTGATTCAGAGATCGCAAGCCTTCTCAAGCTCGACGACCACGGTACTGGCGTTGTAGCATTTACAATCCCTACCAAGTGTGTACTCATCGCCATCTGCGGTTTGTGTACTTCTATCATGTGGGGTGGAATCTTCAACCTTGCTGTTGAGGGTCTTGGCAAATACACAGCTCAGGCATCAGGTATCTTCATGATGATGGTAGTTGGTGGTGGTGTAATGCCTCTCATCCAGGATGCAGTTGCTAAGGCTGCTGGCCCTATCGCATCTTACTGGGTTATCATCGCCATGATCGCATACATTCTTTTCTATGCGCTCGCAGGTTGCAAGAACGTCAACAAGGACATCCCTGTAGAGTAAATTCCGGAAAAATCTATTCCCGGGTGAAGCAAAACTTGATTTATCCGGGAATAACTAATTTATAATCAAATCTTTAATAATAACTTTTTAAACAACAACTATTATGGATATCGAAAAAGTAAGAAGCCGTTTCATCAAGCACTTTGATGGCAAAACAGGTAACATCTATATGTCACCAGGTCGTATTAACCTGATTGGCGAACACACTGATTATAATGGTGGATTCGTATTCCCAGGTGCAGTAGATAAGGGTATTATGGCTGAGATCCGTCCTAACGGAACAGAGACAGTGATGCTCTACTCTATCGACTTGAAGGACCGTGTAGAGTTCAAGGTAAACGACCCAGAGGGTCCTCGCGCATCTTGGGCACGCTACATCTACGGTATCTGCCAGGAGATGAAGGCCCTGGGTGTTGATGTAAAGGGCTTCAATGCTGCATTCTATGGCGACGTCCCTCTCGGTGCCGGTATGTCTTCTTCAGCTGCTCTTGAGAGCTGCTTCGCTTTCGCTCTGAACGATCTCTTCGGTGACAACAAGGTTTCTAAGTGGGATCTCGTTCTCGCTGGTCAGGCTACTGAGCACAAGTACGTAGGTGTAAACTGCGGTATTATGGACCAGTTTGCTTCTGTATTCGGCAAGGAGGGCAAGTTGATGCGTCTCGACTGCAACAGCCGTGAGTTTGAGTACTTCCCATTCGAGCCTAAGGGTTACAAGCTCTGCCTGGTTAACTCTAAGGTTAAGCACGAGTTGGCTGGTTCTCCATACAACGACCGCCGCAACTCTTGCGAGAACGTGGTTAAGCACATCGCTGCCAAGCACCCAGAGGCTAAGTTCGAGACTCTCCGCGATTGCACATGGGAGCAGTTGGAAGAGGTTCGCGCTGAGGTAGGCGAAGAGGATTACAGCCGCGCTCACTTCGTATTGGGCGAGAAGGACCGCGTATTGGCAGTCTGCGATGCTCTTGAGAAGGGTGACTACGAGACTGTAGGTCAGAAGATGTATGAGACTCACCACGGTTTGAGCAAGGAGTACGAGGTAAGCTGCGAGGAGCTCGACTTCTTGAACGATGTTGCCAAGGAGAATGGTGTTACTGGTAGCCGTATTATGGGTGGTGGCTTCGGTGGCTGCACCATCAACTTGGTTAAGGACGACATCTACGACAAGTTCGTTGAGGATGTTACAGCTAAGTTCACAGCTAAGTATGGTCACGCACCTGAGGTTTACCCAGTAGTTATCTCTGAGGGTTCTCACAAGGTTTGCTAATAGATACACATTATTATAATATAAAGGAACTGCAGTTGGTGTTTTCCAGCTGCAGTTTTTTCGTTATAAGATATTGTCACGACTTGAAAGCTTTTGCTCTTTTCAGGGCGCGTGGAGCTTACGGGCGGAAATGACCGAAAAAGCTTAATGACCTTAATGACCGTGACCTTAATGACCGGAAAAGCTTAATGACACTTAATGACACTGACCTTAATGACAATCCCCTATCATAAAACACAGATTAAAGACAAAAAACACGGGAAAAACAGCAGAAAAGAGGGGGCTTTGATGCAAATAGTGTTAAAAACACACTATAGAAGAAAAAAAGTTTGGGAAAAGTATTGTGGTTTCAAAATAAAATTGTAATTTTACACCCAAAATTAGTAAACAACATTAAAAGCAACCTAGAAATGAACAACGTAAAGAACCTTTTTATGGGAGTTGGTTTCGCAGCAGTCGCTACCCTCTCAGCATGTTCTTCAAGCAGCAATGCTAGTTTAACACAGTCAGGCTTGAATCCAGCAGACTTCGATTCTACTGTTTTGGGCAAGAAGACTGAGTTAGTTACCCTCAAGAATGCCAACGGCATGGAGGTTTGCCTCACCAACTATGGTGGTCGTGTAGTTTCCATCTCTGTCCCTGACAAGGATGGCAAGCCTACAGATGTAGTGCTCGGCTACGACAACATCCACCAGTATGCAGACACACTCAACTCTCCTTCTGATTACGGATCATCAGTTGGCCGTTACGCCAATCGTATCAAGGACTCCAAGTTGACTCTTGCAGGCAAAACATATAATCTGAAGCCAAACGACAATGGCAACTGTCTTCACGGCGGTGGTGCTACCGGTTGGTTGAACCAGGTTTACGACATTACAGAGAAGAATGATTCTTCTGTAACCTTCACTATCCACGCAAAGGATGGCGAGAATGGCTTCCCTGGCAATGTTACTGCAACAGCAAAATATACAGTAAAGAGCAACAATACACTCGACATCGAGTTTGGTGCTACAACCGATAAGGAGACCGTGGTTAATATGACCAACCACAGTTACTTCAACTTGAATGGCGATCCATCCAAGGAAGGTTTCGACCAGGTAATGTACATCAATGCTGATAAGTTCACACCTGCAGATTCACTCTATATTCCAACAGGTGAAATCAAGGACGTAGAAGGAACTCCAATGGACTTCCGCACTCCTACAGAGATTGGCAAGAAGGTAGATTACAGCTTCGACCAGATCAAGAACGCTACAGGTTACGACCACAACTGGTGTCTGAACACCTATAAGGATGGCAAGGGCGACGACAAGACCGTCTGCGCAAGCCTCTACTCTCCAAAGAGCGGAATCCTTCTCGAGGTCTTCACCAATGAGCCAGGAATCCAGGTTTATACAGGTAACTTCCAGGGCACAGGTATTGCCTGCAAGCACGGAATCAAGTATCCTAAGCACGTGAGCGTCTGCTTCGAGAGCCAGAAGTATCCTGATTCACCAACCAAGATTGCCCAGGGCGTAAAGGGATGGACAGATGCAACCTTGAAGCCAGGAGAGAAGTACTACTCTCACCTCGCTTACAAGTTCAGCGTTAAGAAGTAAGGAATGGCTATGCGGCGGATTGCAAATCCACCGAGCCCCAAGTAAGGAATGGCAAAGCGGTGGATTACAAATCCGCCGAACTCCATAGGATTAAGCATCCAATAAAAGAAAGAATAAACAATAATAAATAAACAAACGATCTTATAGTAATTATGAATTGGAATTCAACAGAATTCGTATGGCTTGATTGGACAGTACTCGCCATTGGTGTAATCGGCGTAATCTGGGCTGTCTGGCATACGATTGTGAAAGACAGAAAGGCTCAGAAGGGCGAAGACTCTTCTGCTTACCTCTTCGGTAAGGGCGAGCCATGGTATGTAATCGGTATGGCTATCTTCGCAGCCAACATCGGTTCAGAGCACCTCGTGGGTCTTGCTGGTACTGGCGCCAAGAGCGGTGTAGGTATGGCTCACTGGGAGATGCAGGGTTGGATGATCCTCATCCTCGGTTGGTTGTTCGTACCTTTCTATCAGTTGCTCATCAACAAGATGGGTAAGATCATCACCATGCCAGACTTCCTGAAGTTCCGCTATACTCAGCGTACAGGTTCATGGCTCTCTATCATCACACTCGTTGCTTACATTCTCACCAAGGTGAGCGTTACTGCACTTACAGGTGGTATTTTCTTCGAGTATCTCTGGGGCTTGAACTTCTGGGTAGGTGCTATCGGTTTGATCATTCTCACCACCATCTTCACCGTATTCGGCGGTATGAAGGGTGTAATGACCTTGTCAACCATCCAGACTCCTATCCTCGTCATCGGTTCATTCCTCGTGCTCTTCCTCGGTCTCTCTACCCTCGGTGGTGGAAGCATCTCTGCAGGTTGGGCAGATATGATGGACTACTGCGGCAAGTTGAACAACGGCTACGGTACAACCCACATGTTCCACTGGGAGGCAGGTGACTCAATGTATCAGGAGTATCCAGGTTTCGTAGTATTCATCGGTGCAACCATCATCGGTTTCTGGTACTGGTGTACTGACCAGCACATCGTTCAGCGTGTACTCGGTCAGGTTCCTGGCGAGAGCAACGTAGAGGTAATGAAGCGTGCCCGCCGCGGTACTATCGCAGCCGGTTTCTTCAAGGTTCTCCCTTGCTTCATGTTCCTCATTCCAGGTATGATTGCAGCAGCCTTGGCTCAGAAGGGCGCAATCCAGATGAACGAGACTGATGCAGCCTTCGCCATCATGGTAAAGACCGTGCTTCCTGCAGGTATCAAGGGAATCGTAACCATCGGTTTCATCTGCGCACTCGTTGCTTCTTTGGCAGCATTCTTCAACAGCTGTGCTACCCTCTTCACCGAGGACTTCTACAAGCCATTGAAGAAGGGAATGTCAGAGGCTCACTATGTACTCGTTGGCCGTATCGCTACCGTAGTAGTTGTAGTTCTCGGTTTTGCCTGGTTGCCAATCATGATGAAGATGGACACCCTTTACAACTACCTCCAGGGAATCCAGTCACTTCTGGCTCCAGCCATGGTAGCTGTATTTGCGATGGGTATTTTCTTCAAGAAGATTACTCCAAAGGCAGGCGAATACACCATGATTACCGGTTTCCTCATCGGTATGCTCCGCCTCGTTACCAACGTCATTACTGATACAGGTAAGGCAACAATGGATGGTGCGTTCTGGGATTACACCGCATGGTTCTGGCAGACCAACTGGCTCGTGTTCGAGTGCTGGCTGCTCGTCTTCCTCATCATCTTCATGGTAGTAGTGAGCTGCTTCACTCCAGCCCCAAGCAAGGAGCAGGTAGAGGCAATCACCTTCACATCCGACTTCAAGAAGTCTATCCGTGAGAGCTGGGGTGCGTTCGATATCATTGGTACAATCGTAGTAATCGGCCTCTGCGCTGCATTCTACGCTTACTTCTGGTAAAATATAGAAAAAGTTAGGAGTTAGAAGCTGAAAGGATGGAATTTTCCTTTAGTGTGTAATAGTTAGCAGGTTCCTTTCTTCTCCTTCTGACTCCCAACTTCCCTAAAAAAAACTATCAATCAAATTCATTGAATCTTAACATCAAAAATCAACACGACCATGACGCAGTTTTATAATGAATACTCCAAAGTTCTGGTTTCCGTGGACTGCATTATCTTCGGATTTAACGGCAACAACCTTCAAGTTCTGATAGGCAAACGTAAAATGGACCCGGGACGCGGCGAATGGTCACTCTATGGTGGTTTCGTTGGAGCCAACGAAAATCTAGAGGACGCTGCAAACAGAGTCATCCTGGATCTAACAGGAATGAAGAACCTCTACATAAGACAGGTTGGTGCATTCGGCCGAATCGACCGAGACCCAGGTGAGCGAGTTATCTCCATCGCCTATTGCGCCCTCATCAATGTGGTAGATTACGATGATAGTCTCCGCATCGAACATGGTCTGGAATGGGTAAGCCTGAACGAACTTCCAGAACTCTATTCCGACCACCGAACCATGATTCACGACGCCATCTGTCAGATTCGCCGTCGCATCAATCATGAACCACTGAGCTTCAAGCTCCTCCCCGACCTCTTTACGCTGACTCAGCTTCAGCACGTGTTCGAGGCTGTGATGGGAGAAGAGATTGACAAGCGCAACTTCCGCAAGCGCGTGAAGGATATTGACTTTATCGAGAAGACAGAACTCATCGACAAGGTTACTTCGAAACGAGGCGCTGCCCTCTACCGCTTCAACAAGAAAGCATACGAGGAAGACCCATCGTTCAACTTGAAATAGAAAACAAACAGTTCCTTTGCTGAAGGAACTCCCAATATAGAAATAAATAACTTTAACGAAATATATTATGTTAGAAGAATTAAAAGAAAAAGTGTTCAAGGCAAACCTTGACCTGGTGAAGCACAACCTCGTGCTCTTTACATGGGGAAATGTAAGCGGAATCGACCGCGAGAAGGGTCTGGTTGTCATCAAGCCATCAGGTGTAGACTACGACACCATGAAGGCTAGCGACATGGTGGTAGTTGACCTGGAGACCGGCAAGGTTGTTGAAGGCGACCTGAATCCATCTTCAGATACTCCTACCCACCTGGTTCTCTACCGTGCATTTCCAGAGTTGGGCGGCGTGGTTCACACCCACTCTACCTACGCTACAGCCTGGGCTCAGGCAGGATTGGACATCCCTAACATCGGTACTACCCACGCAGACTATTTCCACGACTGCATTCCTTGCACCGATGCAATGACAGAGGATATGATGGCCGAGTATGAGCACAATACAGGTGTAGTAATCGTTGACAGATTCAAGAAGGACAACATCAACCCGGTTCACACTCCAGGTGTACTGGTTAAGAACCATGGTCCTTTCACATGGGGTAAGGATGCTGACCAGGCTGTCTATCACGCAGTGGTAGCCGAGCAGGTGGCAAAGATGGCGTTCATCTCTTTCAGCGTGAATCCAAACACCACCATGAACCCATTGCTCGTAGAGAAGCACTTCAACCGCAAGCACGGTCCTAACGCTTACTACGGACAGAAGAAGCACTAATCTCCGAATGAGATTGATGCTGACAGAAGAATAAAAAAGATTTTCAATAACACAATATTTAAAAACAATAAAACAACAAACAATCATGATTAAAGCATTTGAGAATTTAGAGGTATGGTTTGTAACTGGTGCACAGCTTCTTTACGGAGGCGAGACAGTTAAGATAGTAGATGGTCACTCAAAGGACATGGTAGATGGTCTGAACAACAGTGGCATCATTCCAATCAAGGTAGTTTACAAGGGCACAGCTAACTCTTCTGCAGAGGTAGAGGCTGTGATGAAGGCTGCCAACAACGACGCTAAGTGCGTAGGTATCATCACATGGATGCACACCTTCTCACCAGCTAAGATGTGGATCAAGGGCTTGCAGGCTCTTGAGAAGCCTCTCCTCCACTTCCACACTCAGTATAACGCAGAACTCCCTTGGGATTCTATTGACATGGACTTCATGAACCTCAACCAGTCTGCTCACGGCGACATCGAGTTCGGTCACATCTGCACCCGTATGCGCATCCCTAGAAAGGTAGTTGTAGGTTACTGGAAGAGCGAAGAGGCTCAGAAGCAGATTGCAACATGGGCTCGCGTAGCTGCAGGTGTTGCTGATGCTCACAACGTACGCTGCCTCATGTTCGGTATGAACATGAACAACGTAGCCGTTACTGATGGCGACCGCGTAGAGTTCGAGCAGCGTATGGGTTACCACGTAGATTACTACCCAGTATCTTCACTCATGGAGTACTTCAAGAAGGTAACAGATGCTGAGGCAGATGCTCTCGTTGAGGAGTACAAAAAGGAATATACTATCAAGATCGATGAGTCTGGCGAGGAAGTTTACTGGGAGAAGGTAAAGAACGCAGCTAAGGCTGAAATCGCTCTCCGTCGCGTATTGAAGGATGAGAATGCAGTAGCGTTCACAACCAACTTCGATGACCTCGGCGATGCAGACATCGACGATCCAAACTTCTGCGGTTTCGACCAGATTCCTGGTTTGGCTTCACAGCGCCTGATGGCAGAGGGTTACGGTTTCGGTGCAGAGGGTGACTGGAAGACAGCTTGCCTCTACCGCACACTCTGGGTTATGAACCAGGGCTTGGAGAAGGGTTGCTCATTCCTCGAGGACTACACACTCAACTTCGCTGCCGACCGCACATCTAGCCTCCAGAGCCACATGCTCGAGGTTTGCCCATTGATCGCTACAGACAAGCCAAAGCTCGAGGTTCACTTCCTCGGCATCGGTATCCGCAAGCAGCAGACAGCTCGCCTCGTATTCACATCTAAGACAGGTAAGGGTGTTAAGGCAACAGTAGTTGACCTCGGGAACCGTTTCCGTCTCATCGCAAGTGAGGTAGAGTGCATCGAGCCAAAGGCAATGCCTAAGCTCCCTGTAGCTTCAGCTCTCTGGGTTCCACAGCCAACCTTCGAGATTGGTGCAGGTGCCTGGATCCTTGCTGGTGGTACTCACCACAGTGCATTCTCTTACGACATCACTGCTGAGTACTGGGAGGACTTCTGCGAGATTCTGGGTATTGAGTTCGTCAACATCGACAAGAACACAACTATCAGCAGCTTCAAGCAGCAGCTCCGCAACAACGAGATTTATTACATGCTCAACAAGGCATTGCGATAATTTTTAATATATATAAGAAATGAGCGCAAAAACTATTATAGAATCAGGTAAGGCAATTCTCGGTATCGAGTTTGGCTCTACCCGAATCAAGGCTGTCTTGATTGACACCGACAACAACCCTATCGCACAGGGTAGCTTTGAGTGGGAAAACCAGTTGGTTGATGGCCTCTGGACTTACAGCATCGACACCATCTGGAAAGGTTTGCAGGATTGCTACGCCGACCTCCGCAAGAACGTGAAGGCAGAGTACGACTGCGAAATCAAGCAGTTGGCTGCCATCGGTATCTCTGCGATGATGCACGGCTACATGGCTTTCGGCAAGGATGAGAACATCCTCGTTCCTTTCCGCACCTGGCGCAATACCAACACCGCACAGGCAGCAGCCGAGCTTTCAGAGCTCTTCCACTTCAACATCCCATTGCGTTGGAGCATCTCTCACGTTTATCAGGCTATCCTGAACGGTGAAGAGCACATCAATAAGATTGACTTCCTCACCACGCTCGCTGGTTACATCCACTGGCAGCTCACTGGCAAGAAGGTTCTGGGTGTAGGCGACGCATCAGGTATGCTCCCTATCGATTCCAACACCAACAACTACGATGCTGAGATGGTGGCTAAGTTCGACAAGCTCATCGAGCCTAAGAACCTGGGCTGGAAGATTCTCGACATTCTCCCAGAGGTTTTGAACGCAGGTGAAGACGCAGGCGTTCTGACCGAGGAAGGTGCGAAGAAGCTCGACCCATCTGGCACACTCCAGGCTGGTGCTCCTCTCTGTCCTCCTGAGGGCGATGCAGGTACGGGTATGGTAGCTACCAATGCTGTTCGTCAGCGCACTGGTAACGTAAGTGCAGGTACTTCTTCTTTCTCTATGATTGTATTGGAGAAAGCCTTGAGCCAACCTTACGAAGTAATTGATATGGTGACAACTCCAGATGGTAGTCCTGTTGCCATGGTTCACTGCAACAACTGTACTTCTGACCTCAATGCTTGGGTTGGTTTGTTCAAGCAGTATCAGGAGTTGCTCGGTGTTCCGGTAGATATGAACGAGGTATTCGGCAAGCTCTACAACCACGCTCTTGAAGGCGATGCAGACTGCGGCGGCTTGATTGCTTACAACTATATCTCTGGTGAGCCTGTAACAGGTCTTGCAGAAGGTCGCCCAATGTTCGTACGTTCTGCCAACGACCACTTCAACCTCGCCAATTTCATGCGTGCCAACCTCTACGCTTCAGTAGCCGTATTGAAGATTGGTAACGATGTATTGTTCAAGGACGAGAAGGTACAGGTGGACCGCATCACCGGTCATGGCGGTTTGTTCAAGACCAAGGGTGTAGGTCAGCGCATCCTTGCAGCAGCCATCAACTCCCCTATCTCTGTCATGGAGACTGCAGGCGAAGGTGGTGCTTGGGGTATTGCCCTGCTCGCAGGCTATCTCGTAAACAATGCTGAGAAGCTGAGCCTGGCTGATTACCTCGACCAGAAGGTATTTGCCGGCAATACAGGTGTAGAGATTGCTCCTACAGCAGAAGACGTAGCAGGTTTCGACAAGTACATCGAAACCTACAAGGCTGGTCTTGCCATCGAGCAGGCAGCTGTAGCCAACAAGAAATAATCCCATCTTTTTCAGTACGTTTGTGGGGGGAATTGACCCTCACAAACGTACTATCAATAAATTTAAACTTCAATTTACCCCTATTCTTATAACAACACAAAACTTACAAACATGATGAATAAACTTTTCGCTGCTGCCCTCCTCTCTTCAGCAGTTGCATTCTCAGCCCAGGCTCAGGATGTAACAGGAACCATCCATGCGAGCCAGGGAACGCAGAAGATAAACCGTGAAATCTACGGACAGTTTGCCGAACACCTCGGAAGCTGCATCTATGGTGGACTCTGGGTCGGTCCGGAGTCAAACATTCCTAACACCCAGGGTTACCGCAACGACGTGCTCCAAGCCCTCAAGGACCTCAAGGTTCCAGTTTTGAGATGGCCAGGAGGATGCTTCGCCGACGAGTACCACTGGATGGACGGAATCGGTCCGCGTGAGAATCGCCCTAAGATGCAGAACAACAACTGGGGAGGAACCATCGAGGACAACTCCTTCGGAACCCACGAGTTCCTGAATCTCTGCGAGATGCTGGGCTGCGAGCCTTACATCAGCGGTAACGTAGGTTCGGGAACGGTAGAGGAACTGGCTAAATGGGTAGAATACATGACCAGCGACGGCGATACTCCGATGGCAAAGCTCCGCCGACAGAACGGACGCGACAAGGCATGGAAGGTGAAATACCTCGGAGTGGGCAACGAGAGCTGGGGATGCGGTGGAAACATGCGCCCAGAGTACTACTCTGACCTCTTCCGCCGTTATTCTGTATATTGCCGCAACTATGATGGCAACGAACTCTACAAGATTGCATCAGGAGCCAGCGACTACGATTACAACTGGACCAAGGTGCTGATGGACCGTGTAGGTCATCGTGCCAACGGAATTTCCCTACATTATTATACAGTAACCGGATGGAGCGGAAGCAAGGGTTCGGCTACCAAGTTCAGCAACGACGACTACTACTGGACCATGGGCAAATGCCTCGGCATTGAAGACGTAATCAAGAAGCACGAAGCCATCATGGACAAGGCTGACCCAAAGAAGCAGATTGGTCTGCTCGTAGATGAATGGGGAACCTGGTGGGATGAGGAACCAGGAACCATCAAGGGTCACCTCTATCAGCAGAACTGCATGCGCGATGCTTTCGTGGCAGCCCTCTCGCTCAACGTATTCCACCGTCACGCCGACCGCATCAAGATGGCAAACATCGCCCAGGTAGTGAACGTGCTCCAGTCTATGATCCTCACCGACACCAAGGGCACCGGTCATATGGTTCTCACTCCAACCTACCACGTGTTCAAAATGTACAAGGACTTCCAGGATGCAACCTATCTCCCTATGGACGTGAAGTGCGATTCTATGGATGTCCGTGGCGATGATCACGCCAAGGATGGCAGAAAGATTCCTGTGGTTTCTACATCTGCAGCCAAGAAGGCAGACGGCACCGTAGTGGTTTCACTCGCCAACGTAAGCCTCGACAAGGCTCAGGAGGTAGTGTTCAGCCTCGATGGTCTGAAGGCTCCAAAGACAGTGGCAGGCGAGATCCTGACCTGCAAGAAGGTGAGCGATTTCAACGATTTCGAGCACCCGGATGTAGTGAAGCCAGCAACATTCAAGGATGCAAAATTGAAGAAAAACACCTTGAAAGTGAAAATTCCTGCAAAATCTATCGTAGTTTTGAAAATAAAATAGTACTTTTGTAGGGTAAATTGCTCATATCATCAGTCCTCTTCACGATAAGAGGCTGATGAGCAATCAGTTTCAGCAGAAAAACAATAACAACAACATTAAATACATTTGTATGATGAACGACATTAAAGTAATGAATCATGCAGCAGATAATATCCGTATCTTGGCTGCTTCAATGGTAGAAAAGGCAAACTCTGGTCACCCAGGTGGTGCTATGGGTGGTTCTGACTTCATCAACGTGCTCTTCGCAGAGTACCTGGTTTATGATCCAGCAGATCCAACATGGACTGGTCGCGACCGCTTCTTCCTCGACCCAGGTCACATGAGCCCAATGCTCTATGCAGGTTTGGCTTTGCGCGGTTTCTTCTCTATCGAAGACCTCAAGCAGTTCCGCCAGTGGGGTTCAGTAACTCCAGGTCACCCAGAGCTCGATCTTCAGCGTGGTATCGAGAACTCATCAGGTCCTCTCGGTCAGGGTCACGCACTCGCAGCTGGTGCAGCTGTTGCTGAGAAGTTCCTTGAGGCACGTCTGGGTTCAACCATGATGCAGCACAAGATCTACGCATACATTTCTGATGGTGCTGTAGAGGAGGAAATCTCTCAGGGTGTAGGTCGTATCGCCGGCAACCTCGGTTTGAACAACCTTATCATGTTCTACGATTCCAACGACATCCAGCTCTCTACAGAGTGTGGCGTTGTAATGAACGAAGATACAGAGATGAAGTACAAGGCTTGGGGCTGGAATGTCATCAAGATCAACGGTAACGACGTAGCTCAGATTCGTGAGGCTCTCGATGCTGCTCAGAAGGAGCAGGATCGCCCTACCCTCATCATCGGTAAGACCGTAATGGGTAAGGGTGCTCTCCGCGCAGACGGCACAAGCTACGAGGCTTGCATCAATACTCACGGTGCTCCTCTCGGTGGCGACGCATACGTCAATACAATCAAGCACCTCGGTGGTGATCCTGAGAATGCATTCGTTATCTTCGACGATGTAAAGGAGATCTACGCTAAGCGTGCTGAGGAGTTGAAGAAGATCGTTGCTGAGCGCAAGGCTGCAGAGGCTGAGTGGCGCAAGGCTAACCCAGAGAAGGCTGCTCAGATGGATGAGTGGTTCAGCGGCAAGGCTCCTAAGGTAGATTGGAGCAAGGTTGAGCAGAAGGCTGGTTCAGCTACTCGTGCTGCTTCTGCTGCTTGTCTCGGTGTTTTGGCAGAGCAGGTTCCTAATATGATCTGTGCATCTGCTGACCTTTCTAACTCAGATAAGACAGATGGTTTCTTGAAGAAGACCAAGAGCATCGTTCGCGGTGACTTCTCAGGTGCTTTCTTCCAGGCAGGTGTTGCTGAGTTGACAATGGCTGATATGTGTATCGGTATGATGCTCCACGGTGGTGTGGTTGCAGCAATGGGTACATTCTTCGTATTCTCTGATTATATGAAGCCAGCTGTTCGTATCGCTGCCCTGATGCAGGTTCCAGTGAAGTTCATCTGGACTCACGATGCATTCCGCGTTGGTGAGGATGGACCTACTCACGAGCCAGTTGAGCAGGAGGCACAGATCCGCTTGATGGAGAAGTTGAAGAACCACGCAGGCAAGGACAGCGTTCGCGTATTCCGTCCAGCTGATGCTGACGAGACTACAGTTTGCTGGAAGCTCGCTATGGAGAATGTTGAGACTCCTACAGCGCTCATCTTCTCTCGCCAGGGCATCGCTAAGTTGCCAGAGGGAACAGACTACGAGCAGGCAGCTAAGGGTGCTTACATCGTAGCAGGCAGCGACGAGAATCCAGACGTTATCCTCGTAGCAAGCGGTTCTGAGGTTTCTACATTGGAGGCTGGTTGCGAGGCTTTGCGTGCCGACGGCATCAAGGTTCGCGTGGTAAGTGCTCCATCAGAGGGCTTGTTCCGTGGTCAAAGCAAGGAGTATCAGGAGAGCGTATTGCCAAAGAACGCTAAGATCTTCGGTATGACTGCTGGTCTTCCTGTAACTCTCGAGGGTCTCGTAGGCGCCAACGGTAAGGTTTGGGGCATGGAGAGCTTCGGTTTCTCTGCTCCTTACAAGGTACTCGATGAGAAGCTCGGCTACACAGGCGAGAACGTTTACAAGCAGGTCAAGGCTTTCTTGGCAGAGGCTTAATTAGCATAAACTAAACAGGAGTTGGAAGCTGGAGTTGGAGATTTTGCCGGATGGCAGATTTCCATTTCCGGCATCCGACTCCTTTCACTCTTTTAATATTAACCTTGTGAAGGATAAGGGTTTACCCCGGTTTCTTCACTTAAAAACTTAAAGTATTATGGAAGTAAAGACAGTTGGTATTGCATGCGACCATGCAGGTTTTCCATTGAAGCAGTTCGTATTGGAATATTTGGAGAAGAAGGGTTATCCTGTAAAGGATTACGGTACATACAGCGATGCGAGTGTTGACTATCCTGACTTCGGCCATGCGCTCGGCGAAGGCATTGAGAGCGGCGAGGTTTATCCAGGTATCGGCATTTGCGGCAGTGGCGAGGGAATCGCCATGACTTTGAACAAGCATCAGGGTGTACGTGCCGGTTTGGCATGGTGCAAGGAGATTGCTCATCTCGTTCGTCAGCACAATGATGCCAATGTATTGGTACTTCCAGGACGTTTCATCAACAACAAGACCGCCGAGGCTATCCTCGACGAGTTCTTCGCTACTACCTTCGAGGGTGGCCGTCATGAGCGCCGCGTCAAGAAGATTCCTCTCCAGAAGTAAGGAAGGAATTTAAGGAAAGGAGTTAAGGAGTTAAGAAGTTTAAGGAGTTAAGACGAATACCTAGTAGATTAAAAACTACGCCAAAAGACTGTTGTCTTAACTCCTTTAACTTCTTAACTCCTTTAACTCCTTAATATCTATAACCATCAAAACATAAAGATTATGAGCAAATATTTTGCAGAATCAGAACTCATCATCAATGAGGATGGAAGTTGCTTCCACCTTCATCTGCGCCCGGAGCAGGTGGCGGATAAAGTAATCCTCGTAGGCGACCCAGGTCGCGTAGCCCTCGTAGCATCCCATTTCGAGACCCAGGAGTGCGAGGTTTCCAGCCGCGAATTCCACGCCATCACCGGAACATATAAAGGCAAGAGAATCACCGTGCAGAGCACCGGTATAGGATGCGATAATATTGACATCGTGGTCAACGAGCTGGATGCGCTGAAGAACATCGACTTCACTACTCGCACCGAGAAACCGGAGCACACTACCCTCACACTCGTGCGCATCGGAACCTGCGGCGGACTGCAGCTCAACTGTCCTGCAGGAACCTTCGTCGCTTCACAGAAGAGCATCGGTTTCGATGGACTCATCAACTTCTATGCCCGCCGCAACGAAATCTGCGACCTCGAGACCGAGGCTGAATTCAAGCGCCAGGTGAAGTGGAACGACCAGATTGGCAATCCATACTGCGTGAACAACGACCCGGAACTGCTCAATCAGATTGCCAGCGACGACATGGTTCTCGGAATCACCATCGCCTGCGGCGGATTCTACGGTCCTCAGGGCAGAGAGCTCCGTGCCCCGCTTGCCGACCCGGAACTTAACCAGAAGATTGAAGCATTCGAGTATAAAGGCTTGCGCGTCAACAACTTTGAGATGGAGAGTTCAGCCCTGGCTGGTCTTTCTCTCCTCTTAGGCCATAAGGCACTCACCTGCTGTATGGTCATCGCCAATCGCCGTGCCCTCAGTGCCAACACAGGCTATAAGAGCACCATCGACAATCTCATCAAGGTTGTATTAGATAGAATCTAGTTCATTGCAGCAATACGCCCTGAAAGGCAAAAGCTCTCGCACCCCCGCTAGGCGTCCCGGCGGATTTGAAATCCGCCGTAAAAAAAGGTTCGACCTATTAAAACCGGGGGATTTGTAATCCCCCAACAAAAGGAAAAGCATACTCCTTTGCTGCGGATTACAAATCCGCAGATCCTAAATAGGTTAGGACATTTTTAAACGCCGGATTGCAAATCCGGCGGGACGCTAACGCCCTGAAAGGCAGAAGCTCATTGCAGCAATACGCCCTGAAAGGGCAGAAGCTCCTAGCCCAGGGCAACGCCCTGGGTTAAAACAGCAAACAACCCTGTCGCCCTGAAAGGGCAAAAGCTTTAAAATAAACAAGAAAGAATGAAGAATCAAGAAGAATGTATCTGCGCCCTGGCAACCCCAGCTGGCGGTGCAATCGGAATCATCCGACTCAGCGGCTCCGACGCCATTACCCTCACCGACAAAATCTTCCAGTCTGCCAACGGCAAATCCCTGGAAGAAGCCAAGCCCTACACCCTGCATTATGGAGAAATCAAGGATAAGGATGGCAACACCATCGATGATGTACTGGTGAGCGTATTCCGTGCCCCCCACAGTTATACAGGCGAGAATTCCACCGAAATTTCCTGTCACGGCAGCCGGTACATTCTTCAGCAGGTTCTCCATCGCTTTACGGAAGTAGGATGTCGCCAGGCAGAACCCGGCGAATACACCCGTCGTGCCTATCTCAACGGCAAGATGGACCTCTCGCAGGCAGAGGCAGTAGCCGATCTCATCGCCTCTACCAACAAGGCAACCCACAAGATGGCGCTTAGCCAACTGAAGGGTCACTTCAGTAACGAGCTCTCCCTGCTGCGCGAAAAATTATTAAAGATGACTTCACTCCTGGAGTTGGAGCTGGACTTCAGCGACCACGAGGAACTGGAGTTTGCTGACCGCAGCGATCTCCAGGCACTAGCCGAAGAAATCAATCATAAGATTACCACCCTCGCCCACTCCTTCGAGACCGGCAACGCCCTGAAGCAGGGAGTAGCAGTAGCCATCGTAGGCAAGACGAATGTGGGCAAGAGCACCCTGCTCAACCGTCTGCTCCACGAGGAAAAAGCCATCGTGAGCGACATTCACGGAACCACCCGAGACGTAATCGAAGACACCACCCTCATCGACGGAATCACCTTCCGCTTCATAGATACGGCAGGAATCCGCAAGACGGATGATGTGGTAGAGAACATCGGAATAGAGCGCACCTTCCAGAAGATGGAAGAGGCGAAGATTGTAATCTGGCTATTGGACGAGCAGCCATCGGTCTCAGAAATCGAGGAGATGAAGCAGAAGAACCAGGGCAAGAAGCTGCTGGTGGTATTCAATAAGATGGATAAGCTGGAGGATGAAAAGCTTGAGTTCGATAAGTTCACTCATTCCTGCGGTTCAGATTCCGGCGAAGCAGAATCCACTGAAGCAGAATCCCCACTCTTTATCAGTGCCCGCACGGGCGAGAACGTTTCATCCCTGGAGCAGGCATTAGTAAAAGCCGCTGATATTCCGGAGATTACCGAGAACGACGTCATCATTACGAGTGCCCGCCACTACGAGGCTCTTCTCCGTGCCCAAGCTTCCCTCTCCCGCGTATTTGAGTCAATGGAAATGGGAATGAGCGGCGACATCATCGCCGAAGATTTGAAAATGGTATTGGAGGAGCTGGGCGAAATCACCGGTGGCCAGATCAGCAGCCAGGAAACGCTGAACAATATCTTCAAGCATTTCTGCATCGGGAAATAAGTTGTGATAAACAACGATTAATATCGACAACAAATGATAGTTAAGGTGCTCAAAATGAGCACCTTTCTTTTTAGCCTTACTATTGGTTATAATCAATGGTAAGGCTTTTTTAGCACCTTTTTGTACCGCTCTTGTACCTCCACTTTTCAAAAGTAATAATTTGAGACTCCATTTTTGGCAAATGAGTGCAAGATTGCCGAGAGTTTTGGACAATGATGGACGATGATATAAGACTATTGAAAATAAACGGAGTAATGACAGACGACTTTTTCTACAATAAATTAAGTAAAAAAGTATAAAAAGCGTACAAATGACAGCAAGCAAAGAAAGAATTCTAAAAATTTGCGAGTATTGTGGGAAGAGCTTCTATGCATCAAAATCTACAACTCGTTATTGCTCCAAGCAATGCAACAGTTATGCCTATAAGGCAGCAAAACGTGAGGAGAAAGTAAAGATGGCTGAGACAATGAGCCACCGAAAAGCTTCCGAGAAATCCATGTCTGAAATCCTCGTGAAAGAATACCTCACTATTCAAGAGGTCGCTATACTTTTGGGACTAAGCAGACAGACCATATATAATATGGTGTATAGTGGTAAGTTGCGAGCATCCAAGATTACTTCTCGTTTATCTTTAATCAGAAAGCGAGATATAGATTATCTTGTTGATAGTTTGCCATACACCACAAAAAAAAGTGCTTCAAAAGAAGCAGTTCATGCAAACCGAGAGCTACCTGTTCCAGAATATTACTCTGCCAAGGAAATTGCAGAAGTCCACAACACTTACGAGACCGCCATCTATGAGATAGTCAAGAAAGTCAAGATTTCAAGAATATCCATACAAGGAAGAGTATATTGGAACAAGAAAGAGGTGGATGATTATTTTGCACACCTGTCTCCAGATCCAACCATCAGTGAATGGATGACTGTTATGGACATTCAACAGAAATATTGTATGACGAAAACAGCCGTATATAGTTTCGTTAGTCACAATGCTATTCCAAGAAAAATGGAAGGTAACAATGTTCTGTATTCCAAGCGTCATTTACAATTGGCAAAAGGTGAATCCGTAGAAGACCAACTTTATTATACAATACCGGAGGCCATGAAGTTGTATGTTTTAAGTCAGGACCAGCTTTATAAGCGTATCAAGAAATACGCTATTGAAAAGGTGAAGATTGGCAAGTATATCAAGATTTCCAAGCGAGATTTAGAGAAAGCTATCGGCAAGCCTAAGGTTATTTAGCGGTTATCAAAAGGTTAAGTTGTACCCCATTACATAACTCTATTATTTTGCAATCGATTTCAAAGATCCCTTAATACGGGATCATATATGAAACATAAGTATCACATTATAAAAAGTAAACATCATGGTAAATACATGTACAAGAGTTTCTCTTCGCCAAAGAGCGATTAAAAACGACCGTATTTCTCTTTATTTGGATTTCTATCCACCAGTACGCAACCCTGAGACTATGCAAATGAGTCGCAGGGAATATTTAGGTATCTATATCTATGCTCATCCAAAGAATGAGATGGAACGTGAGTTTAATACAGATATGCTCAACAAAGCAGAGGCCATCCGTTGTATCAGAACCCAATTACTCATCAATGAAGAATTTGGTTTTTTGGACAAAACACGACAGAAAGCTGATTTTTTGGCATACTTTGAGAAGATGACACATAAGAAAGATGACAAGTGGACATGTGTCTACAAGCATTTCTTCAAATTTGTTCAAGGTCATTGTACATTTGGGGATGTGACAGTGGAACTTTGCAAAAAGTTCAGAGAGTATCTTCTGAATGCAAATCAGTTGAATCGAACAAAACAAAAGGTATCTCTCAACTCTGCAGCAGGTTACTACTCTACTTTCCGTGGTCTCTTAAAAATCGCCTATCGTGACAAGTGGTTGCGTGAGAACATCAATGACTATCTGGACAAGATTGAGCCACAAGATGTAAAGAAGGAGTTTCTTACCCTCGATGAAGTAAAGCAGTTGGCAGCTACTCCTTGCGATATACCTGTACTGAAGTCTGCCTCCCTCTTTGCTTGCCTCACAGGATTGCGAATCAGCGACATTTTAAAATTGCGTTGGGAAGACTTCGAGATAGCTCCCGACCAAGGCTATTGCTTGCGTATTCGTACCCAGAAGACTCAGACCGAGGCAACCTTGCCTATCAGCAAAGAGGCATACGAACTATGTGGTGAACCAAGCACGGGTATCGTGTTCAAGGGATTGAAGCGCAGCATGATTAACCATCCCCTTAAAGCATGGTTGAAGAAGGCTGGAATCACTAAGCCATTTTCATTCCATTGCTTCCGGCACTCGTATGCAACAATCCAAATCGCCTTAGGCACAGACATTTACACGGTTTCGAAGATGCTCACCCATAAGAATGTAAGCACAACACAGATATATGCCGACCTCGTGAACGCAAAGAAAAGAGAGACAGCAAATAAGATTTCTCTTAAATAAATCCATTGCATTCATTTCATGGTGCCCGATATTGAAAAAATGTTCAATATCGGGCTTTTTAGTTAAAGGCTCCTAAAAGTTTTACGTGAGTCACGCGTGACTCACGTGTCTGTTTCTGCAGTTTTTCCTATTTTTGCGCCACAAATGATTAATAATACGCAATATGAAACAGTTTAAAAAAGAATTTTTGACACAGCATTTATTGGTTTTGTGTGCAATGTCTATCATTGGTGCACTTGTTCGCAACGAAGCTATGCAATATGGTGTAGACACCTTTAGCTGCAACTTGACGTTCGTTATCTCAACCACCATACTGATGGTTGTTTATCTCCATGCATTAGATAGTATCGTACGATTGCTTGCCCCATGGTTTAAGCATATCTTTTGTAATACAGTAAACAATACAGAAAGAAAGCATCTGTCTTCTATTGCCATCAATGACACAAATACATATGACGAGGGGGAAGAGCTAAACCTGGAAGATGTAACTTTCGTCTATGCAGATGAAGCCTCTTCTTGTATTACAAGCTATGAACAGTTGAGACAGAAAGCATTGGAAGACAAAGCCAAAAAGGAAAAGGTCTTGTTAAACTCAGCTATCGATTATACCAGAAGAACTTTTGCTGCCTACATGAAAGAGGAGCATTTGAATCAACTTTGTGACAACATCGCTATTTTCCAGTGTTGTGCCTCTACACACATGAGACATCATTCATTGATTGTTGACAAGGCTATTCGTACTATTGACTTAATGCATTATGCTTGGAATATAGGAAACCTTTTCAAGAAGAAAGGCATTGATACAGCAACCTTTATAAAACAAGTTTTTGCTGATGCGCTGGTTGATGTGGAAATATCCACTATTATAAGGAAGTTAAGAATGGAAGGTACCTGCATCATTGAATTACTACCAAGCTTAGATGTTCAAGGCGGAATCAAGACAAATTATTGTTGCTGATAAGCATTGAGCAGTTATTCAGAGGTTATATCTCAGTGATATTTATCTCCATTACATAACTCATTTACTTTGTACCCGAATAATAAAAAATGAACAGATATGATAAATGAAAGTATCACCTTTGATAAGTTACCACAAGCGGTATCTTATTTAACAGAACAAGTTATCGAGTTGAAGCAAATGGTATCAGCACTTCAACCTACATCATCAGCAAATAACCATATATTGGTTGAGATTGATGAGGCTGCTATTATTATAATGAAGTCGAAGCCAACCATTTATCGATTGGTTAACCAAGGCATTCTGCCATCCTATAAAAAAGGTAAGAAGCTATACTTCTATAAGGATGAGCTGCTTGCATGGATTGAGAATGGTCGAAAAGCTACCAAGGAGCAGAACCATTCTGAAATGCTAAAAGCCATGCAAGGAGGAATGAAGCGCAAACCCAAGTCAATGTATAATTTTTAACTCTATACCAAATGACAGCTTTAAATAACAATAAGGAAACTTCCATCAATCCAATGATTATCATGGATAAGGCTATTGATATGAGTACTCGCCTATCAGGAAGCCAGTTTCCCGTAAGCATCTTTCCTGCCAAGATTCAGAGAATCATCAAGGAGGTACACGAATGCCACAGTTTTCCTACCGACTATATATCAGCAGCCATACTCACTGCATTGGCTGTTGGTATCGGCAACACGCACTTGGCACAGATGAAACAAGGTTGGCTTGAAAGTCCTATCTTATACATGGCTCTTATCGGAAGACCAGGAGCCAACAAGAGCCACCCACTTAGCTTCGCTATGAAGCCATTCCTCGATTACGACTATGAGCAAAACAAGTTGTTCGAGGAGCAATACAGTAAGTTTGAGGAAAAGATGTGCATGTCTCGCAAGGAACGCATTGAAAATGGAGAGGATGGATTTCCGCAAGAACCTGTACGCAAACGTTTCTTGGTCTCTGATGTCACACCAGAAGGCTTGAGCTATATTCATGCGCAGAACAAGAGGGGTTTATGCCTATGGACAGACGAGCTATCTGCATGGTTCAAGAACTTCAACCGCTATAACAATGGTTCAGAGGAACAGTTCTGGCTATCTGTCTTTAGCGCCAAGACAACCATATCAGACAGAAGAAGTTCCAAGAGTTCCATCTTCATTAAACGCCCCTATATCTCAGTAATCGGAACCATCCAAAAGAAGATACTTAGTGAGTTGGCGAAAGGCGAACGCTCCAGCAACGGCTTCATCGATCGCATTTTGTTCGTCATGCCTAACCTTCAGCAGAAAGCGAGATGGAGTGACCGAGAGTTGCCCGATAATATAGAGCGAGATTGGCAAGCCATCATTCAACACCTTATTGATATGGAGTGTCCAATAAATGAGCAACAGGAAATCGAGCCTCATGTCTTATCATTCACTGAAGAAGCTAAGGCAAGGCTCTATGAATGGCAGCATCATTTCTCCGAGCAATGCGACAATGAAACAAATGATACCATTGTCAGCATCTATTGCAAGTTGGAGATATACATCATCCGTTTCTGTCTGATCATTCAATTGGCACGATGGACGTGTGGTGAATGTGATAAGGAAGCCATCGACCTGCTGAGTGTAGAGCGAGCCATCCGATTGACAGAGTATTTCAAGAACTCTGCCATATCAGTACAAAATATCCTCAACGAGAATATGCTCACCGCTCAACAACAAGCAATCGTCAACCATCTTCCTGCAACATTCACTACTGCCCAAGCTCATGATGTCGCCAAAGAGAACGACATGAAGGCAAGGACATTGGAAAGATTTCTGAATGATAACATCGGAGTCCTATTTCGCAAAGAGAAGCATGGAGAATATTCAAAGATTAACTCGTGACGGTATTGTCGGAATTGTCGCTTTTGGCGGTTTTAATACCAAAAGCGACAAAACCGACAGAACCGCCACATAAAAAAAGAAATGAAATGAGTACACATAGATTCATATTAGAGCCATACAAAGGCATCGCTACCCGACATACATGTCCAGAATGTCATAAGAAACGTAGCTTCGCCCGATATATTGACACAGAAGGGAAGATTGAGTTTCCTCCTTACGTGGGTCGCTGCAACCATGAGCAAAGTTGTGGTTATCACTTCACTCCCAAGGATTTTTTTGAGAAGAATCCCGAAAAGAATGAGACATTCACAAAGGATGAGACTATTTCATATAAGAAGAGAGAAATGCTGAAGCCATTACCCACTTCTTATATAGACGAGAACATCATGCGAAGTTCTCAGAAATGTTATGAGACAAACAACCTTTTCTTGTTTCTATCTTCTCAATTCGGTGAAACAGCTACTCTTTCTTTGATGGAGAAATATCATGTCGGAACTTCCAAACACTGGACTGGTGCCACGGTATTTTGGCAAGTTGACAATCAAGGTAAGGTGAGAACTGGTAAGGTAATGCTCTATAATCCCGAGACAGGTAAGCGAGTAAAAGAACCATACAGCCATGTTTCATGGGTACACTCGCTTATCCCCCACAAGGATTTCAATCTCTGTCAATGCTTCTTTGGCGAACATCTTATCAATAAAGACAAGACCAAGCCTATAGCATTGGTTGAAAGTGAGAAGACAGCCTTGATAGCCTCCTACTATCTTCCTCAATTCTCATGGATAGCAAGTGGTGGTAAGAATGGTTGCTTTAACACGAAGTCGTTATCTGTTCTGAAAAACAGAGATGTGGTCTTATTCCCTGATTTGGGAGCGACAACAGTTTGGCAAGATAAGCTACCAATGAGGCAAGTTCTCGGCATCCGTGCAACACTTTTCGACTTTTTAGAGCATCAAGCCTGCGAAGAAGATAAAGCTAAAGGCTTGGACATTGCTGATTATTTGCTCAAAATCAAGCCTGCAGAAGCAAAACTTCAAGCCCTCATCAAACAGAATCCTGCCATTCGGAAGTTGATAGATGTCTTCAAACTCGAAATCGTTGACGAGCCTCAACCACGTTTCCGCACTCCTAAAAGGCAACGTGGTTTCAGACTCTGAGATGATTTGAAAAATCGAGGTATCTGACGATAGCAAGTTATGTTTTGAGTTACTCAAAACCTTTCGAGTTACTCTCGAAAGCACTTGCCTATCGGTAGATACCTCTCCAAAGTCGAGTATCTGAATCAACCTATCGGTAAGTATTGATTTGCAAATATGATGATTGAGTGACTTACTGACGTACTGATTCATTGTCGTATTGATATACAGACAGAAAGTATTGTATATATGTTTATATGTATATCATTCATTTGAACAAACGTTAGAACGTTCTAACAACGACCAAATAAGCAACGCTTATGCCAAAATCCCAATAAAATACTTTAGAATTATGATTGAATGGATTGTTTTGGCATTTCGACAGCTAATATTCGTCTCGCAAGCCATAAATCATCACATATCTTTAGCATTAGTATTATTAATAATCGAAGCATGGAGAAGTAAGCTATCGCATGGGCGTTATCATCATTAGCTTGTGGAGTACATCCATGGGCATAAAAGTTACGATATGCATATCCATTTGTATACTCGCTATTATCAGTGTAGTAGCTAAAATATCCACGCTCATTTTTGGTCAAAAGATGGTCATCTGTGACAAGCAATCCAAGTTCAAGCAATTCATCTAGACCATTGCGAGCATCTTTATCATAATGCCAATATGAACAGCTTCCAAACTCCCATATTGCTTTTAATGCAGGCAAAATTTTAACATTCGTAAATTTTAGTTTTCCCTCATCATCTATTTTTAGCATTCTATTCTCAATAAGGAAATCTATCTTGCTTTTTTGATAAGATGTATATTGGTCATAACCCACTGACTCATGAATAATGAGTTCTACGAAGGAATGATACTTTTTATGCTTATATGGGGCAACATTATATAATAATGATGCAGAAGCAAACAAATAAAACAAAACTTGTTTTATTGTAGGGTTGCTCTCATTAATCTCATAATATTTATTCATGAGCAAACTCTTTGCCTCAGACATTTTTTGAGGAGGAAGCATTGCAAGATATTCAGAATCTATCTCATCTTCCTTCACAAATGTATCATATTGACGCGCAATATTATCTAATTCAGGGAAGATAATCCGACATTTCTCCAACCACCCATCTTCAACTTTAGGGAGCCTTATTGGCAAACCAGAATAACAAAACTCTTCGCTCAAATAACTTATATAAAAGTTTTCTAATAATCGCTCGATTGGCAAACCTAATTGCAAGAGAATATTATTATATCCTGCCAATTGATATATTGCAAGATTGTTTTTATCTTCAAATTTCTGATAATTTGGATATGCAGTCTTACTCTTATCCATAAAAGCTTGTTCAATTGCTTCCACTTCACAGTTCTTATTAATAAGATTTATCATAAAATATTTATCCATCCAGTTAAACACACGACCACAATATATTACTTTATTCGAATCAGAACAAGAAACTATAAAAGATTTATGGTAATTATATGAAGGGTATCCTTTTTCATATGAAACAGACATACTCCTTTTATCTTCAAGGCTACTGAAGACAACTTCAAACTGACGTCTTGTTATACAAGTTCTTGGATCATTCAACAAGTCATCATTAAGTTTTCGTTCTAATCGTTCTGCTTTCAAACGGGTCTTTGCAGAAAGGACAAACTTATCTGCCACATTCTTTGCTTGGACTATCAAACGTACGTAATTTAAGTTTGGTTCTTCACTTTCAAGATATTTTATTACAATATCTTCACGTTCACTTATACTTAAGCTAGAAGGGAAATACAAATGCTCGTTATTATTATTTGTATGACATGCAACAAATTCATCAAGGAGCAAATGAGCTGATAATTTCTCATGAAGTAGTAGTTCTTTTATTACTTGTTTATATTTCTCAACAATTCTACAATTCTTAAGAACACAGCGTAGTTCATTTACATTGGAGCCAATAATAGACTTCAATGTTTCCGAATCAATAGCATTATAGCACTTAAACTGGTCTATTATAACCCAAAATGTATTACGATATGCCCATTCTAACTTTTTGTATTCATCAACAACATCCACTGGACTTAATTTCTTGAAGAATCTTGCCACTATACTATAATATTCAGATGTTTTAGACTTTATCATTTCAAAATCTTCTAAACACTCTGTTTTGGGAACAACATTTTCAAATAACTTTCGAATGTGCCATAATTCAATAATTCCATTAATTTCTGAAGGCGCACATTTTTCGTATTCGGAAACACGCACTTCTGCCAAATTTAAGTTTGGACCTATAGATAAGTCCGTATTCGAAAAATAACATACTCTATCCATAATTTCATTCTTTACGTAACACAATTTTCTTAAAATGGCATTTTCACATAACCACCAATATCTTCATTTACCATGAAGTTATTTTGCAGTTTATGCAAATCCTCAATATGACTTATGAGATTATCATAACTATCAAGATTCTCTATTTCCTCACGCCTTGCTTTGCTCAACTGGCAAAAGTCTTCCTCTTGTTCAAGTCCAGCAAATCGACGTCCACATAGATTGGCTGCAATACCTGTCGTCGAACTTCCACTGAATGGGTCAAGAATCCAATCTCCTTGATTGGTTGAAGCAAGAATCATCCGAACAAGAAGGCGTAAGGGCTTCTGTGTAGGATGCTTACCGCAAGTCTTTTCCCAACGACCGATAGCTGGCATTCGCCACACATCCGTCATTTGCTTACCTCCATTCAAATCTTTCATCATCTCGTAGTTGAACTTGTGCGGCACTTTATGCATCTTTCTTGCCCAAATAACAAACTCAGTAGAGTATTTGAAATATCGGCAGGAGATGTTGACTGGAGGATTCGTTTTCTCCCATGTAATTACATTCAGAATCTTATATCCAAGTTCCGTAAGACAGTTAGCCACGGAAAAGATATTGTGATATGTGCCACTTATCCATATTGTACCGTTGTCTTTCAACTTGTCACGGCATAAGCGTAGCCATTCCATGTTGAACGCCATCACGTCATCTTGCGACTTACCTTTATCCCACTCACCTTTATCCACACACACGACCTTACCGCTCTGCAACGATATTCCACCGTTGGAGAGGAAATAAGGAGGGTCGGCAAATATCATGTCGAACTTGAAGTCAAACTCTTTGAGAAGTTTAAAACAATCACCATGAGCAAGGATGAAATCGTTGTTGGGTGATTTGTAAAATGCCTGTACCATAATATACTGTGTTAAGCCATTAAACCACCGCCACCTTCGTCTTGTCTTGTATAAGCAGAGTTCCAACCCGTTTGCCCCATAATGCTAATGGATTTGGGAGGCATTAACTTTTTATTTTCTCCACAAATATTAATGAAAGGACATTCTCCAAATTGTTGTTCTTTTGGCAAAGCTCTGACATATTCGCTTTTAAGAATGCTAATTTTCCCCTCAGGATCATTGCAGGGCATAACGCCCATAACAAGGTGTGCTTTCACACCTTTCTTGTGGGAAGCATGGCAAAGTTGACAAGTTTTATTCCTGTTTGAATGCCATTTGAAATAGTGATGTTCTTTTTCGCATTCAAATATGTACAGGTTCTTCTTGCAAAATTGCTTGCCTACCACACGGTAAACAAAATAATCTATCAGACATGGACTTGCGATAGTCTCATTAGGATATGTCATATGCCATATCTCCCATACACGTCGCCATGCTAAGGCATTCATTTCATCAATATAACTGTATTGATGGCAGAAAATATCCAAGAAACTGGACACTAATGGAATTTCCGTTTTTATAATGCCTGTTCTTAAAGCAACTTTTATGGTATTAATATCACTTGCCACATCAATCTTGTCAAAACCATCGACATTTTGCCAAATACCGAGCACAACCATATCTCTAAGGAACATATCTGTTTTTTTGTTGCCATACCCTGCGCTCTTACAGTTTATCAATGCTTTCCGTAATTCATAGATATCGTTGTGATATGCTTCTATAAGTTCAACAGGGGAACATTTGTGTTTCAAGACAAAAGAAGCAATATTTTTTGCATAAGTAGCTCTTTTGTCCGTTTGTGACAAATTCGTGATTTTAAGTTTACGCACAAATTCCTCTGGCTCATTATAGATATTTTCTTCATCAAAGATGGTATTGTCGCTATCGAAGATGGTAGCTAAATCAGAAAAGTCTCTTGAACCTCTGAAATCCTGATTTGCGCTTAGAAGTCGGACACGACAAATGTCCTGTGGTTCCAATCCACAGGTATCATAAACAAAACGGAAGGCATTTCCATTTGTTCGTATGAATATTGAGTGCAAAGCTTCTGCCACAGCTTTACATTTGTCTTCATCAATCTCACAATTAAGTATTTCTCGATGATGTTTCTCCCAATATCTATGAAATTCCGAAAAATATTCAAAAGAAGTACCTAACGCATGAGTTTTGCCTATTCCATCATAATTGGAATATAGGAAATTGTTAATGGACTTGACTATTTCACGAGCCTGGTCTATGCTAAGTTTTTCTTCAATGCCAAGCTTACTCTTTATTGTTTGGCAGAATTTTGATAATTCATCCATATTGTCAGTTTCTTACTAATTCTATAAATTCTTGAATGGAAGTGAGATTGTACACACTTGGTATTATTCCATACGCCTCTTGCAACTTGTTCTTTGCAGACTTCCAGCCGATACCATCAGTTATCCAAACAAACTCGAAACCTTTCACGGAGTTAATCTTCGGTGCAATATCAGAATAAGAGCGTGCCACCTCATTAAGTTTTGAGCCACCGCCACTATAGAAGTTGACTTCTATCAGATAGACCTTTGATGGAGTCTCTACAACGAAGTCAAAACGCTTTTCGTCATCTCCCAACACTTCTGTAATAGCAGGCCATTCTCTCGAATATACTTCTTGTCTGAATGGTATGCCTGCGTTGGTAAAAATGTTAGCAACCGTATTTTCCATAACGTGGCCGCTTCTGTTCTTTCTTGCGTTTGTGTCCAATCCTGTTTCAATGCCAAATACATAATCCACAAGATTCTTTACCTGTTGATTTTGAAGAACTGCACCAAGTCCTGTATCTGTCAGGAAAGTCATAACGGAGTCAACAGAAATGAACATGCTTTCAAGAGGAACGCAGTTACCTACTGAATCAAGTATCTTCTTTTTGTCACGAGTACGAACTGCAATAAGAATATCCATAACTGAAAAGGCATTCTTATCTCTGTTCCATATTGTTTCTACGCTTTTACGCAAATCCGATGCACCAATGAGGCTGTTGAGCATACATAAGCTCAACTTTATATCTTCAACGTTCTCTGAGATTTTATCAAAGTCACAGAAGAAGTCCAATGTTTGGTTTGTCTCTTTGAGTTGAGACATAAATTTATCAAAATCTTTAAGCATAAATTTTTTGTTTTATAGCCACTTGCTGTGGTTTGTAATCATTTATCTTGTTTGGCTGATGGTCCTTTGTGTTGCGATAACTATGAACCAACAGTTCTGAAATTTTTCCTCTTTTTGCTCCGTTTGAATTTACGTTGCGAGAAGCCATAACTCTGTCTATATGGTAGTCTGCATACAAAACATCAAAAAAATTGTCTGCTTCATTTTTCCCTTTGCAATCAGAATTACTAAGCATAAAACTATGCCCCCCAGCAACCACTTGGTCGCAAAACTCCTTTAATCTGACTTGGGAATCATCATTAAATGCTTCTTTCGTATAGTCGTTAAAGCTTGATGTATCACTCAGAGGACGATATGGAGGGTCGAAATAGAACAATGTATTATCTTGTGCATAAAGCAGTGTCTTCTCAAAATCTCCTTCCAATATTTCTACACGTTTCAACAACTCGCTATCTACTCTAAGCGTATCTTCGTCACATATTTGTGGCTGCAAATACTTTCCACAAGGCACATTGAATAGTCCTTTCTTGTTTACACGATACAAGCCATTGAAGCAAGTACGATTCAAAAAGAAGAATTTTGTTGTATTCTCTATCGGATCAAGATTCTTTTCATTGTAACGTTGGCGTACAGTCATAAACATCTCACGTTTGGCTTCCATGTCTGGCAAAGCGTAATATTCTGCTTGTATGTCACGCAACGAAGGAATCAGTCGCTCTACATTGTCACGTACAGTTCGGTAACAAGTAATCAAGTCCGAATTGATGTCGTTGATTACTGCACGTTTGATATTAGGATACTGTTGCAGCATGTAAAACAACATAGCACCACCGCCAACGAATGGTTCTATGTATGTCGCATTTTCCCAATTATCAAAGTCAGCCGGAAGCTTTTGCTCCAGTTGTTCAATGAGTTGTCCTTTACCACCAACCCATTTGATGAATGGTTTTGCTTTTGAATTCATTATTAGTCATTTTATGCTAATGATTTTCAATCATCAGCGTTATTACCTTTTGTTTTATTGATAAGCTGACGAACATCAACATCCAGTAGAGCTGCTACCTTTGTCAATGTTACTAAATCTGGTTGTGAGGTATTAGTACACCATTTGGATATAGTTGCAGGATCTTTTCCCAACTGTTCCGACAACCATTTACTGGTTCGTTTCTTCTCTACCAACACGACTTTAATTCGATTTATATCTTTCATCGTTTATCTTTTTTATTGCGTTCAGCGCAAAGATAATGATAAATATTTAATAATAGGCAATCTTCATCGCAATTTTATTATTATTTAGCATATCTTTCCATCTATATTCCAATATAAAGTCGTATCTTTGCAAACAGATAAGCGTTCTGTAACACAAGAAACGGAAGAGGCTGAGAAACAATGCATTGCATTTGTTTACAGAATCTTACAAAAAAGGCTAAAAAGGAGCGGTACAACTTCATCGCTAACAGGCTGAGAATAAACATATTACATTTGTTGTTCATTTTCTCTGCACTTGTAAAAAGGGTAGTTGTACCGTTTAAAAGATAAAAGCTTAACTATCAGCAACATCCACATGTTGCATCGGGAAATAATTTTGCTGTTTTTTAATATATAGCAAATATCAAGAAATGGATTATTATGTTAAGAGATAAACTTGTTGAGATTGCCTTGCAATGGCAATCAAAATATGGTGTTGCGCCACAGATTACTTCTGTTATATCTGAATTTGATGCAGCGATGTTAGTTGGAATGTCAGAAAGTGATTATTCTGATTACATGCAGGATAAAACCGCAGTAAGTAAAGGTGCAGATTTTGTTTTTAATCATCAAAGATACCAGGTAAAAGCAAATAGACCAAGTGGTAAGCCCGGAAGTAAAGTCACAATGGTTCCTAAAGCAACGAATTATCTTTGGGATAAACTCATTTGGATTCTATATGACCAACATTATGTAATGCTAGAAGCTTGGGAATGGGATGTTGAAGACTATAAATTAGAATTTGATGACAAAAAAAGAATTTCTCCCAACGATTATAGAAAAGGGAAATGCCTATTCACAAAGATAGAAGACAAAGTTTAAAGCCGCTACAAGAAATATATGGATTTACATAGGGGGATGCATCAGATAAAAATGCATCCCACCGTATTTCCATCCTTATCCTTTATTGCCATATTCATCTTTATTTTAATAAGTTTCTTCCGCCTGTATCTTCAAGAATTTTCATCTGCTGAATGGCAATCTGATTGAGTTTGACAAGTCGCTCAGACTGCGCCATACCATCATTGATAAATACAGCGTTGAGATTCTCCATATTTGAGAGACAGATAAGTTCATTAATACTGGCATAGTCACGAATGTTGCCTTTCTTGTCGGGATTCTGCTCACGCCATTGTTTCGCAGTCATGCCGAACATGGCTATGTTGAGGACATCCGTTTCATCAGCATATTTCATAGCAGCTTGCTCACGAGTCACCTCCGCAGGAATGAGATTTACTTTGATAGCATCCGTGTGAATGCGATAGTTTATCTTGGATAGTTCCCGCTTGGCAGACCATGCCAATTGTTTCTGCTCATCAGCTTTAAGACGTTGATACTCTTATACCAACAAAAGTTGGAAACGAGGACTAATCCACATTCCGAAGTGGTACGCAATGTCTCGATGAGCATAAGTTCCACCATATCAACCAGCTTTGCCATGATGCCTATTGCACCTGTTCTTTGAATCCATGCCTTTACAGAAAGCACGAAGTTGTCGCTTCCTGCTGCATTTCTAATTGTATCGAATTCGGTACAATTTAAAACAGATTATTTAGCATATCTTTTCACCGATATTCCAACATAGCAAGTAGCTGGGCTATTGCGCTCAACCACTTACGGAAAAAGTTATGACACTCTATCTATTGGATGGTAATCCAGATACTTTCGTCTCGGTCGCGAGCCGCTATCATGGCGTTGATGAGTCGCTGCAGCCAGATGCGGGAGTCCACCACCATACCGTCGAGCATGTTCTCCCCAACGAGGATGCAGCCTTGCGTGTCGTCAGGATGACAGCAGCTGGCTGTCAAAGGTATGAGCCAATTTACTCTTATCATCTATCTTCTTGTCTGTCAACGTGTTACTATTTACGCTTACATCGATCAGCGGATAGAGTCTGCCTATGGTATAAGTGCCTTTTTTAGCTATACGCTTTAATACTATTTCCATTTGTTTGAATATTAAGTGTTAAGTTTTTGAAACTGTTAAACGTTGAAACCTCTCAGATCGAGTCCGTCGGAACGATATAATAGCTTCTTAAAACTGAATAACTGAATACTGAATACCTTTCCGCCTTGCTTTCCGTCAGCTCCGTCGGCATTTGCTCCCTTCGGAGGAATCTTCTCGATGTAATGGCGGTTCACCCAGTTTCTCAGCATCATCGCCGTACCCTTCTTGCCGAACTCGTTCTGCTGACGCACCATCTCAGCCTGCGCATAGGTGAAGGTGTCAGGCAATTGCTGCAGCAGGTTGGCAGGTCCTCGCTTGCTCGATTTCTCTCCTGTCTCATTAGCCTTGGCTATGCCTGCACCAAAGAAAATCATCTTGCACCACAGGTCGTAACTCTCGCTCCATCTGATGAACTCTTCTATTTCGGGTTCCCATTTGCAGCCGTTTGCCACGTACAGCACGCAAGCCTTGAGGAAGGCTATTACGTTGCCACGGAAGGAGAGATTCTCGAACACTCTGTTTTGCGACATGCGCGAAAAGTCGGCGTTCTCTTCCTTCAACTTTTCTGCCAGGGCGAAAGCCTCCGCGCAGTCTATCCTACCCGACGCCTTGCACAGATTCTCTATGTACGGTCTGAGCGCCTCTCTGAAGGCATCGTCGTATTCGCCGTATACTGGCATATCGGCACCGATTTCCCGCTCCGGGATGGTACAGAAGTTGATGCGGCTGATAGGTCCGTCGGTAAGCACCTTCGAGAAATATCGCTGCCCCAGCTGGACGGTGGTCGATGCATTCCAGTTGAACCGGATGGTGATGCGCTCGGTGATACTCGATGTGCCCACGCGGGTCTGGCCGTATGAGTTCCCCGGATCAAAGGCAAGGCACATGATCTTGAACTGCTGGTTGCCCTGCCCCTTGAGGGCGTCGAACTGGTCTATCTCGTTGAGCGATGTATAGAGGAAATGTCCCTGAGCCTCAGCCGTGCGCATCACGAATGCCGGATTGGTCATATCGGCGTCTATCTCCTGGATGATGAGGTTTTCCGGGCGTTTGCGCTTATCCTTGTTGGCGCCCTTGCGTGTCACCTCCTCTTTCCATTCCTTCTCCCGGTTTAGGTTCTCACGGTCGCGCTTTCTGATGTCCTCCATAATCATGTTGATAGGCATCTGCACACAGTTCTTGCCTGCGCCCGTGCCCGCCAGCAGACAGCACATCAGGGTAGCCTCGTGCTCCACATTGTCAATATATTTAAAGGTGGTCTTGCAGAGGTGTGTGGCAAGTGGTGGGAAGATGGCGTGAGCCACGGCAGGCTTGTAGATGTCCGGGGTCTTCGATAGCAGCAGCTCCACGAGTTTTGGGAGATGTTCGGGCATCGGAGGCGGAGCGATTTTATCATCTTCCGCATTGGAATCCGTACCGCCTTCGGAACCCACGGAACTTGCGGATTGGAATGCCACGGCATCCTTCTGGGAGGACTTCTCAGCCTGGGCATTGATGCGGATCACGGCTTGTGACATCGGTTTCGAACTGTCGCCATATTTCGCATAGAAGTCGTGGATGAGCTGCTGGCAGTCACGCTCCTGCGAGAAGGCAGGCATCTTCTGCGCCACCACCGCCTTCAGTTCATCTTCGGGCATCACTCTCGATGCGCCTGCGCTCATGATTGCCAGGAGCGATGAGTGGCGCGAGCCTTGGGTGTTGATATCTACGTCCTTCAAGCCAGCCGCATTGCGGAAGAGGTCGAAGGCTGCGAGGTTCTTGCCGGTTGCCACAGCGACAGCCTCCTGAGGAGTTCCAGCAGGGCTGAGATGAGCAGCATTGCTATCACAAGGTTGGGCAGGCTGAATAGCAGAGCCAGCAGAAACAGCCACACCTTTTCCGTCGATGGTTAGCCCACGGTCCAGGTAGGCTTGTCTGCGCCTCTTCAGCTCTTCCTGCGGCAGCACCTCGTACCAATGGGGCGATCGATAGATTTCCGACTCCTTGTCGGTGATGAAGAGCATGCGCTCAGGCGTGATGCAGCTCTCGTCGTAGGGCACGCCCAGCGCCTCGCAATAGGCTCGCTGCGTCTCCTCGATAGTCATACCGACGGGCATGCGGATGTCGATGTGCAGTTTCTTGCGGGCAGAGTACTCCAGGTGCAGCAGGGCTCCCTTCCAGATGGTGTCGCTGCAATTCAGCTCACGTGCCTTCTCTATCGCCTTGTCCACATATTTCTTATCGTCCACGTCGATGGTGGTCTGGAAGAGGAAGCTTTCGGCCACGGCGTTCTTCTGCGAGCGCCTGTTGTCCCGGAACTGGTAGTAGTGAGCGCAGCGGAAAGGCAGCTGCTTCTTAAGTTCATCGTTACCCCCACGGATGGCAGCTACCAGGTCTGCCATCCAGGGATAAGCGATGGTCTTGTCGTAAACCGAGAGTGGCTGAGGGTGTGTCATAAGTCTGTGACGCACCCTTTTTTTGTGTGTTTCTGTATATTCTAGTTGAATCGTAGTCTTTCTTCACAAAGGGAATCTTATTGTATTGTATAGAAACTTTACTTTTCTTGTTTTATCGATAACAAAACAGCCCCAAAGCTCACAAAAGGGCATAATTGTCCCAGACGGTAAAACTGTCCAAATTGAGTTTTATCGTTTTATCCCCAAATATTTCTTCAAATTGAATCCTATACCGAACAACCCTATGTCCATGTAAACTTTGTCCTTTCCGAAATGCCTGAATCGCTTGTAATGCATGTCTGCCTTCATCTGTCCAAACGCAGCTTCTGGCTCTATCGGTCTCTGACTCCTGTGTTTCATACCTTCCTCAGACGTCAGCAGCAAAAATGCTTCCTTTTTATACGCATTCAACTTATGGTTGACATATATGGTTCTGTTACCCTTGGCTTTCTTGCAAAGTCCCCCAAGTGGACAGCCTTCACATCGCTGCGCTCTATATAATGATATGACGGACGCATAGCTTGAGTCACTTTTCGTTTGCCGTTGTCCGCAAGGATTCATGTGTTGTCCCATGGGGCAGACATAATAGTCATCATCCTTGTTGTAGTAGAAG